>WBZM01000086.1_pt1 | contig 153479 bp, 150 predicted proteins | sample 5204271 | NCBI WGS metagenome assembly WBZM01 (sample SAMN12344346, study PRJNA552823) | activated sludge metagenome | biome: Activated sludge suspended growth; feature: Nitrification reactor; material: Wastewater; isolation source: activated sludge from nitrification reactor of wastewater... | reverse complement strand
TCTCGCGGCCGGTGATGTAGAGCTCGAAGCGCTCGGTCACCTCGGGCCGCTGGTCGTTGGCGCGCGCCAGCGGGCTGATCTCGGTCGGGTGCTCCATGATGAAGGTGGGCTGCCACAGGTGCTGCTCCACCTCTTCCTCGAAGTACATCACCTGCAGGCTGGCCAGGCTGCGCTGGCTCAGGCGGTCCTTGTCCTCGCTCAGGCCGAGCTTTTTCAGGCGTCGGATCAGCTCGGCCGCATCGTCGACGTGGGCGCCGATGTCGGTGTGCGTGTGCAGCGCCTGACGGATGGTCATGCGCTGGAACGGCTGGCTCAGGTCCACCGCCCGACCCTGGTAGCTCAGTTGCAGCGAGCCGGTGGCCTGTTGCGCGGTGTCGCGCAGCAGCGCCTCGGTGAAGTCCATCAGGTCCTGGTAGTTCCAGTACGCGGCGTAGAACTCCATCATCGTGAACTCGGGGTTGTGCCGCACGCTGATGCCTTCGTTGCGAAAGCTGCGGTTGATCTCGAACACGCGCTCGAAGCCGCCCACGATCAGGCGCTTCAAGTACAGCTCGGGCGCGATGCGCAGGAACATCTGCTGGTCCAGCGCGTTGTGGTGCGTCACGAAGGGCTTGGCGTTGGCACCGCCGGGGATGGGGTGGAGCATGGGCGTTTCCACCTCCATGAAGCCGTGCCCTGTCATGAAGGCGCGCATCGCCGACAGGGTGGCGCTGCGGGCAGCAAAGCGGGTGCGCGCCTCGCCGTCCATGATCAGGTCGACGTAGCGCTGACGGTACTTCAGCTCCTGATCCTGCACGCCGTGGAACTTGTCGGGCAGCGGGCGCAGGCTCTTGGTCAGCAGGCGGATGCGCGTGGCGTGGATCGACAGCTCGCCGGTGCGGGTCTTGAACAGGTGGCCCTCGCAGGCCACGATGTCGCCCAGGTCCCAGTGCTTGAAGGCCTCGTAATCGGCCTCGCCGACGGCTTCGCGCGCGACGTAGATCTGGATGCGGCCGGTGGCGTCCTGCAAGGTGGCAAAACTGGCCTTGCCCATCACGCGCTTGAGCATCATGCGCCCGGCCACGCTGGCGTGCCGCTGGCGGCCGGCCGCCAGGTCGGCCTCGAATACTTCCTTTTCGATAGCGCCGTGCGCTTGCTGGAGCTGCGAGGCGCGGTCTTTTGGCTTGAAGTCATTGGGAAAGGCCACGGCCCCGCCGGCGGCCTGCACGGCGCGGATGGCGCGCAGCTTGTCGCGCCGCTCGGCGATCAGCTTGTTTTCGTCGTGTTCGGAAGCGGCGGCTTGCAGGTCGGCGGGCGCTGCGGGCTGGTTCATGGCGTGTCGGGCAGGGCTGGGGCGCGAGCAGGGCATGGGCGGCAGCGATAATTCGCCGCGACCCTTGCCGATGTCGAGGGAAACTGTCTATTTTAGGCGCGCGCCGCCCGTGACCCTGCCGCTGACCCGTTTCCGCCCGTCGACCCCGCGCACCCCTGCCGGCGCCTGCCCGCGGGCGCCGGCGGGCCTGGGAGCGCCGCGGTGAAGGCCGCCTCCGGCTCGCAGCCGTCGCTGACCCGGGCCACGCTCACCCTGTTGGGCGGCGGCGCGCTGGCGCAGCTGCTGCCGCTGCTGCTGGGGCCGTTCATCGCCCGCCTGTTCACGCCCGAAGCGTTCGGCCTGTACACCCAGTTTGCCACCGTGGCGGCGGCGCTGGCGGTGGCCGCCAGTCTGCGCTATGAGCAGGCGCTGCCGCTGGCACGCAGCGACGACGAGGCGCGCGCGCTGCTGGCGCTGGCGCTGCGACTGCTGCTGGCGGCGGTGCTGCTGGGCGTGCCGCTGGGCTGGGCGCTGCACGCGCTGGGCGCCTTGCCGCTGGCGGTGCTGCTGGCGCCGGCGCTGGCCACGGCCGGCCTGCTGCAGGTGCTGATGCTGTGGGCCAATCGGGCCCAGCGTTTCGGTGCCCTGGCCACCAGCCGGGTGCTGCACTACGGCGGCGCGGCGGCGCTGCAACTGGTGCTGGGCTGGGCCCTGTGGCGCGGCGCGGCCAGCGGGGCCGAGGGCGCCTGGGCGCTGGCGCTGGCTCCGCTGCTGGCGCAGCTGCTGGCCTGCGGCGGGCTGTGGCGGCCCGCGCCGGCCGGCGGCTGGCGGGCGCTGCTGGTGCCGGCGTCGGCCGCGCTGCGCACGCAGATGCGGACGGTGGCGCGGCAGCAGCGCGACTTTGCTCTCATCAACACGCCGCACGCCCTGCTGGGCCTGCTGCAGGACGCGCTGGCGGTGGCGCTGCTGGTGGCCTGGTCGGGCGAGGCGGCGGCCGGCTTCTGGGGCCTGGCGCTGCGCTACCTGAAGGCGCCGGCCACGCTGGTGGGGGGGGCGGTGTCGCAGGCGCTGTACCCGCGCCTGGCGGCGGCCCGGGCCGACGACGCGCGTCGCCTGGTGCGCCGGCTGATGGCCCTGCTGGGGGCGCTGGCCCTGGGGCTGATGGCGCTGCTGCTGCTGGCCGGGCCGTGGCTGTTCGAGCGCGTGTTCGGCCCGCCCTGGCGCGAGGCGGGCGAGCTGGCGCGTGCGCTGGCGCCCTACATCGCGGCGCATTTCGTTGCCGCGCCGCTGGCGGTGGTGACCATGGCCTGGCGCGCCCAGCGCTGGGCGTTTCGGCTGGCGCTGCTGGGTCAGCTGGCGCTTCTGGCCGCGCTGGCGCTGGGTCTGCGCCAGGGGGGGCTGCTGGGCGGCGCCTGGGCGGTTTCGGCAGTGATGCTGCCGTACTTCGGCTGGTACTTCTGGCGCCTGGCCGGCTGGCGCGACATTCCATCGCCCCCGGGCGTGCCGCCGCGCGAGGGTGCCCCATGATCGCGCTGCGTGCCGCGCTCAACCGTCTGCGCCGCCGGCTGTGGCGGCTGCTGTTTCACCGCATGCTGTTCGGCGAAGCCAGTGCCGGCGTGCTGCGCCCGGCCACGCGACTGTCGCCCACGGTGTGCATCGAGCACGAGCCGACGCTGACGCTGGCCGACGACGTGTTCATCGGCCATTTCTGCTTCATCGAGGCCAGTGGCGGCGTGCGCATCGGTGGCGGCACGCAGGTGACCAACTTCGTCAGCATCGTCAGCCACAGCACGCACCGCGCGCTGCGGGTGGCGGCCGGGTTGTCGGGCGCGCCGCTGGAGGCGGCGGTGCGGCGCGCGCCGATCGTGATCGGTGAACGCTGCTTCATCGGCCCGCACAGCACCATCGAGGCCGGCACCACGCTCGGCCACGGCACGCTGGTGGCGGCGCACAGCCGGGTGCGTGGGGTGTTTCCGGACTTCGCCGTGCTGGCCGGCAGTCCGGCGCAGGTGGTGGGCGACACGCGCGCGGCCGACGAGCGCTGGCTGGCGGCCCATCCCGAACTGCTGGCGGCGTATCGGCGCTGGCGCCAGGGGCTGGCGCAGTGACGGCGCCGCATCTGGGCCTTCTGGGCGACGCCAGCAGCGTGCACGTGCAGCGCTGGGCGCGTGAGATGCGCGCGCGCGGCTGGCGCGTGTCGCTGGTGACGGCGCGGCCGGCGCCCATCGAGGGCGTGTCGCAGATCGTGTTGCGCCCGGTGCGGCGCGCCAGCGACTGGCTGTGGCGCGTGGGCGAGGCGCGGCGCGCGCTGACCCAGTTGCAGCCCGACCTGGTGCATGCGCACTACGTCACCTCCTACGGCTACCTGGCGGCGCGCGCCGGCCTGCAACCGCTGGTGCTCACGGCCTGGGGCAGTGACCTGCTGGTCACGCCGCGACAGAGCGCGCTCAAGCGCTGGCTGACGGCCTGGAGCCTGCGCCGCGCACGCCTGGTGACGGGCGACTCGCGCGACTTGCTGGCTGCGGCGCGGGCGCTGGCGCCGGGTGTGCCGACCCAGCTGGTGCACTGGGGCGTGGAGCGCAGCCGCTTCGCACCCGTGCCCTGGGCCGACAAGCCGGCGGCCGAGGCCGTGAGCCCGCGCAACTGGGAGCCCAACTACCGCATCGACGTCGTGCTGCGCGCGCTGGCGCAGGTGCGCGCCGTGCGCCCGGAAGCGCGCCTGCACCTGCTGGGCGGTGGCCCGCTGGAGGCCGATCTGCGCGCCCTGACCGGACAGCTGGGGCTGCAGGACGCGGTGCGCCTGCACGGCCGGCTCGACGACGCCGGCATGGCCGCGGTGCTGGCGCGCTGCAAGCTGTCGATCAGCGTGCCCGAGAGCGACGCCACCTCGGTGTCGGTGCTGGAGAGCATGGCCTGCGGCCTGGCGGTGATCGCCAGCGACCTGCCGGCCAACCGCGACTGGCTGGCGCCCGAGGCGCTGGTGGCGGCCGGCGACGTGGCGGCGCTGGCGGCGCGCTGGCTGGCGCTGCTGCAGGACGACGGCCGCGCCGCGGCGCTGGGCGCGGCCAACGCCGAACGCATCGCGCGCGACGGGGATCGGCGCGTGCAGATGGACGCCATCGACGCCGCCTGCCGGCGCCTGCTGCAGGAGGCCGGCCGATGACGCAGGATCTGGCCACGCCGCCGCTGCCGCAGCTGCTGACGCCGGGCGAGGCCGGGCTGGTGAGCGTGGTGGCACCGTGCCGCAACGAGCGGGCCCACATCGACGCGTTCTGCGACTCGGCGCTGGCCCAGCGCCTGCCCGAAGGCTGGCGCATGGAGCTGCTGGTGGCCGACGGCGCCAGCGACGACGGCACGCGCGCGCGGCTGGCCGAGCGCGCCGCCGCCGATGCCCGGCTGCGCCTGCTGGACAACCCGCGGCGCATCGTCTCCAGCGGTCTGAACGCCTGCCTGGCGCAGGCGCGCGGGCAGGTGATCGTGCGCATGGACATCCACACCCGGTTCGCCCCCGACTATGTCGCCGAATGCATCGCCGCGCTGGCGCGCAGCGGTGCCGACAACGTGGGCGGCCCCTGGGTGGCGCGCGGGCAGGGCGGCTGGGGGCGGGCCATCGCGGCGGCGTTTCAGAGCCGCTGGGTGGTGGGCGGGGCGCGCTCGCGCGATGCGGCGTTCGAAGGCGAGGTCGATACCGTCTACCTGGGCTGCTGGCCACGCGCGAGCCTGGCGCGCGTCGGCGGCTTTGACGAAACCCTGGTGCGCAACCAGGACGACGAGCACAACCTGCGCCTGCGGCTGGCCGGTGGTCGCATCTGGCAGAGCCGGCGCATTCACTCCAGCTACCGGCCGCGCGATTCGCTGCGCCAGCTCTTCGAGCAGCAGATGCAATACGGCTACTGGCGCCCCTTCGTGCTGCGCAAGCACCGGCAGGCGGGCTCGGTGCGGCAGCTCGTTCCTATGGTTTTTGTAGCTGCTGGCGCTTTCTGCGCGCTGCTTGCTCCGGTGTTTGATCTTGGTCTGAAGGCCTGGGCCGCGGCCTATGCCGCCTACCTGCTGGCGGCCAGCGCGCAGGCGGCGCACCAGGCCGGCGAGGCGCGTCTGGCGTGGCGGCTGCCGTGGGTGATCGCCGCCTACCACCTGGGCTATGGCCTGGGCAGCTGGCGCGGCGTCTGGGGCCTGTGGCGCCGGCGCGCCGCCCCGCAGGCGGCGACCCGCCTGACACGCTGACACAGGCGCCGTGGCGCGCAGCGCAGACAATAGCGGCTTCATGAGCGTTCCCGCAAGCTTTCTTCCCTTTGCCCGCCCCGACATCGGTGAGGCCGAAATCGACGCCGTGGCGCGCGCGCTGCGCTCCGGCTGGGTCACCACCGGGCCCGAGACGCGCGCCTTCGAGCAGGAGTTCGCCGCTTTCCTGGGCGGCGGCGTGCAGGCGATCGCCGTCAATTCCGCCACCGCCGGCCTGCACCTGGCGCTGGAGGCGATCGGCATCGGCCCGGGCGACGAGGTGATCGCCCCCACGCTGACCTTCACCGCCACCGTCGAGGTGGCGCGCTACCTGGGCGCCGACGCGGTGCTGGTGGACGTCGATCCGGTCACCCTGAACATCGATCCGGCCGCCATCGAGGCCGCCATCACGCCGCGCACGCGCGCCATCCTGCCGGTGCACTACGGCGGCCTGGCCTGCGACATGGCGGCCATTCACGCGATCGCGCGTCGCTACGGCCTGCAGGTGGTCGAGGACGCGGCGCACGCGCTGCCCGCCAGCTGCGGCGGCACGCCGGTGGGGCAGTTGCCTAGCGCGGCAACGGTGTTCAGCTTCTACGCCAACAAGACCATGACCACCGGCGAGGGCGGCATGGTGGTGACGCGCGACGAAGCGCTGGCCGCGCGCATGCGCGTGATGCGCCTGCACGGCATCAGCCGCGACGCCTTCGACCGCTTCACCAGCCGCACGCCGGCCTGGTATTACGAGGTGGTGGCGCCGGGCTTCAAGTACAACCTGACCGACCTCGCCGCCGCGCTCGGGCGCGTGCAACTGGCGCGCCTGCCGGCCTTCGTGCAACGGCGCCAGCAGCTGGCGGCACGTTACCTGCGCGAGCTGGCCGGGCTGCCGCTGGTGCTGCCGCCCCAGGCGCCGGCCGGCGACACGCACGCCTGGCACCTGTTCGTGCTGCGCCTGGCCGACACCGCGCGGGTGACGCGCGACGAGGTGGTGCAGGCGCTGGCGGACGCCGGCATCGGCACCAGCGTGCATTTCGTGCCGCTGCACCGCCAGCCCTACTGGCGCGACCGCTATGCGCTCAGGCCGCAGGATTTTCCGGTGGCCGAGGCGGCCTACCAGCGCATGCTCAGCGTGCCTCTGTTCACCGCCATGAGCGATGCGGAGCAGGGGCGCGTGATCGCGGCGCTGAGGGCCTGCCTGCAATGACGCCGGCCCGCCTGGCTGCTTCGCCCTGGCCCTGGTTTGGCTGGAGCGCGCGCGCCTGGGCGCGGCCCTGGCGTGCGTTCGTGCGCGACTTCGCCGGCTGGCAGGGCGAGTGCGGGCTGGAGCTCGGCGCCGGTCCGCGCTCGGCGCTGGCGCCGTTGATGCTGAGCCTGGTGCGGCAGGTGGAATGCTCGGCCCAGGACGCGGCCAGCCTGCCGGTCATCGAGGCGCGCCACCGCGACCTTCTGGCACCGCAGGACGCCGCCCGCATCGCCCACGGCGTGCGCGATCTGCGGGCGCTGCACGGGCAATGGGACCTGATCGTCATGAAGTCGGTGCTGGGCGGCGTGCACCGGCTGGGCCGCTCCTCGCTGGCCGACGTGCACACCACCCTGGAGCAACTGGTGGCCCGGCACCTGCGCCCGGGCGGCCTGCTGGTGACGCTGGACAACGGGCGCACCGCGCTGGAGCCGCTGTGGTCGCGCTTTGGCGCGCGCCGCAACGGCTGGCGCTTTTTCACGCGCGACGAGTTCCCGCCGGCGACGGCGGCGTACGGCTTCGGCCTGCTGGGCAGCTTCTCGGCCGCCACCCGCCTGGGTCGGCCGGGGCGCTGGAGCGACGACGCGCTGTACGGCGCCGATCTGTTGCTGTCGCCCTGGGTGCGGCGCCACGCCGTGCTGCTGCACGTCTACCGCAAGCCGGCATGAGCACCACGAGCACCGACGCCGCCAAGCGCGTGTTCGACCTGGCCCTGGCGTTGCCGGCCCTGCTGCTGGCGCTGCCGCTGATGGCCGCCATCGCGCTGTGGGTGCGGCTCGACTCGCCCGGGCCGGCGTGGTTCCGACAGGCGCGTGTGGGGCGCGGCGGGCGGCTGTTTCGCATCCACAAGTTCCGCACCATGCAGGTGCAGGCCGTGGCCGGCGGGCCCCTGATCACCGTGGCCGGCGACGCCCGCGTGACGCGGGCCGGGCGCTGGCTGCGACGCACCAAGCTGGATGAGCTGCCGCAGTTGCTGGATGTGGTTCGCGGCGACATGAGCCTGGTCGGCCCGCGCCCCGAGGTGCCGCGCTACATGGCGCTGTACCCGGACGAGGCGCGGCGCCTGATCCTGTCGGTGCGCCCTGGCCTGACCGACCGGGCGTCGATCGAATTTCGGGACGAAGAGCGGCTGCTGGCCGCCGCCAGCGATCCCGAGCGTGCCTACGTCGAGCAGGTCATGCCGATCAAGCAGCGCTACTACCTGGACTACGTGGCGCAGCGCAGCCTGACCGGCGATGTGGGCATTCTGTGGCACACGCTGCGGGCCGTGCTGCGGCGTCCGGATTCCAGATGAAATCGGCCTTTGACGCCCGTCTGTCATGCGCCGCAAGCTATAAAAAGAATAGTATCCGGAAGCCTCAGCGGGGCGCGCCGCCGATGCCGGTGCGGCTCAGCAGATCGACCACCAGCTCCAGCCGCAGCAGGGGACTGTCCAGGCTCATCAGGTGCTGACGCGTGGCGGTGGGCAGCGGCAGCAGCTCGCACCAGCGGTTGGCCACCCAGCCGCAGTCGTCGTAGTCCAGCGCGTCGCCGCCGGGCAGCCGCAGGCCCTGGGGTTGCTGGCGCAGGGTGTCGTGCGCGCGGCGCAGGGTGCGGGCGGCGGCCTGCAGGTCGTCCGGAATGGTCACCACCGGGTCGGGCGGCAGCAGGCTGACGTCGGCCACCCACAGGCCATGGCGCAGCTGGTGCGGCTGGTCGATGCGAAAGCGCTGTTCGCCCTGGCATTCGATCAGCATCAGCCCCGGCTGCGGTTGCGTCAGCGTGCGCACATGCGCCAGCGTGCCGACCGGCTGCAGCCGCTCCTGCGGTGCGCCCGGGGTGCGCACTTCCTGACCCTGCGCCAGCGCCACCACGCCGAACGGCGCGCCGGCGCGCTGGCAGCGCCCGATCATGTCCAGGTAGCGCACCTCGAACACCCGCAGCGGCAGCCAGCCGCCCGGAAACAGCACGGTGTCGAGCGGAAACAGCGGCAGGCTGGTGAGGGTGAGCGGAGCGTCGGCCATGGGGCAGGGTGGTCGACCGGCGCCGCGGGGCGGGCGGACGGCGGCCGCTATCATCGCACGCGGGGATCGGCGTGCGATGGGCCTGGACGCCAGGCCGTGCCGATCCCGTGGCCGTCGCCCCGCATGCTCTACACGATCTTTTCCTTTCTGCTCGAAATCGGCGTCACCCTGGTCGGGGGCGCCTGCCTGCTGCGGCTTTACATGCGCTGGCGGCGCATGAGCTTCGACAACCCGGTGGGCCAGTTCGTGCTGGCGCTGTCGGACTGGCTGGTGCAGCCGCTGCAGCGCGTGGTGCCGCCCGCCGGCGGGCTGGACGTGGCCAGTCTGCTGGCTGCCTGGCTGCTCAAGCTGGTGCAGTACGCGCTGCTGATGGCGCTGCTGGAGCTGCCGCGCTGGGGTCTGCTGCCGGTGCTGGCGCTGCTGGGCACGGCCCGGCTGGCGGTGTCGGTGTCGACGGCGCTGGTGATCATCGCGGCCGTGCTGTCGTGGACCGGCCAGCGCAGCCGGGCGCACGACGTGTTCGAGCGCCTGTGCGCGCCGCTGCTGGCGCCGATCCGCCGCCGCATCCGGCTGGTCGGCGGGGTGGATCTGTCGCCGCTGCTGCTGATCGTGCTGCTGCAGGTGCTGGGCATCGTGCTCAGCTCGTTGCAGTCGGGCCTGCTGGGTCCGGGGGTGCCGGCGCTGGCTGGCTGATGCGGCTGCGCGTTCACATGCATGACCCAAGGGTCATTTTGAACGCGAGCTCGCATGAGGCGCTGCCCGCTCGGCCCTGCGGCCCGCTGGCCGGTTCTGCCACCACCCCGAATTGCTATCAATGTGATAGCTTTCGGCGTTGCACCCATGGGCGCCGCAGCCTGTTTTTTTACTCAACGGCGTCGGCCGGCTGGCGCTGCAGCATCGCCAGGATGGAGGCCACCTTCTGGCGCAGTTCGCGCCGGTCGCAGATGAAATCGACCGCGCCTTTCTGCTGCAGGAATTCGGCACGCTGAAAGCCTTCGGGCAGGGTCACGCGCACGGTGTTTTCGATCACGCGCGGGCCGGCAAAGCCGATCAGCGCCTTGGGCTCGGCGATCACCACGTCGCCGACGAAGGCGAAGCCGGCCGACACGCCGCCCATGGTCGGGTCGGTGAGCACGCTGATGTAGGGCAGGTCCTTCTTGGCCAGCTGGGTGAGGGCGGCGTTGGTCTTGGCCATCTGCATCAGGCTGAACAGGCCCTCCTGCATGCGCGCGCCGCCGGTGGCGGTAAAGCAGATGAAGGGCACTTTCTGCTCGATCGCAGTCTGCACGCCGCGCACGAAGCGTTCGCCCACCACGCTGCCCATGGAGCCGCCCATGAAGTCGAATTCGAACGCCGCCGCCACCACGCTGATGCTCCTGACGGCGCCGCCCATGACGACCAGGGCGTCGGTTTCGCCGGTGTTTTCCAGCGCCTCCTTCAGGCGCTCGGGGTACTTGCGGCTGTCCTTGAACTTCAGGGCGTCGACCGGCACCACCTCCTGCCCGATCTCGTAGCGACCCTCGCCGTCGAGGAAGGCGTTCAGGCGCTCGCGCGCGCCGATGCGGTGGTGGTGGCCGCAGTGCGGGCAGACGTTCTGGTTCTGCTCCAGGTCGGTCTTGTAGAGGACGGTGTCGCAGTCCGGGCACTTGATCCACAGCCCCTCGGGCATCTGGCGCCGCTCGGCGGCGTCGCTTTTCTGGATCTTGGGCGGGAGGAGTTTTTCGAGCCAGCTCATGGCGCTTTCCTTCTTGAGTGGCGCCGATTATGCGTCCAGCGCGGCGCGCATCGGGCGCAGAAAATCGGCCGCGGCGGCGGCCACGCGCTCGTGTGGCTGGTTTTCGATCTGCTGGATCAGCCGGCTGCCGATCACCACCGCGTCGGCCACCTGACCGATGGCGCGTGCGGTCTCGGCGTCGCGGATGCCGAAACCGACACCGACCGGAATGTGGACGTGCTGGCGGATGCGCGGCAGCATGGCGCCCACCTCGGCGGTGTCGAGCGCGCCCGAGCCGGTGACGCCCTTGAGCGAGACGTAGTACACGTAGCCGCTGGCGACTTCGGCCACCTGGCGCATGCGCGCTTCGGTGGAGGTGGGCGCCAGCAGGAAGATCAGGTCCAGCCCGGCGGCGCGCAGGCGGGCGGCGAAGTCACGGCATTCCTCGGGCGGGTAGTCGACGATCAGCACGCCATCGACGCCGGCGGCCGCCGCATCGCGGATGAAGGCGCCATCGCCGTGCTTCTGGTCGTAGCGTTCGACCGGGTTGGCGTAGCCCATCAGCACCACCGGGGTGTCGCCGTCCTTGGCGCGAAAGCTGCGCACCATGGCCAGCACCTGGCCCAGGCCGATGCCCAGCGCCAGGGCACGTTCGCCCGCCTTCTGGATCACCGCGCCGTCGGCGCTGGGGTCGGAAAACGGCACCCCCAGCTCGATCACGTCGGCGCCGGCGGCCACCATGGCGTGCATCACGGCGGGCGTGATGTCGGCGTACGGAAAACCGGCCGTGACGTAGGGAATGAGGGCCTTGCGGCCCCGGGCCTGCAGGGCTTCGAAGGTGGCGGCGATGCGGCTCATGCCCTGGCCCCCTTCACCACGTGGCCGCGCATGGAGGGGCGGTCGTAGAAGTCGGCGCCGTCGAGATCGGCCACGGTCCCGATGTCCTTGTCGCCCCGGCCCGACAGGCACACCAGAATGGATTGGTCGGGTCGCATGGTGGGCGCCAGCTTCATGGCGTGGGCGAAGGCGTGGCTGGACTCGAGCGCCGGGATGATGCCCTCGGTGCGGCACAGGTGGTGAAAGGCCGCCAGCGCCTCGGCGTCGGTGGCGCCGACGTATTCGGCGCGGCCGGTGTCTTTCAGCCAGGCGTGCTCGGGGCCGACGGCGGGGTAGTCCAGGCCGGCCGAGATGCTGTGCGTCTCGGTGATCTGGCCGTTGTCGTCCTGCAGGATATAGGTGCGGTTGCCGTGCAGCACGCCGGGGCTGCCGCGCTGCAGGCTGGCCGAGTGCTTGCCACTGTCGAGGCCCTGGCCGGCGGCTTCGACGCCGATCAGGCGCGTGTTTTCGAACGGGATGTAGGGGTGAAAAATGCCCATGGCGTTGCTGCCGCCGCCCACGCAGGCGAGCACGGCGTCGGGTTGCCGGGCCGCCATGTGCTGCTCGGCCAGCAGCTCGGGCATCTGCGTCAGGCATTCCTGGCCGATCACGCTCTGGAAGTCACGCACCATCATGGGGTAGGGGTGGGGGCCGGCGACGGTGCCGATGATGTAGAAGGTGTGGTCCACGTTGGCCACCCAGTCGCGCATGGCCTCGTTCAGCGCGTCCTTGAGCGTGCGGCTGCCGCTTTCCACCGGCACCACGGTGGCGCCCAGCAGCTTCATGCGGTAGACGTTGGGGCTCTGGCGCTTGACGTCTTCGCTGCCCATGTAGACCACGCACTGCAGCCCATAGCGCGCGCAGATGGTGGCCGTGGCCACGCCGTGCTGGCCGGCGCCGGTTTCGGCAATGATGCGCGGCTTGCCCATGCGCTTGGCCAGCATGGCCTGGCCGATCACGTTGTTGATCTTGTGCGCGCCGGTGTGGTTGAGGTCTTCGCGCTTGAGGTAGATCTGCGCGCCCCCCAGCTCACGGCTGGTGCGCGCGGCGTGGTAGATCGGCGAGGGGCGGCCCACGTAGTGCGCCAGCTCGTGGCGGAATTCGCGCTGGAATTCCGGGTCATGCTGGTACCTGGCGTAGGCGTCCCTCAGCTCGTTGATGGCGTAGGTCAGCGTCTCGCTGATGAAGCTGCCGCCGTAGCGGCCGAAATGCCCGCTGGCGTCGGGCTGGTGGTAGTCACTCATGTCGGGGGCGATCCTGCAAGGGCGGCGTCGGCCGCACGCACGGCGGCGACGAACTGAAAAATGCGGGCAGCGTCCTTGATGCCCTTCAGGGGCTGGCCGTCGGGGCCGACGGCTTCGACGCCGCTGGAGACGTCAACCGCGAGCGAGCGCCCGCGGCCGCGCAGCAGCCGCAGGCCATCGCCCACATTTGCAGGTGTCAACCCACCAGACAAGACGAGGTGAGCGGCGACGTTTGGAGGCAGCAGTGACCAATCGAATGTCTTTCCGCCGCCGCCGAAGCCCTCGACATGGGCGTCGAGCAGCAGGGCCTGTGCCGTGGCGAAGGCGTGGGCAAATTCTATCAAGTCGAACGCGCCGGCGGCGCCCGCAGGGATGCGCGCCGCGCGCCAGTACGGGCGCCCGCAGCGGGCCGCCACCCGGGCGCAGTCGGCGGCTGATTCATCACCATGAAATTGGAGTGTAGCGCCCGTCAGGAGCGCGCAATCAGCTATGATTTCTGAAGCATCGGCGTTGACGTAGAGCAGCACCGGCGTGACCATCGGCGGCAACCGGCGCGCCAGTTCGGCGGCGCGCCGGATGTCGACGTGGCGCGGGCTCCTGGGGTAGCGCACGAAGCCGATCGCATCCACTCCCGCGGCCACGGCGGCGTCCACGTCCTGCGCGCGCGTCAGGCCGCAGATCTTGATGCGGGTGCGCGCCCCGGCGAGCGCAAGGGAAACGGGTGTCATGATGGCAGCCAATCATAGGCCGGCGTGCGCTCGGGCAAGCCCCAGCGGGCGTCGTAGCGCGGACCGAGGAAATACAGTCCGTCGGGCGCAAACGTGGGCGCCGCCGCATCGCGGCTGCGCGCGGCCAGCACGCTGTCGATCCACTCGGGCGGGTGCAGGCCCTGGCCGATCGCCACCAGACAGCCCATCAGGTTGCGCACCATGTGGTGCAGGAAGGCGTTGGCCTCGAAGTCGAAGCGCCAGTAGGCGCCGCAGCGGCGGATGTCAATGCGCTGCAGCTGCTTGACGGGGGTCAGCGCCTGGCAGGCGCTGGCGCGAAACGACGAGAAGTCATGTTCGCCGATGAGTCGGTCGGCCGCGCGCCGCATCGCCACGCCATCCAGGGGCCGGAAGGCCCAGCCGACGCGCCCGCTCTCCAGGCTGGGGCGCACCGGCGCTTCCAGCACGACGTAGGCGTAGCGGCGCGCCAGCGCGCTGGCGCGCGCATGAAACTCCTGCGGCACCGGCTGCGCCCACTGCACGGCGATGTCGCGCGGCAGAAAGCGGTTGGTGCCGCGCACCCAGGAGAAAGCATCGCGCTCAAGCTCGGTGTCGAAATGCACCACCTGCATCAGGCCATGCACGCCGGCGTCGGTGCGGCCGGCGCACAGCGTGGCGATGGGGGAGGTGGCAAATGCGGTCAGCGCCGCCTCCAGCCGGTCCTGCACGGTCTGCCCGGTGGGTTGGCTTTGCCAGCCCTGGTAGGGGGTGCCGAGATAGCTGAGGCCGAGGGCGATTCTCACGATGGCGTGATTGTGGACGAAGCGTGGGCTCCAGGAGGGCTCCAAAAGGGCGCGGCGCCCATCGGGGCGCCGCGTTGCCGGAGTCCGGAGGCCAGGCCTCGGTGGGGACGGATCAGTCGAGCTCGGCCAGGAACCGCTCGGCCCGCATGCGCAGGCTGCCGGTGGCCTCGGCGATCACTTCCCTGACCAGCGTGCGCGCGCCCTCGGTATCGCCGATGGCGTGGAACTCCTGCGCCAGCGCCAGCTTGGTGGCCACCGGATCGTCGTCGGCATCGTCCGGTTGTTCGGTTTTCGGATCAACCCCGGAGCGAGAGTCCGGATCGATCGACAGGGCCTCCATGTCGAAGTCGATCATGCCAGCCTTGCTCGCCACATAGGGCTGAGCAACCGATGGCGGTTCGTCGTCGGCCTGCGTGGCAACCGCGGCAGCCAGGGCGGGGGCCACCGTGGTCGGCGTGTCTAGGTCGAGGTCGAAGTCGGGCAGCGCAATCGGCACGGGCTTGACTTCGGGCGCGGCAGCGATCGCGGGCTCCGGGCCGTGGTGACTCGGCATGGCGCTGGTGTTCCCCACGGACGGGGGGACCGACGTCACCGCGCTGGCACGCACCGGGGCGTCGTCCAGGTCGAGTTCCAGATCCAGCGGGATGCTCGAGCTGTCGGGCTTGGAATCGCGCTTGTCCTGCAATTGCGCCGTCTGTGGCTCGGTATCGGCACCGAACCGCGGCTGCGGTGTAGTGGCGGTGGCGGCGCTCCGCATCATGGGAACACCGCCCGGCTTGTAGAGGGGGTTGTCGGGATCGAGTTCGCTGCCGAGGCTGGCGATTGCCGCCCAGTCGGCACCTTCTCCCTTGACGTGGTTCCAGGCTTCCGAGGCGACCATTTCGAGGGCGCGGGCGTCGCGCCGTCTGGCATAGATCTCTGCCAGCTTGCGATGCACGCTGACCCGTCCAGGATGGGTGCGCAGTGCTTCTTTGAGGATTTCCTCGGCCTGCATGTCACGTCCGTAGGCCAGGTAGACGTCGGCCTCGGCCACGGGATCGACGTCGCCGGCTGCGTCGAGTTGACTGGGCGAATAGACCATGGACGAGCTGCTGCCCACCGACGGCCGACCCTCGCGCGTGTCGACGCGCTGTCCACCGCTGGCGCCGAAGAAGGAGTCGGGCTGCAAACGGCTCTCGATGAACGAGCTGTCCATTGTGGCGTCGCCCTTCTTGCTCTGGCGCCAGCGGTACACACCGAAGCCCGCCAGCAGGGCGATCAAACCTGCACCGGCGATAGGCAGCAGCGGGTTGTCGGTCAGCGCATCGAGGAAAGACGGCTCCTCACTCGCGGTGGTCGGCGGCACGGGAGCTGCCTGCGGCGCCGGAGCGGCAACTGGCGCTGTCACCGTTTCGGAGACGCCGGAAGCCGGAACCGCTGCAGGTTCTGCCATGGCGGCGGAGGCGGGTGCAGCCGGGACGGCCGAAGCCGCATCGGCCATTGTCGGTGCCGGTGCCGGTGCCGGCGCTGAAGCGACGCTGGCCGGTTCGGAGGCGCTGGCTGGCGTCGCAACGGTGGGCGCCGCCGGTTCGGCGGCGACGGAAGCCGCAGGTGCGGCGGGCGTCGCTGCGACGGGTGCGGCTGCGGGCGGAGTGCCGATGGGCAATTTCACGCCCGTCGAAGTCGCGCTGCCCGATGCGGCCTGCAGGCGCGCCAGCTCGCTGAGATTCTTGTTCAACTCGGCGACGCGATCGGATTGCTCCTGAGCCTGGCGGGACTGCGCCAGTTGTGACTCCGCTCCCGTTTGTGCGCCCTCGCGCGACAGCTTCAGGCGATCGGGGCTGGGCGCCGCCGCGCGGCTGTCCCGGACTTCAGGTTGCACCCCACCGGACGCACTGCCAGTGGCGGCCGTCGCCACGCGCGTGGCTCCGCTGCGCTGCGCCAGGCCAAGACGGTAGGCGTTGAAGTCCCGCGTCTGGGCAACGATGGCACGACGGGCGGCTTGCCGGGTGATTGCGCCTGCCTGCTCGACCGACGGCATCTGGAGCACGGTGCCTGCCCGCAGCAAATTGACGTTGCCGTTGATGAACGCATCGGGGTTGGTGCGCAGCATGGCGACCAGCATCTGATCAAGCGACACGCCCTCGATGGCATGCGCCCGCGCGATGCTGCCTGCGGTATCGCCACGCTGCACCGTCACGTTGGCGCCTTCACCGGTGGAGCTCACCGCCTGTCGTGGCGCCTCGGCGGGATGGATGTCGCGGCGTGGGCGCGAGCCCGCGTCCGCCGCCGCGACGGGCGGGAGGGGGGCCGCCCTGGGCGCATGCACCACGGCAGATGTCGGTGGCGCTGTGGCCTGCGAGGCGGTGACGGAGACCGGTGGAGGCGCACCACGACCCGGCGGATCCACCAGCAAGGTGTAGTCGCGCACTACGCGGCCATTGGCCCAATTGGCCTCGACCACGATGCTAAGGAAGGGTTCGTTGACGGTGCGTTCACCAGTCACCCGCAAGTAGGCTTGACCGCTGGCTCGCCGCTGCAGGCTCACGCGCGCCCCGGCCAGGGCGGCGGGGAAATCCACTCCGGCAGCGCGAAACGCTTCGGGTGAGCCGATGTTGGCCTTCAGCGTCGCGGCTTCTTCGGAAGAGATCTGCGGCACCTCGATCTCGGCTCTCAGGGGCTCACCGAGTGCCGAGCGGACCGTGATGGCACCCAGCGCCAGCGCTTGCGCGTCCAGGCTCACGCCGCACGTGGCAATGGCCACGGCCGAGGCCAGCACGCCTTTGCGCCAAGGTTGGCGAACGCTGTGACTTGAAGCAATCGACCCGAGCAAGGTCATAGCGGTCTTGTTCTGCATGTCTGGTGTTGGGCAGGCTGAGCCCGGCCGGAACGAATGTGGAAAACGACATTAACATCAACGTATTAGCCTGACAAGCTGAGGCACTGTCTAATCCTGCCTGTAGCGCCTCACTGCGGTGCAAGGGCACTGAGCTTGTTGCAATACGACAACGGGCAGCCCCCGTCCAGGGCCGCCCGCTGCGAGATCCGCGCCGCTCGTCAGTCCTGCAGCAGGATGCGCAACATGCGGCGCAGCGGCTCGGCCGCACCCCACAGCAGCTGGTCGCCGATGGTGAAGGCGCCCAGGTATTGCGGCCCCATGGCCATCTTGCGGATGCGACCCACCGGGATGGTCAGGGTGCCGGTGACGGCCACCGGGGTCAGATCGCGCAGGGTGGCGTCGCGGTTGTTGGGCACCACTTTCACCCAGTCGTTGTCGGCGGCGATCATGGCTTCGATGTCGGCCACCGGCACGTCCTTCCTGAGCTTGAAAGTCAGCGCCTGGCTGTGGCAGCGCATGGCGCCGATGCGCACGCAGTAGCCGTCCACCGGCACCGCCGGCGTGTCGAAGCCTTCGCCCTGGCCGAGGATCTTGTTGGTTTCGGCCATGCCCTTCCATTCTTCACGGCTCATGCCGTTGCCCAGATCCTTGTCGATCCAGGGGATCAGCGAGCCGCCCAGCGGCACGCCGAAGTTGGCTTTCTCGGCGTCGTCCAGCGCGCGCTGCTTGCCGATCACCTTGCGATCGATTTCCAGAATGGCGCTGGTCGGGTCGGACAGCAGGTCGCGCACCTCGTGGTTCAGGGTGCCGAACTGCGCCAGCAGCTCGCGCATGTGCTGCGCGCCACCACCGCTGGCGGCCTGGTAGGTCTGGGTGCTCATCCATTCGACCAGGCCGGCCTTGTAGAGCGCGCCCACGCCCATCAGCATGCAGCTGACGGTGCAGTTGCCACCGATCCAGTCGCGCCCGCCCTTGGCCAGCGCGTTCTGGATCACCGGCAGGTTGACCGGATCGAGCACGATGACGGCGTTCTTTTCCATCCGCAGGGCCGAGGCGGCGTCGATCCAGTGGCCCCCCCAGCCGGCGGCGCGCAGCTTGGGGTAGACCGCATGGGTGTAGTCGCCACCCTGGCAGGTGAGGATGATGTCGCACTTTTTCAGTGCTTCGATGTCGTGCGCGTCCTTCAGCTGGCGTTCGTTTCTGGCCTGGGCGGGCGCGGCGCCGCCGGCGTTGCTGGTGGAAAAGAAAATGGGCTCGATCAGGTCGAAGTCCCGCTCGGCCTGCATGCGGTCCATCAGGACCGAGCCGACCATGCCCCGCCAGCCGACGAGGCCAACAACGTTACCGGTTTTCATTTGCTTTGGCGCCTTTCAAACAAAGTGGATTTGCTCTGACCTGCCGGGCTCGTCTGGCTCCGGAGGCGGCGCGCACGACGAACCGAAGGCTGATCAGCCTTTTTTGGTGATCGTGGTTGTGCGGAACGTGGACACGCCAGCGGCCGGCGCGGTGGCCGGGCGGTGCAGATCGCGGGGATCGGGCGTGTGCATGGTGCGCAGATTCTAGCGCAGGCCGGCGCCGCTGCGGCGACTGCCCCTGCGCGGCACGCGGCACCTGCGGCGTGGGGGCGACAGTGGCTGGCCGGCGCCCGCGCCTGCGCGCGGAATCATGAACAAAATGGCAACTGGCGCTTACGCAGCAAGCGCCAGAAGCTATTCAAATGATAGCTTAGGAATGCTTTTGCGGTGCCGGCTGAACCCCGTTCGGCCCCTCGCTGACCGGCACCGCGGCGCGGCGGCGCTCAGGTGGTGGGCCGGGCGATCTTCAGTCCAGCGCCCGGACCACGGCCTCGCCCATCTCGCGCGTGCCCACACGGGTCGTGCCTTCGCTCCAGATGTCGGGCGTGCGCAGGCCCTGGGCCAGCACCTTCCTGACGGCGGCTTCGATGCGGTCGGCGGCTTCGGGCTGACCGAGCGAGAAGCGCAGCATCATGGCGGCCGAGAGGATGGTGGCCAGCGGGTTGGCCACGCCCTTGCCGGCGATGTCGGGGGCGCTGCCGTGGCTGGGCTCGTACAGGCCCTGCTTTTTGTCGTTCAGGCTGGCCGAGGGCAGCATGCCGATCGAGCCGGTGAGCATGGAGGCTTCGTCCGACAGGATGTCGCCGAACATGTTGCCGGTGACGATGACGTCGAACGCCTTGGGCGCCTTGACCATCTGCATGGCGGCGTTGTCCACGTACATGTGCGACAGCTCCACGTCCGGGTAGTCCTTGTGCACCTCGGTGACCACGTCCTTCCAGAGCTGGAAGGTTTCCAGCACGTTGGCCTTGTCGACGCTGGTCACGCGCCGCGAGCGCTGACGTGCCGCCTCGAAGGCCACGCGGGCGATGCGCTCGACTTCGGGGCGCGTGTAGCGCATGGTGTCGAAGGCTTCTTCGGCGCCCGGAAAGTGCCCATCGGGGGCCTGGCGGCGGCCGCGCGGCTGGCCGAAGTAGATGTCGCCGGTCAGCTCACGGATGATCAGGATGTCGAGCCCCGCCACCAGTTCGGGTTTGAGGCTGCTGGCGGCCGTGAGCTGCTCGTAGCAGATCGCGGGGCGGAAGTTGGCGAACAGGCCCAGGTGCTTGCGCAGGCCCAGGATGGCTTGCTCGGGACGCAGCGGACGATCCAGCGTGTCGTACTTCCAGTCGCCCACGGCGCCGAACAAAATGGCATCGGCGGCCCGGGCCAGATTCAGGGTGGACTCGGGCAGCGGATGGCCCGCGGCCTCGTAGGCGGCGCCACCGACGGGAGCGCTTTCCAGCTCGAGTTTCAGGCCCAGCGCCTGCAGCACCTTGACGGCTTCGGAGGTGATTTCGGGGCCGATGCCGTCACCCGGCAGAACTGCGATTTTCATGTGGCAAAGACTTCAGAATGGATAGCTGCCGGCGCTTGTCTGGTGCGCGCTGGCGGCCGATTTGGCTTGGAAGCAAGGGGCGCGGCCGCGGCGCCGCGCCATCAGGCCGGGCGGCCCATGGTGTGGGCCAGCCAGGGTTTGCTGGCCAGGCGCTCGGCTTCGAAGCGGGCGATCGCGTCCTTGTGCTGCAGCGTCAGGCCGATGTCGTCCAGGCCGCCCAGCAGGCAGTGCTTGCGGAAGGGGTCGATGTCGAACGCCAGCTCGGTGCCGTCGCCCTTGACGACCACCTGCCGCTGCAGGTCGATGGTGAGCTGGTAGCCGGGAAAGGCCGCCACGTCATGGAACAGCCTGTCCACGGCCGACTCGGGCAGCACGATGGGCAGCAGGCCGTTCTTGAAGCAGTTGTTGAAGAAGATGTCGGCAAAGCTTGGCGCCAGGATGGCGCGAAAGCCGTACTGCTGCAGCGCCCAGGGGGCGTGCTCGCGGCTCGATCCGCAGCCGAAGTTCTGGCGCGCCAGCAGAATGCTGGCCCCCTGGTAGCGCGGCTGGTTGAGCACGAAATCGGGGTTGGGTTTGCGACTGGCCGGGTCCATGCCGGGCTCGCCGTGGTCCAGGTAGCGCCATTCGTCGAACAGGTTGGGGCCGAAGCCGGTCTTCCGGATCGATTTCAGGAACTGCTTGGGAATGATGGCGTCGGTGTCGACGTTCTCGCGGTCCAGCGGGGCGACCAGGCCCTTGTGGGTGGTGAAAGCGTCCATGTCGTGGGTTCGAGGAAAGGGTTGCTGGGGCGCGGGCAGCGGCGGCGCCCGATGATGGACGGGTGGAATGCTTCGCCCAAGCCACCGCTGGCGCACGCACGGGGCGTGCGCCTGGGGTGGTCGGGCGAATGGCAGCCTGGCCATCGCCCGCCGGGGGCGTGTGGCCAGTGCGGGCGGGCCGAACGTGGGCTTACTTCTTGCCGGCGTTCTCGACCGCCGAGCCGGCCTTCTGCACGTCCTTGCCGACGCCTTGCACGGTATTGCAACCGGCCAGCATCAGGGCTGCGGCAACCAGGGCGAGTACTTTTTTCATGATGAGCTCCTTCTGGGGGTTAAGAGATCTGGCGAATGTCGACGAAATGGCCATGCACGGCCGCTGCGGCGGCCATGGCCGGGCTGACCAGGTGGGTGCGCCCGCCCTGGCCCTGACGGCCTTCGAAATTGCGGTTGCTGGTGGAGGCGCAGCGCTCGCCCGGCTCCAGGCGGTCGGCGTTCATGGCCAGACACATGCTGCAGCCGGGCTCGCGCCACTCGAAGCCGGCGGCGGTGAAGATCTTGTCCAGGCCCTCGGCCTCGGCCTGCTGCTTGACCAGCCCCGAGCCGGGTACCACCATGGCCAGCTTCACGTTCGGCGCCAGCCGGCGACCCAGGCGCTTGACCACCACTGCGGCGGCGCGCAGGTCTTCGATGCGGCTGTTGGTGCAGCTGCCGATGAACACCTTGTCGACGTGGATGTCGGCGATCGGCTTGCCGGGAATCAGTCCCATGTAGGCCAGGGCGCGTTCCATGGCGCCGCGCTGCACCGGGTCTTTCTCCTTGTCCGGGTCGGGCACCCTGGCGTCGACACCGACCACCATTTCGGGGTTGGTGCCCCAGGTGACCTGGGGCACGATGGCTTGGGCGTCGAGTTCGACCACGGTGTCGAAATGGGCGCCGTCATCGCTGTGCAGGCTGCGCCAGCTGGCGACCGCCTGGTCCCACTCGGGGCCACCGACGAAGCGGCCGCTGACGGGGTCGGTGCCGGGGGCCATGGGGCGGCCCTTGACGTAGTCGATGGTCTTGTCGTCCACCGCGATCAGGCCGGCGCGCGCACCGGCTTCGATGGCCATGTTGCACACCGTCATACGGCCTTCCATGCTCAGGTCGCGGATCGCTTGGCCGGCGAATTCGATGGTGTGGCCGGTGCCGCCGGCGGTGCCGATCCTGCCGATGATGGCCAGCATGATGTCCTTGGCGGTGATGCCGGGTGCCACCGCGCCGTTCACGCGCACCAGCATGTTCCTGGCCTTCTTGGCGATCAGCGTCTGCGTGGCCAGCACGTGCTCGACTTCGCTGGTGCCGATGCCGTGCGCCAGCGCGCCGAAGGCGCCGTGGGTGCTGGTGTGGCTGTCGCCGCAGACCACCGTCATGCCGGGCAGGGTGGCGCCGTTTTCCGGGCCGATCACGTGCACGATGCCCTGGCGCTGGTTCATGAACGGAAAGTAGGCGGCGGCGCCGTGGGCCTGCATGTTGGCGTCCAGCGTGACGATCTGCTCCTTGCTGATCGGGTCCTCGATGCCGTCGTAGCCACGCTCCCAGCCGGTGGTGGGGGTGTTGTGGTCGGCCGTGGCGACCACGCTGCTGGTGCGCCAGACCTTGCGCCCGGCCTGACGCAGGCCCTCGAAGGCCTGCGGGCTGGTGACTTCGTGCACCAGGTGGCGGTCGATGTAGAGCAGGGCGGTGCCGTCCTCTTCGGTGCGGACGACGTGCTCGTCCCAGATCTTGTCGTACAGCGTTCGCGGGGTCATGTCGGCCATTCTCGTGATTGTCAAATTCTATGCTGCGGCTGCGCGTCGTGGGAGCCGCGCAGGTGGGCTGTCAGCCTGGGGCAGGTGCCAATGCCGGGCCGCGCCGTCATGGTCGGCCGTGTGCGGGGTGCGGGGCAGTCCGAATCCATGTTGTCCGAATGGCGGTTGGCGCTTGTGTGGCAAGCGCCAGCAGCTATCGTTTTGGTAGTGTTGTGGCGGCGGCCATGAAAAACCCGCCACGCGGGCGGGTGCTCGGCGCGCGGCGCGGCGCGGCGCGGGCTCAGGGCACGTCGCGGCGCGGCGAGCCGGTGAAGAGCTGGCGCGGGCGGCCGATCTTGTACTCGGGGTCGGCCAGCATTTCGTTGAGCTGGGCGATCCAGCCCACCGTGCGGGCCAGCGCGAAGATGCCGGTGAACAGGCTGACGGGGATGCCGATGGCGCGCTGCACGATGCCGGAGTAGAAGTCCACGTTCGGGTAGAGCTTGCGCTGCACGAAGTAGTCGTCCTCGAGGGCGATCTTCTCGACCTGCTTGGCCAGGGCGAACAGCGGGTCCTTTTCCAGGCCCAGCTCGGCCAGCACCTCGTTGCAGGTTTCCTGCATGAGCTTGGCGCGCGGGTCGTAGTTCTTGTAGACGCGGTGGCCAAAGCCCATGAGCTTGACGCCGCTGTTCTTGTCCTTGACCTGCTCCATGAACTCGCCCACCTTGGCGATGCCGCCGTTGCGCTGGATGTCTTCGAGCATGTTCAGGCAGGCCTCGTTGGCGCCACCGTGGGCGGGGCCCCACAGGCAGGCCACGCCCGCGGCAATGGCGGCAAACGGATTCGTGCCCGAGGAGCCGCACAGGCGCACCGTGGAGGTGGAGGCGTTCTGCTCGTGGTCGGCGTGCAGGATGAAGATGCGGTCCATCGCCTTTTCCAGCACCGGGTTGACCTTGTAGTCCTCGCAGGGCGTGCCGAACATCATGCGCAGGAAGTTGCCGGCGTAGGACAGCTCGTTGCGCGGGTACATGTAGGGCTGACCGACGCCGTACTTGTAGGCCATGGCCACCAGCGTGGGCAGCTTGGAGATCAGGCGGATGGCCGAGATGTGGCGGTGCTCCGGGTTATGGATGTCGGTGCTGTCGTGGTAGAAGGCCGACAGCGCCCCGATCAGGCCGGTCAGCACGGCCATCGGGTGGGCATCGCGGCGGAAACCGCGCAGGAAGAACTGCATCTGCTCATTCACCATGGTGTGCTTGAGCACCAGCTTGTGGAAATCGCTGCGCTGGGTGGGGTTGGGCAGTTCGCCGTTGAGCAGCAGGTAGCAGGTGTCCAGGTAGTCGCACTTCTGTGCCAGCTGCTCGATGGGGTAGCCGCGGTACAGCAGTTCGCCCTTGTCGCCGTCGATGTAGGTGATGGCGGACTGGCAGGATGCGGTGGACAGAAAACCCGGGTCGTAGGTGAACATGCCCGTCTGGCCGTACAGCTTGCGGATGTCGATGACGTCCGGACCGATGCTGCCCTGGTAGACCGGCAGTTCGATGTCGGGGCTGCCGTTGGAGAAGGACAGCTTGGCTTTGTTGTCGGAGAGTTTCATGCTCGGATTCCTTGAATGGAGGCAGACGTTGAAGCGGAGCGAAAGGCGCGTCAGGCGGCAGCAGGACGCAGCAGGGTCAGCAACTGACGGATGTCGGGCGTGTTGAGGTCGCCATCGGGTTCCTTGCGGCGCAGCAGCAGGTCGAGCAGCTCGTTGTCGGACAGGTCCATCAACTGGGTCAGTGCGGCGGCCTGGCTTGCCGTCAGCTGCTCGGCGTGGCGCTGGAAGAAGCGCTCGATCAGCAGATCGTTCTCCAGCATGCCGCGACGGCAGCGCCACCTGAGCATGCCGAGGGCTTTCTCGTCGATGCGTTCGCTCTCCATGGTTGCGCCGGCGGATCGCAGGGTCGTCAGATGCCCCGGCGAACCAGGAGCTCCTTGATCTTGCTGATGGCCGCGGCCGGTTTGAGGCCCTTGGGACACACATCCACGCAGTTCATGATGGTGTGGCAGCGGAACAGTCGGTAGGGGTCATCCAGGTTGTCCAGCCGTTCGCCGGTGGCCTGGTCGCGGCTGTCGGCGATGAAACGGTAGGCCTGCAGCAGGCCGGCCGGGCCGACGAACTTGTCCGGGTTCCACCAGAAGCTCGGGCAGCTGGTGGAGCAGCTGGCGCACAGAATGCACTCGTACAGGCCGTTGAGCTCCTCGCGTTCCTCGGGCGACTGCAGGCGTTCCTTGGAGGGCGAGGTGGGCTGGTCGTTCTGCAGGTAGGGCTTGATCGAGTGGTACTGGTTGAAGAACTGGGTCATGTCCACGATCAAGTCGCGGATCACGGGCAGCCCGGGCAGCGGCTTGAGCACGATGTCGCCCTTGAGCGTGTTCATGTTCGTCAGGCAGGCCAGACCGTTCTTGCCATTGATGTTCATGGCGTCCGAGCCGCACACGCCCTCGCGGCAGGAGCGGCGGAACGACAGCGAAGGGTCCTGTGCCTTGAGCTTGAGCAGGGCGTCCAGCAGCATGCGCTCGTGGCCGTCGAGCTCGACCTGCACGGTCTGCATGTAAGGCTTGGCGTCCTTGTCCGGGTCGTAGCGGTAAATCTTGAATGTGCGTTGCATGGTGTGTGTCTTTCGCGTGGCAGCGCTCGGGCTCAGAACGTGCGGACCTTGGGCGGGATGCTGTCGACCGTCAGCGGCTTCATGTTCACCGGCTTGTAGCTCAGGCTGTTGGTGGCGCTGTCCCACAGCGTGTGCTTGAGCCAGTTGGCGTCGTCGCGGCCCAGCGGGGCGGTGGGGTGGTCGGCCGGGTGTTCGTAGTCGTACACCGTGTGGGCGCCGCGGCATTCGTGACGCGCGGCGGCCGAGACCATGGTGGCCTGCGCCACCTCGATCAGGTTGTCGACCTCGAGCGCTTCCATGCGGGCGGTGTTCCAGACCCTGGACTTGTCATTGAGCGTGACCTGTCCGACCCGCTCGCGGATGCCAGCGATCTTGACCACGCCTTCGTCCATGCCCTTCTGCGTGCGGAACACGCCGGCATGCTGCTGCATGGTCTGGCGGATTTCGTTCGCCAGATCCTGCGCGTAGATGCCGTCGGTGGAGTTTTCGAGCTGGTTCAGGCGCGCCAGCGTGCGCTCGCTGGCGTCGGCCGGTACCGCCGCCTGTTCGCCGTAGCTTCTGACGAACTGCACGATGTGTTTGCCGGCCGACTTGCCGAACACCAGCAGGTCCAAGAGCGAGTTGGTGCCCAGGCGGTTGGCACCGTGCACCGACACCGCGGCACATTCGCCCACGGCGTACAGGCCGTTGACGATGTTGTTCTTCTCGCCGTCCCAGGTCACGACCTGGCCGTGGATGTTGGTCGGGATGCCGCCCATCTGGTAGTGGATGGTGGGCACGACGGGGATGGGCTCCTTGGTGATGTCCACGTTGGCGAAGTTGTGGCCGATCTCCTCCACCGAGGGCAGGCGCTTACGGATGGTGTCCGCGCCCAGGTGGTCGAGCTTCATCAGGATGTAGTCCTTGTTCGGACCGCAGCCACGGCCTTCCTTGATCTCCTGGTCCATCGAGCGGGACACGAAGTCACGCGGAGCCAGGTCCTTGAGCGTGGGCGCATAGCGCTCCATGAAGCGTTCGCCGTTGCTGTTGAGCAGGATGGCGCCCTCGCCGCGGCAGCCTTCGGTCAGCAGCACGCCCGCGCCGGCCACGCCGGTGGGGTGGAACTGCCAGAACTCCAGATCCTGCAGCGGAATGCCGGCGCGCGCCGCCATGCCCAAGCCGTCGCCGGTGTTGATGAAGGCGTTGGTCGATGCGGCAAAGATGCGGCCCGCACCGCCCGTGGCCAGCAGCACGGCCTTGGCGTGCAGCTCGTACAGGTCGCCGGTTTCCAGTTCGAGGGCCGTGACGCCGACGACGTCGCCGGCGCTGTTGCGGATCAGGTCCAGCGCCATCCACTCGACGAAGAAGTTGGTCTTGGACTCGACGTTCTTCTGGTACAGCGTGTGCAGCATGGCGTGGCCGGTACGGTCGGCCGCGGCGCAGGCGCGTTGCACGGGCTTTTCGCCGTAGTTGGCCGTGTGGCCGCCGAAGGGGCGCTGGTAGATGGTGCCGTCGGGGTTGCGGTCGAACGGCATGCCGAAATGTTCGAGCTCGATGACCACGTTGGGCGCCTCGCGGCACATGAACTCCACGGCATCCTGGTCGGACAGCCAGTCGCCGCCCTTGATGGTGTCGTAGAAGTGGTAGTGCCAGTTGTCCTCGCTCATGTTGCCCAGCGACGCCGACACGCCGCCCTGGGCGGCCACGGTGTGCGAGCGGGTCGGGAAGACTTTGGACAGGCAGGCGACGTTCAGGCCGGCGCGCGCGAGTTCGAGCGAGGCGCGCATGCCGGAGCCGCCGGCGCCGACGATCACCACGTCGAACTTGCGGGTGATGACTTGGTCTTTGGTGTAACTCATGGTCGTGGTTCAGTGATGCTTGTCATCGGGTACGGAACGCGGCGCTCACAGACGCCACAGCGCCTGCAGGGCCCAGCCGCCGCAACTCACCAGCCAGATGACGGTGAACGTCTGCAGCAGCAGGCGCACGCCGGCGGCCTTGACGTAGTCCAGCCAGATGCTGTTCATGCCGATCCAGGCGTGCCAGATCAGTGCGACGATGACGGAGAAGGTCAAGGCCTTCATCCACTGGGCGGCAAAGATGCCGGCCCAGGTGTCGTAGCCGATGGGGCCCTGGGTGAACAGCACCTGCAGCAGCACGATCAGCGTGAAGGCCGCGATCAGCGCGCCGCTGACGCGCTGCACCAGAAAATCGCGCCAGCCGTAATGGGCGCCGACCACCAGTCGCTTGTTGCCGTAAGTCGTGGACATGTTGTTGCTCCTGGCAGGTCAGATCAATACAGGCCAAACAGCTTGGCGCCGAGGGCCAGCGTGAGGACGATGCTCACCACCAGCGTGGCGACGGCCGACTGACGGCCGAACTCCTTGGTGGTGCGATGCGAGATGTCGAGGTACAGGTGACGCACGCCCGCCAGCAGGTGATGCAGGTAGGCCCAGATCAGCGCCAGCACCACCAGCTTGACGAACCAGGCCGGAAACGCCCCCAGGCCGGACGAGAAAGCGGCGCTGAACTGGCCGAACGAAATCTCCGACGACACGGATTTGTCGAACAGCCAGATGATGAAGGGCAGCAGCAGAAACATCAGCGCCCCGCTGGCTCGGTGCAGGATGGACACCCAGCCGGCCAGGGGCAACCGGTAGGTGCGCACGTCGTTGAAGATGTTGATGTTGCGGAATTCGGGCCGCGGCTTGGTGGCTTCGCTCATGGGAACTCTCGTGGGAAGGGATTGCAGAGTTGCAATTCTTGGAGGGGGAGTGCAAATTCTATTGCAATGCAGCAAGCTGACGGGACGATTGCAGGGGAGGGTCGGCAGGTCGATCGAGCAGGAGCATGAGCCGCGTCAACTCAGCGTCAACTCAGTGTCAACTCAGTGCATTGCGGTAGTGGTGGGTGTCGGTGCGGTACAGGCCGCGGCGCAGTTCCATCGGCTCGTCGTTGTAGGTGTAGGCAATGCGTTCGACGCTCAGCAACGGGGTGGCGGGCGTGACCTCCAGCAGCGCGGCCTGCGTCGGGTCGGGCAGCACTGCGCGCAGCTTTTCGTCGGCGCGCACCATGCGCACGCCGAACTCGGCTTCGAACAGGGCGTACATCGGGCCGTGGTACTGCGACAGGCGCTCGGCGGTCAGTCCCTTGAACGGACCGGCGGGCAGCCACAGATCTTCGAGGATGGTCGGCACACCGGCAAAGCGCAGCAGGCGGCGCGCCTGCAGCACCGGATCGCCCGCGCGCAGACCGAGCAGGCGCGCCACGTCGGCGCTGGCGCGCTGTCGCTTGCAGTCGACGAAGTCGCGCTGGGCCGGCCCTTCGCTGTCGGCCGTGCCGCGGTCCGGTTGCAGGCGCAGAAAGCGGTACTGCACCTGTTGCTCGGCGTGGGTGGCCACAAAGGTGCCACGCCCCTGGCGGCGCACCAGAAGGTTGTCGGCCGCCAGCTCGTCCACCGCCTTGCGCACCGTGCCCTGGCTGACCTTGTAGCGCGCGGCCAGATCGAACTCGCTCGGGATCACCTCGCCGGGCTTCCATTCGCCCTGTTGCAGGCTCTGCAGGATCAGGCTCTTGATCTGCTGATACAGAGGGCTGAACGCCGGCGCCTGCCCACCCCAGGCGGTGGCAGGTGCAAGCGCCGGCGGGGCGCTTTCGGTCGGGGTGGAAGAGGGTGCTGCGTGGGCCATGTCGGGTGTCAGTCTGACGTAGGACTGGATGGCGATGATATCTTATATAAGACACAAGACAAATTGACGAATCAGGGTTTTCGCGGATACACTTGGACGGTCGATTTCTCGTCCTGCAGGGGTGCCAGCCGTGGCTGCCCGCGCCCTGTGGTCAGCCACTTTTCACCACAACCTTCTGGAGTTTTCCCATGAGCAAGAAGCCCGTTCGCGTCGCCGTCACCGGCGCTGCTGGTCAGATCGGCTACGCCCTGCTGTTTCGCATCGCCTCGGGCGAAATGCTGGGCAAGGACCAGCCGGTGATCCTGCAACTGCTGGAGATCCCGGACGAGAAGGCGCAGAAGGCGCTCAAGGGCGTGATGATGGAACTGGAAGACTGCGCCTTCCCGCTGCTGGCCGGCATGCAAGCGCACAGCGACCCGATGACCGCCTTCAAGGACACCGACTACGCGCTGCTGGTGGGTGCGCGTCCGCGCGGCCCCGGCATGGAGCGCGCCGACCTGCTGGCCGCCAACGCCCAGATCTTCACCGCCCAGGGCAAGGCGCTGAACGCCGTGGCCAGCCGCAACGTCAAGGTGCTGGTGGTGGGCAACCCGGCCAATACCAACGCCTACATCGCCATGAAGAGCGCGCCCGAGCTGCCGGCCAGGAACTTCACCGCCATGCTGCGCCTGGACCACAACCGCGCGGCCAGCCAGATCGCTGCCAAGACCGGCAAGGCCGTCAAGGACATCAAGAAGCTCGCCGTGTGGGGCAACCACTCGCCCACCATGTACGCCGATTACCGCTTCGCCACCATCGATGGCGCCAGCGTGAAGGACATGATCAACGACCAGGAATGGAACGCCAACGTGTTCCTGCCCACGGTGGGCAAGCGTGGCGCCGCCATCATCGACGCACGCGGCCTGTCGTCGGCCGCCAGTGCCGCCAACGCCGCCATCGACCACATGCGTGACTGGGCGCTGGGCACGGGCGGCGAATGGGTGACCATGGGCATCCCGTCGCAGGGCTGGTATGGCATCCCCAAGGAGGTGATGTTCGGCTTTCCCGTCACCTGCGAGAACGGCGAATACAAGGTGGTCGAAGGGCTGCCGATCGATGCCTTCAGCCAGCAGTGCATCGACAAGACGCTGGCCGAGCTCGAAGGCGAGAAGGACGGCGTCAAGCACCTGCTGTGAGGATGAGGGCTGCTGTCGCCGAACCGATGGGGTTTCGTTGTGAAAGACCTTGGAGGCCATGTCTGGCAAGCGCCAGCAGCTCTTGTTTTGATAGTTTGCCGATGCCGTTGCGGCGCCGCGCTCGCGCCGCTTGACACCACCGCCTGATCCATGACTGCCGTCGCGCGCCATCCCCGACAGGTGCTGCTGGGTGCCCAGGCCGGTGCCGTGGTGCTGCCGGTGTGTGACCACTACAGCGGCGTCGAAGCGCGCATGCGCAAGAGCCTGCAGCTGCAGGCCGAGATGACGCAGGAGTTCGGCACCTGCGTGTTCGACGTCACGCTGGACTGCGAGGACGGCGCCCCGGTGGGTGGCGAAGCCGAGCACGCCCAGTGCGTGACCGAACTGGCACTGGCCGCCGCGCCCGACGCACGCGTGGGCGTGCGCGTGCATCCGGTCGATCACCCGGCGTTCGAAGCCGACATGGCGCAGATCGCGGGCAAGGCCGGGCACCGGCTGGCCTACATCATGATCCCCAAGGTGGAGTCGGTGGAGGATGTGGTGCACGCCGAGCGCGCGCTGCGGGCCAGCTTTGCGCCGGGCCTGCCGTTGCAGGTGCTGATCGAGTCGCCGGCGGCGGTGCACCGTGCCTTCGACATCGCCGCGCACCCGGGCGTGCAGTCGCTCAGCTTCGGTCTGATGGATTTCGTCTCGGCGCACGCCGGCGCCATCCCGGCCGAAGGCATGGGCATCGAGGGGCAGTTCACGCACCCGCTGGTGCTGCGCGCCAAGCTCGAAATCGCATCGGCGGCCCACGCGTTCGGCAAGGTGCCCTCGCACTGTGTGGTGACCGAGTTCAGCGACGTGCAGGCCATGCGCATGGCCGCGCGGCGCGCGGCGCGCGAGTTCGGCTACGCGCGCATGTGGAGCATCCACCCCAGTCAGATCCGGCCCATTCTGGAGGCCTTTGCGCCCGACGACCGGCAGATCGACCTTGCCAGCGCCATCCTGCTGGCCGCGCAGCAGGCCGACTGGGCACCCATCAGCCACCAGGGTGCCTTGCACGATCGCGCCAGCTACCGCCATTTCTGGCAGGTGCTGGAGCGTGCTCACGCCACCGGGCGCCACTTGCCCGGCGATGTGGCCCACTGGTTCTGACCCCATGCCATGTCATGATGAGTGGTTGTTGAAACATTCCTGAAAGCGAGTTCCACATGAAGCCTTTTGCCATGACCAGCCTGGCCATCGTTCTTGGCCTTTCCATGGGTGCGGTCCAGGTTGCGTCGGCGGCCGACAAACCGGCGCCGGCCAAGAAGGTCACGACCCAGGCCAAGAAAGCGCCGACCAAGAAGGTGCCGGTCAAGCAGGCAGCCACCAGCAAGGGTGTCCCGGCCAAGACGGCCAAGGCGGTCGAGGCCAACACCCCCGTGCAGACGCTGAGCCAGCGCCTGACCGACACCGAACTGGAGATCGCCAAAACCATACAGACCGGTCGCATCCAGTGCGAGCTTGGTGCCGATGTGACGGTGTCCGCCGACGAGAAGAACCCCGGTTTCTTCCACGTGGTGGCGGGCAAGCAGCGCTACTACATGCACCCGGTGGAAAGCCGCACCGGCGCCGTTCGCATGGAAGACAACCGCGCCGGCGCCATGTGGCTGCAGCTGGGCAACAAGTCCATGCTGATGAACCAGAAGCTGGGCCAGCGCGTCGCCGACGAGTGCGTGACGCCGGCGCAGCGCGAGTTTGCGTTGCAGATGAAGTCCAGCAATCAACCCGGTCTGCTGGACGGACAGACCAAATAGATTTTCTGCCGGCGGCTGCCGGTTTGGCCTCGTGCGCAGGTGCGGGGCGAGCCGGCTCGCGCGCGGGTACCTCACGCGTCCCATCGATATCACCCAGTCAGGAGAACACAGCATGCTGCAAGCCTACCGAGCCCACGCCGCCGAGCGCGCCAAACTGGGCATCCCGCCCCTGGCGCTTGATGCCAAGCAGGTCGCCGAGCTGATCGAGCTCATCAAGAACCCGCCGGCCGGCGAAGAGCAATTCCTGATGGATCTGCTCACGCACCGCGTGCCCCCGGGCGTGGACGACGCCGCCAAGGTCAAGGCCAGCTTTCTGGCCGCCGTCGCGCATGGCGACATCCAGGTGGGCCTGATCTCCAAGGCCAAGGCCACCGAGCTGCTGGGCACCATGGTGGGCGGCTACAACGTGCATCCGCTGATCGAGCTGCTCGACGACGCCGAAGTGGCCCAGGTGGCCGCCGACGCGCTCAAGAAGACGCTGCTCATGTTCGACTACTTCAACGACGTGGCCACCAAGGCCAAGGCCGGCAACGCGAAGGCCAAGGAAGTCATGCAGAGCTGGGCCGACGCCGAGTGGTTCACCAGCCGTCCCAAGGTGGCCGAGAAGATCACCGTCACCGTGTTCAAGGTGCCCGGCGAGACCAACACCGACGACCTCTCGCCCGCGCCCGACGCCACGACGCGCCCCGACATCCCCATGCACTACCTGGCGATGCTCAAGAACACGCGCCCCGACGCGGCCTTCAAGCCCGAGCAGGACGGCGTGCGCGGCCCCATCCAGTTCATCGAGGACCTGAAGAAGAAGGGCCATATCGTCGCCTACGTGGGTGACGTGGTGGGTACGGGCTCGAGCCGCAAGTCGGCCACCAACAGCGTGATCTGGGCCACGGGCGAGGACATCCCCTTCGTGCCCAACAAGCGCTTCGGCGGCGTGACGCTGGGCGGCAAGATCGCTCCTATCTTCTTCAACACGCAAGAGGATTCTGGCTCGCTGCCCATCGAGGTCGACGTCTCCAAGATGGAAATGGGCGACGTGCTCGACATCTTCCCCTACGCCGGCAAGATCGAGAAGGCCGGTGAGAAGATCGCCGACTTCAAGCTCAAGAGCGACGTGCTGCTCGACGAGGTGCAGGCCGGCGGCCGCATCAACCTGATCATCGGCCGCGCCCTGACAGGCAAGGCCCGCGAGGCCCTGGGCCTGCCCGCATCCACGGCGTTCCGCCTGCCGCAGGCGCCTGCCGAGTCCAAGGCAGGCTTCACCCTGGCGCAGAAGATGGTGGGCCGTGCCTGCGGCCTGCCCGAAGGCCAGGGCATCCGCCCCGGCACCTACTGCGAGCCCAAGATGACCACCGTCGGTTCGCAAGACACCACGGGCCCGATGACGCGCGACGAGCTCAAGGACCTGGCCTGCCTGGGCTTCTCGGCCGACATGGTGATGCAGTCCTTCTGCCACACCGCGGCCTACCCCAAGCCCGTGGACGTCAAGACCCACCGCACGCTGCCCGAGTTCATCAGCAGCCGCGGCGGCGTGGCCCTGCGCCCCGGCGACGGCGTGATCCACTCGTGGCTCAACCGCCTGCTGCTGCCCGACACCGTGGGCACGGGCGGTGACTCGCACACGCGCTTCCCCATCGGCATCAGCTTCCCCGCGGGCTCGGGCCTGGTGGCCTTCGGCGCCGCCACGGGCGTGATGCCGCTCGATATGCCCGAGTCGGTGCTGGTGCGTTTCAAGGGCCAGCTGCAGCCCGGCGTGACGCTGCGTGATCTGGTGCATGCCATCCCGCTGTACGCCATCAAGGCAGGCCTGCTGACGGTCGCCAAGGCCGGCAAGAAGAACATCTTCTCGGGCCGCATCCTCGAGATCGAAGGTCTGCCGGACCTGAAGGTGGAGCAGGCGTTCGAGCTGTCGGATGCGTCTGCAGAGCGTTCCGCCGCCGGCTGCACGATCAAGCTCAACAAGGAGCCGATCATCGAGTACCTGAAGTCCAACATCGTTCTGATGAAGAACATGATCGCGGACGGCTATCAGGACGCCAAGACCCTGGCGCGCCGCATCGAGAAGGTCGAGGCCTGGCTGGCCAACCCGCAGCTGCTCGAGGCCGACAAGGACGCCGAGTACGCCGCCGTGATCGAGATCGACATGAACGAGATCACCGAGCCCATCGTCTGCTGCCCGAACGACCCGGACGACGCCAAGTTCCTGTCCGAAGTGGCCGGCACCAAGATCGATGAGGCCTTCATCGGCTCGTGCATGACCAACATCGGCCATTTCCGCGCCGCGGCCAAGCTGCTGGGCGGCCAGCGCGACATCCCCGTCAAGCTGTGGGTGGCGCCGCCGACCAAGATGGACCAGAACGAGCTCATCAAGGAAGGCCACTACGCCGCCTTTGGCACCGCGGGTGCGCGCACCGAGATGCCCGGCTGCTCGCTGTGCATGGGCAACCAGGCGCAGGTGCACGAGGGTGCGACGGTGATCTCCACCTCCACGCGCAATTTCCCCAACCGCCTGGGCAAGAACACCAACGTGTTCCTGGGCTCGGCCGAGCTGTCGGCCATCGCCTCGCGCATGGGCAAGCTGCCGACCAAGGAGGAATACCTCAAGGAAATGGGCGTGATCGACCAGGACAAGGCCAGCGTGTACCGCTACATGAACTTCGACCAGATCGAGGAGTACGCCGAGGTCGCCAAGGGCGTGGCGGCCTGAACGACCGCGGGCACGGTCGGCAAGCCGCGCAGCCGTCAGGCGCGCGGCTTGTTCAATGTCCAATGATCCTGGAAGGCTGTCGGACTTGGAAATCGTCGGCTGCAAATCGACCGCAGCGGCCCATTTTTCACCGGCTTTTTGCCCAATAGCTCGGCTCTTGGGCTGCAAATCCGGCAAAAACTGGTCTCGCTGGGGCCGATTCTGGCTACGTCGCTCATCGAGAACGCTTTCGGCGCTTCAAGCCCGACAGCCTCCCAGGTTCAACGTTTCAGTGGACTAGGATGATTGCAAGCCAAACTGGCACTTTGCGCTTGCTGGGCAAGCGCTGGCAGCTATTGAAAGCGTAGCACTACTCGCGCGTGATCACCGCGCAGGCGATGCGCGGGCCGGAGTTGCCGGCCGGCTGGGTGCTGAAGTCGTCGCGATCGCGGTGCACCACCAGCGCGCGGCCGACGACGTTGTTGGCCGCCCCGTCGGTCAGCGAGATGGTGTGCACGTCCACGCTGAAGCGCGCCACGCCGGCAGCGTCGGCCACCAGGCTGGGCAGTTCGCCCGCGTGGGTGCCGGCGCCGCCGAACTTGCCGTGCATGCCGCCAGTGGGGTTGAAGTGGCCGCCCGAGGCGTTGCCGTTGTTGCCGCAGTCGCCCTTTTCGTGGATGTGGAAGCCGTGCTCGCTGCCCGGCACCAAGCCACGAACCTCGCCGGCCACGCGCACGCCGTGCGCCAGCGCGGTGAAGGTTGCGCTGCCGGAGGTCGGGTTGGGGGTGATGGCGGCGGTGGGCGCCAGGCTGGCGCGCGCCGTGGCGGTGCCCTTGTTCATGCTGCCGCAGGCCGTGAGTGCGGCGCCGGCGGCGATGACGGCCGCGGCCGTGGTGAAGCTGTTCAGGCGGATCATTTCGGTGCTCTCCGGTGGGTGAGGGAAATGGCTGGCAGGCCGTCGGGCTGGCTTGCGGATGCTGACCGGGCATCATACCCAGGCTCGCCGCCGCGCGCAGGTCCGCGGATGCCGTTTCGGTGGCCAAGCGGAAGCGGGGCGGGTGCAGCACCCGCCTCCCGATCGCTATTGAAAGAATAGCTGCCAGCGCTTGACTGGAAGGCGCTGGAAGTCGATTTGGCCAAAAACCGGCGGGCGCTCAGAGCACCTCGCTGGCGAAGTCGGCCAGGCGCGAGCGCTCGCCGCGCGCCAGGGTGACGTGGCCGCCGTGCGGCCAGCCCTTGAAGCGGTCGACGGCGTAGGTCAGGCCGCTGGAGCCTTCGGTGAGGTAGGGGGTGTCGATCTGCGCCAGGTTGCCCATGCAGATGATCTTGGTGCCGGGGCCAGCGCGGGTGATCAGGGTCTTCATCTGCTTGGGCGTCAGGTTCTGCGCCTCGTCGATGATGATCCACTTGTTCATGAAGGTGCGCCCGCGCATGAAGTTCATGCTCTTGATCTTGACGCGGCTGCGGATCAGTTCGTTGGTGGCGGCGCGTCCCCATTCGCCCGCGCCGCTGCCGTCGCCCTTGGACAGGAACTCCAGGTTGTCGTCCAGCGCGCCCATCCAGGGGCCCATTTTTTCCTCTTCGGTGCCGGGCAGAAAGCCGATGTCCTCACCCACGCTGACGGTGGCGCGGGTCATGATGATCTCGGTGTAGCGCCGGTCGTCCAGCACCTGCGTCAGGCCCGAGGCCAGCGCCAGCAGCGTCTTGCCGGTGCCGGCCGTGCCGGCCAGGGTGACGAAGTCGATCTCCGGGTCCATCAGCAGGTTGAGCGCGAAGTTCTGCTCGCGGTTGCGCGCCGTCACGCCCCAGACGGCGTTCTTCAGGTGGGTGTAGTCCTTGAGTGTGCGCAGCACCGCGGTCTTGCCCTGGATCTCGGTGACGCGGGCGTACAGGCTGGGCTCGCCCGGGGCCTCGAAGAAGACGAACTGATTGATCTGCAGGCTGGGCACCACCGGCCCGCTGATGCGGTAGAAGGTGGCGCTGCCCGACTGCCAGCTCTCGACCGTCTTGCTCTGGCGCGTCCAGAAGTCGGTGGGCAGCTGCAGCACGCCGGCGTACAGCAGGTCGCCGTCGTCCAGCGTCTTGTCGTTCTCGTAGTCCTCGGCGTGCAGCCCCAGCGCGCGCGCCTTGACGCGCATGTTGATGTCCTTGGACACCAGCACCACTTCACGCGGGGCATGCTGTGTCTCCAGCGCTGCCACCACGCCCAGGATCTGGTTGTCGGCCTTGCCCTGGGGCAGGGCGGCGGGCATGGTGGCGTCCAGCGGCGTGGTCTGAAAGAACAGGTGGCCGCTGGCTTCGACATGGCCGGTGGCATCGAGCTTCAGCCCTTGCGCCATGTCGGCGCCCCGGACGCCGGCCAGCGCGTCCAGCAGGCGGCTGGTCTGGCGCCCGTTGCGCGCCACTTCCGACATGCCCTTCTTGTGCCCATCGAGCTCCTCCAGCACGATCATCGGCAGAAAGATGTCGTGCTCCTTGAAGCGAAACAGCGCCATCGGGTCGTGCAGCAGCACATTGGTGTCGAGCACGAACAGGCGCGCCGGCCCCTGGGTGCGGGCCTTGCGTGCGCCTGGCGTCGATTTGGGGCGCCGCGCCGGCGGCGCCTTGGGCGTCGAGCTGACGGGTGCCGGGGCCGGTGCCTGCAGCAGGGCCGCCGGGGCAGGGGAGCCCGATGGTGGCGCCGTCCGGGCCGAGGGCGCAGACCGTGCGGGCGACGACGGCTGGGACGGCGGGGTGGCCGCGCTGGTCTTGGCACGGCGTGTCGCCAGGTCGATCACGTCGGGAGACAGGCGGGCGCCGCGTTGGGCAGGAGGGGGAGGCAGGGGCATGCTTGTCGGCTCAGCGAGCAGGGGCGGTGCCGGCCAGCACCGGTGGGCTGGATGGCCGGCGGGCCAAAGAAAAAGCCGCCTGGGCTGCCCCGGCGGCTTTCAGCGAGAGGAACGGTCGGTGCGTGAACAACCACATTGCGGCCCATTATGCATGAGCCGGTTCGGTGGCCGGCAGGCGCGTCAGGCGGCCTTCTTGAGGACTTTGACCGCCTTGAGAACGTCTTCCACGTGGCCCGGCACCTTAAGGCCGCGCCATTCCTGCACCACGATACCTTCGGCGTTGATCAGGAAGGTGCTGCGCTCGATGCCCTTGACCTTCTTGCCGTACATGATCTTGTTCTTGACCACGCCGAACATGTGGCACATCTTTTCTTCGGTATCGGCGATCAGCTCGAACGGCAGTTCCAGCTTGGTCTTGAAGCTGTCGTGCGACGCCATGTTGTCGCGGCTGACGCCGAAGACGATGGCGCCGGCCTTGACGAAGTCCTTGTACTTGTCGCGAAACTGCATGGCCTCGGTGGTGCAGCCGGGCGTGTTGTCCTTGGGGTAGAAGTACAGAACCACCGCCTGTCCGAGGTGGGAGCTGTTGCTGACCTTGACGCCGCCGGTTGCCATCGCTTCGAATTCAGGAAGGGGTTTGTTGACAACGATCGCCATATGAACTTCAATCTCCGGACGGTGTTATGGGTGACGCGGACCACGCAGCGCCCATGCACAGACTGCTGCTGCCTCGACTGCGCGGCGTCGGGTGCGGGGCCTCGGTGGCAAGCCCGTCATTCTAACCGATCGGTCCCGCTCGTGCCGCTCGTGCCGGCTTCCACCAGCAGTGCCGCCACCACGCGGCGGCCTTCGCCGGCCAGAATGTTGTAGGTGCGGCAGGCGGCGCCGGTGTCCATGGTTTCCACCCCGATGCCCGCTTCGATCAGGCCCCGCACCCAGGCCGGGCGCGGAAAGCGCAGGCGGGCACCACTGCCGAACAGCACCAGTTGCGGCTGCAGCGCGACCAGGAGGGTGAAATGCGCCTCCGTCAGTTCGTCAAAACGGCTGCAGTTCCAGAGCGCGTGTTCGCCATCGCTGCGCAGCACCAGGCTGTGTTCCAGACGCTGGCCGCCGATGGCGATCCAGCCGGGGCCATAGCTGGTGATGGCGGAGCCGAACTGGTCGGGCTGGAATTTCATGGCGGGCGGCGTGGGCGGTGGAGCGAATGTGTTCCAATTCTAGGTTTCCCCCGGGATGACTGCCGCGCGAGAGGGTTTCATGAAGACGATCCACAAGTCGACCAAGCTGGCCAACGTGCTGTACGACGTGCGCGGGCCGATCGTGGACGCCGCCCGCCAGATGGAGGACGAGGGTCAGAAGATCATCAAGCTGAACATCGGCAACCTGGCGCCGTTCGGCTTCGAGCCGCCCGAAGAGATCGTGCGCGACATGATCCGCAATCTGCCGGACTCGGCCGGTTACTCCGACAGCAAGGGCATTTTTTCCGCGCGCAAGGCGGTGATGCACTACACGCAGGAGCAGGGCATCGAAGGCGTCACCATCGACGACATCTACCTGGGCAACGGCGCCAGCGACCTGATCGGCATGGCCACCAACGCCCTGCTGTCCGAGGGCGATGAAATGCTGGTGCCGGCGCCCGACTACCCGCTGTGGACGGCGGTGGCCAGCCTCTCGGGCGGCAAGCCGGTGCACTACCGCTGCGACGAGGACAACGGCTGGATGCCGAACCTGGCCGACATCCGCGCCAGGATCACGCCGGCCACCCGCGCCATCGTCGTCATCAACCCCAACAACCCGACCGGGGCGCTGTATTCCGACGAGCTGCTGCGCGGCATCGTGCAGATCGCGCGCGAGCACGGCCTGGTCATCATGGCCGACGAGGTGTACGACAAGGTGCTGTACGACGGCGTGCGCCACACGGCGCTGGCCAGCCTGTCGACCGATGTGCTGACGCTGACCTTCAACTCGCTGTCCAAGGCCTACCGCTCCTGCGGCTTTCGCGCCGGCTGGATGGTGGTGTCCGGCCCCAAGGACGCAGCGCGCGACTACATCGAGGGCATCAACATGCTGGCCAACATCAAGCTGGGCAGCAACGTGCCGGGGCAGTATGCGATCCAGACCGCGCTGGGCGGCTACCAGAGCATCCGGGATCTGGTGAAGGAAGGCGGGCGCCTGCGCCGCCAGCGCGACCTGGCCTACGAGCTGATCACGCAAATCCCCGGGGTCAGCTGCGTCAAGCCGCAGGCGGCGCTGTACATGTTCCCGCGGCTGGATCCGCACATCTACCCGATCGACGACGATCGCCAGTTCTTCATGGAGGTGCTGCGCGCCACGCGCGTGATGCTGGTGCAGGGCTCGGGCTTCAACTTTCCGGACCAGCAGCATTTCCGCATCGTGTTTCTGCCGCACGAAGACGACCTGCGCGAGGCCATCGGCCGGCTGGCGAAGTTCCTGGAGCAGTACCGGGCGCGCCACGCAAGGGCTGCCCCGGTGCTCGACATTGCTACAAAAAAAGAAGCTGCCCGCGCATGATGCACGGGCTTTGAAGCCATTTTCATTCACAAATCAGACATGAAACCCATTCAGGTAGGCCTGCTCGGTATCGGCACCGTCGGCAGCGGCACGTATCAGGTGCTGGCGCGCAACCAGGAAGAAATCCGGCGCCGCGCCGGTCGTGGCATCGAGATCACCATGGTGGCCGACCTGAACACCGAGCGCGCGCGGCAACTCGTCGGCCCGGGCGTGAAGGTGGTCAGCGACGCGCGCGAGGTGATCGCCAACCCGGAGATCGAGATCGTGATCGAGCTCATCGGCGGCTACGGCATCGCCCGCACGCTGATGATGGAAGCCATCGCCGCCGGCAAGCACGTGGTCACCGCCAACAAGGCGCTGCTGGCGGTGCACGGCAGCGAGATCTTCCAGGCCGCCCACGACCGCGGGGTGATGGTGGCCTTCGAGGCCGCCGTGGCCGGCGGCATCCCCATCATCAAGGCGCTGCGCGAGGGCCTGACGGCCAACCGCATCCAGTGGATCGCCGGCATCATCAACGGCACCACCAATTTCATCCTGTCGGAGATGCGCGACAAGGGGCTGGACTTCGACGTGGTGCTCAAGGAGGCGCAGCGACTGGGCTACGCCGAAGCCGACCCCACCTTCGACATCGAGGGCGTGGACGCGGCGCACAAGGCCACGCTGATGAGCGCCATCGCCTTCGGCATCCCGGTGCAGTTCGACAAGGCCCATGTCGAGGGCATCACCAAGCTGTCGGCCACCGACATCCGCTACGCCGAGCAGCTGGGCTACCGCATCAAGCTGCTGGGCATCACCAAGCGGCGCGAAGGCCAGGGCGTGGAGCTGCGCGTGCACCCCACCCTGGTGCCGGCCAAGCGCTTGATCGCCAACGTCGAAGGCGCCATGAACGCGGTGGTGGTCAACGGTGACGCCGTCGGCACCACGTTGTACTACGGCAAGGGGGCGGGCAGCGAGCCCACCGCCAGTGCCGTGATCGCCGACCTGGTGGACGTCACCCGCCTGGCCACCAGCGACCCGCAGCACCGCGTGCCGCACCTGGCCTTCCAGCCGGGGCAGATGCGCGACGTCGGCGTGCTGTCGATGGAGCAGGTGGTGACCGGCTACTACCTGCGCCTGCGTGTGGCCGACGAAACCGGCGTGCTGGCGCGCGTGGCCACCATCCTGGCCGAGGCCGGCATCAGCATCGACGCGCTGCTGCAGCGCGAGGCCGACGAGGTGGGCGGCGAAGGCAGCACCCAGACCGACCTGATCATCCTCACCCACGATGCGCGCGAGGGCGCCATGAACCAGGCACTGGAGCGGCTGCAGGCCCTGCCCAGCGTGCTGGCGCCGATCGTGCGCATCCGCAAGGAAGAGCTGAACTGAACGCCGCGGCCCGTGCCGCGTGACACCGCCCGAGCGAACCATGCTTTATCTGTCCACCCGCGGCGACCGCACGCCGCGCCGCTTCTGCGACATCCTGCTGGAAGGCCTGGCGCCCGATGGCGGCCTGTACCTGCCCGAGCATTACCCGCAGATCGACGCTGCCCGGCTGGCGGCGCTGCGCCGCACCCATGCCGAAGGCGGCTACGCGGCGCTGGCCTTCGAGATCCTGTCGCTCTACATCGACGACATCCCGGCCGACGACCTGCGCGCGATCTGCCAGCGCACCTACACCGCCGAAGTGTTCGGCACGCCCGAGATCGTGCCGCTGAAGCCGCTGCACCAGGGCTTTTACCTGGAGGCGCTGTCCAACGGCCCCACGCTGGCCTTCAAGGACATGGCGATGCAGCTGTTGGGCCAGCTGTTCGAGTACGAGCTGGGCCGGCGCGGCCAGACGCTCAACATTCTGGGTGCCACCAGTGGCGACACCGGCAGCGCCGCCGAATACGCCATGCGCGGCAAGCGCGGCATCCGCGTGTTCATGCTCAGCCCGCACGGTCGCATGAGCGCGTTTCAGCAGGCGCAGATGTTCAGCCTGCAGGACCCGAACATCCACAACATCGCCATCGAAGGCGTGTTCGATGACTGCCAGGACATCGTCAAGGCGGTCAGCAACGATCTGGAGTTCAAGCGCAAGTACCGCATCGGCACCGTCAATTCCATCAACTGGGCGCGGCTGCTGGCGCAGGTGGTGTACTACTTCGCCGGTTACTTCCAAGCTACGCGCTCGGACGGCGAGCGCGTCAGCTTCACAGTGCCCAGCGGCAACTTCGGCAATGTCTGCGCCGGCCACGTGGCGCGCCAGATGGGGCTGCCGATCGCGCAGCTGGTGGTGGCCACCAATGAAAACGATGTGCTCGACGAGTTCTTCCGCACCGGCGTCTACCGAGTGCGCGGCGCCGCCGACACCCACGAGACCAGCAGCCCCAGCATGGACATCAGCAAGGCCAGCAACTTCGAGCGCTTCGTGTTCGATCTGCTGGGGCGCGACGGCGCGCGCTGCAAGGCGCTGTTCGACGACGCGCTGCGCCAGCACGGCCAGTTCGACCTGAGCGGCGACGCCCGCTTTGCCGACGCCGCCGCGCGCTACGGTTTTGTCAGTGGCCGCAGCACCCACGCCGATCGCCTGGCCACCATCCGCCGCGTGTTTGCCGAGCACGGCGTGACCATCGATACCCACACCGCCGACGGCGTGAAGGTGGCGCGCGAGCACCTGCAGCCCGGCGTGCCGATGATCGTGCTGGAGACCGCGCTGCCGATCAAGTTTGCCGCCACCATCGAAGAGGCGCTGGGCCAGCCGCCCGCGCGGCCCGCCCGGTTCGACGGCATCGAGCAGCTGCCCCGGCGCGTGCGCGTGTTGCCCGCCGACGCCGCTCAGGTGAAGGCGCTGATCACCGCAGAATGTGAATGAAATCGGCCTCTGGCGCACAACTGACAAGCGCCAGCAGCTATCATATTGATAGTATTCGGGTGACCAAGCGATGAAGGTCGTGGGCTTTGCCGGCTACTCCGGCTCGGGCAAGACCACACTGGTCGAGCAGCTGATTGCGCGGCTGCGCGCGCGCGGTCTGCGCGTGTCGGTGGTCAAGCATGCGCATCACCGCTTCGACATCGACCACCCGGGCAAGGACACCTTCCGCCACCGCGAGGCCGGCGCCTTCGAGGTGGCGATCGCCTCCAGCCGGCGGCTGGCGCTGATGCGCGAGTTCGAGCGCCCGACCGAGCTGTCGGTGCACCACCTGATCGCCGAGCTGTGGGACGGCGTGGACTGGGTGCTGGTGGAGGGTTTTCGCGGCAGCGACCTGCTCAAGGTCGAGGTCTGGCGCCCCGCCACCGGCCACCCTGCGCGCTATCCGGACGATGACTTCGTCGTCGCCATCGCCACCGACGCACCGGCCGCGCTGCCCGTGCCGACCCTGCGCCCGGTGCTGGATCTGAACGATGCCGAGGCCATTGCCCAATGGCTGATCGACAATGGTGAGCGTTTCGACTACGACCCCGAACGGTACCTGCCCCATGTCTGACACCCCGCGCCGACCGCCCCTGATGCCGCTGGACGACGCGCTGGCCCGCCTGCTGGCGGCGGCCGCGCCGCTGGGGCGCACCGAACCGGTCGACACCTTCGACGCCGATGGCCGCGTGCTGGCGCAGGACCTGGTGTCGGCGCTGCAGGTGCCGCCGCAGGACAACAGCTCGATGGACGGCTACGCGGTGCGCAGTGCCGACGTGACTGCGGCCGGCGTGGTGCTGCCGGTCAGCCAGCGCATCGCGGCCGGCCATGCGGGCGCGCCGCTGGCACCGGGCAGTGCGGCGCGCATCTTCACCGGCGCGCCCATGCCGGCCGGCGCCGACGCGGTGGTGATGCAGGAAGACGCCGAGTCGCTGGACGATGGTGCGCGGGTGCGCCTGAACGCCGTGCCCGCGCCCGGCCAATGGGTGCGCGCGGCCGGCGAGGACGTCACACGCGGCCGCGCCGTGCTACAACAAGGGGAGCGTCTGGCGCCCGCCAGTATTGGGCTGGCGGCCGGTATCGGCATGGCGTCGCTGCAGGTGGCGGCGCGCCCGCGGGTGGCGCTGTTTTCCACCGGCGACGAGCTGGTCATGCCCGGTGCGGTGCCGCCCGAGGCCATGAAGCCGGGCGCCATCTACAACAGCAACCGCTTCTTTCTGCGCGCGCTGCTGCAGCGCCTGGGTTGCACCGTGACCGACCTGGGCATCGTGCCCGACGATCGTGCCGCCACCCTGGAGGCGCTGCGCCAGGCCGCCGATGGGCACGACCTGATCCTCACCAGCGGCGGCGTCAGCGTCGGCGAGGAAGACCACATCAAACCCGCCGTCGAACAGCTGGGCGCGCTGGATCTGTGGCAGATCGCCATGAAGCCCGGCAAGCCCTTCGCCTATGGCCACGTCCGGCGCGCGGGCGGCGGCCAGGCGCATTTCATGGGCCTGCCGGGCAACCCGGTGTCCAGCTACGTCACCTTTCTGCTGCTGGTGCGGCCGTTCCTGCTGCGGCTGCAGGGCGCGCGCGAGGTGGCGCTGCCGTCGCTTGCGCTGCGCGCCGACTTCACGCTGGACAAGGCCGACCGGCGGCGCGAATTCCTGCGTGCGCGGCGCAACGCTCAGGGCGGGCTGGAGCTGTTCGGCAACCAGAGCTCGGGCGTGCTGACCTCGGCCCACTGGGCCGACGGCCTGATCGATCTGCCGGCCGGCCAGACCATCGCCGCCGGCGACATGGTGCGCTTCATCCCGGTGCGGGAGCTGCTGGCATGAACGCACCGGACCGCGCCCAGGCGCAGCAACCGCTGCGCACCGTCACCGTGCGCTATTTCGCCGCCATCCGCGAGGCGCTGGGCACCGGCAGCGAACGCCTGACCACCCCAGCCGCCACGCTGAGCGCGCTGCGCGACGAGCTGATCGCGCGCGGCGGCGCCCATGCCGAGACGCTGGCGCGCGGCAAGGCCGTGCGCATGGCGCTCGACCAGCTGATGGTGAGCGACGAAGCGGCGCCGCTGGCCGACGGCGCCGAGGTGGCCTTCTTTCCGCCAGTGACCGGCGGGTGAGCGCCATGCCCGCCGTGCGCGTCCGCATCCAGACCGAAGATTTCGACCTCGCGGCCGAGGTGGCTGCGCTGCGCGCCGGCGACGCCCGCGTGGGCGCCGTCTGCGCCTTCGTCGGCACGGTGCGCGATCGCCATGCCCCCGCGCTGGCGGCCGCGCCGCACGCTGACGGCGGCGCGTCGCCGGTGTCGGCGCTCGAGCTGGAACACTACCCCGGCATGACCGAAAAGGCCATCGAAGCCATGATCGACGCCGCGCAGCAGCGCTTCGACATCCTGGGCGCGCGCGTGGTGCACCGGGTGGGGCTGCTGCAGCCGCTCGATCAGATCGTGCTGGTGGCCGTCACGTCCATGCACCGGCACGAGAGCTTTGCCGCCTGCGAATTCATCATGGACTACCTCAAGACCCAGGCGCCGTTCTGGAAAAAAGAGTCCACGCCCGAGGGCGCGCACTGGGTCGATGCGCGCGTCGCCGACGACGCGGCGCTGGCGCGCTGGGGCATCCGCGCGGGCAACGCGGCGCGTTGATGCGGGCTTGCGCCTGCGACCACCGATGACCCTAGAAACGGCAGTTGACCGCTGGTCAACTTCGGGCGGGCCGCATCGATGCGGGGTCTCGCGGCTGCGATCGCCACCACCTCTTGGGTGAGCACGCTACGCACCCACCCGCACCGCGCTCGCCGCGCCATGCGGCGTTGGTCCTTCTTGCGGGCACCAGCCCGCGGCGGCGTCGCGTCTTGCCTGGCACGCCGATCACGGCACGGGCGGGCGCGTCCAACTGCCGTTTCTAGGATGACGAATGGCGAATGACCTCGCTGCGCTTCGATGACGCGAGGGGCAGGGGTCAGCGGTCGGCGGCGAAACCGTTGGAGCCTGGCGCGACGGCGCCGGCGCCGTTCGGGCCAGTTGATCGGACCGTCGATGGCGCGTGGCCGTTGCCATGCAGCGCCCGCGCCACCAGCTCGGCCGTGGTGCGGATGTGCGCTTCCAGCGCCAGTGCGGCGCGCAGCTCGTTGCCGTTCATCGCGCTGTCGTAGATCTCGCGGTGCTCGGCATGCACGTCACGTCGGCTCTCCGGCAGGCTGATGGCGTAGCGGCGGTAGCGTTCGCTCTGCCGTGCCAGGGTGCGCAGCAGGCGCAGCGTCCAGGGCGAATCGTGGCCGGCCAGCAGCGCCTCGTGAAAGGCGATGTTCAGCGCTTCCCATGACTTGGCGTGGCCGGGGCGCAGCGGTTGCTCGAGCTGGGACATGTCCAGGTACGCCGCCTGCACCCGCTGGCGCCAGTCGGCGCCGCCTTGCCGCATCGACTGGCGCAGGGCGTCGATCTCGATGTGCACGCGCAGGTTGGTCAGATCCTGCAGATCGGCGACGGCGATCGGGGCCACGCGAAAACCGCGCTGGCCCTCGGTGATCACCAGCGCATCGCTGACCAGCCGGGTGATGGCCTCGCGCAGTGTGCCGGCGCTCACGCCATAGCGCGCCTTCAGGTGTTCGACGCGCAGCTTCTCGTCGGGCGGCAGGTGACCGTCCACGATGTCGTCGCGCAGTTGCTCGTAGGCGCGCTCGATCAGCGTGCGTGACGCCGACAGGGGCTGGTCGCCAGAGGGCAGGGCAGAGCGTTTGGCCATCGAGTCTCCACTGCCGGGGTCAGGTGGAAGGCCGTTCGCCGCGCAGCTTGCTCAGTCGGTAGCTGAGCTGCGGCCGGGTCAGCCCCAGCAGGCGCGCGGCCGCCGCCAGGTTGCCGCGGCTGCGCTGCACGGCCTGCTCGATCAGTGCCTGCTCCAGTGCCGTCAGGCCGATCTGGTGCGTCAGCAGCTGATCGATCCATGGGTGGGCGTCGGGCGCGGCGGGCGGAGGCACTTCGCGCAGGCGCCCGGAGGCTGCGAGCGTGTGGGTCGGAGCGGCGCCGGGCGGTGCGCCGGCCTCGGGGAACAGGTGTTCGACCTGCATGGTCTGGCCGGCCGTGGCCAGGATCACGCCGCGTTCGATCAGGTTTTCCAGCTCGCGCACGTTGCCGGGCCAGTGGTAGGTGCGCAGTGCGTGCAGGGCGCGGTCGGCGAACCCCTTGACATGCTTGTCGTGCAGGAGCGTGAAGCGCTGCAGCAGGTAGCGCGCCAGCGGTTCGATGTCGCCCTCGCGCTCGCGCAGCGGCGGGATGCGGATCGGGTAGACGTTGATGCGGTAGTAGAGATCCTGCCGGAAGCGCCCGGCACGCACCGCCTGCATCAGGTCCACGTGGGTGGCCGCGACCAGCCGCACGTCCACATGCCGCGGCTGCGACCAGCCCAGACGTTCGACCTGCCCGTCCTGCAGCACGCGCAGCAGCTTGGCCTGGGCCGGCAGCGGCAACTCGCCCAGCTCATCGAGGAATAGGGTGCCGCCGTGGGCGCGCTCGAAGCGGCCGGCGCGGGCGGCGTCGGCGCCGGTGTAGGCGCCTTTCTCGGTGCCGAACAGCTCCGACTCGATCAGCTCGCCCGGCAGCGCCGCGCAGTTGACGGCGACAAACGGCTTGGCCGCGCGCGGGCTGAGCGCATGCAGGGCGCGCGCAAAGCGCTCCTTGCCGGTGCCGGTCTCGCCCGTCAGCAGCACCGTCACCTGGGTGCCCGCCGCCTTGCGCAGCAACTGCGTGGCGGCGCTAAAACCGGGCGCCTGGCCGATCAGCGGGCCCAGGGCGTCCACCGGGGTTTCGGGCTGGTCGTCGGCCGGCACTTCGGCGGGCCAGGCGCCGATGGCGCCGTCCGGCGGATCGAGCGTGAGCGACTGCGCGGCGTAGTCGCTGGCCAGCTGCTCGCCGTCGGGCCAGTCGGTCACCGGCCGACCCTCGATGCGGCAGTGCGCGTGGCCGCAGGCGGCGCAGGCCACTTCCTTGTACAGCACCGGGCGGCCCATGAAGGCGCTGGTGTAGCCCGAGGCGTAGCCCAGCAGGGTCCAGCAGACGGGCTCGTGCTGGGGGCCGAAGTCGCGCAAGTGGGTTTCCACCTCCCACGAATGGTCCCAGCGGAACACGCCGTGGAACTGGCCGGCCGCCACGTCCAGCTCCAGCTGTTCCGGCGTGACCTGGACCGCGCCCTCCAGCATGTGCAGCTGAGGGCCGACGGCAAACAGTGAAAACATGTCGGCGTCGGCGCGCAGCTGGCGCGCCAGCGCCGCGTCGCGCTCGCCCGAGGCGTAACCGACGCGCAGCAGCAGGCGCCGCGCGGCGGCCGGGCCGATCGACTGAATCAGCTCGCGCCGCAAGGTCCCCAGCGAGGCCGCATGCATCAGCAGCATGCGCTGGCCGGCCAGCCAGATCCGGCCATCGGACGACGAGAACTCCACCTGGCGGCGCAGATCGGCGGTGGAGGGCAGGGGTGGCAGCTCGGACACGGCTCGATTATCGATAAAGACCATCTTTGTGCAAGATGGCGGTCGGATGAAAAGTGATGAAATCGTGAATCGGCCAGTTGATGAATGCTTGATTTCGTCATGCTGCAGCGCAATACTTCACGCTTTCGACCCGCGTGAAGGGGTGGCGCTCGGTGTCGGTGGATGGTTCTGTTTAGGGGTTTTCCCTGGAATTATCGAGATTTTTCCTGATTGCCTACGGTTTGGCATGCACCGTGCAAGGGATGGCGGCATGGCCGATGCACCCACCCCATCCGACGACCGCTGGGACGTCCAGCGCCGCTTCATCCGCATCGTGGAGCACCACGACAACGGCATGGTCGAGTTCGAGTTCGCGGTCGGCGAACCCGGGCTGTTCGTCGAAATGGTGATGCCGCGCGCCGAGTTCGAGGAGTTCTGTGCCACCCAGGGGGTGCAGCCCACCGAAGGTCGTCTGCCTTCACGCGACGGCGGCAGCGACGCCCACGAGTGGGACTAAAGCCTGCGCGATGCCCGCGACCGGCATTTCCGCCACGAGCCCTGATTTCCATCTGTTCAAACCACCAGGCCAAGGAGACACGTCCCATGCAGATCGACCTGCGCACCGTCAGCATCACCCCGCTGCGGCAGACCTACAACCACATCGCCGAGCGGCTGGGTGCCGACAAGCCGGCCTCCCGCTACATCGAAGGCACGATGGACGTGCAGGCCAACGCCAACTTCCACTACCGCCCCACCTGGGATCCGCAGCATGAGCTGTTCGACCCTCGGCGTACCCGGATCGTGATGCAGGACTGGTATGCGCTGAAGGACCCGCGCCAGCTGTACTACGGCACCTACACCCAGGCGCGCGCCCGCATGCAGGAAACCGCCGAGGCGGATTTCGAGTTCGTCGAAAGCCGCGGCCTGGCCGAGCGCTTCGACGACGCCGCCCGCCGCACCGCACTGGACTTCTATGTGCCGTTGCGCCACGTCGCCTGGGGCGCCAACATGAACGGTGCCTACCAGTGCGCCTACGGCTACGGCACGGCCATCACCCAGCCCTGCCTGTACGCCGGCATGGATCAGCTGGGCATCGCCCAGTACCTGACCCGCCTGGGTCTGCTGCTGGGCAACCAGGGCGACCTGGAAGCCGGCAAGCACGCCTGGCTGAATGCGCCTGCCTGGCAGGGTCTGCGCCGCCTGGTCGAGGACACCTGGGTGCTCAAGGACTGGTTCGAGCTGTTCGTGGCGCAGAACGTGGTGCAAGACGGCGTGCTGTTCGGTCTGGCCTACAAGGAGGTGGACCAGGCGATCTCGGAAAAGGCCGGTCCCACCGTATCCATGCTCACGCGCTTTCAGGCCGAGTGGTTCCAGGACGCCAGCAAGTGGGTCGACGCCGTCATCAAGGCCGCCGCCAGCGAAAGTGCCGACAACCAGGCGCTGCTCAGCCAGTGGTACGGCCAGTGGCGCGCCCGCGTGCAGGAGGCGCTGGCCCCGGTGGCGCAGCTGGCGCTGGGCGAGCAGGGTGCCCAGGCGCTGGAACGCGCCGCGGCCGCCGTCGACGCCCGCATGGTCAAGGCCGGCCTGACGCTGAGCGTCTGACCACCACCCCCGAACACAGCACAGGAGTCAAGGCATGTCCAACGTATTCATCGCCTTTCAGAAGAACGAGGATTCGCGCGCCATCGTCAACGCCATCGTGGCCGACAACCCCACGGCCATCGTCAGCGACCAGCCGGCCATGGTCAAGATCGACGTGCCCGGCCGCATGGTGATTCGCAAGTCCACCATCGAAGGCGAGATCGGCCGCGAGTTCGACCTGCAGGAAATGCACGTTCACCTCATCACTCTGAGCGGCAACATCGACGAGACCGATGACGAGTTCAGCCTGACCTGGAACCAGTAAGCACCGCCCCGAACGCGACGCAAGGAGACGCACCATGGACATGAAAGTCAACAAGAAGCTGGGCCTGAAAGAGCGCTACAACCTGATGACGCGCGATCTGGCCTGGACACCCACCTACCAGGCCGTCAAGGACGTGTTCCCCTACACCGAGTACGAGGGCATCAAGATCCACGACTGGGACAAGTTCGAAGACCCGTTCCGCATGACGATGGACTCGTACTGGAAGTACCAGGCCGAGAAAGAGCGCAAGCTGTACGCCATCATCGACGCCTTCACGCAGAACAACGGCCATCTGGGTGTGACCGATGCGCGCTACATCAACACCCTCAAGCTGTTCCTGACCGGCGTCTCGCCGCTGGAATACATGGCGCACCGCGGGTTTGCCCACGTGGGCCGCCAGTACCCCGGCGCCGGCCCGCGCGTGGCCTGCCTGATGCAGAGCCTGGACGAAATCCGCCACGCGCAGACCCAGATCCACAGCCTGTCCAACTACAACAAGCACTACAACGGCTTCCAGAACTGGCGCCACCAGCACGACCGCGTGTGGTACCTGTCGGTGCCCAAGAGTTTCTTCGACGACGCCGTGAGCGCCGGGCCGTTCGAGTTCATCGTGGCCATCGGCTTTGCCTTCGAATACGTGCTCACCAACCTGCTGTTCGTGCCCTTCATCTCGGGCGCGGCCTACAACGGCGACATGGGCGCCATGGCGTTCGGCTTCTCGGCCCAGTCCGACGAGTCGCGCCACATGACGCTGGGTCTGGAAGTGATCAAGTTCATCCTGGAACAAGACCCGGACAACCTGCCGATCGTGCAGGCCTGGCTGGACAAATGGTTCTGGCGCGGCTACCGCGTGCTGACCCTGGTGGCCATGATGATGGACTACATGCTGCCCAAGCGCGTGATGAGCTGGAAGGAGGCCTGGGAAATCTACGCCGAGCAGAACGGCACGGCCCTGTTCAACGACCTGGCGCGCTACGGCATCAAGGTGCCCAAGGGTTGGGAGCAGGCCTGCAAGGACAAGGACCACCTGTCGCACCAGGCCTGGAACGTGTTCTACAACTACGGCGCCGCCGCCCCCTTCCACACCTGGGCGCCGAGCGAAAAGGACATGGAGTGGCTGTCGGCCAAGTACCCCGACACCTTCGACAAGTACTACCGCCCCGTGTGGGAGCACTACGCCAAGGAGCAGGCCGAGGGCCGGCGCTTCTACAACGGCACGCTGCCCATGCTCTGCCAGGTGTGCCAGGTGCCGATGTTCTTCACCGAGCCGGACGACCCCACCAAGATTGCCTACCGCGAGAGTGAATACAAGGGGCTCAAGTACCACTGCTGCTCCGACGGCTGCAAGCACATCTTCGACAACGAGCCCGAGAAGTACGCCCAGAGCTGGCTGCCCGTGCACCAGATCTACCAGGGCAACTGCTTCCCCGCGGACGTGGACCCGAGCAAGCCCGATTTCAACCCGCTGGCCGAGGTGCTGCGCTGGTACAAGATCACCCAGGGCCAGGACAACATGGACTTCGCCGACTCGCCCGACAAGAAGAACTTCGAAGCCTGGCGCGCGCAGGCCACCAGCAACTGACCGGGAACCCTCAGGAGACTTACCCATGGCTGTCAAATCCATCGCCCCCTACGAGTTCGAGCAGAAAGACACGGTGGACAAATTTCCCGCACCGCTGCTGTACATCGGCTGGGAGGACCACAAGATGTTCTGCGCGCCGTTCTGCGCCCCCATGCCGCCGACCATGAAGTTTGGCGAGCTCGTCAAGGGCGCGCTGCCCGGCATGTATGGCGCGCACCCGGACTTTGCGCGCATCGACTGGGCCAAGGCCGAATGGTTCATGTCCGGCAAGCCTTTCACGCCCGACATGGACAAGACCCTGGCCGAGCACGGCATCGGCCACAAGAGCGTGATCCGCTTTCGCACGCCGGGGCTGACCGGGCTGAGCGGCAGCTGCTTCTGAGGCGAATGGCCGCCGGCCGCCGACAAAGCACCTGCCGAATATGGATCAAATCGGCCTCCAGCGCTTGACAGACAAGCGCCGGCAGCTATTAGTTTTGAAGTTTCCGTACACCCATGAGCTACCAGCTCACGATTGAACCGATCGGCCAGGTCCTCGAGGTCGAGGAGGGCCAGACCATTCTGGACGCCGCCCTGCGCGCCGGCATCTACCTGCCGCACGCCTGCGGCCATGGCCTGTGCGGCACCTGCAAGATCCAGGTGACCGAAGGCGAAGTCGAGCACGGCGAAGCCAGCGGCTTTGCCCTGATGGACTACGAGCGCGACGAAGGCAAGTGCCTGGCCTGCTGCGCCCGGCTCGAATCCGACCTCGTCATCGAGGCCGACATCGAGGAAGACCCGGACGCCCGCAACCTGCTGGTGCAGGACCATCAGGGGGTGGTCTCCCGCATCGAGAACCTGACGCCCACCATCAAGGGCGTGTGGATCGAGCTCGAAGCGCCCATCACCTTCCAGGCCGGTCAGTACATCGGGCTGCACATTCCGGGCGAAACCACCACCCGCGCGTTCTCGATCGCCAGCGCGCCGGCGCAGACGCGCGAGATCGAGCTGAACATCCGCCATGTACCCGGTGGCAAGGGCACCGGCTGGGTGCACGAGCAGTTGCGGGCGGGCGACCGCGTCAGCCTGGCCGGGCCCTACGGGCGCTTCTTCGTGCGCGAGTCCGCGCACCAGAAGGAGAACCTGGGCTACCTGTTCCTGGCCGGCGGCTCGGGCCTGTCCAGCCCGCGCTCCATGGTGCTCGATCTGCTGGCGGCCGGGTGCAACAGGCCGATCACCCTGGTCAACGGCGCGCGCCAGCGTGCCGAGCTCTACCACCACGACGAGTTTCAGCAACTGGCGGCGCAGCACCCGCAATTCACCTACATCGCGGCGCTGTCGGACGAACCCGAGGGCAGCGACTGGGACGGCGCGCGCGGCTTCGTGCACGAGGCCGCCAAGGCGCATTTCAACAACGACTTCCGCGGCCACAAGGCCTACCTGTGCGGTCCGCCGATGATGATCGACGCCTGCATCACCACCCTGATGCAGGGCCGGCTGTTCGAGCGCGACATCTATACCGAGAAATTCATCTCGGCCGCCGATGCGCAGCAGGTGCGCAGTCCGCTGTTCAAGAAGATCTGAGGCGGCGACCGTGGCGCACCACACCATCACCATCGAGGACACCGGCGAAAGCTACCGCTGCGCCGACCACCGCTCCGTGCTGGAAGGCATGGAAGCCCTGGGCAAGAAGGGCATCCCCGTGGGCTGCCGTCAGGGCGGCTGCGGCGTGTGCAAGGTGCAGATCCTGGAAGGTCAGTACAGCAAGCGCGTGATGAGCCGCGCCCATGTCAGCGCCGAAGAAGAGGCCAGCGGCTGTGTGCTGTCGTGCCGCATCAAGCCCACCAGCGACCTGCGCCTGCACGTCGTCGGCGCCATGAAGAAGAATGTCTGCCGCCCCGTCAGCGAGGCGGCCAGCGTATCCACCCACCCCACCTGAAACCAAGCGAAGGAGACCTACTATGGCAATGACTGGCGTTCTGCGCCCTGGGCACGCCCAGATCCGCGTACTCGACCTGGAAGAATCGGTCCAGTGGTACACCAACGTGATGGGCCTGCAGCCCATGGGCCGCGATGCCCAGGGCCGCGCCTATTTCAAGACCCGCAACGAGCGCGACCACCACAGCATCATCCTGCGCCAGGCCGACCAGGCCGGGCTGGACTTCTTTGGCTACAAGGTGCTCGACAAAGCCACGCTCGATGACCTGGAGAAAAAGCTCCAGGCCTTTGGCGTCAAGACCGAACGCATCCCCGCCGGTGACCTGCTGGAGACCGGCGAGCGCGTGCGCTTCAGGATTCCCACCGGCCACACGCTGGAGCTGTACGCCGAGAAGAAGGACGTGGGCAACGGCATGGGCTACACCGACCCCGAGGTGGACGTGCTCGACGGCCCCGGCATCCGCCCGATCCGCATGGACCATGCGCTGATCTACGGCGGCGACATCGACGGCAACCTGAAGCTGTTCACCGAGGTGCTGGGCTTCACCCTGGTCGAGCGCGTCAAGCTGGAAGACGGCACCACCGACCTGGCCACCTGGCTGACCTGCAGCCACAAGGCGCACGACATCGCCATGGTGCGCCACGCCGAGGACGCCAAGCTGCACCACGTGGCGTTCCAGATGCCGAGCTGGGAAAGCGTGCTGCGCGCCGCCGACATCATGAGCGTCAACCGCGTCTCGATCGACATCGGTCCCACGCGCCACGGCATCACTCAGGGCACGACGATCTACTTCTTCGACCCCAGCGGCAACCGCCTGGAAACCTTCTGCGGCGGCTACGACCATTACCCCGACATGCATCCGGTCACCTGGAGCTGGGATGAGGTCGGGCGCGGCATCTTCTACCACGACCGCAAGCTGAACGACGCCTTCCTGAGCGTGGTGACCTGAGGCGCGCCGATGGCACGACACAGCGTCGAACAACGCGCCATCACCGCCGAGGCGGCGCACGCCGCCGTGGCGGCGGCGGTGGCCAAGGCCGGCGAGCTGGGCATTCGCATCAACGTCGCGGTGACCGACGCCTCGGGCGTGCTGGCGGCCTTTCTGCGCATGCCCGGCGCCTTTCTGCACTCGGTGGACATCGCCATCGACAAGGCCTACACCGCGGCCGGCTTCGGTTTTGCCACCGGGCAGTGGGCCGGTATCTTGCGCGGCGACGAGGCGCTGCGCCTGGGCATGCCGGTGCGGCCGCGCAACGTGGTGTTCGGCGGCGGGTTGCCGATGCGCGAGCAGGGGGTGCTGATCGGCGGCATTGGCGTGTCCGGCGGATCGGCCGAACAGGACGAGATCTGCGCCCGCGCGGGCCTGGCCGCGCTGGGGCTGGAAGCCGCGTGAGCGGCCGAGCTTCCAGGAACAGAGAGCACCCATGAAAGAGTTTTTGAATTTCATCAACGGCCAGTACGTCAAGAGCGCCAGCGGCAGCACGTTCGAGAACCGCAACCCGGTCAACGGCAGCCTGATCGGCATGATCCATGAAGCCGGCAAGCCCGAAGTGGACGCCGCCGTGGCGGCCGCCAAGGCCGCGCTCACGGGCGACTGGGGCCGCATTTCGGTCACCGAGCGCTGCAAGCTGCTGGATGCCGTGGCGCTCGAGATCAACCGGCGCTTCGACGACTTCCTGCAGGCCGAGATCGCCGACACCGGCAAGCCGCACCACCTGGCCTCGCACGTGGACATCCCGCGCGGCGCGGCCAACTTTCAGATCTTCATCGACACCATCAAGAGCGCCTCCACCGAGTCGTTCAACATGACCACGCCCGACGGCAGGACCGCGCTCAGCTACGGCGTGCGCGTGCCGCGCGGCGTGATCGCGGTGATCTGCCCCTGGAACCTGCCACTGCTGCTGATGACCTGGAAGGTCGGCCCGGCGCTGGCCTGCGGCAACACGGTGGTGGTCAAACCGTCCGAAGAAACCCCCGCCACCGCCACCCTGCTGGGCGAGGTGATGAACGCCGTGGGTGTGCCCAAGGGCGTGTACAACGTGGTGCACGGCTTCGGCCCCGGTTCGGCGGGCGAATTCCTGACCCGGCACCCCGACGTCAACGGCATCACCTTCACCGGCGAGACGCGCACCGGCGAAGCCATCATGAAGGCCGCCGCCGAGGGCATCCGCCCGGTGTCGATGGAGCTGGGCGGCAAGAACGCCGCCGTGGTGTTCGCCGATTGCGATCTGAAGGTCACCATCGACACGCTGCAGCGCTCCTGCTTCGAAAACGCCGGCCAGGTCTGCCTGGGCACCGAGCGCGTCTATGTGGAGCGACCGATCTACGAGCAGGTGGTGGCGGCGCTGAAGGAGCGCGCCGAGGCCATGACCCCCGGCGAGCCGTTCGACCCGGCGACACGGATCGGCCCGGTCATCAGCAAGGAGCATCAGGCCAAGGTGCTGTCCTACTACCAGAAGGCGCGCGAACAGGGCGCCACCGTGGTGACCGGCGGCGGCGTGCCCGACATGCCGCCGCACCTGAAGGACGGCAGCTGGGTGCAACCGACCATCTGGACCGGCCTGCCCGAGACCGCCAGCGTCATCACCGACGAGATCTTCGGCCCCTGCTGCCACATCAGCCCCTTCGACAGCGAAGAGGAGGTGCTGGGCAAGGTCAACGCCAACCGCTACGGACTGGCGACGGCGATCTTCACGCAGGACATCGGCCGCGCCAACCGGGTGGCGCAGCGCATCCACGTCGGCCTCACCTGGATCAACTGCTGGTTTCTGCGCGACCTGCGCACCTCGTTTGGCGGCTCCAAGGCCTCGGGCATCGGCCGCGAAGGTGGCATACACTCGTTCGAGTTTTACACCGATCTGCGCAACGTGATGGTCAAGTTCTGAGCGATATAGGCCGCTCGAGCTTGACTGGCAAGCGCGAGCAGCTCTCATTTTGATAGTATTGAAACCATGGACAAGTCACAGATCGAGCAGTTGGGCGACCGCCTCTTTGACGCCCTCACGCAGTGCACCAGCGTGCCGCCGCTGACCAGCCAGCACCCCGACATCACGGTGGACGATGCCTACGCCATCCAACAGCGGCTGATGCAGCGCCGCCTGGCCGCCGGCGAGCGGGTGGTGGGCAAGAAGATCGGCGTGACCAGCCAGGCGGTGATGAACATGCTGGGCGTGTTCCAGCCCGACTTCGGCTGGCTGACCGACGGCATGGTCTACAACGAGGGCGAGGCCGTGCCCATGAGCCGGCTGATCCAGCCCAAGGCCGAGGGCGAGATCGCCTTCGTGCTCAAGAAGACCCTGCAGGGCCCCGGCATCAGCGTGGCCGACGTGCTGGCCGCCACCGAAGGCGTGATGGCCTGCTTCGAAATCGTCGACTCCCGCATCCAGGACTGGAAGATCAAGATTCAGGACACGGTGGCCGACAACGCCTCCTGCGGCGTGTTTGTGCTGGGCGATCGCCTGGTCGATGTGCGCGACGTCGATCTGACCACCTGCGGCATGGTGCTGGAAAAGAACGGCGAAATCGTCGCCACCGGTGCCGGCGCCGCCGCCCTGGGCCACCCGGCCAACGCGGTGGCCTGGCTGGCCAACACCCTGGGCCGCCATGGCATTGCCCTGGAGGCGGGCGAGGTGGTGCTGTCGGGCTCGCTGGGCATCATGGTGCCAGTGGCCGCGGGCGACAACCTGCGCGTCACGATCGGCGGCATCGGCGGCTGCAGCGTGCGGTTTGTTTGAACGACGAATGACCTTGCTTCGCGTCCATGACGGCGCTGTACGCCCTGACCGAGGCCGTCATTTCGTCTTTGAAGCCGCGCGAGCGGTGAAGTCATTTCATCATTGGAAAGCATGGAAATGAGCAAGAAAATCAAGTGTGCCCTGATCGGCCCAGGCAACATCGGCACCGATCTGCTGGCCAAGCTGCAGCGCAGCCCGGTGCTGGAGCCGGTGTGGATGGTGGGCATCGACCCCGACTCCGACGGTCTCAAGCGCGCGCGCGAGATGGGCATCAAAACCACCGACCAGGGGGTCGATGGTCTGGTGCCGCATATCAGGACGGACGGCGTGCAGATCGTGTTCGACGCCACCAGCGCCTACGTGCACGCTGAAAACTCGCGCAAGGTCACCGAGCAGGGCGCGATGATGGTGGACCTGACGCCCGCCGCCATCGGTCCCTACTGCGTGCCGCCGGTCAACCTGCGCGAGCACGTGGGCAAGCGCGAAATGAACGTCAACATGGTCACCTGCGGCGGCCAGGCCACCATCCCCATGGTGGCCGCCGTCAGTCGCGTGCAGCCGGTGGCCTATGCCGAAATCGTGGCCACCGTGTCCAGCAAGTCCGCCGGCCCGGGCACGCGCAAGAACATCGACGAATTCACCCGCACCACGGCGGGCGCGATCGAAAAGGTGGGCGGCGCCCGCAAGGGCAAGGCCATCATCATCATCAACCCGGCCGAGCCGCCGCTGATCATGCGCGACACCGTGCACTGCCTGGTCGAGGGCCAGCCCGATCAGGCCGCCATCACCAAGAGCATCCACGACATGATGGCCGAGGTGCAGAAGTATGTGCCCGGCTACAAGCTGGTCAACGGCCCGGTGTTCGACGGCCAGCGGGTGTCGGTGTTCCTGGAGGTCGAGGGCCTGGGCGACTACCTGCCCAGGTACGCCGGCAACCTCGACATCATGACCGCCGCCGCCGCGCGCACCGCCGAGATGTTTGCCGAAGAGATCCTGGCCGGCTCGCTCACCCTCGAACCCGTCGCCGTCTGAAGGAGAACCGGCCATGAGCATCCAAGGCAAGAAGATCACCCTGCATGACATGACGCTGCGCGACGGCATGCACCCCAAGCAGCACCAGATGACGCTGGCGCAGATGAAGTCCATCGCCCAGGGCCTGGACGCCGCCGGCATGCCGCTGATCGAAGTCACCCACGGCGACGGCCTGGGCGGCGCTTCCGTCAACTACGGCTTTCCGGCCCACAGCGACGAGGAATACCTCTCCGCCGTCATCCCGCTGATGAAGCAGGCCAAGGTGTCGGCGCTGCTGCTGCCCGGCATCGGCACCGTCGACCACCTGAAGATGGCGCGCGAGCTGGGCGTGCACACCATCCGCGTGGCCACCCACTGCACCGAGGCCGATGTCAGCGAGCAGCACATCACCATGGCCCGCAAGATGGACATGGACACCGTGGGCTTTCTGATGATGGCGCACATGAACAGCGCCGAGGGCCTGGTCAAACAGGCCAGGCTCATGGAAGGTTACGGCGCCAACTGCATCTACGTGACCGACTCGGCCGGCTACCTGCTGCCCGACCAGGTCAAGGAGCGCATCGCCGCCGTGCGCGCCGCGCTCAAGCCCGAGACCGAGCTGGGCTTTCATGGCCACCACAACCTGGCCATGGGCGTGGCCAATTCGATCGCCGCCATCGAGGCCGGCGCCAACCGCATCGACGCCGCCGCCGCCGGCCTGGGCGCCGGTGCCGGCAACACGCCGATGGAGGTGCTGGTGGCCGTGCTCGAGCGCATGGGCGTGCACACCGGCGTGGACGTGTTCAAGATCCAGGATGTGGCCGAGGACCTGGTGGTGCCGGTGATGGACTTCCCGATCCGCATCGACCGCGACGCGCTCACCCTGGGCTACGCCGGGGTGTACGGCAGCTTCCTGCTGTTCGCCAAGCGCGCCGAAAAGAAATACGGCGTGCCGGCGCGCGAGATCCTGGTCGAGATGGGCCGCCGCGGCATGGTCGGCGGCCAGGAAGACATGATCGAGGACACCGCCCTGACGCTATCAAAAAAGAAGCTGGCGGCGCAGGTTGCAAGCCACTGAAGGCCAATTGAAGTTCACAACGCCATGACACTCGACCCGAAGACGCTCGACCAGCTGGCCGAGCACCTGCACGCCTGCCAGCGCGAGGCGCGCGACACACTGAAGATCACCGACCAGCACCCCGACATGGACTGGGACGACGCCTACGCCATCCAGGACCGCATCCTGGCCGCCAAGCTCAAGGGCGGCGCGCGCGTGGCGGGCTACAAGGCGGGCCTGACCTCGCACGCCAAGATGCGCCAGATGGGCGTGACCGACCCGGTGTTCGGCTTTCTGGTCGACGAGTTCACCGTCGCCGACGGCGGCGAGGTCAGGGTGAGCGAGCTGATCCATCCCAAGGTGGAACCTGAGATCTGCTTCGTCACCCGCGCCGAGCTGAAGGGCCCCGGCTGCCACATCGGCGCCGTGCTGGCCGCCTGCGATGTGGTGCTGCCCGGCATCGAAGTCATCGACAGCCGCTACCGCGACTTCAAATTCGACGTGAAAAGCGTGATTGCAGACAACACCTCGGCCGCGCGCTTCGTCGTCGGTGGTCGCGCGGTGGACGCGCGCCGCGTCGATCTCACGACTTGCGGCCTGGTGCTGGAGAAAAACGGCGTGCCGGTGGCCCTGGGCGCCGGCGCCGCCGTGCTGGGCCACCCGGCCGCCGCCGTGGCCATGCTGGTCAACCACCTGGGCCGGCGCGGCCAGAGCCTGCCGGCCGGCAGCCTGGTGCTGTCGGGCGGCGCCACCGAGGCGGTGTCGGTGCAGCCGGGCGACCACGTCAGCCTGCGCGTGCAGGGCATGGGCAGCGTGTCGCTGCGCTTCGTCTGAAACTCAGCCCCGGGCGCCGGCCAGACAGGCGCCCATCGACCGACGCACCGGAGACCTTCATGAAACGACGCGACTTCATCGCCGCGGCGAGCGCCGCCACGCTGTGCCACGCAAGCTGGGCGCAGGACGCCTTTCCAGCCCGCCCGGTCAAGCTGATCGTGCCGTTCCCGCCGGGCGGTCCGACCGACATCATGGGTCGCACCGCCGCCAAGGCCATGGGCGACAGGCTGGGCCAGCAGTTCGTGGTCGAGAACAAGGCCGGCGCCGGTGGCAACATCGGCACCGACGCCGTGGCCAAGGCGGCGCCCGACGGCTACACCATCGGCCTGGCGGCCATCAGCAGCCTGGCCATCGCGCCGCACCTGTACGGCAAGCTGCCGTTCAACGTCGACAAGGACCTGGCGCCGATCTCGCTGGTGGGCACCACGCCCTGCGCCATCATGGCCGGTCCGCAGGCACCGTTCTCGGACCTGAAGGGCCTGATCGCCTACGCCAAGGCCAACCCCGGCAAGCTCAGCTACGCCACCTCGGGCATCGGCACCAGCAACCATCTGGCGGCGGAACTGCTGCAGTCGGTCGCCGGCATTCAGTTGACGCATGTCCCCTACAAGGGGTCGAGCCAGATCGTGCCCGACCTGATCGCCGGCACGGTGCCGATGAGCATGGAAAGCTCGCTGGCCACCACCTTGCAGCATGTGCGCTCGGGCAAGCTCAAGGCCATTGCCGTCACCTCGGCCCGGCGTGCCAAGGCCCTGCCCGAGGTACCCACGGTGGCCGAGTCCGGCTATGCGGGGTTCGAAGTGGAGACCTGGTTCGGTCTGATCGCCCCGGCGGCCACGCCTGCCGCCATCGTGTCCCGTCTGCAGGGCGCCTGGGCCGAAGGCTCGCGCGGGGCCGACGCCCAGAGCGCGTTCGACAACATCTCGGCCAACCTGCGCGTCACCACGCCGGCCGAGTTCGGCGCCTTCATCCAGGCCGAGCACAGGCGCTGGGGTGAGCTGATTCGCAAGCTGGGTATCAAGGCCGATTGATGGGGGGTGCCGCGGGCCGGCATGTGCCAGCGCGTCGCCTGGGCCGCGCGGCCTGCGCGGCGCTGCTGCTGTCCCTGGGTGCGTTGCGGGGTGCTGCCGAGCCCGCGCGGGCGCTGGGCGGCGAAGCAGCTGCCGCCGGACCGTCCTGGCACGCGCGTGCGGAGTTTGTCGTGGATGGCGATTCGCTGTGGGTGCGGCCGGAGCGCGGCGGTCGGCGCGCTCGGCTGCGCCTGCAGGGCATCGACGCGCCCGAGCTGTGCCAGCCGGGCGGCGCGTCGGCGCGTGCGGCCCTGCAGGCGCTGGTGCGTGGCGAGCGGCTGCGCGTGACCGTGCATGCCCGGGACCGGTTCGGGCGTCGCCTGGCGAGCGTGCAGCGTCAACGCGACGGCCTGGACGTGGCGGCGGGCATGGTGGCCCAGGGCTGGGCCTGGAACGACCGCCAGGGCTGGCGCCGCGGCCGCTACGCACGCGAGGAGGCGCAGGCCCGCGCGGTCCGGCGCGGCGTGTTCGCCGCCGCCGATGCCCAGTCGCCGGCCGACTTTCGGCGCCGCCACGGACCGTGCGGGACCGCGCAGTCTGGTGCCGCGTCGACGTCCAGATAGCTACAGAAATAATAGCTTCTGGCGCTGATCCGGAGCGCCGTTCTACGCCAATCGATGCCCAACACCGGCGACCGGCGACCGGCGACCGGCGACCGGCGACCGGCGACCGGCGACCGGCGTCAAGGCGCGAGCTGCAAGGACGAGCGCAGCGTCTGGGTCTCTGACGCGCAGTCCGCGGCCGGCGGCACCTGGCCCGCGGCGCGGGCCTGCACGACTTCCTGCTTCGCGGCTGCCAGCTGGGCCTGGAAGACCGCATTGACCCGCAGGCGCGCCACGGTGGCGGCGCCGATCAGGCGGCCGGCCTCGATGTCGCTCTTCCAGTGCACGCCGCAGATGCCGCGGCTCTGGCCAAAGGAGCGCCCGCGCAGCAGCAGGGCATCGGCGCGCTCCGGCGCCAGTTCGGTTAGCACCAGGGCCCAGGCCCAGCCCAGCGCGGAATGGCCGGATGGGTAGCTGCCGTCCTTGCTCAGGGCCGCCTCCTCGGCGGGGGTGCAGGTGGGGGCGCTGAATGTCACGAACGGGCGCGTGCGCTTGTACTGGTCCTTGGCCTTGTAGGTGGCCAGACCGGCGTCGGTCAGCGTGCGCCGCAGCAGCATGTTCAGGTGCGGCGTGCCCTGTTCCGAGACCGTGACGCCCAGGGCGCAGGCAAAGGCACCGGCCGCCTGCGGGAACTTCAGGTTGGCATCGCGCGTGGCCAGAGTGCCCCTTGCCCCCTTCTGCAGGGCGGTCAGCTGCCGGAATGCGTCGGCATCGTCGGCATGGGCCGGCGTGCCATCCGCAGGCGGAGGTGGCAGCAGTGCCAGGCTGTCGGGCAGCTCCTCGCGGCCGAGGTAACCCTTGAGGTAGCCTGCCCCGGGGCGCAGTTCGCCCACCTCGGCGGGGGAATCCGGCGCGTGCGGCGTGCTGGTGCACGCGCCGAGCAGCGTGATCGCGGCCAGAGCCGCTGCGGCGGACCGGAAGGCAGGTTGCATGGGTGTCTCCCGTGGAGGTGTTGACGGCTTCGGCCTTTATGGCCCGCTGGCAGTGTAGCGGTGTGCTATGGACAGTCTTTCTTTGTGCATCGTGCGATCGTTGAAGAGATTCCACCCGGCCGGCCAGGCGCCTTGAATCCGGGGCAGACCTCCCCATTTGATGGGCAATTCGGAGGTTTTCATGCGCCTAGACAAGCTCACCACCAAGTTCCAGCAGGCCCTGGCCGACGCTCAGTCGCTGGCCCTGGGTCACGACCACGCCTACATTCAACCCGAGCACCTGTTGGCAGCCATGCTGCTGCAGGAAGACGGTCCGCGCGCGTTGCTGGCGCGTGCCGGGGTCAACGTGGCCGCGCTGGCCCAGGGCATCGACGCCGCCGTCAAGCGCCTGCCGCAGGTACAGGGCCAGGAGCAGGTGCAACCCAGCCCGGACCTGATCAAGCTGCTGCAGGCCACCGAGAAGGAGAGCATCAAGCGCGGCGATCAGTTCATCCCCAGCGAGATGTTCCTGCTGGCCCTGAGCGACGCCAAGGGCGAGGCCGCGCGCATTGCCAAGGAACACGGCCTGGCGCGCGCCAGTCTGGAAGCGGCGATCGACGCCGTGCGCGGCGGCCAGAGCATGGACAGCGCCGAGGGAGAGGGCCAGCGCGAGGCGCTGAAGAAATACACGCTCGATCTGACCGAGCGCGCGCGCCAGGGCAAGCTGGACCCAGTGATCGGCCGCGACGATGAAATCAGGCGCACGATCCAGGTGTTGCAGCGGCGCAGCAAGAACAACCCGGTGCTGATCGGCGAGCCGGGCGTGGGCAAGACCGCCATCGTCGAGGGCCTGGCCCAGCGCATCAACGCCGGCGAAGTGCCCGACACCCTGCGTGACAAGCGCGTGCTGGTGCTCGACATGGCCGGCCTGCTGGCCGGCGCCAAGTACCGCGGCGAATTTGAAGAGCGTCTGAAGGCCGTGCTCAAGGAAGTGGCGGCCGAAGAGGGCCGCATCATTCTGTTCATCGACGAGCTGCACACCATGGTCGGCGCCGGCAAGGCCGAAGGCGCGATCGACGCCGGCAACATGCTCAAGCCGGCGCTGGCGCGCGGCGAGCTGCACTGCGTCGGCGCCACCACGCTGGACGAATACCGCAAGTACATCGAGAAGGACGCGGCCCTGGAGCGGCGCTTCCAGAAGGTGCTGGTGGATGAACCGACGGTGGAAGACACCATCGCCATCCTGCGCGGCCTGCAGGAGCGTTACGAGGCGCACCACGGCGTCGACATCACCGACCCGGCCATCGTGGCCGCGGCCGAGCTGAGCCACCGCTACATCACCGACCGCTTTCTGCCCGACAAGGCGATCGACCTGATCGACGAGGCGGCGGCCAAGATCAAGATCGAGATCGATTCCAAGCCCGAGGTGATGGACAAGCTCGATCGCCGCATGATCCAGCTCAAGATCGAGCGCGAGGCCGTCAAGAAGGAAAAGGACGAGGCTTCGCAGAAGCACCTGGCGCAGATCGAGGAAGACCTGGCGCGGCTGCAGAAGGAATACGCCGACCTGGAAGAAATCTGGAAGGCCGAAAAAGCCAGCGCCCAGGGCAGCGAGCAGGTGCGCAAGGAGATCGAGCAGATCAAGTTTCAGATCCAGGAAGCCACGCGCAAGGGCGACTTCAACCACGTCGCCGAGCTGCAGTACGGCAAGTTGCCGGCGCTGGAAAAGCAGCTCAAGGAAGCGCAGGCCAGCGAGCAGGGCGCCGAGGCCCAGGCCAAGGCGCACAAGCTGCTGCGCACCCAGGTCGGTGCCGAGGAGATCGCCGAAGTGGTCAGCCGCGCCACCGGCATCCCGGTCAGCAAGATGATGCAGGGCGAGCGCGACAAGCTGCTGAAGATGGAAGACGCGCTGCACCAGCGCGTGGTGGGTCAGGACGAAGCCATCTCGGCCGTGGCCAACGCCATCCGCCGCTCGCGCTCGGGCCTGTCGGACCCGAACCGCCCGCTCGGCTCCTTCCTGTTCCTCGGCCCCACGGGTGTCGGCAAGACCGAACTCACCAAGGCGCTGGCGGGTTTCCTGTTCGACAGCGACCAGCACATGGTGCGCATCGACATGAGCGAATTCATGGAAAAGCACAGCGTCGCGCGCCTGATCGGCGCGCCGCCGGGCTACGTGGGCTATGACGAGGGCGGCTACCTGACCGAAGCGGTGCGGCGCAAGCCCTACAGCGTGGTGCTGTTCGACGAGATCGAAAAGGCCCACCCCGACGTCTTCAACGTGCTGCTGCAGGTGCTCGACGACGGGCGCCTGACCGACGGCCAGGGCCGCACGGTGGACTTCAAGAACACCGTGCTGATCATGACCAGCAACATCGGCAGCCCGATGATCCAGGCCATGGCCGGCCAGCCCTACGAAGACGTGAAGGACGCGGTGTTCGGTGAGCTGAAGAACCACTTCCGCCCCGAATTCCTCAACCGCATCGACGAGATCGTCGTCTTCCACGGCCTGGACGCGGCGCAGATCGGGGCGATCGCCAAGATCCAGCTCAAGGTGCTGGCCGAGCGGCTGGCGCGCATGGAGCTGACGCTGAACGTGTCCGACCAGGCGCTGGCCGAGCTGGCCAAGGTCGGGTTCGACCCGGTGTTCGGCGCCCGGCCGCTCAAGCGCGCCATCCAGCAGCGCATCGAGAATCCGCTGGCCAAACTGGTGCTGGAGGGCAAGTTCCCGCCCAAGACCGCGATCGAGGTGACGGTCGATCCGATCAAGGATCCGGGGGTGTTTCAGTTCAGCAGCCACACCGGCTGAAGAATCAGCCACCGCGCGACGATCGCGACACACACCAGCGGGGACGTGCGCCACAATGGCCACGTCCCTTTTTTTTGTGCCAGAGTACCGCCATGACCGCTGCCAATCCGTCCACGCCCAATCTGGCCAGCCTGGCCGACGAATTGGAGCGCACGCTCAAGCTGCGCACGCCGCCGTTCGGCATGAAGCTGCTGGCGTCGGCCGAATCGCTGAAGGCCATTCCCAAGCTGCGCCGCCCGCAGGCCGTCCACACCATGGACCAGATCGTCGCCCAGGCGGCGCGCCTGGGCTGGACGCTGGGCGTCACCGCCGGCGACCTGGTGGGCGATCAATGCCGCGCCGTGGTCGGCCTGGGCGGGCAGGACGCCGCGTGGTATGCCGGCCAGCCGATGGCGGGCGTGTGGTTCGCCACGGTGGAGGACTCGGCCCGTCACCAGGCGGCGATGGAGGTGGTGCCGGTGGGCCGCCACGAGGCGCTGGTGGTGGCGTCGCTGGCCAAGTGGGGCGGCTTTGGTGCCGGGCAGGACGAGCCCGACATCGCGCTGTTCTACGCCACGCCTGGGGCCATGATCTACTTCATCAACGGCCTGCAGTGGTCGGGCTATCAGCGCTTCGACTGGAGCGTGGTGGGCGAGTCGTCCTGTGCCGATTCGTGGGGCCGGGCGCTCAAGACGCGCCAGCCCAGCCTGTCGATCCCCTGCTTTGCCGAGCGCCGCTACGGCGGCGTGCTGGATGACGAGATGCTGATGGCGCTGCCTGTCGCCGACATCGCCAGGGCGCTGGCCGGCATGCGGGCGCTGGCCAAGAACGGCCTGCGCTATCCGTTTGCGCAATACGGCATCCAGCAGGACGTGCGCGCCGGCATGGGTGTGAGCTACCCCAAGGGCAGCGCCTGAGCTTGCAAAGGGCGGGTGGGGCGGCCGCGCCGCAGCCCGGTCAGCGTCTGAATTGCTATGATAGTGATAGCTGCTGGCGCTTGATAGGTGGGCGCGGCAGCTTGTTTTATTGCATGTCCCCAGGCGCTGCCCCGGTGCTTGCGCGGCGCGCGGCGGGGCGTGTCACAAACGCGTACCATTCGCGTCCATGTCCACTTCTGCCGTCTCCGCGGCCGCCGATGCGCGGGTCACCGTGCCCCTGCGCGAAGACGCGCGGGTGATCGGGCTGGTCGGTCTGGCCCACGCCAGCTCGCACTTTGCGCACCTGCTGCTGCCGCCGCTGTTTCCGGTGTTCGCCACCGAGTTCGGGCTGTCGTTTTCGCAACTGGGCCTGTTGATGACGGTGTTTTTCGTCATCTCCGGCGTCGGGCAGGCCATGTCGGGCTTTCTGGTCGACCGGGTGGGCGCGCGGCCGGTGCTGTTTGGCTCGCTGCTGTGCTTCATTGTGGCCAGCCTGTCGGGCTACTTCGCCCAGGGCTGGGGCGGGCTGCTGCTGGTGGCGGTGTTTGCCGGCCTGGGCAACGCGCCGTTTCACCCGGTGGATTTCAGCATCCTCAACCACCGTGTGTCGGGGCCGCGACTGGGATACGCCTTCAGCGCCCACGGCCTGTCGGGCAACCTGGGCTGGGCGCTGACGCCGGTGTTCCTGCTGTTCTTCACCGAGCTGTCGAGCTGGCGCACCGGCTACCTGGCGGCGGCGCTGCTGTACGCCGGCGTGCTGGCGGTGCTGGTGCTGCAGCGCGAACACCTGCACACCGAGGCGGTGGTGCACCACGCGCACGGCGACGCACAGGGTGGCGGCGCCGGCTTTCTGCGCCTGCCGGTGGTCTGGTGGTGCTTCGCCTTCTTTCTGCTGTCCACGCTGACGCTGGCGGTGGTGCAGAACTTCGCCTCGCCCATCATGAAGGCCATGCACGGCGTCAGCTTCGAGGCGGCCACCACCATGATCACCGCCTACATGCTGTGCGGCGCCCTGGGCATGCTGGTGGGCGGCTTCGTGGCCGCGCGCATGCCGGCGGCGTCCGACCACGTGGTGGCCTGGGCCATGGGCGTGGGCGCGCTGCTGATCGTGGCGGCGGCCAGCGGCTGGCTGGGTGGCTTCGGCTCCATGGCGGTGCTGGCGGGCACCGGTTTCGCGGTCGGCGTGGGCGGCCCCAGCCGCGACCTGATGATCAAGAAAGCCACCCCCAAGGGTGCCACCGGGCGCATCTACGGCACGGTGTATTCGGGGCTGGACATCGGCTTTGCCATCGGACCGCTGATCTACGGCGTCTTCATGGACCGCGGCATGTACGCCACCACGCTGGTGCTGGCGGCGCTGTTCCTGGCGCTGTCGGTGGCGGCGGCGCTGGGTGTGGGTCGCCGCACCCGTCTGGCTTGAGTTCAAGCACAATGCCGCGATGACCTCTCGCATCGCCGGCCACCTCCTTGTCGATTGCCTGCTGGCCCAGGGCGTCAGCCACGTCTTTGGCGTGCCGGGGGAGAGCTACCTGGCGGTGCTGGACGGCTTTTACGCCCAGCGCGAGCGCATCCGGTTCGTGATCTGCCGCCAGGAAGGCGGCGCCGCCTTCATGGCCGAAGCGCACGGCAAGCTCACCGGGCGGCCGGGCGTGTGCTTCGTCACCCGCGGGCCGGGCGCCACCAACGCCAGCATCGGTGTGCACACGGCGGCGCAGGACTCGACGCCGATGGTGCTGTTCGTCGGCGACGTGGCCAGCGACCAGCGCGATCGCGAAGCCTTTCAGGAGGTCGACTACCGCGCCTTCTTCGGCGCCTTCGGCATGGCCAAGCGGGTCGAGCGCGTCGACAGCCCCGAGCGCCTGCCCGAATACGTGGCGCGAGCCTTTGCCACCGCCCTCAACGGCCGTCCCGGCCCGGTGGTGCTGGTGCTGCCCGAAGACATGCTGACGCAGCCGGTGCCCGACGCGCTGCAGCCGCAGCCACGCTGGCAGGTCCCGGCCTGGCTGCCCGACGCCGGCGGGCTGGCGCGCCTGCAGGCGCTGCTGCAGGCGGCGCAGCGTCCGATCGTCATCGCCGGGGGCAGCAGCTGGACGCCCGAGGGCGCGCGCGAGCTGCAGGCCTTTGCCGAGGCCTGGCAGCTGCCGGTGGCGACGGCGCTGCGCTTTCAGGACAGCTTCGACAACCACCACCGGCTGTACGCGGGCGACGTCGGCATCGCCATCAACCCGCGGCTGGCCGAGCGCATCCGCCAGGCCGATCTGGTGCTGGCGCTGGGGCCGCGCCTGGGCGAGATGACCACCAGCGGTTACACCCTGCTGCAGGTGCCGCGGCCGCAGCAGCGCCTGATCCATGTGCACCCCGGCGCCGAGGAGCTGGGCCGTGTGTACCAGCCCGAACTGGCCCTGTGCGCCAGCCTGCCGGCCATGGCCGCCGCGCTGGCGGCGCTGCCGGCGCCCGCCAGCGTGCCGTGGCGCGACTGGACCGAGGCGGCGCACGCCGACTACCTGGCCAACCTGCAGGCCCAGGCGCTGCCCGGGCCGCTGGACATGGCGGCCGTGATCGGCACCCTGCAGCGCCTGCTGCCGCCGGACGCTGCCCTGTGCAACGGCGCCGGCAACTTTGCCAGCTGGGCGCACCGGTTCTTCCGCTACCACGGCCTGACCAAGGGCGTGAAGACCCAGCTGGCGCCCACCAACGGCGCCATGGGCTATGGCGTGCCGGCGGCCATCGCCTGCGCCATCACCAGCGGGCGGGTGGTGGTGGCGCTGACCGGCGACGGCGACTTCATGATGACCGGGCAGGAGCTGGCCACCGCGCGCCAGTACGGCGCCCGGCTGATCGTGGTGCTGGTCAACAACGGCGTCTACGGCACCATCCGCATGCACCAGGCGCGCGCCTACCCGCAGCGCCAGGCCGGCTCGATGCTGACCAACCCCGACTTCGTGCGGCTGGCTGAAAGCCACGGACTGGCCGGCGTGCGGGTGGAGCGCACGGAGCAGTTCGAACCCGCCCTGCGCGCGGCGCTCGCCCGCAGCGACGGTACCCTGATCGAGATCATGCTGAGCGAGCAGGTCATCACCACCCGCAGCACGCTGGAGGCGATTGAAACGCAGGCCGCCGGGCGTTGACGATGCTCCGTTGTTGGTAGCTGCCAGCGCTTGTCAGCAGGCTGCTGCAGGCCGATAAGGCATAAAAAAACCGGCCCCTGGGGGCCGGTTTTCGCCGTTCTGGCCCCAAGGGCCAGACGTCGATCACGACAGGTGATTGCTGATCAGCTTGGTCATCTCGAACATGGTGACCTGGGCCTTGCCGAAGATCGGCTTCAGCTTGGCGTCGGCGTTGATGTTGCGCTTGTTGACGCTGTCCTGCAGCTTGTTGGCCTTGATGTACTCCCACACCTTCTTGGTGACCTCGGTGCGCGGCAGCGCCTTGCTGCCGATCACGGCGGCCAGCGCGGCGCTGGGCGTCATGGCCTTCATGAAGGCGGCGCTGGGGGTGCGCTTCTTGGCCGGGGCGGCCTTCTTGGCAGGTGCCGCCTTCTTGGCCGGAGCGGCCTTCTTGGCGGGTGCCGCCTTCTTCGCGGGGGCCGCCTTCTTGGCGGGTGCGGCCTTCTTGGCCGGCGCTTTCTTTGCAGTTGCCATGGTTGCGATCCTTTGGTGTTGAAAACTCGCCTTGCTTCTGCCAGCTTGCCTGCTTGCACCACTGGCTGATGCGCATGCTACTGGATAAGTAGCACGTCTCCAAGGGGAGCAAGCGGTTTTTCCCTCGGAGATGTTGCTTTTTTTCAGTGTCGGCGGTCGCCTCGCGTGCACTGGTGAGCGGTGGGGTGCGCGAGCGCGTGGCGCTCCGTTATCCTCGGGCGGCGCCACGGCGGGCCGCCGCCGGCGATTTTTTGACCGTTGACCCCGATCCAGACCATGACTTCTGTCCCGTTTTCCACCTGCGACCTGTGCGATGCGCACGAGCAGGACAGCAGCGGCGCTTTTCGCGTGCTGCCCCCGGTGTTTCACGACTTCGGCGCCGTGGCCCCGTTCTGCGGGCCGGTGCACACGCTGCGGGCGTGGGAAGACAACTCGCGCGTGCGCGAAGCCGTCAATGCCCCTGGCGCCGGCCGCGTGCTGGTGATCGACGGCGGCGGCTCGCTGCGCCGCGCACTGGTGGGAGGCAACCTGGCGGTGGCCGCCGCCAGCAACGGCTGGGCCGGCATCGTGGTGGATGGCTGCGTGCGCGACGTGGCCGAGCTGCGCGCAGCCGGCATCCCCATCCGCGCGCTGGCGCTGATGCCGCTGCGCACCGAAAAACGCGGCGAGGGTCAGGCCGGAGAGCCGGTGCAGGTGCAGGGTGTGTGGGTGCGGCCTGGCGACTGGCTGTACGCCGACGCCGACGGCATGGTGCTGGCCGACCGCGCCCTGCACTGAGGCCATGGATCAGGGCCTTTGAACCTGGAAACGGCAGTTGGACGCGCCCGCCCGTGACGTGATCGGCGTGGCAGGCAAGACGCGACGACGCCGCGGGCTGGTGCCCGCAAGCAGGAGCAACGCCGCATGGCGCGCCGAGCGCGGTGCGGGCGGGTGCGCAGCGTACTCACCCAAGAGGTGAAAGCCATCGAAGCCACGAGATCCCGCATCGATGCGGTCTGCCCGAAGTTGACAAGCGGTCAACTGCCGTTTCTAGGTTGAACCCAGGTTGGATGTCTTGAATACCGTTCGGGCTGAATTTGTCGAAGCGCTTCGACAGGCTCAGGGTGAACGGTTCAGACTGCAAGATTCCGAAGCCCAGGGCGCGGCGCGCGTCAGCGCCGACCCACGCGCCAGGCGGGGCGTGAGGGCAGGGTGGCCAGCAGCACGCCGGCCAGCGCCACCCCGTAGGCCAGCAGCTGCAGCAGGCTCAGACGCTCGCCCAGCGCCAGCACGCCGACCGCCGCCGCACTGACTGGCAGCAGCACCGTGAACACGCCGGCCTGCGCGGCCGGCACGCTCTTCAGACCGGTCATCCACAGCCACACGGTCCACATGCAGGCGGCCAGCGCATAAAACACCAACAGCGCCCACATGCCCGGGGCCACGCTGCCGAAGTCGAAGCGCCAGGCCAGCCACAGGCCGAATGGGGTGCTCAGGGCAAAGCCCCACAGATTGATCAGGGCCGTGATGCGGCGCGGCGACAGCTGGCCGGTCAGCGCCTTGCCGATCACCGCGTAGCTGGCCTCACACAGCACCGCGCCCACCAGCAGCAGGTTGCCCAGCCAGCGCAGGTCACCACTGTCGGATGGGTCCAGGGCAGATGCAGCGTGCGGCGTCAGCTCCTGTTTCGATAGCGACACGAGGGCGATGCCGAGCACCGCGCACACCACACCGGCCCACACGCGCGGGGCCACGCGCTCGCGCAGGAACAGCCAGGAAAGCAGCGCCACCGCCGCCGGTATGGCCGCCATGATGACGCCGGCCGACACCGCCGTGGTCAGCTTCACGCCGCTGATCATGCACAGCGTGAACAGGAAGTTGCCGAGGAAGGATTCGAGAAACAGCAGACCGCGCATGCGCCCGCCCAGCGGCGGCTCATCGGCTGGCTTGCGCAACCAGTGCAGCATGGCGACGCCGCCGATGCCAAAGCGCAGCCAGGCCAGCAGCAGCACTGGAAACACCGCCGCCAGCGGTTTGGACAGTGCCACGTAACTGCCCACCAGGGCCATCGACAGGCCCAGGCAGGCATAGGCCAGGGGGCGGGGCAGGGAAGAGGAGAGGGGCACGAACGGGGTGGGCGTGGCGCAGCGCTGGCGCGACTATACGGTGGCGCTGAGCCGCTCGCTCGCGGGCACCGGCGGTGGTGCCGCGCCACAGGGCGCGGCGGCAGTGCAGGCACCGGCGCCGGCTGATCCGGAGCGCGACGATGCGCCGGCCTCAGACGGGCCGGCCGGGAATACCGCAGAGGCTTCCACCATGCAAGATCGGAATATCATGATTCGATATCGAACCATGTTGCGGCGCCGCATAATTTCTCAATACGGAAGATGAAATTTCGTCATGCGACAACTGGCTCTTAAGTAATTGATTTATGGATGAAAATTTTTTGTCTTGTATAAGACATAAGAATGGTCTGAGGTCTTATACAAGAGTATGATCCGGGTCAACGGCAAGGGCCAAGCGGATCTTTACAGCCTGCCCACCGCCGGAATGCATTTTTTTCTTGACCCACCACGGAGCTATTCATGCCGAACACCAACGAGCAACTCAGCCGCGAGCAACAGATCGCCGCCCTGGAAAAAGACTGGGCCAGCAACCCGCGTTGGAAGGGCATCAAGCGCGGCTACAGCGCCGCCGACGTGGTGCGCCTGCGCGGCAGCCTGCCGATCGAGCACACGCTGGCCAAGCGCGGCGCCGAGCGCCTGTGGCGCCTGATCAACGGTGAGGCCAAGAAGGGCTACGTCAACGCCTTCGGCGCCATCACCGCCGGCCAGGCCATGCAGCAGGCCAAGGCGGGCCTGGAGGCCGTGTACCTGTCGGGCTGGCAGGTCGCCGCCGACGGCAACACGTCCGAGACCATGTACCCCGACCAGTCGCTGTACGCCTATGACTCGGTGCCCACCATGGTGCGCCGCATCAACAACACCTTCAAGCGCGCCGACGAAATCCAGTGGGGCCGCGGCATCAACCCCGGCGACAAGGAGTTCATCGACTACTTCCTGCCCATCGTGGCCGACGCCGAGGCCGGCTTCGGCGGCGTGCTCAACGCCTTCGAGCTCATGAAGAACATGATTGCCGCGGGCGCCGCCGGCGTGCACTTCGAGGACCAGCTCGCCGCCGTGAAGAAGTGCGGCCACATGGGCGGCAAGGTGCTCGTGCCCACGCAGGAAGCCATCGAGAAGCTGATCGCCGCGCGCTTTGCCGCCGACGTGATGGGCGTGCCCACGCTGATCCTGGCGCGTACCGACGCCGAGGCCGCCAACCTGATCACCAGCGACCATGACGCCAACGACAAGCCCTTCCTGACGGGCGAGCGCACGCAGGAAGGCTTCTACCGTGTGCGCAACGGCCTTGAGCAGGCCATCAGCCGCGGCGTGGCCTACGCGCCCTATGCCGACCTGGTGTGGTGCGAGACCGGCACGCCCGACCTCGGCTTTGCCCGCGAGTTCGCACAGGCCGTGCACGCCGCCTGCCCCGGCAAGCTGCTGTCCTACAACTGCTCGCCTTCCTTCAACTGGAAGAAGAACCTGGACGACGCGACCATCGCCAAGTTCCAGGACGAGCTGTCCGCGCTGGGCTACAAGTACCAGTTCATCACGCTGGCCGGCATCCACAGCAACTGGTACAACACCTTCAAGTTCGCCCACGCCTACGCCCGCGGCGAAGGCATGAAGCACTACGTGGAGATGATCCAGGAGCCGGAATTCGCCGCTCGCGAGCAGGGCTACACCTTCGTGTCGCACCAGCAGGAAGTGGGCGCGGGTTACTTCGACGACGTGACCACCGTGATTCAGGGCGGCTCCTCCAGCGTGAAGGCCCTGACGGGTTCGACCGAGGAAGAGCAGTTCCACTGATCCGCGCTTGAAGGCCGACCGGTGCGTGCCGGTCGGTGAGGAGACAGGAAAAGCCACGGCATGCCGTGGCTTTTTCGCTCATGGGCGAACCCGAAGGCGCTGGCAGAGCCGGCGTCGGCGGCGACGTTCCGTCTCGCGGCTTCACAGGCGGCGGCGGGCAGTGGTTGTGCCCGTGCCAGTTTGCTATCGAAAAGAAAGCTCTTGACGCAGTTCCGATGAGCCTCGGGGCTTGGTCATCGCATCCATGCGCCGCCTTGCAGATACCAGCCGCCGTGCGGCGACCGGTGCCAGCGGTGCGGCACATAGTGGTGACCGGGGCGGGGGCGTTCATAGCGACCGGGCACCCAGACATGGCGGTGCCCGCCCCAGCGCCAGTAGCCGCCGATCCACACCGCGCCGGGATACGGCAGGGCCGGCTGCACTTCGTAGTAGGGCGCCGGTGGCGCCACCGGCGCGTACACCGTGGTCGAGGTGACCACACCGTCGCGGTCCGTGTAGACCGCGCCGGGCACCGGCGCCACCATGCAACCCGCCAGCGCCGTGGCCCCTGCCAGGCATCCGGCGAGCAGGGCGCGGCGAGAAGGCGTGTGGCTTGTCAGGGTCATGTCGGCAACTCCTTGAACAGGCTAAGGCGGCAGCCTCGCGCCTGTTGCAACGCGTGGCCCCACCCTGGCGCCGACGCGCCTGCGTCTGCTCACCTGGCTTTACCTGACCTTGACACGCGCTTCCCCCTACGCCCTGCATATGGAAAGATGCTGCGTCGGCGCTGTTTACAATCCGTCTTTTGGAGCCTATCCCATGCGCCTGATCGGCCAAGCGCTGACCTTCGACGATGTGTTGCTGGTGCCAGCGTACTCCCAGGTCCTGCCCAAGGACGTCAACCTCTCCACCCAGTTCACCCGCCGCATCCGCCTGAACCTGCCGCTGGTGTCTGCCGCCATGGACACCGTCACCGAAGCGCGCCTGGCCATCGCCATGGCCCAGGAGGGTGGCATCGGCATCGTGCACAAGAATCTGACGGCGCACGAGCAGGCCACGCAGGTGGCCAAGGTCAAGCGTTACGAAAGCGGTGTGCTGCGCGATCCGGTGGTGATCACGCCCGAGCACACGGTGCTGCAGGTGATGCAGCTGTCGGACGAACTGGACATCAGCGGCTTTCCCGTCATCGACCATGGCCGGGTGGTGGGCATCGTCACCGGGCGCGATCTGCGGTTTGAAACGCGCTACGACGTGCCGGTGCGCGAAATCATGACCCCGCGCAACAAGCTGATCACCGTGCCCGAGGGCACCACCCTCGATGTCGCCAAGGCACTGTTGAACAAGCACCGCCTGGAGCGTCTGCTGGTGGTGGATGAGCAGGACCGCCTGAAGGGCCTGATCACGGTCAAGGACATCACCAAGCAGACCACCTTTCCCAACGCCGCGCGCGACGCCCATGGCCGGCTGCGCGTGGGCGCCGCCGTGGGCGTGGGCGAGGGCACCGAAGAGCGCGTCGAGGCGCTGGTCAAGGCCGGTGTCGACGCCCTGGTGGTGGATACGGCCCATGGCCACAGCCAGGGTGTGATCGAGCGCGTGCGCTGGGTGAAGAACAAGTATCCGCAGGTGGATGTGATCGGCGGCAACATCGCCACCGGCAAGGCGGCGCGCGCGCTGGTGGATGCCGGCGCAGACGGCGTCAAGGTAGGCATCGGCCCGGGCAGCATCTGCACCACCCGCATCGTCGCCGGCGTCGGTGTGCCACAGATCACCGCCATCCACGACGTATCGCAGGCGCTGGAAGGCACCGGCGTGCCCATGATCGCCGACGGCGGCGTGCGCTACTCGGGCGACATCGCCAAGGCCATTGCCGCCGGCGCGCACAGCGTGATGATGGGGGGCATGTTTGCCGGTACCGAAGAGGCGCCGGGCGAAATCGTGCTGTTCCAGGGCCGCAGCTACAAGAGCTATCGCGGCATGGGCAGCATCGGTGCCATGCAGCAGGGCAGCGCCGACCGCTATTTTCAGGAAAGCAGCACGGGCAACCCGAATGCCGACAAGCTGGTGCCCGAAGGCATCGAGGGTCGCGTGCCCTACAAGGGCAGCGTGGTGGCCATCATGTTCCAGCAGGCGGGCGGCCTGCGCGCGGCCATGGGGTATTGCGGCTGCGCCACCATCGATGACATGCACGCCAGGGCGGAGTTCGTGCAGATCACCGCCGCCGGCATCCGCGAAAGCCATGTGCACGACGTGCAGATCACCAAGGAAGCGCCGAACTATCGCGCCGATTGAGCCGGACGCCGCAGGCCATCGGCCGGCCGCGCGCTATGTTGTTGATAGCTATCGGCGCTGGTCCAGTAAGCGCCAGAAGCCAATTTAGCTTCGAAACGTCATGCCACACGACAAGATCCTCATCCTCGACTTCGGCTCCCAGGTCACCCAGCTGATCGCGCGCCGCGTGCGCGAGGCCCATGTGTACTGCGAGGTCCACCCCTGCGACGTCAGCAGCGACTGGGTGCGCGAGCATGCCGCCGACGGCAGGCTCAAGGGGGTGATCCTTTCGGGCAGCCACGCCAGCGTCTACGAGGTCGATGACAAGGCGCCCGACGCCGTGTTCGAGCTGGGCATTCCGGTGCTGGGCATCTGCTACGGCATGCAGACCATGGCGCAGCAGCTGGGCGGCAAGGTCGAAGGCGGCCACACGCGCGAGTTCGGCTACGCCGAGGTGCGCGCGCATGGGCACACGCCCCTGCTCAAGGACATGGCCGACTTCACCACGCCCGAAGGGCATGGCATGCTGAAGGTGTGGATGAGCCACGGCGACAAGGTGACCGCCCTGCCGCCCGGCTTCAAGCTGATGGCCAGCACGCCCAGTTGCCCCATCGCCGGCATGGCCGACGAAGCGCGTGGCTTCTATGCGCTTCAGTTCCACCCCGAAGTCACCCATACGGTGCAGGGCAGGGCGATGCTGGAGCGCTTTGTCCTTCAGATCTGTGGCGCCCGGCCCGACTGGGTGATGCGTGATCACATCGAGGAGGCCGTGCAGGCGATTCGGACTCAGGTGGGTGACGAGGAGGTGATCCTGGGTCTGTCCGGCGGGGTCGATTCGAGCGTCGCCGCCGCCTTGATCCACCGCGCCATCGGCGACCAGCTGACCTGCGTGTTCGTCGACCACGGCCTGCTGCGCCTGCACGAAGGCGACATGGTGATGGCCATGTTCGCCGACCGCCTGCACGCCCGGGTCGTGCGCGTGGACGCCAGCGAGCTGTTCCTGAACGCGCTGCGGGGCGTCAGCGATCCGGAGCACAAGCGCAAGATCATCGGCCGCCTGTTCGTCGACGTCTTCAAGGCCGAGGCTGAAAAGCTGAAAGCCGGCGGGGCAGGGCACAAGGGGGCGAGCTTTCTGGCGCAGGGCACGATCTACCCCGACGTCATCGAATCGGGTGGCGGCAAGGGCAAGAAGGCGGTGGTCATCAAGAGCCACCACAACGTCGGCGGTCTGCCGGAACAGCTCGGCCTGAAGCTGCTGGAGCCGCTGCGCGATCTGTTCAAGGACGAGGTGCGCGAATTGGGCCTGGCGCTGGGCCTGCCCGCGGAGATGGTGCATCGCCATCCGTTTCCGGGGCCCGGCCTGGGGGTGCGCATCCTGGGCGAAGTGAAACAGGAATACGCCGACCTGCTGCGCCACGCCGACGCCATCTTCATCGAGGAGCTGCGCTCCACCATCGAGCCCCACTCGGGCAAGAGCTGGTACGACCTGACCAGCCAGGCGTTCGGCGTCTTTCTGCCTGTCAAGAGCGTCGGCGTGATGGGCGATGGACGCACCTACGACCACGTGGTCGCGCTGCGCGCGGTGCAGACCTCCGACTTCATGACCGCCGATTGGGCCGAGCTGCCGTACGAACTGCTCAAGCGCACCAGCAGCCGCATCATCAACGAGGTGCGCGGCATCAACCGCGTCACCTACGACATATCTTCCAAGCCGCCGGCGACGATCGAGTGGGAATGATTCGGCGTCTTTCAGGGTCTATCGAGGCCTATCGAAAAGTTCAGCTAAATCATTGTCAAGCATAGGAAATGTCTGTCGAGGTCTGTCGGCATCTATCGGTGGGATGCCTTTCGATCTGACGGTAAATCTGACGGTAGAAATCTTCGACCGGATGTCTCCAAAGTTTTTACCGTCAGCTCAAAGCGAGCACTGACGGTAAAAAAAGTGGCATGAAATTCATATAAATCAAGCACTTAGTGAAGTTGTAGCGGCCGTTTTGGCGTGACGGTAAAATTCCTCCGAGAGGAGGGACTGCCGATGCTGTCCGATGGCACGCTCAGGGGCATCAAGCCCCAGGCCACCACCTACAAGATCGCCGATCGGGACGGGATGTACGTGACCGTCTCCCCCAGGGGCACGATCACCTTTCGTCTCGACTACCGGCTCAACGGCCGGCGTGAAACGCTCACGATCGGTCGCTACGGGTCGAAGGACGGGATCTCGCTGCTGATGGCGCGCGAGCGCTGCGTGGAAGCGCGCAAGGCGATCGCCGAAGGCCGGTCTCCCTCCCAGGAGAAGCAGCGCGAAAAGCGCAGGGCGGCCGAGGCCAAGACCTTCGAAGAGTTCACGAAGCGCTGGCTGGAAGAAGCCAGGATGGCCGAGAGCACGAAGTCGATGCGCAAGAGCATCATCGACCGGGACATCCTGCCGGTGTTCCGCAATCGGCTGATGGCCGAGATCGGGGCGGAAGACCTCCGCAACCTGTGCGCCAAGGTCAAGGCGCGCGGCGCGCCGGCCACCGCCGTGCACGTGCGCGACATCGTCAAGCAGGTCTTCGGCTTCGCAGCCCTGCACGGCGAGAAGGCGCCGAACCCGGCGGACGAAGTCGGTCCCTCGTCGATCGCCACCTTCGTGGCCAAGGACCGCGCGCTGTCGCCGTCCGAGATCCGCGTCATGCACCGCGTGCTGGACGCCACCGCAACCCTGCCGACCATCCGCCTGGCGCTACGCCTGATCCTGCTGACGCTCGTGCGCAAGAGCGAACTGATCGAGGCCACCTGGGACGAGGTTGACTTCGAGAACGCCGTCTGGACGATCCCGAAGAGCCGCATGAAGGCCGGCAAGCCCCACAACGTGTATCTGTCGCAGCAGGCACTCGACATCATGGTGGCGCTGCGCACCTGTGCCAGCGGGTCCAAATTCCTGCTTCCTTCGCGCTACGACGCCGATCGCTGCATGTCGAAGGCGACCCTGAACCGGGTCACCCAGATCGTCGTAGAGCGAGCCAAGGAAGCGAAGCTGCCGCTCGAACCGTTCACGGTGCACGACCTGCGCCGCACCGGCTCGACGATCCTCAACGAGCTGGGCTTCAACAGCGACTGGATCGAGAAGTGCCTGGCCCACGAAGACGGGCGCTCATCGCGCGGCGTCTACAACAAGGCGGAGTACGCAGAGCAGCGACGTCACATGCTGCAGGAGTGGGCCGACATGATCGATGCCTGGGTGGCGGGGAGGACGCACACGCCGACGCTGCTGCCGCCGACGATGAAGGTGGCAACGACGGCGGCGCCGATTTGATAGGGCCAAACTGTCGCGGAAACACTCAACCAGAGCAGGATTGCAGCAGCCAATCTTGCTAAGAATCTACTTATTACTTCTGAAGCTTTCCGCTGAAAAAGCGCTTCATTGATTCACCTGGATCACTCGCTTCACAGCAAAGTCCATCGCCGAGCTTTTCTACGTCTCTCTTGCGGTAGCAAATCTCAGTGAGATCAACCGTCGCGCCCTTCCGTGTTGAAATTTCATATACCCATGTATGGCGCTGACTGCCCGCAAGCGCATCGAAGACTTTGAGTTGACATCCCGAGGTGGCTGCTACGCAAAGACATTCAATGTTGCGTTTGCCATTCACATCAAAGGTGACCGTCTCGGCGTGACCAGTGACAGCCAATGAGACTACGACCACTCCAAGGGTTCTGAAAACGCTCCCTGCTACTACTGATCGCATCTTGCTTTGTCTCCCATACCTCAGTTAGGAACAGTTACGTGTCACAGCCTTGAGGCGCGAACCCTAGCTCGAGGCGCTATTTTTGCTTTTCCTTTCGCTCCGAACAGATGTCTTCGATGCGCTCTTTGATACCGATATCTTGGATGCGCTCTCGGTACCACTCAAGCCACTTTGTCGACACATAACAACCAGCTGAGCGGTAGTACGATCTACACGCCTCCCCGTGGGAATCGCAATGACCTGCGGGGCGACAGCCAAGTACACGGCCAATCTGCGAAAGAGGGGCCCCGGGCCCGACAGTCTCTAGATGCTGCGCCCCAACGACGGTCATTCCATCCATTGGCTTCAACTCGGGCTGACACCAGTACGGACCGCCTCGCCAAGCTCCGGCCCAGTATGTGTCCGTTCTGTAAAGCCCACCCTTTATTGCGATGACCTTTTTGTCCGGCCCAGTGAGTAACCAGTTCACTGTGTCCGGTGACTTGTCCGCGGTGATTTGAGTCAGCGTGATTCTTTGCACGTCGCCTCGTTGCACGAGGGCGTTCTCATACTTTGCAATGATCGAACTCTTTAGATCACTCTCAGAAAGAAAATACAGTTTGACTGACGTCGGAATCCACTCCTCCCCCTTTCGCGACCATTCAATCCCTCTTTGATCTTGAAAGGTCATGTTCTTTTCGTCCCTGACTTCTGCGGACACGCCTTTGGCGCCCGCTTTGCCCTCCTGCTTGTGATTCACCGTCAGATTCGGGTTTCCGCTCGACTTAAGCAGCTCGTCCACATCGGCCGAGGTGAGACTCCTCGTCACTGATCCAAGTTTGAGCTGCCATTGATCTGCAGTAGTTTTGGCAAATGAGGCATCCGCCGACTGCGAATTTTCCGTCACAAACTTGGTCAGCAGCGCCACAATCTCTGGGTCTGTGCCTGACGGTGGCGCGATCTCCCTCCTCTGCTGAACTGTGAGCGTCTTCGCAAAATCTGCCGCCGCCTCTTGAATCAAGTTGCCAGTCACTACTCTCCGACGAGTGTCTTGAACTTCTGTTGCCTGCTTCGAGCCTGTGCCGCCGATTGCGAGGCCACCAAGGTTGATACCAATTCCGCCGCTGCTTCCTCTCGCAATGGCCTGTTTGCTGCCGATTGCACTCTCGCCCCTGAGTATGTCCTCAAACTGCTTTTGCTTTACAAACGAATCGCTCGCGACGATCGTCGAATCCACCGATATCTTCACGGCAGTCGAGTAGATGTGGGCTTGAACGTTTTGGGCGTTTGACGCAATTCTCCGCAAGGCGTCGCAAGAGTCTTCCATCGAGATGCTCTGCGATTCAGTAATGAACTTGGACGTCGACGCGATGGTTCCGCTTCCCAATTGCTCAGAGAGATTCGGCGGCCAGCGCCAGCGAGTCTTCGTGGGGAGACCATCACTGTCCAGGCCGCCAGTTTCAACTTTCAGTACTGTGAAAGGAAAACTTTGTAGCTTGCCAAGAGACGCATCCGAATGGCCTTGCTGCTTCAAGCGGTCTACGACCTCATCATTAACCACGAGAGAGGCGATCCGCGCCATCGGCCGCGGCCTGCGCGCGTTGTTCCTCGAGCCGATCCGCTGGGAGCGCAACCTGTTGCGCGAGGAAATGCTCCCGCTGAGCCGGCGCGACTTCCTGCCGGGCGCGGACGAAGCGGCTCGGCAGCGCGTGCGCGCCGCAGTCGCGCTGTTCGGCGAACTCCCACGCAAGGTGTTCACCGGCGAGGAGGCGCCGCGGCACTCGCAGCGACGCGTCACCCCGACCGCGGCGGAACTGCGGTTGATGCAGCGGGTCTCGCTCGGCGCGGACGCCGAGCCGCCGCCACCGTCGGCAGGGCAGCTCCTGTGACGACGGCGTTGTGCCCGCCGGCACGGCACCCCAGTGCGCCGGAGTGGGCGATGCTTTGCGTGCTTGCGCGCGAGGCGCTCGCCGTCGCCACGCTGCACGGTGTCGCGCAGCTGTCATTCCGCGGCTATCGCGTCGCTGCCACGCGCCGCTGCGTCGCCGGGACGGATGGCGCATTCGTCGAGATCACGCTCGCTGGCAGTCGCGGCGGCGAGCCGCTCGACCGTGTCCGCATTGCAGTTGCATCCCGATCGGACGTGGGATCAGCATGCCGCATCGATCACTCGCACGCGCCGGCGATTTCCGCGTGCCAGGCCGAGTCTCTCGCTGGCTGTGTCAGCCCGGTTGATGCCCGTTACGCATCGCCCGAAACCGGTCAGATCTCCTGAGAACCGGTGGCCGCAAGGCCCGGAGATTTCGTCAGTGCTTCTACCCAGCCGGGGAGTCCCATCCCCGCACTGGGGATGGTCTCTCCATTTTCATGTGTTTCATGTCATAGGAGGCCATCATGTCCGAGTCATCCCAAGCCAGCAGCCCGTCGTCGTTCTTCAACCTGCACGTCGAAGGCGTCGGCTATCTCAATCGCGTTCGCACCGTGAAGCCGAAGAAGGGCCAGGAGTTCCTGGCCTGCACCGTGGCTGGGGGATCCTTGGGCAGCAGCTCGCGCGCCACCTGTTCGAGCCAGCCGTCGAGCTGGCGACCGAACTCGCCCGCCTCGCGGTAGCCATAGAACTTGGTCGAGCGACGCCAGCCGGAAAGCGTCTTCTTGAAGCCGGCGGCGAGCTTGTCCGGCCGATCGGCCAGCTGCATGCGCGCCAGGCGTGCCTGAACGGCCTCGTGGTCCTTGGCGAGCTCGAGCAGCACGGCGACCAGGTCCGCTACGCTCTGACGGTGGAGGAAGGTCTCGAGGTCTTCGTGGGGTGGTTTCGCCATGGGGGAAGGGGCTGGCGGTTCAGCTCGACGGCGTGCCCTGGCTAACATCCCAGAACGTGCCCCGCCAGTTCGAGATACGCCCCTCAGTGCCGCAGGCGAGGCAGCGCCAGACGACGACATCATCATCGGTGATGCCGGTTTCGACGACGCGCTGGTCACGCTTGCGGCACTTGAAGCAGATCGGGCCTGGCGTGTCGTCGGATCGATCGAAATCGGAGGCGTGGGCGACCACCGCGGTCAGGAAGTCCGCCATCTTTCGGGCTGGGCCCCGCTCGGGAGCGATGGCACCTTTGGCGTCCAGGTAGTGGGCCAGGTCGATCACGTACATCGATCGGTCAACTCCAAATGCGCGACCTGCCCGAATCAGCCGCCTCGACGGTCGGCGTACTGGTCACCGTTCGCCGCAGCTCTTCGAGCAGATGCGCAAGTGAACGATGTCGCAGTGAGACCTCCGACACATTGACGTAGTAGCCGGGCATCACATTCTTCTCGACGCCACGAAGCCGGACCTTGATTGACTGCCCGGCGCGCGCCTGCGTTTCGGCCAGGCAAACGGCCCATCCCACCTTCTCGCGCCAGAGCAGATCGCCCAGCTTGTGGGTGATGCCGCGCTCTTCCTGGCCCCGCATCTCCGACTCCCAGACCGGCAGCAAGGTGACCGTGGTCGGCATCGCGAAGGTGTTGGCGCCGTAGTAGCTCGTGCCCTGGCAGGGGTTGTAGAACCACGCGCCGATCGTGCAGTTGGGGCCGGCGCAGCTCTGGCTGTAGTAGGTCTGGTAGCAGAAGAAGCCGTCGATCCGCGAGGGACCCGGGGTCTGCGGGATCTGCGTGTTAAGGCTGCCGGGGACGTCCTGCGAGCCCAGATCCATGTAGACCTGACCACTGCCCTTGTCGATCGTGAAGACGTGCATCGTGTAGCTGTTGGTCCCGCAGCTGAAGTCGAAGGCCAGGTAGTCGATGCAGGCGGGGCAGGGGTCGGCGGTGACTCGGGTGAGGAACTGACCCGCGGAGCAACCGGGCGTCTGGATCGGCGTGACGATCAGCACCTTGTCGCAGGTGAGGGTCTCCAGCGTGTGGTACTGGTGGCAGATCGCCGTCTCGAAACGGTCGGGCGTGGTGACGGTCTGGACGGCGCAGCCGCTGTAGCTGCCGGCGATGCTTCCGGCGATGGCCTGCGGATCGGCGGTGATCGCGCGACCGCGGGTGAGCAGGGGGTCGGTCGGCGCGATGTTGAAGCTCGGCCGTTGGCTCGGATTGGTCTGCGAGAACTGCACTGCCGTGCAGGAGGGATCGGCGGCGGGGCTGCTCGCGCAGGCGCTGGCTCGCGCCGCAGCCTGGGTGCCAAGCCCCGGGCTGCCGAAGTAGCTCGCCTCCGGGGGATTGGTGGTGTAGCTCGGAACGGTGGACTGCGCCGTGCTGCCGCTGATGGTTCCGCGGGCCGCGGCGTTGCCCGTCCGGCCGAGTGCCTTGCCCTGCTCGAAGGCCTCACCCTGCGTTGGTGGCGCTTGCGCGTAGAGGGACGGCAGCGCTGCGAACAGCATCGCTGCGAACGCGACGAGCTGGCCAGTGAGTCGTTTCGCGGGCCGCATGTTCAGGGCCCCTTCAGCCGCGCGAGGAGCGGTGCGACCAGGGGTCGCGCTTCGGGGCGCTGCCTGGCCAGCGTGTCCAGCGCGTGGTCGAGGCTCACGTCTCCGGACACGCTGACGAAGGCGGGAGGCGTGCGGCAGTCCGTGCCGCAGTTCGTCGCCGTGTCGGCGCGATCGTCGAGACTCAGCACGAAGGTCGGCGCGCGTTCGATGCGATGGCGTGCGAAGGCTTCGGGGTCGATCACCCAGGCCACCTGACGCTCGCCGATCAGGCTGGAGACGGCCGCGAGGGTCTCGCGCATCGAGTTCGCCTTCAGGCCCCGCAGCACCAGGACCGCGCCGCTGCGCGCCGCTTGATCGGTCAACAGTTGCAGGCTCGCGCGGGGCATCTCCAGGGTGATGAAGATGCGAAGGGGGCTCGCGGCCGTGGTCTGCGTGCCTGGGCTGCCGAGGCGCGCGCCAGCCCGGGCGAGCGCTTCGATGTCGGTGGGTACCGCAGTCGATGGCAGGTTCACGCGCGGCGGCGCGGGCACCGGTTGGGCGCCGAGACGATCGGCTTGCGGGAAGGGGTGGGCTTTCCGTGCCCGCTCGATGTCCTCGGCGTCGGGCCAGCGCGGCGCCTGGGCGAGCGCGATGCCGGCGGCGAGCATTCCGAGCGCGCAGGCGGCTGCGGCGATGGCGCGGATCTCAGTACGCGCCGGCACAGCAGTTCCTCTTGCGGAAGATCTGGTACGCGAAGTCTTCGCCCGAGACCGGGTAGGACTTGCCCGCGCCCCAGATCATCGTCGTGCGGCCGTAGGGCTGGCAGCACTGGCCGGCTTCCTTGGCGGTGGCCGGCACCGGGTAGACCATCTGCAGCTTGTAGTGGGTCTTGTCCATGATCGGCAGCGGGTAGTAGCCGCAGAGCCCCGCCGACCCGGCGCCGGTGAAGGTCACCAGCTGTCGGTGCATCTTGGCGGTCATGCGCTGGGTGATCAGCGTCGAGGCCTGCACGCCGCCGATGTGGGTGGCGACGTGGCCACCCATCGGGTAGATCGAGCCTTGGCAGCCGGCGCACCAGAAGAGGCTCGCGATTGGCATGCCGGCGGTTGCGGCCACGCAGTCGGCGGCGCAGGCGGCTTTGGCTGGCGCGTTGGCGAACAGCACGGCTTCATGAAGCGCCCGTGGCAGGTTGGGCCGGCCGCGGCGGGGCCGGGCAGCAGCGCGAGCAGCCACAGGGCGAGCGCGAACCACAGCGCCGTGCGCGGGCGAGCTAGCTGCCGGCGGACGGGGCTACAGGAGCTCATCGATGCGCAGCCTTCCGCCGTCCTGGGTGACGAGCGCGGGCACCTGGCGGATGCCGAGCTTCGTTGTGAGGTGGCCCTGCTGGTCGTAGAACACCGGTCGTTGCCAGCGGCGCATCAGGTCCAGGTAGGACCCGCCGGTGAGGATCACCTTCACCTTGCCTTGGCGCTCGTCGATGAGCTTGCGTGCACGCGCGACCTGCTCGCGATCGCGCGCGTCGATGAAGAGCAGCGCCTGGCTCAGGGTCACGGTGTCGAGCGGATTGACCACCGTGCCGGGCGGCACGATGACCCGGCCGTCGGCGTCGCGGATGGCCTCCTGCACGACGATGCTCGGGTCGTGGTGGAAGCGCCGCGGTTGACGGGTGCGCGAGAGCCCCGCCACGGGTGCCGGGTCTTCGACGCCTCGCCTGACCCTTGCCAGCGAGTCGCGCTGCAGACGGGCGAGCGTGCCGTCCTCGCCTGCCGCGCGAAGTTTCCCGAGGATCGCCTCCAGCAGGTTCGGCTCGGCGATCGGGTAGACCGGGCCGATGACGCCGAGGTCCTGCGCGTGGGCGGGCACCGTCGCGACCATCGCGGCGAACACGGCCGCCGCGAGGCGCAGCGGCCAGCCGCGGGCCGTGCCGTTTGCGATCGTCGGATCAGAAGAGCGCATCGGCCCGCCCGATGATCTGGGACGCGTGGATCCAGCCGGTCAGCCGGTACCGGGAGTCGAGGCTGTCCGGGTGGCGGTGCTGGGGCTCGGCGGCGTCGGCCTGCTGCTCTGGCCGGGTCCGGTGCGGTGGGAACTGTGCGTGCCGATCGGCGCGGTGCTCGCCGGTGGCCTGGCCAGCGTGCAGTGGGCGTACTACAAGAAGCACATGTAGCTAAGTCGCCCGACACTGCTTCGCCGTACGTGTCGCGACACGTCGCACATGTCGGTTGCGCCGTGACCGCCCGACACCGGAGGCAATCAACGACGCGGGGCGGGTTCGTTCACATCGGCCGGTACGAACGGTTCGGCGGGCGTGTCCAGAAAGTTCGCGCGCAGAACCGGCAGAGCATCTCGTGCGCAGCTCGCTCCAAGGCCTCGCAGACGATCGATCATCTCGACCCGGTCGATTGAGAACTTGCCCGCCGGAACGGCTACCTGGTAGCGGAAGTATCGAGGGGCTGCCTCGGTGTGGTCGCAGAGGAGCTTCGCCGTTCCAGCCGCGGCGCGTGACTGTCCACGCATGAACAGCTCCGTCGACTTCAGAAACAAGTCCTTGTATCCAGCCGATGCTGGCACATCGAAAATCTCTTCAGTGCAGCCCAGGCTGAGGACGAAGAGGTCGTCGTCCTTCCAGCCCAAGATGCTGCGCGCCTCGACCGCGGCAACGCCTGCTGGGTTGTTAGCCCAGATACCGCCGTCGATCAGCGGTGCGCCGCTCGGCATGACATGCGCCCGGAAGTAGGTTGGCGCCGCAGCGGTCGCCAGAGCGACATCGACGACTCGTTCACGCCAGTCCACCTGCAATCGTGGGTGGTGACGCGTCTTGAAGACGTAGAGATCGTCCTTGTCGCCGTGGTAGGCGGGAACCACGAGCCGGAGCCTGCTCTCGCCGAGCGTCTTCGATCCGAACGCTGCCGTCAGTGCAACACGAAGGGCGTCCGGCTCGTATTTCGGCCACGCGAGCTGTTGGCCTAGGCGCCTCCACTTGCCCAGCAGGGCCGAACACCGCTGGGCAATGCCGTTCGCGACCGTCGGGTCGGCCTGATCGAAGATGCGCGGCCCTTCCCGAACGTAGAACTCGACGATTTCGCGCGCGGACAGGCCGAGGCCAAGCCCCAGCGCGATGATGCCCCCGGTCGACGTACCGGCGACCAGGTCGAAGTGGTCGGCGATCCGCTTTCCGGTTGCGGTCTCGACAGCCTCGAGGAACGCTGCCTCGAGGACGCCTTTGATCCCTCCGCCATCGAGTGCAAGGATTCGTCGTTTAGGACGCATCGCGTACCTCCGGATGACGCCCGCCGCCCTTCCACTCTTCGCTCACGAGCCACTCTTCGAAATAGAACAACCACTCGTAAGTCCACGGCACGATCGTGTCGGCAATCGAGGCGCCGGGTGACCATTCCGCAGTTTGCGGATCGAAGAGACACAGCCGCACTGGTTTCGTCGAGTACACGTGCGGCAGATGGCGGCCGCCCGCCAGCTCGTTGAGGTCGGGTGAGACAACCACGACTTCCGGCGTATCGGCACGCCGGTAGCGAATGCGGACCTTGTACAGACGGCCGAGCGGCGAAGGTCTGACATCGAGATTCCAGGTCAACTCACCCCGCTTCACGACGCCGTGGCCACGGCTGACCGGGCTGGCCCGAAGACGCATCCACTGCTGTTCCGGGCTGAGCCAAGGATCGCGGACCGTCCGCACGCTACCGGCCGAAGAACGTGTGCGGCGGAGCAGTCACGCTCCCGACGGCGGGCGAGGTGACGAGGCCCAAGCCGGGTGCGACGAGCAGGGATCCCGCCGCGCGGGCATTGCCGACTTTCGTCGCAAGCGGTGCCATTGCAGCGCGAACGGCCTCCTGGCTCGCGCTGAAGGACTTCTGAAGCGCCTCGCCGAGTTGGTCTTTGCCTTCGAGGGCGAGAAGTCCTTCGAGCATAGCGACAGCGTCCCTGTGCCAGCCGTAGAAGGCTTGGGGGAGGCGCAGATCGAGATTCCACTTTTCGGCGAAGTTCTCGCCGGTCGTGGTCTCGTTCTCGATGAAGTAGAACGGCCTGCCGTTCCGCTCACCAACCTGGATGAACTCCGGCAGGCGGCGCACGACGTCGAGGATCAGCTCGTAGGTGTCCGCGTAGACGAACCGGGTGATGCAGTCTGCATAGGATCGCGCCGCGAGCGTCGTCAGGATGATGCTGATCGGCGCGAGCTCGCAGCGCCCAGGGGCGGCAAACGACACATCTCTATGCCGCTTCAGAAGTTGCACGATGCGCTTCAACGGAGGCTTGCGCATCTCCTGCTCGGGGAAATCTTCTACGTCCGCACGCTTGGCAGCGATCGCGGCCTCGCGCAGGGTCAGCCTGGGGCGCAGGGCCGCGTACCGCTCGAATCGGGCCGCGTATCCCTTCGGGTTAGTCGGCTTCCACGCCGCCAGCGCCCTGTCGGGCACCAGCTCACCGCCGTTGCCGCATGCCGGATTGCGAATCGACGGCGTGATGTCGAGGTGGAACTCGTTCGCGTAGCACAGCCGCCAGCAACGCTGCTTCTCTTCGAGCATTGAGGCGTAGGTGGCGTGGGCCTTGAGTCGATCGCCGATCAATGCCTTGACCGCGGCGGGACTGGAGGTGACGCCGACGGAGGGCAGGTGGCAAACGAGGTCCACGTCGAACTCGGCCCGGCCGATCGGCTTGTTGGCAGTACCCACCGCGATCGATCCCTGCGCGTAGATAGCGGCGTCCTGCAGAAACGGTGATTCGCCTTCGGCGAGCCACGCGCTGACGGCTTCATAGCGAGCCTTTGCCGTCTCGTACTGGCTGTCGGTCAAGTCGATCTGCGCGAACAGCTCGTCGAGAACCACACCCAGCATCCGCCGCTTGTGCGAGGTCAATTCGATCAACTTGGGGTCAGCGTGCATATCCGTGCTCCAAAACGTTCATCGCCCGATCAGCGGGCGGCGCGGTGAAAGGACTGGCGGTGATGCGGGCGGGCCGCCGCGTCGATCGCTTCGATCGCTTCGGGCAGTCTTGTCAGCAGGGCGGCGGGGCCGCCGCCCGCCAGTGGCCCGGCAGCCACCTCGCCGCACTCAACTTCGGCGGAACGCAGGACGGCTCCCACGGCGAGGGACGCTGTCCAAGGGTGGGACTGGTGGGCCGTTGTTTCCATGTCAGAATACCGTTCTGAAGATCCATTTGTTGACAAGTATAGCAAGAAAAGCCATCATAAGGCAGACCAAGTGGGGGTGCGCATGGGAATGACCCGAGAGGAACTAGGGCGGCGGATACGGTCCGCCCGGGAAACCTGCGGTCTTACGCAGGAGCAGCTTGGCGAGTTCGCCGACCTGAACCGTGTTGCGGTGGGCCAGATCGAAGCCGGGTCGCGGTCCGTCTCCAGCCTGGAGCTGGACCGAATTGCTCACGCCGTGGGCCGCGACATCAAATCCTTCTTCGCTGAGTCCTTTGTAGAGCGGGACGCCCTCGCCGCGCTGTTTCGTTCTGACGCCGAACTTGCGGAGCAGGCTGACCTGCTGAAGGCGTTGCAGGACAGCCTGGCGCTCGGCCACGAACTAACCAATCTCGAGCGCCTGCTAGGTATCGACCGGGTTCAGCTCCTCACCGCGTCGTACGAACTCCCGGCCCCCAGATCGCGCTGGGATGCCATCCAGCAGGGGCAGAAGGTGGCTGCCGAAGAGCGGCAGAGGCTCGGGCTCGGCGCTGCGCCGATCGGTGACTTGAGCGATCTGCTGGAGGCGCAGGGAGTGCGTACCGGCGCCGTCGCGCTCCCCGAGAACATCTCAGGGCTGACGCTCGTCGACAGCACGATCGGCGTGTTCGTGGTCATCAACGCGAAGCACGCGGCCGTTCGACAACGCTTCTCCCTTGCTCATGAGTACGGCCACGTCCTCTTGGATCGAGGTCGAGCCGGCGCCATTAGCCGCGCAGAGAACCGATCCGATCTCCTGGAGGTTCGGGCGAATGCGTTCGCCGCGGACTTCCTCATGCCGGCGGAGGGTGTGGAGCAGTTTGTCGTTGCGTTCGGCAAGGGCGGCGCAAGCCGCGCCCAGATCGCCGTGTTCGACGAGGCGGAGGCGGTGCAGGTCGAGCAACGTGCTGCACCGGGATCTCAGGACATTCAGCTCTACGACGTAGCTTTGCTCGCTCACCACTTCGGGGCGAGCCGCATCTCGGCGTTGTATCGCATGAAGAACCTGCGGCTGATCGACGAGCGCGAGTTCCAACGCCTCAAGGCCGACGAAGACTGTGGAGCAGGTCAGGCGATCGCAACTTTTCTCTCGGCACCCGAAGTGCCGAAGGAAGACACGTCGCGTGAGGACTTCCGTCGCCGCTTTCTCGCGCTCGCCCTGGAAGCCTATCGCCGCGAGGAGATTACGCGCAGCAAGCTTGCTGAGCTCGCGGCGATGGTTCACCTGGGTCGGAACGAACTCGGGGCTGCGCTCGCTTCGGCGAAGCTGGATTGACGCACCGCACCGCGAGCGCATTCAATGGCTACAAACGCCGAGACACTCGTCGTCGTCACCGACGCGAACGTGCTCATCAATCTGATTCGGATTGGTCAGTTGCCGCTTCTCGGTCAGCTGGACGGCTATCGTTTCCTTGTGCCCACGGAAGTGGCGAACGAGATTACCGAGCCAGACCAGCGGGAGGCCCTCTCTGAAGCGCTGGCAGGGGGCTATCTCGAACAGGTGGTCGTCGACACGATGGAATCGCTACAACTGTTCGCCGAACTGCGCGACGTGATGGGGATGGGTGAAGCGGCCTGCCTTGCCCTCGCCGCCACGAGGGGATGTCACATTGCATCGGACGAGAAGAAGCGCTTTCGACGGCGGGCCGTGGAGCTGATCGGCGAGCAGCGCATCGTGCGAACCGAGGGGCTTCTACTTGAGGCCATCCGGCAAGCACGCATCTCGGTTGCCGAGGCTGACGGATTCAAGGCCGTTCTCGCCGCGAATCGCTACTCGATGCCGTTCCAAAGCTTTTCAGACCTCATGTAGGTGACTTGTTGTGATCGGCGCCCTGATTGCTGCTGCCGGGCAACTCCATGCTGTGGGCTTCGCTGCGACCGGGAGGGCACGTCCGCGATCTTGGGGGCACTGAGAAATGAGCACCGTTGAACCACAAACCCCACAACAAGAGAAGTTCTGCCCGCAGTGTGGGAGGAGCACTCTCCCGCTCTCGGTTCCGCACATCAGTCTGGACTGCAAAGAGTGTGGCCGCACTGTTCACTTCGTCCGGCGTGGCGAGAACGGTGAGGGCATCAAGGTTGAAGCGGGAGAACGGTTCACCATTCCGGCCGGTTGGATCACGCTGTCCCTGGAGCCCAAGCCAAATGGGAAGCTGTTCCGCTCGGGTTTGCCGTTCCTCCTGAACCAGTTCTTCGTCGGGAAGACGCCGACGGAGGCGAGCATGCTGGAATTCGTCGAGGAGGTTGAAAAAGACTTCGATAGCTACGTCGAGAAGACCGAGGCTGCAAGAGGACTGAACCTATCCACCGAAGAACACGCGGCAGAGCTGGCCGCGCGTCTTGAGAAGGATAAGCAGTCGCGGGATTGGTACATGTTCGCCGCGTCGATGTTCTGTGGTGGCATCAGGTGGTCGATCGAGAACTCCAACGCACAGCGGGCTGCTTGGGCTGGCTACATGATGGGCACGTTCCGAGGCCTGTCGATCGTTACCGAGCCCGTGTTCGAGGAGACCCTTTGGCGCGGCTACCTTGCCAATGAAGTGGTCTACGAAGCGGCGGCCGCAGCAGGCAACCGCAGTCCTGCCGAACTAGAGGCACTGAAGAAGCTCGAGCCTCTGTTCCAAGGATTCGATGAGACGACGTTGCATGCTCTGGTGGAGAGCGGTCTACCCATCGGACCGAAGATCAATGTGAAGCACCTACCCGAGGAACTGCTGCGAGCGCTTGCGAAGCACCAGTTGGCGACACGAGAGCGTGAGCGTCAGGAGACCAGGCAGTTGGAGAAGGACAAGCGCGAGGAAGATCGACTTCGGAAGAAGGATCGGCGTGAGGATATTGAGCTGCGCATCAAGTGGGCGACCATCGGCATGACGATAGCCGGGATCATTTCGACCCTCGTTGTGAAGTTCGTTTGAGGTTGTGTCGAGGACGCCCTCGGAGGTGCTTCGAGGCGGCCGCCGCGGGGCCACTTGGGAGGGGTTCTCTGGTCCACTCGTGGCCAGGCTCTTCGAGATCTCACTCTGTTGGTTGATTTGCTGTTCAGCAAATATTGCCAATAGACCGAACATTCAGCAGAGTGCAGATGCTTACTGCTCAGTGAACCTCGGCGGTGACCATGCTTCACGCGCAGGCGACGAAACGGGTGCCAGTCAATCCGTTCCGTGCGGCACTTGGGCCTCTGGTTCTACAACCTCAAGAACGCGCCCAACGGCATGGCGGCCACGAATTACTACGACGACCTTTTCTCTCGCTTGATCGGCGACGGCGTTCCGCAGCAGATCGCTGTCGAGCGAGTTGCGACTGCCTACCTCGACGGAAAGCCGTCACCCGTTGGCAAGAAGAAGCTCACGAAGAAGGAGCGCGACAGCTTCTTCTGGGCCAGCGACGTTGTGAAGCGCTGCTCGCACGACGCGTGGGACGGCGAGGCGATGTCACTCGCCCTGGCACGGTACCTCGGACAGGAGCCTGTAGCTGCCGATGGATTGGTGACGCGCGTCGCGCGCGAGGCGCCCGAGGCATTGATCCGCGCGGTCCGGCGCTCCGAGCTCGTCTTGAAACCGCACTCGCCACGACGAGCCGAACTGGACCAGGCCGGGTCCGAAAGCGAAGCAGTCGGCGAGTTGTGCAGGGTGCTCGACGTGTTTGCCGGAGCGCACCGCGAACGGGTCTTGGCGCTGGAAGCGCATAAGTCGAAGCTGGCTGAGTTGTCGGTCTTCGATCTCTTGCTCTACGCGAGCCTCTACGCTTTCGAGGTGCTCGTTCCGCGGAACTTCAACGTCAAGACGCCCGCACCGCCGTCTGGGGCGAACGCTCAAGTCGCTTGGGATGCGCTAAGCGATCTGCTCGCGTGGAAGCTCGCAGAGGGCAGCACCTCATCCCTGAAGCTGACGGACGACAGCATCGGCAGGTCGATCGCGCGGCATCTTCGACCGGTCCTATTCGAACCCCGCACGGCGAACGCCGGCGAAGCCCTTCGGAACCTGCGCGCCTTTCACGCGCTCATGGACGCGCAGATCGAGTTGAACGAGTTCATCTCCAGGTCCGCCGACGCGTTCAGCTACGACGATGGCATTCGGTTCGAGCGACGGGGTGATCGGCTCGAGATCCTCGAAGTCGATCCGGCGGCGAGGGCCGCGTGGCGACGCGACGGGCTGAAGCTCGAGCGCCTGCATGGCTACTGGTTCCATCGTGCCCTCGACACCTATGTCGAGCAGGTGGCCGCCGATCGGGCCACGTGGATGATCGGTCGACCGGAAAACGCCGATGCCAACCGACTGGCCTGGCTGCGGGCGCTGCAAGCGCAGCTTCGACTGCGCGAGGCGTACGGCGTTGCCGACGAAGTGGCGTCCGACTCCGGAGACACAGTCAATCTCTTCCGGGCGCTGCTATCCCTCGACCTGATGTCCGCTTTCTTCCTGCAGGATTTCCTGGCGGCCTTTGCGGAACGCGTCGATGCGTCGGGCGACTGGCGCGTCGCGTTGCAGCGCTTGGCCATGGACGGCCTGCGTGAGGGGCTCCAGAACCGACTCCCGCTCACTTGGTCGAGCCGGGACTCCAAGGTGTCCAACATCACGGGGTGGACCGTCACGAATTCGGAGCCCGCGGGCAATCCGAGGATGGCATCCGCGATCCTGGACTTCTGGACCTACGACATGGTCGCGACGGCAGAGCGGCTTCAGCGCACTGAGCCCGGCCTTCGGCCCCACCTGTTCGAGCGGCCGGTCCTCAAGTTCGGGGCGACGCTGGTGCAGTTGCCGTGGGTCGTCGCCATGCAGAACAACAGCACCGCGGCGATCAACAACCTGAGGCGGCTCGGCGCTCGCCGCGGGCAGGCTCGGGACGAGGCACGGCGGATCGAAGCAGAGATCGCCAGGCTGCTTGAGAAGCGTGTGTTCAGGACGCTGCTCAACTGGGTGCCGCCGCGCGGCCCGGACGACGCCGGCGAGGTGGATCTGATCGCCGTCCTCGACGGGCATCTGTTCGTCATCGAGGTGAAGTCAACGTTCATGCGACGAACTCAGCGGGAGGCGTGGCTGCACGCCACCACCACCCTTCGCAAAGCCGGTCAGCAGCTTCGGCGCAAGGTGGAAGCAGTTTCGCTGGCCATCGCCTCGGATCCTGGGTTTCGCGCGATGCTGGGGTTGTCCGAGGGCCTGATTCCGACTCGACAACACGCGTGGATCGCCGACACATGCATCGAATGCGACCACCAGCGGTTCGGCGGCTTCCTGAAGGTCTCTGTCGAGGAGCTGCTCATCGCGCTTCGCGACGATCGTCACCTGCTGAACGATCCTGCAGGACTGCTTGCCGGGAGCTACGGAGTCGACGAGGCGCGTGAAGCAGATGCAAGCGAGTCCGGCTGGAGTCTGTACCCCGACGGCTTCAGCGCGGAACGCTTCGCCGAGGTCATTGAGACGGAGGCTGTGTGGGATGTGCAGACCGCGACGCGTGGAGGTCGCACTCCGCAGTCGGCGGATTCCCAGAACGTTGCGAGTCGCGAGTAGCGCTTTGAGCAGGACGCAGTCGTGCTGTCACTGCAACGCGGACGGAAGTTGCCTTGGCCTGCCGATGCGTGGGAAGCTGAAGGACAATCGCCAGTGGCGCTGCGTTCGTACGGAAGCGCAGTGACGGTAAAAAATCTGCCGTAAAGACTCGATGCGACAACAACTTAAGGCGTTTGATGCCGCCGTCTTCTTGATCTCTTCACGAGGAGCAAGGGGTCTGCTCACGCCTTCGGGGAACGCATGCGAGGACGCGATAGACCTCGATAGATCTCGAAAGCTGGCCATGGTGGAAGCGCCGACTGTCCTCGATAGATGTCGATTGATGGTGAATGCTGCGCTTGGGGATCCCAGTCAAAATGACGGTAAGGATGACGGTAAAACTCGGGCGCTACGAGCCGAGCATCAAGCCAGACAACGACTTACCGAAGCTGTTGATGATTGAGTGGGAGTGAAGAACATGGTGTAGGAGCCATCGTCGGTGATCGAGATCTCACCTGGGAATGGAGCTGCACTCCACTCGTAAGGCCAGGGCTTCTCGGTCTGGCTCGCTGGCGACACCATCAGCGCAACCCTCAGACGGTTACCCACCGGGGGTTGTCAGGGTCGATCCCCAAGTCACAGCGTATGTACCTGCCCTCGCAATTCGCCACTCAAGACCAGCGCCTGGCCGCCCGGGTGATGCGTGAGCACCCGCTGGCCAGCCTGATCACGACCGACGACGCGGGCCTGCCGTACGTGTCGCATCTGCCCTTGCATCTGCAGCACGAAGACACGGGTTTTCGCCTGCTCGGTCACATGGCCCGGCCCAACGTCCAATGGCGCCACCTGCAGCAGCGTGCACGCGCGCTGGTCACCTTCATGGGGCCGCACGCCTACATGTCGCCCAGCGTCTATCCGGACCGGGCGCGCGTACCCAGCTGGAACTACGTTGCCGTGCATTGCAGCGTGACCGCGCGCCTGCTCGACCACGACGATGCGCACGCCAAGGACGCACTGCTGAAATGCCTGATCGGTGATCACGAACCTGCCTATGCCGCCCAATGGCGCGACATGGAAGGCGAACTGGCGCGCAAGCTGCTGGCCGGTATCGTGGCCTTCGGGCTGCAGGTCGATCACTGGCAGTGCAAGATCAAGCTCAACCAGCATCGTCCGGAATCCCATGCGGCGCTGCACGCCGCGTACCTTGGTGGTGGCGCCCAGCAGCAGGCGCTGGCCGACTGGATGGTCAGGCTCGGGCTGGTGAGCGGCTCGTCGGCACCGTCAGGCGGTCCGGACGACCCCTGTGGCTCAAACGCCGATTCGTGAACGTTTTTCAGCATCAGGCCTTGTAGAGCATGCGCCAGCAGCTACAAAAACAGGAGTTATTCGGGTGGGCGAGGACCGCCTGACCGACGATCAGGCCATGCGCCTGGCGCTGCAGCAGGCGCAGGCCGCGGCGGCGCTGGGCGAGGTGCCGGTGGGCGCTGTCGTGGTCAGGGATGGTCGCGTCATCGCCAGCGGCCACAACGCGCCCATCGGCGCGCACGATCCGACCGCCCATGCCGAAGTGGTGGCGCTGCGGGCGGCGGCGCAGGCGCTGGGCAACTACCGGCTGGACGGCTGCACGCTGTACGTGACGCTCGAGCCCTGCGCCATGTGTGCCGGCGCGATGCTGCATGCCCGGCTGGATCGCGTGGTGTTTGGCGCCAGCGACCCCAAGGCGGGCGCTGCGGGGTCGGTGCTGGACCTGTTTGCCGAAACGCGCCTCAACCATCAAACCGAGGTGCGCGGCGGCGTGCTGGCGCACGAATGCGCGGCGCTGCTGCGCCAGTTCTTCAAACCGCGGCGGATCAACCGCGACCCGCTGCGTGACGACGCCCTGCGCACGCCCGATGCCGCCTTCGAACACTTGCCCGGCCACCCCTGGCCGCCGCACTACGTGAGCGATTTGCCAGCCCTGGCCGGGCTGCGCCTGCACTGGGTGGACGAAGGCCCGCCGGACGCCCCGCTCACCTGGCTGTGCCTGCACGGCAACCCGGGCTGGAGCTATCTGTATCGCCACATGATGGCGGCATTTGCCGCCGCCGGGCACCGCGTGGTGGCGCCCGACCTGATCGGCTTCGGCCGCAGCGACAAGCCCAAGAAGGAGGGCACGCACCGCTTCGACTGGCATCGTCAGGTGCTGCTCGAATTCATCGAGCGGCTGGACTTGCAGCGCATCGTCCTGGTGGTGCAGGACTGGGGCGGCCTGCTGGGGCTGACGCTGCCGATGGTGGCGCCCGGGCGCTACCTGGGCCTGCTGGCCATGAACACCATGCTGGCGACGGGCGATGCGCCACTGCCGGCCGGCTTCATCGACTGGCGCCAGTGGTGTGCCGAGCGTCCGGCTTACGACATCGCGCGCCTGCTGGCGCGTGCCGAACCGTCGCTCAGCGCGGCCGAATGTGCCGCCTATGCGGCCCCGTTTCCCGATGCCGGGCACCGCGCCGCCACGCGCGCCTTCCCGCGCCTGGTGCCCGCGCATGCCGACCAGGATGGCGCCGCCATCTCGCGCCAAGCGCGCGACTTCTGGCGCCATCAGTGGCGCGGGCACAGCCTGCTGGTGGTTGGCGCGCGCGACCCGGTGCTGGGTCAGCCCGTGATGGCGGAGCTGGCGGCGCTGATACGCGGTTGCCCACCGCCCTGGGTGCTCCCTGAGGCGGGGCACTTCGTGTCCGAGCACGGGCGCGCCATCGCTGAACGCGCCCTGCAGCACTTCGGCGCTGCCCGAGGATCGACCGCAGCCCTATAATTTTGATAGCTGCCGGCGCGCGCCTGGAAAGCGCCGCAAGCCGTTATTTTTCAGAAGACCGATCATGGCCCACATCTACGTCTATTCCCCCTCAGGCGCCGTGCGTGACCGCGCCGCCTTCCGCCTTGGCGTGCGGCGCCTGCAGGCGCAGGGTCATGAGGTGGAGATCGACCCGACGGCGCTGGCGAGTTGGCAGCGCTTTGCCGGCGACGACGCCACGCGCCTGGCCGCCATCGGCCGTGCGGCGGCCAGCGGCGCCGACGTGGCGCTGATGACGCGCGGTGGCTACGGCCTGAGCCGCCTGCTGCCGTCTTTGCCGTACCGCCAGCTCGCCCGGGCCATCGCCAAGGGCACGCGCTTCGTGGGATTCAGCGACTTCACCGCACTGCAGCTGGCGCTGCTGGGCCGCACCGGCGCCGTGACCTGGGCGGGCCCGGCGCTGTGCGAAGGCTTCGGCGGCGCCGGCGCGCCGGGCTCGGCCAAAGGCGAGCGGGCGGCGCCGGACGACATCATGCAGGCCTGCTTCGACGATCTGCTGTCGGGTGCAGGCGAGGGCAGTGGCTGGCGCCTGCCTTCCTCGGATGTCCTGGCCCTCAACGGCCGGCAAGGCGCGCTGGCGCAGGGCGCGCCGCTGTGGGGTGGCAACCTGACGGTGCTGCTGTCGCTGCTGGGCACGCCGTGGTGGCCGGCGGTCAGGCACGGCGTGCTGTTCCTGGAAGACGTGGGTGAACACCCGTATCGCATCGAGCGCATGCTGGCGCAGCTGCTGCACGCGGGGGTGCTGGCGCAGCAGAAGCTGATCGTGCTGGGCCAGTTCACCGACTACAGCCTGAGCGCGCACGATCGCGGCTACTCGATGGCCAGGGTGGTGGAGTGGCTGCGCGCCAACCTGAAGGTGCCGGTGCTGACCGGCTTGCCTTTCGGTCATGTGCCCACCAAGGTGCTGTTGCCGGTGGGCCAGCCGGTGCAGGCGCTGATCGAGGGCAGGGATGCGCTGCTGCTGTGGGGGCACTTGCACTGAGGGCCAGCCAGCATCCGCCGGCCCATGGCAGAGGCAGCGGGCTGGCCGTTCGCGCGACGGTGGGCGTATCAGAAGCGCGACAGAGAAGAAGGGCGCGATGCCATGCCCTTGGGCAGGGTGCCTTCGAACAGGACCGACAGACTGACCATGCGGGTGCGCGCCAGCTGCTCGCCGTGCAGACCGGCCAGGGCCGCCATCAGGTCAGCACGCGCATACCAGAGGGCCAGCGCGTCGCCCGCGTAGCGGATGCGGCGGGCCACCTGAGGGTGGCTGTGCTCACCCTGTTCACCCAGCATATCCAGCATCGCCACTCGAATGTCTTCCACTCGATAGGCCATGCGCTCAGGGTCGGGCGTGGAGCCGGACAAGCGCTCGTACAGGGCAGTGAGCCCGCCGTGCTTGAACCATCTCATCGGCTTGTTACCAATAGGAATTACGGATAACTGTTGGTAACCATACTAGTGCAAATTCCCCAACTGCGCCATTGGCGTTGTTGACCAGGCCCGAAAAGAGAAAAAAATACAACGCCCAAATCGGTTCGCCTGCCACGTGCGTCGGGCGTGCGACGCTCACGTGCTACCATTTTTACAATGCACGGCACGCTGTGATCAGGGTAAACACGGAGGAGCAGGGCGCCCGATCATCGAGGCAGCCAACCTATTGCTATGAGCGCTCCAGTCACCATGGTTTTCGTCGATCTGGCCGACAGCACGGCTGCGTATGCCGCGCTGGGCAATGCCCCGGTCGCCGAAGTTGTCTCCAAGGTCACGCAGTGGATCGGGCGCGTCTGTGATGCCCACCAGGGGCGCATCGTCAAGTATCTGGGCGATGGTGTGCTGGCGCAATTTGCCGACGCGCAACAGGCAATCGAGGCGGTGGTTTTCATGCAGCAAAGCCACACCGACCGCCTGCGCAAGTGGCCCGAGCCGCTGCACATGGGTCTGAAGATCGGCATGGCCTGCGGCGCGGTCGTGCACAAGGATGGAGACACCTACGGTGACCCGGTGAACCTGGCTGCCCGCCTGTCCGATCTGGCAGGGGCGCACACGATCTGGGCCGACGACACGGTGATCACACACCTGCGACAGACGCATCCCCGGAACTCGCCCGTCGTCGACAAGGTGCGCTACCGTTCGCTCGGGTTGATACGCGTGCGCGGTCTGGCCCAGCCCCAGTCGGTGTTTCAGATCGAATGGAACGAAGAGCTGTCGTCCGATCTGATGACGGTGCGCGGGGCGTTGCACGATCTTTCGCGGGATGCGCAGTCCAGCGGCGCCAGCATTGCGTTGGCTTGGCTGGGCACGTCCAGGGTGTTTTCGGTGTCCGACATGCCGGTCACCATCGGGCGGACTCCCGACAGCAGTTTCGTCGTCAGCGATCAGCGGGTATCGCGCACGCACGCGCGCATCGAGTTCATCAACGGCAGTTTCATGCTGTCGGACGTCAGCAGCTTTGGCTCCTGGGTTCGCTTCGCCGACAAGCCAGAAGCTGAGATTCTGCTGCGTCGCAACCAGTGCATCCTGCATGCCGCCGGCGAGATCGCCTTGGGCGCGCCGTTCAGCGATTTCAGCGCCGCCACCGTGGCGTTCGACGTCGCCGCAGGTCAGCTGGCGCCGCTCGGCAGGGCGGCGACCCGATCGCTGTTCGGCGATTCGACGCAGAGCTGAGCAACCCTGCGCTTTGATTCTACCTTAATATTAACATAATACACATCGTCTTGATTACGATTTGAAGCGGCCGTTGGACGCCCCCGCCCGTGCCGTGATCGGCGTGCCAGGCAAGACGCGACGACGCCGCGGGCTCCTGCGCGCAAGAAGAAGCAACGCCGCATGGCGCGGCGAGCGCGGTGCGGGCGGGTGCGCAGCGCGCTCACCCAGGAGGTGAAGACCATTGCAGCCGCCAGGCCCCGCATCGGTGCGGTCTGCCCGAAGTTGACCAGCGGTCAACTTGACCAGCGGTCAACTGCCGTTTCTAGGTTAAACCATCGTGGTGGTGGACTCGCGTCAGACTTTCGCTGTCGTCCGGATTGAGCCGCCGCACCGCTGCTGGAACGGTGGCGAACACGAAAGCGCCCCGCACCGATCGTCCGGTGCGGGGCGCTGGCGGCGCAACGGGAGCGCCAGTTTCCGGTCAAATCACAGCACTTCGAACACGCCGGCCGCACCCATGCCGCCGCCAATGCACATGGTCACGCACACGCGCTTGGCGCCGCGGCGCTTGCCTTCGATCAGGGCGTGCCCGGTCAGGCGCTGGCCGCTGACGCCGTACGGATGGCCCAGCGCAATCGCGCCGCCGTTGACGTTCAGCCGATCGGCGGGAATGCCCAACTTGTCGCGGCAGTACAGCACCTGCACGGCGAAGGCTTCGTTGAGCTCCCACAGGTCGATGTCGCCGACCTTCAACCCCAGACGTTGCAGCACCTTGGGCACGGCATAGACCGGGCCGATGCCCATTTCGTCGGGTTCGCAACCGGCCACGGCAAACCCCAGAAAGCGGCCGATCGGTTTCAGACCCTGTTTGCTGGCTTCGCTTTCGTGCATCAGCACGCAGGCGCCAGCGCCGTCGCTGAACTGGCTGGCGTTGCCGGCCGAAACCAGACCACCGGGCAGCGCCGGCCTGATGCCGCTGATGCCTTCCTTGGTGGTGCCCTCGCGCGTGCCTTCGTCCTTGCTGCAGGTGACCTGTCGCGTGCTCAGGCCGCGCACCGGATCGGCCACACCCATGGTGACGGTGATGGGGGCGATTTCGTCGTCGAACTTGCCCGCGGCCTGCGCGGCACAGGCCTTCTGCTGGCTGGCGGCGCCGTATTCGTCCATGACGTCGCGGCCGATGCCGTAGCGCTTGGCCACCTGCTCGGCGGTTTGCAGCATGCTCCAGTAGATCTCGGGCTTCCTGGCGAGCAGCGCCGGATCCTGGATCATGTGCATGTTCATTTCCTGCTGGACACAGGAGATGCTCTCCACGCCGCCGGCGACGAAGGTGGTACCTTCTCCGGCGATGATGCGCTGCGCCGCCAGGGCGATGGTCTGCAGGCCCGACGAGCAGAAACGGTTCACCGTCATGCCGGAGACGCTGATCGGGCAACCGGCCATCAGCGCGATCTGGCGCGCGATGTTCATGCCGGTGGCGCCTTCGGGGTTGGCGCAGCCCATGATGACGTCTTCCACCTGCGCGGCGTCGATGCCCGCGCGGGCGATGGCGTGTTGCACCGCATGGCCGCCCAGGGTGGCGCCATGGGTCATGTTGAAAGCGCCCTTCCAGCTCTTGGCAAGCGGGGTGCGGGCGGTGGATACGATCACGGCAGAGGTCATGAATTACTCCTGATTCGATAGCTGTTGGCGCTGACTGATCAATGGCTGGGCCGCGAAATCAGCTGAAATTCCTGCCTTCGGCGACGAGCTTGCTCAGCAGCGGCGCGGGTTGCCAGAAGCGGGCGTCGTCCAGCGGGTTGCGCGCAAAGCGCTTCATGCTTTCCACCACGTTGAACAGGCCCACCTGCTCGGCGTATTTCATCGGGCCGCCGCGCCAGATCGGAAAGCCATAGCCGGTCAGATACACCATGTCGATGTCGCTGGCCTTGCTGGCGATGCCGTCTTCCAAAATGCGTGCGCCTTCGTTGACCAGCGCGTACACCAGACGCTGCACGATCTCTTCGTCGCTGATCTTGCGCGGTGTGATGCCCTGCTCCTGGCGGTGCTTGGCGATCATGTCCTCGACCAGTTTGCTGGGAATGGCGTCACGCTTGCCGGGCTGGTAGTCGTACCAGCCGGCGCCGGTTTTTTGGCCGTAGCGGCCCAGTTCGCACAGCAAATCGGCGGTCTTGCTGTACTTCATGTCGGGCTTTTCGACGTAGCGGCGCTTGCGGATGGCCCAGCCGATGTCGTTGCCGGCCAGATCGCCCATGCGGAACGGACCCATGGCAAAGCCGAACTTCTCGACCGCCTTGTCGACCTGTTGCGGGGTGGCGCCCTCTTCCAGCAGGAAGCCGGCCTGGCGGCTGTACTGCTCGATCATGCGATTACCGATGAAACCGTCGCACACGCCGGAGACCACCGCGGTCTTCCTGATCTTCTTGGCGATCTGCATCACCGTAGCCAGCACGTCCTTGGCGGTCTTGGCGCCGCGCACCACTTCGAGCAGCTTCATCACGTTGGCCGGGCTGAAGAAGTGCATGCCCACCACGTCCTGCGGGCGCTGGGTGAAGGCGGCGATCTTGTCGACGTCGAGCGTGGAGGTGTTGGACGCCAGGATGGCGCCGGGTTTGACCACTTCGTCGAGCTTTTTGAACACCTGCTCCTTGACGCCCATCTCCTCGAACACGGCCTCGATCACCAGGTCGGCGTCGCGGAGGTCGTCGTAGCTCAGCGTGGGGGTCAGCAGGGCCATGCGCTGCTCGTACTTGTCCTGCTTGAGTTTGCCCTTCTTGACCTGCGCCTCGTAGTTCTTGCGGATGGTGGCCAGGCCGCGGTCCAGCGCTTCCTGCTTGGTCTCCAGAATGGTGACGGGAATGCCGGCGTTGAGGAAGTTCATCGATATGCCGCCGCCCATGGTGCCGGCGCCGATCACCGCCACTTTCTGGATGGCGCGCGGTTTGACGTCATCGCCCACGTCGGGAATCTTGCTGGCCGCACGCTCGGCCAGGAACAGGTGGCGCAGGGCAGCGCTTTCAGGGGTGTTCATCAGTTCCACGAAGATCGCCCGCTCGAACGCCATGCCGGCATCGAACTTGTTCTTGGTGGCGGCCTGCACGGCGTCGACGCATTTGGCGGGTGCCGGGAAGTTCTTGGCCATGCCCTTGACCATGTTGCGCGCGAACTGGAAGTACGCGTCGCCCTGCGGGTGCTTGCACGGCAACTGGCGCACCAGCGGCAGCGCTTCGCCCGCCGCCTGACGGGCGGCGGCCTGAGCGGCAAACGCCAGGGCCTCCTGCAGCAGCGATTCGGCGCTGGCGGCCATCTGATCGAACAGCTTCTGCCCAGGCAGGCTGGCCAGCACTTCGCTGCTCACCGGGTCGCCCTTGACGATCATGTTCAGCGCGGTCTCCACCCCCAGCACGCGCGGCAGGCGCTGGGTGCCGCCGGCGCCCGGCAGCAGGCCCAGCTTGACCTCGGGCAAGGCAATCTGCGCGCCCGGTGCCGCCACGCGGTAGTGGCAGCCCAGGGCCAGCTCCAGGCCCCCGCCCATGGCCACGCTGTGGACAGCGGCGACCACCGGCTTGGCCGAGTGTTCGATGGCCAGGATGACCGAAAGCAGGTTGGGCTCCTGCAAGGCCTTGGGCGTGCCGAATTCACGGATGTCGGCACCGCCGGAAAACGCCTTGCCGGCGCCGGTGATGACGATGGCCTTGACCGCCGGGTCGGCGTTGGCACGCTCCAGTCCGTTGGTGATGCCCACCCGCGTGGCGTAGCCCAGGCCGTTGACCGGCGGGTTGTTCAGGGTAATGACGGCGACATCGCCGTGCAGCTGGTAGTCAGCGCTCATGCGGGCTCCTCAGGTGTGCGCGGATTGCGGGAATGTGAGATGGTGACGTCGCGGCCTTCGGCGCTCCTGGCGGGCCCGGAGACGACCGCGATCAGACGGGTGTGGATAGTATGCGCCATGGTGACGTGACCGGGTTGTCACAGGAGAGACGAAGGCGCAGCGCGCTTCAGGTTCGATAGCTGTCGGCGCTTGCTGCGCAAGGAAAATCATGGCGAAAGGCTTCAGAATCAAGGTGGAGCATGCGCCAACAGCTATTGAACCGATAGCGTGGAGCCCCACCCTGCCCTCGCCCGAGCTTCACACTTCCAGCCACTCCTTGCGCACCGCCGCGTCGGCGCGCAGTGCAGCAGGCGAGCCTTCGAACACGATGCTGCCGTGCCCCATCACCAGCACGCGATCGGAGATCGTCATGGCGATGGTCAGCTTCTGCTCGATCAGCAGCACGGACACGCCGCGCTCCTTCAGCTTCTTCAGGTATTCGCCCACCAGTTCGACGATCTTGGGCGCCAGGCCTTCGGTGGGCTCGTCGATGATGATGAGTTCAGGGTCGCCCATCAGGGTGCGGCACAGGGTCAGCATCTGCTGCTCGCCGCCCGACAGCACGCCGGCTTCGGTGTGCTCGCGCTCCTTCAGGCGCGGAAACATGGCGTACATGTCGTCGAACGTCCAGCGACTGCCCTTGCCTGCGCCCTTCTGGCCCAGCAGCAGGTTCTGCTGCACCGTCAGGGTGGGGAAAATGTCGCGGCTTTCTGGCACATAGCCCAGGCCCCGGTGGGCGATCTGGAACGGCTTCATGCCCAGCAGCGGCTGATCCTTGAAACGCACATCACCCTGCGCCTGCACCATGCCCATCACGGCCTTGGCCGTGGTCGATCGGCCCGAACCGTTGCGCCCCAGCAGCGCCACGATCTCGCCGGGTTGCACATCGAAATGCACGCCATGCAGCACATGGCTCTTGCCGTAGAAGGCATGAAGGTCGCGCACGCTCAACATCGTCAATGCCCCTGTTCCTGCTGCTGCGCCACCACCGAGCCCAGATAGGCTTCCTGCACGCGCGCGTTGGCGCGCACCGCTTCGGGGGTGTCGAACGCCAGCACCTCGCCGTACACCACCACCGCGATCTTGTCGGCCAGGCCGAACACCACCCCCATGTCGTGCTCGACCGTGAGCAAGGTCTTGCCCACCGTCACCTCCTTGATCAGTTCGATGAAATGGCGCGTTTCGCTGCGGCTCATGCCGGCGGTGGGCTCGTCCAGCAGGATCACGTCGGCCCCGCCGGCGATGGTGATGCCGATCTCCAGCGCGCGTTGCTCGGCGTAGGTCAGGTTCATTGCCAGGGTGTCACGCTTGCGCTCCAGGTGGATGCTGCGCATGAGCTGCTCGGCGCGCTGGTTGGCGTCGTCCAGGCTGGCCAGAAAGCGCAGGAACGTGTAACGGTAACCCAGGCTCCACAACACACCGCAGCGCAGGTTCTCGAACACGCTCAGCTTGGGAAAGATGTTGGTGATCTGGAAGCTGCGCGACAGGCCCTGGCGGTTGATCTCGTAGGGCTTGCGACCGTCGATGCGCTGCCCTTTGAGCAGGATCTCGCCGCTGCTGGGCGCAAAGCGGCCGCTGATCAGGTTGAACAGCGTCGACTTGCCCGCACCGTTGGGCCCGATCACGCCCACGCGCTCACCAGGCTGCACGCTCATGCTGACGCCGCGAATGATCTCGGTCTTGCCGAAACTCTTGCGCACGTCCTTCAGTTGCAGGGCGGGCACGCTCATGCCGAAGCCTCCAGTTGCTTGATGCGCGCTTCGATGTGTTCCTGGACCGAGCCCCACTGGCGCGCGAAGCGGCGGCGCGCCCACTCGAACAGCGCACCACCCGCCAGCATCACCGCGGCAGCCAGCACCCAGTGCAGGGTCTGCGCCGGCTGCAGCGTCACCCCCAGAAAGTGCAGCGCCGCGTCGGAGCCTTCAAGTTGCACCTGATACATCATTTCGATCAAGGCCGAGGCGCCTGCCAGCGTCACGATGGCGGCCAGCGTCAGCACCACATAGTGCGGGATCAGCCCCCCCAGCCGTCCGAAGCGCGCCACCCGCACGTTCATCATGATCAGGCTGGCGATGCCGCCCGGGGCATACATCACCATGAACATGAAGATCAGGCCCAGGTACAGCAGCCAGGCCTTGGTGAGTTCGGAAAACAGCACGAAGGCCAGCACCATCAGCACCGCGCCGATGATGGGGCCGAAGAAGAAGGTGGCGCCACCCAGGAAGGTGAACAGCAGGTAGGCGCCCGAGCGCGCGGCGCCCACCACCTCGGCGGTGACGATCTCGAAGTTGAGCGCCCCCAGGCCACCGGCGACACCGGCAAAGAAGCCGGCCACGATGAACGCCAGATAGCGCACGTGCTGGGCGTTGTAGCCGACGAACTCGACCCGTTCCGGGTTGTCACGTACGGCGTTGAGCATGCGCCCCAGCGGTGTGCGCGTGAAGGCATACATGCCGGCGACGCTCAGGAAGGTGTAGAACGCGATCAGGTAATAGACCTGAATCGGTGGACCGAAACTGATGCCCATGAACGGCTGCCCCATCACCCGATTGCCCGACACGCCGCCCTCGCCACCGAAGAACTCCGGCACCATCAGCGACATGGCGAACACCAGTTCGCCCACACCCAGCGTGATCATGGCGAAGGTGGTGCCGGACTTCTTGGTGGTCACATAGCCCAGCAGCACCGCAAACAGCAGGCCCGCCAGACCTCCCACCAGCGGAATCAGCGACACCGGAATCGGCAGGCGGCCCGCCGAGGCTGCATTGAGCGCGTGGATGGCCAGATAGGAACCCAGGCCCGAATACACCGCGTGGCCGAAGCTGAGCATGCCGCCCTGCCCCAGCAACATGTTGTAGGACAGGCAGACGATGATGGCGATGCCGATCTGCGACAGGATGGTGATGGACAGGCCGCTGGACAGCACCAGCGGCGCCACGATCAGCAGCAGCGCAAAACCGGACCAGGTGAGCCAGCGCGCCCGGCTGGCCGAGGAACGTGACGAAGCGGTCATGGTGCGTCAACCCTCGCGTGTGCCCAACAACCCCCGGGGCCTGAAGATCAGGATCAGCACCAGGAACAGATACGGCAGGATGGGCGCCACCTGCGAGATCGTCATCTTGAACAGCGTGTTGCCCTGCAGCGTTGGACTGAGCGTCATGCCCCATTGCGCCAGCACGGAGCCGAGCGAATGGTCCAGGGCAACGGCAAAGGTCTGAATCACACCGATGATCAGCGAAGCCACGAACGCACCGGCCAGCGAGCCCATGCCGCCCACCACCACCACCACGAAGATGATCGAGCCCACGGTGGCCGCCATCGCCGGCTCGGTGAGAAAGGTCATGCCCCCCACCACACCGGCCAGGCCGGCCAGCGCGCAGCCCGCACCAAACACCAGCATGAACACGCGCGGCACGTTGTGGCCCAGGGTCTCCACCGCCTGCGGGTGCGTCAACGCGGCCTGGATCACCAGGCCGATGCGGGTGCGTGTCAGCAGCAGCCACACCGACACCAGCATCACCACCGCCGACAGCATCATGAAGGCGCGCGTGGCCGGGAACGGCGAACAGACCGTGCCCGCCGCCTGACAGGCTTGCGCCGGCGCCGCCCCCCAGGTCAGGCCCAGGCTGCCGGCAGCGTCCTTGATGATGGTGAATGCGGGGCCTTTCAGCAGCTCGGGCGGATGGAATTCGAGCGCCAGCCGGCCCCAGATCAGTTGCACCAGTTCGAGGATCACATAGGACAGCCCGAAGGTGATCAGCAGCTCCGGCACATGGCCGAAGCGGTGCACCCGCCGCAGCGCCAGGCGCTCGAACAGCGCGCCCAGGGCGCCGACCACCAGCGGCGCCAGCAGCAGTGCCACCCAGAAGCCGGTGACGCGCGCGATGCTGTAGCCCAGATAGGCGCCCAGCATGTAGAAGCTGGCGTGGGCGAAATTGAGCACCCCCATCATGCTGAAGATCAGCGTCAGACCGGAGCTGAGCATGAACAGCAGCAGACCGTAGCTCAGGCCGTTGAGCAGCGAGATGACGAAAAATTCCATGGCCGGCGATTCTCCAAAATGAAGGCCCGAGACGGCAACCCGTTCGGGCCTTCGCAGTCACGGCGGCGACTTCAGGCCGCCTGTGTCGTCACTTGCCGGGCCGCTTCATCTGGCAGCTGGTCGGCGTGCTGGAGACGTAGTTGGGGTATTCGGCCTGAGGCACGAAGGTCATGCCGGTGTTCTCCGGGCTGTAGGTGTGCTTGGCGTCGGTCTTCTGCCAGACCGAGACATACAGGGGTTGCTGCAGCTGGTGATCCAGCCGCCGCATCTCGATCTCGCCGTTGTAGGTGTTGACCTTGAGCCCTTCCAGGGCCGCCGCCACCTTCAAAGGATCGGTGGACTTGGCCTGCGCCATGGCAGCGCCCAGCATGGCGTAGATGCGTGGGATCGAGCCGGTGTAGAAGTCATCGTTGTGCTTGGCCTTGAACTCGTTCATCCACTGCTGCATCTGGCCACCCATGTTGGAATGGAGGTAGGAGACCTGATACACCCGCCCGGCAGCACCCTGCCCCAAAGCGGACGGTGTGCCCGTGACGCCGGCGTAGTAGGTGAAGAACTTGCCCTCGTAGCCGGCTTCGTTGGCGGCCTTGACCAGCAGCGACAGGTCGGAACCCCAGTTGCCGGTGATCACCGTGTCGGCGCCCGAAGCCTTGATCTTCGCGATGTAGGGCGCGAAGTCGCGCACCTGCGCCAGCGGGTGCAGATCTTCGCCGACGATCTGCACGTCGGGGCGCTTCTTGGCCAGACCTTCCTTGGCGTACTTGACCACCTGGTGACCGTGCGAGTAGTTCTGGTTCAGCAGGTACACCTTCTTGATGTCGGGCTTGTTCTTCATGAAGGTGGTGATGGCCTCCATCTTCATCGAAGTGTCGGCGTCGAAGCGGAAGTGCCAGTAGCTGCATTTGCTGTTGGTGAAATCCGGGTCGACGGAGGCGTCGTTCAGCAGCAGCACTTCCTTGCCCGGGTTGCGCTCGTTGTGCTTGTTGACGGCGTCCAGCAGGGCCGCCGTGACCGAGGAGCCATTGCCCTGAGCGATGTAGCGCACGCCGGAGTCGAGCGCCGACTTCAGCGCGTTCAGGCTTTCGGTCGGGCTCAGCTTGTTGTCGATGGTGCGGAACTCAAAGGTCACGCCGGCCGGGTTGCCCTTGCCGCTGAACTTTTCGGCGAAGAATTTGTAACTCTTGTCCTGGTTGGTGCCCACCGGACCCATCAGGCCGGTCAGCGGGTCGATGCGCACGATCTTCACCACCTCGCCCTGCTGCGCCAGGGCGGCGCCGCCCAGCAGCAGCGCCGAGGCGGTCACGACGGATTTCCAAACGAACTTCATCTGATGTCTCCTTGGATTGAAACGGCCGTAAGCGTAGCTTTGCTGCCGGCACACTGCAGCCGGGTTTGCCCCAACCCGTTGTCGCGCAAGTGCCAGGCGGGTAGCGCCGTGCGTCAGGCGGTCGGCAGCTTGTAGTCCTTGAGCAGCTCGCGCAGGCGGGTCTTGAGCATCTTGCCGGTGGCGCCCAGCGGAATGGCGTCGACGAACACCACGTCGTCCGGAATCTGCCACTTGGCGGTCTTGCCTTCGTAGAACGCCAGCAGCTCCTCGCGCGTCACCTCGGCGCCGGGCTTCCTGACCACGGCGACGATCGGGCGCTCGTCCCACTTGGGGTGAGGCATGCCGATGCAGGCGGCCATGGCGATCGCGGGGTGCGCCATGGCGATGTTTTCGATGTCGATCGAGCTGATCCACTCACCGCCGGACTTGATGACGTCTTTGCTGCGGTCGGTGATCTGCATGTAGCCGTCGGCATCGATGGTCGCCACATCGCCGGTGGGGAACCAGCGGTGGCCGTGCTCATCGGCCACCAGTGGGGTCTCGCCCTTGAAGTAGGACTCGATGATCCACGGGCCACGCACCTGCAGGTCACCGAAGGTCTTGCCGTCCCAGGGCTGCTCGTTGCCGTCGTCGCCGACGATGCGCATGTCCACGCCGCAGATGGCGCGCCCCTGCTTGACGCGAATGGCCAGCTGCTGCTCGCGCGGCTGCTTGAGGTGCTTGTTCTTGAGCGTGCTGACCGAACCCAGCGGGCTGGTTTCGGTCATGCCCCAGGCATGCAGCACGTCGACGCCGAACTCCTCGCGGAAGGTGTCGATCATGGCCGGTGGGCAGGCCGAGCCGCCGATCACGGTGCGGTTGAGGGTGGAGAACTTGAGCTTGTTGCCCTGCACATGCCCCAGCAGCATCTGCCAGATGGTGGGCACGCCGGCGGCCATGCTGACGCCCTCGGCCTCCATCAGCTCGTAGATCGACTTGCCGTCCATCGCCGGCCCCGGAAACACCACCTTGCAGCCGGTCAACGCCGCGACATAGGGCAGGCCCCAGGCGTTGACGTGGAACATGGGCACCACCGGCATCATCGAGTCGCGCGCCGACAGGTTGAGCGCATCGGGCAGTGCGCCGCCGTAGGCGTGCAGCACGGTCGAGCGGTGGCTGTACAGGGCGCCCTTGGGGTTGCCGGTGGTGCCGCTGGTGTAGCACAGGCCGGCGGCGCTGTTTTCGTCGAACTTGGGCCAGACATACTGGTCGGTCGAGGTGCCGATCCAGGCCTCGTAGCTGACCAGCTGGGGAATGCCGCTGTCGGCCGGCAGCTTGTCGGCCTCGCACAGGGCGACCCAGGTCTTGACCGACGGGCACTTGGCATGCACGGCCTGGATCAGGGGCAGGAACGTCATGTCGAAGCACAGCACGGCGTCTTCGGCGTGGTTGATGATCCACACCAGCTGCTCCGGATGCAGGCGCGGATTGAGCGTGTGAACGACGCGCCCGGAGCCGGTGACCCCGAAGTAGAGCTCCAGGTGCCGGTAGCCGTTCCACGCCAGCGTGGCCACGCGGTCGCCCTGCTGGAGCCCCGCTTTGTCGAGCGTGGCGGCCAACTGGCGCGAGCGCCTGGCCAGGTCGCGGTAGGTGTAGCGATGGATGTCGCCCTCGACCCTGCGGGAAACGATTTCGCCGTCGCCGTGGTGGCGCTCGGCGAACTCCAGCAGCATGGAAGTCAGCAAGGGGTGGTTCTGCATCTGGCCCAGCATGGTTCTCCTCTTTGTGCGAGCGGTTGCGATAGCAGATGCAATACTAATTCACCACCCTGGGGTTTCTGCACGCTCGTGCCACGCAAGTGACAATGGCTTGATGCTGAACAGGACCGACTCCGTCCAAGCGGTCAATCTGGGCCTGACCTGGGACAACGCCTTCGAACGCCTGGGCGAGGGTTTTTTCACCCGCCTGGCGCCGCTGCCGCTGCGTGGCGAGCCGTACTGGGTGGCCCGCAGCGCCGCCATGGCGCGTGAACTCGGCCTGGCCGACGACTGGTGGCAGGTCCAGGGCGCCTTGCCGGCCGTCAGCGGCGGCCAACCGCTGGCCGGCAGCGCGCCGCTGGCCAGCGTCTACGGCGGCCACCAGTTCGGCGCCTGGGCCGGGCAACTGGGCGACGGCCGCGCCATCCTGCTGGGCGAAGTGCGCACGCCGGGCGGTGGCTCGCAGGAGCTGCAGCTCAAAGGCAGTGGCCTGACGCCCTACTCGCGCATGGGCGACGGCCGCGCGGTGCTGCGCTCGTCGATCCGCGAGTTCCTGTGCAGCGAGGCCATGCATGCGCTGGGCGTGCCGACCACGCGGGCGCTGTGCGTCGCCGGCTCGGACGAGCCGGTGCGACGTGAACGCCTGGAAACCGCCGCCGTGGTGCTGCGCGCCGCCCCCAGCTTCATCCGCTTCGGGCATTTCGAGCACTTTTGCCACAGCGGTCGGCACGAAGCGCTGCGCACGCTGGCGGACTTCGTCATCGCGCGCTTCTACCCCGACTGCCGCGACGCCAGCAACCCCTACGCGGCGCTGCTGGGCGCGGTGACGCAGCGCACCGCGGCGCTGCTGGCACAGTGGCAGGCGCTGGGCTTCATGCATGGCGTGATGAACACGGACAACATGAGCATCCTGGGCCTGACCATCGACTACGGGCCGTTTCAGTTCATGGACGGCTTCGACCCGGCCCGCATCTGCAACCATTCCGACCACCTGGGGCGCTACGCCTACCAGCGCCAGCCCGAGATCGCCCACTGGAACCTGTTTGCCCTCGGACAGGCGCTGCTGCCGCTGATTCGGCAGCCCGATGCGGCGCTGGCGGTGCTGCAGCCCTTCCCGGCGCTGTTCAGCGCCGAGCTGGATCGCCGCATGGCGCTCAAGCTCGGCCTGCCGCAGGCCAGCGACGGCTCGCGCCAGCTGGTGCAGGCGCTGCTCGAGCTGCTGACGCGCGAGCGCACCGACTGGACCATCTTCTGGCGCCGCCTGGCGCAGCAGGTGGCCGGTGACCTGCGCCAGCCGGTGATGGATTTGTTTCACGATCGGGCCGCCATCGATCGCCTTTTGCTACAATATCAGGAGCTTCTGGCGCAATCCAATAGGGCGCAAACTGCCGATTTGATGCTGAAAACCAATCCCGGCCTGGTGCTGCGCAACCACCTGGCCGAGCAGGCCATTACGCTGGCCCGGCAGCACGACTTCAGCATGGTGCAGTCCTTGCACGACGCGCTGCAGCGCCCGTTCGACGAGCAGCCCGAGCACGCCGACTGGTGCAACTTTCCGCCCGACTGGGCATCACAGATCCAGATCAGCTGTTCCTCATGAGCCATCCCGTTCAGAAATCCGACGCCGAGTGGCGTGCCCTGCTTGCCGACAAGGGGGCCGAGCCACTGGCCTACCAGGTCACGCGCCACGCCGCCACCGAACGCCCGTTTTCGGGCAGGTACGAGCGCCATTGGCAGGATGGCAGCTACCACTGCATCTGCTGCGGCGCCAGGCTGTTCGAGTCCGACACCAAGTTCGACGCCGGCTGCGGCTGGCCCAGCTTCTGGCAGGCCGCCCTGCCCGGCGCCATCGAGGAGCGGCGCGACACCAGCCACGGCATGGTGCGCGTCGAAACCCTGTGCGCCCGGTGCGGCGCCCACCTGGGCCATGTGTTCCCCGACGGCCCGGCACCCACCGGGCTGCGCTACTGCATGAACTCGGCCGCGCTGGACTTCGAGCCCCGGTAAACTGCGCGCCTGCATGAAAGCCCTGCTCGACTTCCTGCCCATCCTGCTGTTCTTCGGTGCCTACAAGCTGTACGGCATCTACCCGGCCACCGCCGTGCTGATGGCCGCCACCTGCGTGCAGATGGGCATCATCTACGCCATCGACAGGAAGCTCACGGCCATGCACAAGGCCACCCTGGCCTTGATCCTGGTCTTCGGCACGCTGACCCTGGTGCTGCAGGACGAGCGCTTCATCAAATGGAAGCCGACGGTCCTGTATGCCGCCATGGCGCTGGCGCTGGCGGTGGCGCTGTGGGCCTACCGCAAGAACTTTCTCAAGATCATGCTGGGCAGCCAGCTCAGCCTGCCCGAACCGGTGTGGCACCGCCTGACGCTGGCCTGGGTGCTGTACTGCCTGTTCATGGCCACGCTCAACGGCTACGTGGCGGCCTTCTGGAGCACCGACGCCTGGGCCGACTTCAAGCTGTGGGGCTACGTATTTCCGGTCGCCTTCATCGTCGGCCAGGGCATCTACGTGGCCCGTCACCTGAGCGACGAACCCGCGGCGGGCAACCCGCCGGAAAGCACCTGATGAGCACCGAACTGGCCGACCGCATGGCCGCGCGCCTGCGCGAACGACTGCAACCCAGCGCCCTTGAAGTGCTGGACGAAAGCTGGCAGCACGAGGGCCACGCCGGCGCCAACGGCACCGGCTTCGGCACCCATTTTCGCGTGCGCATCGCCTCGCCGCTGTTCGACGGCAAGAGCCGCGTGGTGCGCCACCAGCTGGTGTATCAGGCGTTACAGGATTTCATCGAGCGCGACGGCGTGCATGCGCTGGCCATCGAGGCGCGATAATTCACGGTTTTCTTCCCCCTGCCCCGCCCCGGGGCGTCTTCGAGGTTTCATCCACATGAGCAAGACCCTTCTGGCCGCCGCCGCGGCGGCCGTGCTGACCGGTGCCCTGAGCCTGCCGGCCCAGGCCCAGAACGTGGCCATCGTCAACGGCAAGCCGGTGCCCAAGGCGCGCCTGGACGCGCTGGAGGCGCAGATCAAGGCCCAGGCCGCCCGCACCGGCCAGCCGATCCCGCCCGAGGTGCAAGGTCAGCTGCGCGAAGAAATCATCGCCCGCGAGGTCTTCATGCAGGAGGCCCAGCGCCGCGGCCTGGAAGCCTCGCCCGACTACCGCGCCAAGATGGAACTGGCGCGCCAGAGCGTGCTGATCGGCGAGCTGTTCGCCGATTTCCAGAAAAACAACCCGGTGAGCGACGCCGAGGCCAAGGCGGAGTACGACAAGGTCATCGGCAGCCAGGTGCCGGCGGCCGGCGCCAAGGAGATCAAGGCCCGCCACATCCTGGTCGAGAAGGAGGACGAGGCCAAGGCCATCATCGCCCAACTCAAGAAGGGCGCCAAGTTCGAGGAGCTGGCCAAGAAGCAGTCCAAGGACCCCGGCTCCGGCGCCCAGGGCGGCGATCTGGGCTGGGCCAACCCGTCCGGCTACGTGCCCGAGTTCGCCGATGCGCTGGGCAAGCTGGCCAAGGGGCAACTGACCGATGCCCCGGTCAAGTCGCAGTTCGGCTGGCACGTGATCCGCGTCGACGACGTGCGCGAGGCCAAGGCGCCCGAGCTGCCCAGCTTCGAAGCCGTCAAGCCGCAGATCGTGCAGCAGCTGCAGCAGCAGAAGCTGGTGCAGTTCCAGCAGGACCTGCGCACCAAGGCCAAGGTCGAGTAAGCCGCGCCTTGCCGCTTGCCCAAGGGGGCGGTCGCTTCAGGCGGCCGCCCCTTTTTTGCGCCTCATACGGCGTCGCGTTCAAAAAGCATGACCCCTGACCCGTGGGGCATCGAAGCGCGGCGAGGCCATCCAGCGTTTGGGCCTTTTGAACCTGGAAACGGCATTTGACCGCTGGTCAACTTCGGGCAGGCCGCATCGATCGATGCGGGGTCTGGCGGCTGCGATGGCCTTCACCTCCTGGGTGAGCACGCTGCGCACCCACCCGCACCGCGCTCGGCGCGCCATGCGGCGTTGCTCCTTCTTGCGGGCAGGAGCCCGCGGCGGCGTCGGCCTTGCAGGGCGCAGCCCAGCCAGAGGCTGGGCCCGTTCGCGCCGTCCCAAGGCGCGCAGGCGCCTTTGGGGCCGCGGCGCTCACCCTTGCCTGGCACACCGATCACGGCACGGGCGGGCGCGTCCAACGGCCGTTTCCAGGTGGAACGCGCGTTCGCGTCATCGGCGCTTGGCCTGCTCGCGCTCGCGGGCACGGCGCTGCTGGCGTGTTTCGAGCTTGCGCGCCTCGGCCGCCCGGCGCGCCTGGCGTCGGGCGCGCCAGCCGCGCGACCACCAGCGCCCCAGCGCAAAGCTGAGCACGCCGGTCACCACCAGCAGCACGATGCCCAGGGGAGAAAGATCCAGGCCACCCATCACTCCACCCGCACGATGGTGTGGGGCTTGAAGCCCAGGTCGGCGGCCCTGCCCTTGCGCCCGCGCGCGGCGCGGGCGTTGTTCAGGCTGCGGATCTCCAGTTGCTCCTCACGCGGTTTGCCGCCGCGGCCGACGCCCAGCAGGCGCACGCTGCGCGTGTAGGCTGCGGCGCCGGCCAGGCTGTCCTTGGGCTCCAGGTCGATCAGGGTGAGGCCACGCCCGCCCTTCTCCATCAGTTTCAGCTCCCCGATATCAAAGGTCAGGATGCGCCCACCCACCGAGGCACAGGCCACGTGTGTGGCTGCTATTGATCCAATAGCTGCTGGCGCTTGTCCAGTCTGCGTCGGAGCCGTTTTTTGCTCTGGATCCAGCGCGACCAGCGAGGGCCTGCACACCTGCTCGCCGGCGCCGATGCTGATGAAGGCCTTGCCACTCTTGTTGCGCGACAGCATGTGCTCCACCCGCGCCACAAAGCCGTAGCCGCCACTGCCCGACAGCAGCAGCGCGGCGCCCGCCGGCCCGGCAAAGTAGTGCAGCGGCTGGGTGCCCGCCTCCAGATCGATCAGGGTGGTGATGGGCTGGCCATCGCCGCGCGCGCCGGGCAGGCTGGCCACCGCCACGCTGTATACGCGGCCGTTGCTGCCAAACACCAGCAACTGGTCCACCGTGCGGCATTCAAACGTGCCGTACAGGCCGTCACCGGCCTTGAAGGCAAAGCCCGCCGCGTCGTGCCCGTGGCCGCTGCGCGCGCGCACCCAGCCCTTTTCGCTGACCACCACCGTGACCGGCTCGTCCTGCACTTTCACTTCGACCACGGCCTTTTTCTCGGCCTGGATCAGGGTGCGGCGGGGGTCGGCAAACTCTTTGGCGTCAGCTTCGATCTCTTTGATCATCAGGCGGCGCAGCGTGGCGGGGCTGGCCAAAACGTCCTCCAGGCTGCCCTGCTCCTTGCGCAGTTCACTGAGTTCCTGCTCGATCTTGATGGCCTCCAGCCGGGCCAGCTGGCGCAAGCGGATGTCCAGGATGTCGTCGGCCTGCCGCTCGGTCAGGGCAAAGCGCGCGATCAGCGCCGCCTTGGGCTCGTCGGCCGTGCGGATGATGGCGATCACCTCGTCGATGTTGAGCAGCACCAGCTGCCGGCCCTCGAGGATGTGGATGCGCTCCAGCACCTTCTGCAAGCGATGCTGGCTGCGCCGCGTGATCGTGCTCTGGCGAAACTCGATCCACTCGGCCAGCATCTGGCGCAGGCTTTTTTGCACCGGCCGCCCGTCCAGCCCCACGCTGGTCAGGTTGATCGGGCTGCTGCACTCCAGGCTGGTGTGCGCCAGCAGCGTGTTGGCCAGCTCGTCCTGGCCAATGGTGCGGCTCTTGGGCTCGAACACCAGGCGCACCGGCGCGTCCTTGCTCGACTCGTCGCGCACGCCGTCGAGCACCGCGAGGATCGTGCCCTTGAGCTGGTTCTGCTCCTGCGTCACCGCCTTCTTGCCGGTCTTGACCTTGGGGTTGGTGAGCTCCTCGATTTCTTCGAGCACCTTCTGCGCCGAGGTGCCCGGCGGCAGCTCGGTCACCACCAGCTGCCACTGGCCGCGCGCCAGGTCTTCGATGACCCAGCGCGCGCGCACCTTGAGGCTGCCGCGCCCGCTCTGATAAGCGGCGCGGATCTCGCTGTCGCTGCTGATGATCTGGCCGCCACCGGGGTAGTCCGGCCCCGGCAGCAGGGCAAACAGCTCGTCGTCCGCCAGCTTCGGGTTCTTGACCAGGGCGATGCAGGCATCGGCCACCTCGCGCAGGTTGTGGCTGGGGATCTCGGTGGCCAGGCCGACGGCGATGCCGCTGGCGCCGTTGAGCAGCGCGAACGGGAGGCGCGCCGGCAGCTGGCGCGGCTCTTCGGTCGAGCCGTCGTAATTGGGCACCCAGTCCACCGTGCCCTGGTCGATCTCCGAGAGCAGCAGGCGCGTGATCCTGGCCAGCCGCGCCTCGGTGTAGCGCATGGCAGCCGCGCCGTCGCCGTCGCGGCTGCCGAAGTTGCCCTGCCCGTCGATCAATGGATAGCGCTGCGAAAAGTCCTGCGCCATGCGCACCAGCGCCTCGTAGGCGGCGCTGTCGCCGTGCGGGTGAAAGCGCCCCAGCACGTCGCCCACCACGCGCGCGCTCTTGACCGGCTTGGCCGCGGTGTTGCCCGCCGGGCCACCATAGCCCAGGCCCATGCGCTCCATCGCGTACAGGATGCGTCGCTGCACCGGCTTTTGCCCGTCGCACACATCGGGCAGCGCGCGGCCCTTGACCACGGACAGGGCGTATTCGAGGTAGGCGCGCTGGGCGTAGGTGGCCAGCGCCACGTCGTCGCCGGGGTCGGCGGGGGAAAGGTCGAGAACGGTTTGGTCGGACATGGTCTACAAAATTGAATCGACTGGCACGCCATGCGCTGCAACTCAATGCAGGCGCGCGCTACCCACGTACTCATCGGGTCGGCACCACCCACGCCACACCCAGCCGCCGGGCCAGCGCGTGCAGCGGCTTGTCGAGCGTCCACAGCCGCACGCCGGGCAGCAGGCGGGCGCTGGCCAGCAGGTGGATATCGACCGCGCCGCAGCCGCTGTCGAACAGTTGCTCCTGCTCGATGAACGCCAGCAGCTCGGCCTGGCCGGCCTGTGGAGCCGGGCGCAGGCGGGCCAGATCGGCCAGGGTGCGCGCGCGCGGCGCCGGGGGGCTGCCGCAGGCCAGCTCCAGCAGCACCAGCGGGTGCATGCGCACGGCATCGCCCGCCAGCAGCTCGGCCAGCGGCGCGCTGCCGCGGCGAAAGTGCTCGATCCAGACGCTGGTGTCGACCAGCACTTCGGGCGCGGGCGTCACGCGGCGGGCGCTCGAGCGGGGGCGCGCCGACGCGGCACCTCGGCCATTTGCGGCGCCTGTCCGCCCAGCCGGGCCAGCCGCTTGCCAGCCTGCACGCGGATGAAGGTGCGGATGGCTTCGCGAAACAGCTCGGCCTTGTCCATGTCGGGGTCGGCCAGTTCGAGCGCCTGGTCGTACAGCGTGTCTTCGATGGTGACGGTGGTGCGCATGAAAGACTCCGGCGAAATGCATCGAAATTGATGCCATATGGATTCAATTATGGCATCAAAACGTGCGATCTCAACGTTTGCGCTCCCATCGCCATCCACGCCTTCAGCCGCGCAGCTTGTCCTGCAACCAGACCTTGATCAGCGACTGATAAGGCACGTCGCGCGCGTTGGCCGCGGCCTTGATCGAGTCCAGCAGGTGTTGCGGCAGACGCAGCGAGATGGTCTTGGTGGTCGGCTTCAGATTGGGCAGAACGACACGCTGGGCCTTGGACCAATCGACGTAGTCCGTCGAGTCGTGAGTTTCCCAAAATGCACGCTCCTGCGCCTCACTGCCGAGGTGCGGAACCTTCTTGGTCGGCTTGCTCATAGATCGTCCGCTCCTTGCGGTGCATGGCCCTGGCCGAGATCACGCGTATCAGACTGCCCTGCTGGCGCAGCGTGAACGTCAGGTGCAGCAGCCGCCCGCCGTCCGTGCGTCCCAGTGCATGGAGCCGCGCTTCCTTCTGGCTGTGCTTGTCATCGCTCACGACCAGCAGCGGTTGGTTGAAGAAGACCTGCTCGGCCTCGGCCATCGAGACGCCGTGCTTGTCATTCTTGCGTGCATTGCCGGCGTCCCAGTCAAAGCCGGTGATGTTTGTCCAGTCAAACGCCGTCATTGTATATCTTGAACATATACACATTGACGCGAAGAGTCCGCACACCCATCACACATCCACCTCCACCGCGTCCCCGTGCAGCTCCATCAGCTCGCGCCGGGCGGCGGCTTCGCCCTTGCCCATGAGCTTGGTGATCTCGGCGGCGGTGGCGGCGAAGTCGAAGGCGCCCAGCTGCACCGGCATGAGCCGGCGCGTGTCGGGGTTGAGCGTGGTGTCCCACAGCTGCTCGGCGTTCATCTCGCCCAGGCCCTTGAAGCGGCTGATGGTCCATTTGCCTTCGGCCACGCCGTCCTTGCGCAGCTTGTCAAGGATGGCGGCCAGCTCGCCCTCATCCAGCGCGTACAGCTTGGCGGCGGGTTTTTTGCCGCGCGCGGGGGCGTCCACGCGGTACAAGGGTGGGCGCGCCACGTACACATGGCCGGCTTCGATCAGCTTGGGGAAGTGGCGGAAAAACAGGGTCAGCAGCAGCACCTGGATGTGCGCGCCGTCCACGTCGGCATCACTCAGGATACAGACCTTGCCGTAACGCAGGTTGGACAGATCGACCTCGTCCTGCGGCCCGTGCGGATCGACGCCGATGGCCACCGAGATGTCGTGAATCTCGGTATTGGCAAACAGGCGGTCGCGCTCGACCTCCCAGGTGTTGAGCACCTTGCCGCGCAGTGGCAGGATGGCCTGGGTTTCCTTGTCGCGCCCCATCTTGGCGCTGCCGCCGGCGCTGTCGCCTTCGACCAGGAACACTTCGTTGACCGTCAGATCGCGGCTTTCGCAATCCGTCAGCTTGCCGGGCAGCACGGCCACGCCGCTGCCCTTGCGCTTTTCGACCTTTTGCCCGGCGCGCTGGCGCGTTTGCGCGGCCTTGATGGCCAGCTCGGCCAGGCGCTTGCCCCATTCGACGTGCTGATTCAGCCACAGCTCCAGCGCCGGCTTGACGAAGCCGGACACCAGCCGCACGGCGTCGCGCGAGTTGAGCCGCTCCTTGATCTGACCCTGAAACTGCGGGTCCAGCACCTTGGCCGACAGCACATAGCTGGCGCGCGCAAACACGTCTTCGGGCATCAGCTTGACGCCCTTGGGCAGCAGCGCATGCAGCTCGATGAAGCCCTTGACGGCCTGAAACAGGCCGTCGCGCAGGCCGCTGTCGTGCGTGCCACCGGCGCTGGTGGGGATCAGGTTGACGTAGCTCTCGCGCACCGGCGCGCCGTCTTCGGTGAAGGCCACGGCCCATTGCGCGCCCTCGCCTTCGGCAAAGCTGCCATCGTCCTTGCCGGCAAAGCCCTCACCTTCGAACACCGGGATCACCGCGTCGGCGGGCAAGGTCTGCTCCAGGTAGTCGCGCAGGCCGCCCTTGTACTGCCAGCTTTGCGTGTCTTTCTTCTTCTCGTCGATCAGCTGCACCGTCACGCCCGGCATCAGCACCGCCTTGCTGCGCAGCAGGTGCACCAGCTCGGTCATGGGCAGCTGGGGCGATTCGAAGTACTTGGGGTCGGGCCACACGCGCACCGTGGTGCCTTGTTTGCGGTCACCCTCGGCCTGCTTGCGCAGGTGCAGCTTTTGCACCACGTCGCCGCCCTCGAAGGCCAGCGTGGCCACCATGCCCTCGCGGTGGCTGGTCACCTCCATGCGCTTGCCCAGGGCGTTGGTGACCGACACGCCCACGCCGTGCAGGCCGCCCGAGAAGCTGTAGGCACCGCCCGCGCCCTTGTCGAACTTGCCGCCTGCGTGCAGTCGGGTGAACACCAGCTCCAGCACCGGGGCTTTTTCTTCGGGGTGCAGGCCGTAGGGGATGCCGCGGCCGTCGTCTTCCACGCTGACCGAGGCGTCGGCGTGCAGGGTCACGCGGATCTTCTTGCCGTAGCCGGCCAGCGCCTCGTCGGCGGCGTTGTCGATGACTTCCTGGATGATGTGCAGCGGGTTGTCGGTGCGGGTGTACATGCCCGGGCGCTGCTTGACCGGCTCCAGGCCCTTGAGGACCTTGATCGAGCCTTCGGCATAGCCGCTGGATGACGATGAGGGAGTGGTGGACATAGGTGGGCAGTTTAACCGGAGGGCCTGAATTTCACTGTACAAACACACAGTTTGTCGTGCGCCCTGACCTTGAGCCTATCGTGCTATTTCAGCGTCGAATCGGCCCCCAGCACAATCAGGACAATCGCAAGCAGCTATGATAAATGAAGTGACGATGTTTCCTCACCGCCCGGAGTCTGCATGACCCCCCTGCCCGATCGCAGCGCCTTGCCGCCCTCGCCCTGGGTCTGCCGCTGGTCGCCCCTGGTGGCCGCCGGCGCCCCGGTGCTCGACGTCGCCTGCGGCGCCGGGCGGCACATGCGCTGGTTTGCCGGCCGTGGCCACCCGGTGACGGGCATCGACCGCGACCCGGCTGCCCTGGCCGCGGCCCGCGCCTGGGGCACGGCGATCGAGGCCGACATCGAAAACGGCCCCTGGCCCCTGGCGGGCCAGCGCTTTGGCGGCGTGGTCGTCACCCACTACCTGTGGCGGCCGCTGCTGCCCACCCTGCTGGACGCGGTGGCGCCGGGCGGCGTGCTGATCTATGAAACCTTTGCCGCCGGCAACGACACCGTGGGCAAGCCCGCGCGCCCCGACTTCCTGCTGCGGCCGGGCGAGTTGCTGGCCCTGTGCGCCGGCCCCGACTGGCGCGTGATCGCCTACGAAGACGGCTTCGAGCCGGCGCCCGATCGCTTCGTGCAGCGCATCGCGGCCGTGCGCACCGGCGCTGCCTCCACCGCGGCCGACGCCCCGCCGCGCTACCCGCTGCGCTGACGCCGCCGCCGGCGCCGACCCGCCGGCAGCGCACCAGTGCAGTGTTTCGCGCCGTCAGGTACTTATAGCGAATCGCCAAGGGGCCAGCAGCGCGGCGCGTGGCCGCAGGCATGTTGGAGCCATGTCAAGACCACGCGCCGCGCGGATGGCCCATTGGCGGCTCGCCTTGCGGGAAGAAAAAAAAGGCTTGCGGCGGCGTTGCGCCTCTTGCCAAGGCCGCCAGCATGGGCTGCCAGCCGCGCCTTGCCGCACGCCTTTTTCTGGCTTCTATGAGTGCCTGACAGCGCGAAACACTGCACTAAAATGCCCGATTTACCTGTCCAGAGAAACCGGACCTCATGACACCCATCACCGGCAGCATCGTCGCCCTCGTCACCCCCATGACCGAGGACGGCAGCGTCGACTACCCCACCCTGCGCAAGCTGATCGACTGGCACATCGCCGAAGGCACCGACTGCATCGGCGTGGTCGGCACCACCGGCGAGTCGCCCACCGTCAATGTGGAGGAGCACCAGGAGATCATCCGCGTCTCGGTCGAACAGGCCGCCGGGCGCGTGCCCATCATGGCCGGCTGCGGCGCCAACTCCACCCTTGAGGCGATCGAGCTGGTGCGCTACGCCAAAAAGGTCGGTGCCGACTGCCAGCTGCAGGTGGTGCCCTACTACAACAAGCCCACGCAGGAAGGCCAGTACCAGCACTTCAAGGCGATCGCCGAAGCCGTGGGCGATCTGCCCATGGTCCTGTACAACGTGCCCGGCCGCACCGTGGGCGACATGCTGCACGACACCGTGCTGCGCCTGGCGCAGGTGCCGGGCATCGTCGGCATCAAGGAGGCCACCGGCAACATCGAGCGCGCGCAATGGCTGATTCGCGACGTGCCCAAGGGCTTTGCCGTCTACTCCGGCGACGACGCCACCGCCGTGGCACTGATGCTGTGCGGCGGCCAGGGCAACATCAGCGTCACCGCCAACGTGGCGCCGCGCCTGATGCACGAGCTGTGCGTGGCCGCCATCGCGGGCGATCGTCGCCGGGCAATGGAAATCCAGTTCAAGCTGATGCCGCTGCACAAGCACCTGTTCGTCGAAGCCAACCCGATCCCCGTCAAATGGGCCATGGCCCGCCTGGGCCTGTGCGGCGGCGCGCTGAGGCTGCCCATGACGCGGCTGTCCAAGGCCTGTGAACCCGCGGTGGAGCAGGCCCTGCGCGACAGTGACCTGCTTTGATTACTATAATATTCATAGCTGCTTGCGCTTGCCCGGCGGGCGCCGGAACCCAATTTCTTTCAAAGGAATGCTGAACGTGACGTTCATCCCCCGCTCCTGCCTGCCCCTGCTGGGCGTGGCCGTGCTGGCCGCCAGCGGCTGCTCCGTGCTGGAGCCCGACCGGATCGACTACAAGAGCGCCGGCCGCGGCGTGGCGCTGGAAGTGCCGCCCGACCTGTCGCAACTGCCCGGCCAGTCGCGCTACGCCGCCCCGGGCGGCAGCGTCACCGCCAGCGCCTACCAGGCCGGGCAGGCGGCCACCGTGGCGGCGGGCACGCCCACGGCGGCCAACCGCATTGCCGACGTGCACTTCATGCGCCAGGACGGCGAGCGCTGGCTGCGCGTGGACCGGCCGGCCGACAAACTGTGGGGCGACGTGCGCGACTTCTGGCTGGAAAGCGGTTTCCTGCTGGCCGTCGATCAGCCCAGCATGGGCCTGATGGAAACCGACTGGGCCGAAAACCGCGCCAAGATCCCGCAGGACATCATCCGGCAGACCATCGGCAAGGTCTTCGATTCGCTCTACTCCACCGGCGAGCGCGACAAGTTCCGCATCCGGCTGGAGCGCAACCCCGCCGGCGGCACCGACATCTTTGTCACCCACCGCGGCATGGAAGAGGTGTATTCCTCGGCCCGGCGCGACAGCACCATCTGGCAGCCGCGCGCGCGCGACCCCGAGCTGGAAGCCGAATTCCTGCGCCGCCTGATGGTGCGTCTGGGCGTCTCGCAGGAGCAGTCCAAGGCCGCGCTGGCAGCGGCCGCAGCCCCGACGGCGACGCCGCAGGCGCGCCTGGTGACCGCCGCCAACGGCACGCCCCAGGTGCAACTGGCCGAAGACTTCGACCGCGCCTGGCGCCGCGTCGGCCTGGCGCTGGACCGCACCGGCTTCACCGTCGAAGACCGCGACCGCAGCAAAGGCATCTACTTCGTGCGCTACGTCGATCCGTCGCTCGAAAAGCAGGAACCCGGCTTCTTCGGCAAGCTGTTCGGCCGCGGCAGCGCGCCGCTGCCGACGCAGCAGTACCAGGTGGTGGTGCGCAGCGAGGGCCAGAGCAGCCAGGTCAGCGTGCTCGACCGCGCCGGTGGCGCCGCCCCCGGGGCCGACGCCCAGCGCATCGTCAAAGTCCTGGCCGACGAACTGAAGTAGACACGGCGCAGCGGCGGCACCGAGATGCTGCGCTTTCGCAGCCTGGCCAGCGGCAGCGCCGGCAACGCCACGCTGCTCGAGGCCGACGACGGCCTGCGCCGCACCCGGGTGCTGATCGACTGCGGGCTGGGCCTGCGGCCGCTGACGGCCCGCCTGGCCGCCGAAGGGCTGGCGCTGACCGATCTGGATGGCGTCTTCATCACCCACGAGCACGGCGACCACCTGGGCTGCGCGCGCAGCCTGATGCGGCGCCATGGTGTCCCGCTGTGGACCAGTGCCGGCACGGCCCGCTCGCTGGACACGCCCGACGCGGGCGCTGCGCGCCCGCGGCTGGTGCGCGCCGGAGAAACGTTTGCCATCGGGGGCATCGAGCTCCACCCCTTTGCCGTGCCGCACGACGCGCGCGAACCGCTGCAACTGCGCTGCACCGACGGCGCCCGCTCCCTCGGCGTGCTCACCGATCTGGGCCATGTCACCCCGCAGGTGCTCGACGCCCTGGCCGGCGTGCACGCGCTGCTGCTGGAAAGCAACCACGACAGCGAACTGCTGGCGCGCGGCGACTACCCCGACTTCCTCAAGCGGCGCGTGGGCGGCACCCACGGCCATCTCAGCAACGCGCAGGCCGCAGCCGCCCTGACTGCGCTCGGCCATGCGCAGCTGACCACCGTGGTGGCGGCCCACCTGAGCGAACGCAACAACCGGCCTGAACTGGTGCGCCAACGGTTCGCCGCCGTGCTCGGCTGCGCCGCCGGCGAGGTGCTGCTGGCCGAGCGGCACGGCACCTGCTGGCTCGGAGTCTAGATGGCCTGCCCCAGACGCAAAAAAGCCACCCGAAGGTGGCTGATTTGCACAGGAGTGCGGCGCTGGAACTGGCCGATCAGGCCTGCGGCGCAGGCACCCCGGACCCGCAAGGGGTTACTTGGCGGCGGCGCTGGCCGCGTCTTTGGCGGCGTTGGCGGCAGCGGCAGCGGCGTCGGTCGCAGCGGCGGCGGCGGCCGAAGCAGCGTCGCCGGCAGCGGTGGCCGCCGTCGAAGCGGCGTTGGTCACGGCGGCAGCGGCATCGCTGGCGGCGCCCTGAACCGCGCTGGCGGCGGCGTCAACCGCCGAAGCGGCGGCGGCAGCGGCAGGAGCAGCCGGTGCTTCGGCCGCAGGAGCCGGCGCCGGAGCGGGCTCTTCCTTCTTGCCGCAGGCGGCGAGCGAAGCGGCGGCGATCAGGGCGGCCAACAGGAGGGATTTGTTCATGTCAAGGTTCCTAGGTCAAGAAAAGAATTGCCGGATGGCGCAAAGACACCGGCCAGTGTTCCGGCGCCCTGCTGCACGGAGGGAGAAGCACAAAACACCGCTTCCACTCAGGCCTTAATTATATGGGGCATGTCGATCAATGGTGACAAACCCTGATGCGCGGACGCGACGCCGGTGTGCAAACGTCACAGACCGAGGGTGTAGGCAGGAAACCCCGGCGTGCTGCGCACCAGCCAGCCGTCGATCTGCTCGCGCAGCAGCAGGCGTCGCGCCGGATCGTCGCCGCACAGACCGCTGCTGTGCAGCAGATCCAGCCGCTGCACGGTCCAGCCGGGTGTCCACAGGGCGCTGGGCAACTCGGTCGCGTCGGCCTCGCGGCACACCCGGCAATCGATCCTGTGCGACCACAGGCGGCGCCACTCGACGAAGCGTGCGTGCAGGCGCGGCACCTCGTCGTAGCTCTTGGCCAGCATGGTGAAGCGGCGTGCGCCACGCACCCACGCCGTCAGTGCTTCGACCACCTCGCGTTCGCCCAGCGGCCAGTGCCGAAAATCGGCGTCCGACAGCAGCAGCTCACGCCAGCCCTGTTGCGCCGCCGCCAGCAGGCCGGTGCGCAGATGGTTGCGGAAACTCTCGTGTCCGATGAAGCTGCCCGAAGGCAGCGGGCTGGGCGGGGCTTCAGTTTCCATGCAACCACCCGGCCCGATGCCATTGCTGCAACAGTGCGCGCGCGTCGGCGCCGAGCCGGCCCACCTGCGCCGCGGTCAGTTGCCGCGCGTCGGCCAGCGCGCGCATCAACCGCGCGTCGGTGCCGCTGGCGCGAAAGCCCTCGCCATTGATGAACACATGGCGCGCGTCGTAGAGCATGCGTGTGCGGCGATCGAGTCGAACGCCGGCCTGCACCTGCCCGGCACCGTCGCCGGCCTCAAACCAGACCTGGGGCTTGGGCTCGGTCAACCACTCGCCCAGCAGCAGCGCCAGGTGGTCGGGCTGCTCAAGCGCACACTGGAGGGCATCGCGGGCAAACGCCAGCATGGCCTCGGGCAGCTGTGCCGGCTGCGCGCTGGCCGGTTGGGCCGGATCGCGGTACACCGCCTCCCCGACCAGGTCGGTGGCGTCGTCGGCCACGCGCTGCAGCAGCTCGCGCACCATTTCGTCGCGCGCCGGCTGGCGAAAGCCGATCGAGTAGGTCATGCATTCGCCGACCGCCACCCCATCGTGCGCCCAGCCGGGCGGCAGGTAGAGCATGTCGCCCGGTTCGAGCAGGAACTCCTGCTGGGGCCGGAAATCGGCCAGGATTTTGACCGGCAAGCCTTCGACCAGCGTCAGGTCCTTCTGTCGGCCGATGCGCCAGCGGCGCCGACCATGCGCCTGCAGCAGGAACACGTCGTAGCTGTCGAAGTGCGGACCGACGCCGCCGCCGTCGCTGGCGTAGCTGATCATCAGATCGTCCAGGCGCGCATCGGGCACGAAGCGGAAGGCCTGCAGCAGTTCGTGCGCCGGCTGGTGATGCAGGTCCACGCCCTGCACCAGCAGCGTCCAGTCGGCCTGCTGCAAGGGCGGCAGCGCGCGGCGCGCCAACGGTCCACGGCGCATCTGCCAGCCGGAGGATGAACGGCGCACCAGGCGCGACTCCACCGCGTCGTCGCCCGCCAGCGCGAACAGCTCGGCGCGCGACAGCAAGGGCTTGAAGCCAGGCATGGCCTGGCGCACCAGCAAGGGCTTTTTCTGCCAGTGCCGGTGCATGAACCGGGCTGGCGACAGCCCGCCCAGCAGGGTCAGGGGTTGATCGATCTGCATTGGGCAAGCATACGCAAGCCGTGGCCGACCCGGTTTGCGGTGCGACAATCGCCCCATGGAAATCACCCCCCAATGCGTGGTCGCCCTGACCTGGGTGCTGAAAGACAGCCTGGGCGACACCCTGGACGAACTGCACGAGCCGGTCGAGTTTCTGGTCGGCAGCGAAGACCTGCTGCCCGTCCTCAGCGCGGCCCTGCAGGGGCATGAGTCGGGCGCCACGCTGAACCTGAACCTGGAGCCGGAGGACGCCTTCGGCGACTTTGATGAGCAACTGGTGTTTCTGGCCCGGCGCGACCAGCTGCCACCCGGCATCGAAGAAGGCATGCTGATCGAGGCAGCTTCGCTGCCGGCCGGCAGCGTGGCGCAGGCGCCGGCGGACACGCTGTTCACCATCACCGAGATCTACCCCGAGCACGTGGTGCTGGATGCCAACCATCCGCTGGCCGGCATGGCGTTGCGGCTGCAACTGAAGGTGGTGGCGGTGCGTGAAGCATCAGACGAAGAGCTGGAGCGCGGCAGCGCCGGCGCCGGCTTCTTTCGACTGCAACCGATGGCGCCGGGCAGCCCGCACCTGCACTGAACCTGCGACAACGGCACCCTGAGGTGCCATGGCGCTGTCTATGCCCGGACCCGGTCAGCGGTACAGCTGATCGCCTTCGGCCCGCACGCGATCGCCGATCTGCACGTTGGGGTGCTGGGCGTACTCGAACTGGCGCACGCCGCCGTTGTCGAACTGCACCGTGACGCGGTAATGCTCGACCCGGTTGCGGTCCATGTTGCGCTCCAGCATGTTGCCGATCAGTGCGCCGCCGATCACGCCCGCCACCGTGGCTGCCGTGCGGCCGCTGCCGCCACCCACTTGGCTGCCCGCCAGGCCACCCACGGCGCCGCCGATCACTGCGCCGGCCACACCCTGCGACTGGCCGCCGCGCACGTATTCGACATTCGTCACGCGGCCGAACTGCGAGTAGGCCTGGTTGCCCGGATAGCTGCCCGGATAGCTGCCTGGGTAGTTGCCCTGCGGGTAGCCCCCGTGCTGCGCGCAGGCGGCCAGCGTCAGTGCGGCGGCGGCGGTGGCGAGCGAACGGACGAATCGTTGAGATAGATGCATGGTGGTACTCCTGGAAAAACATGCCCTGGCGCAGCGCGGTGAGTGCGGCACCAGACACCCTGGCATTCTGGCAGAGCGGTCACACCCGCGCCAACACGCCCGCCATCAACCGCGACCGGTCGAGCCGTAGCCGCCCGCACCCCGCTGCGATGCCTCGAAGGCGTCGACGATCTGAAAGCTGGCCTGCACCACCGGAACGATGACCAGCTGGGCGATGCGCTCCATCGGCTCGATGGTGAAGGCGCTGGCGCTGCGGTTCCAGGCGCTGACCATCAGCTGGCCCTGGTAGTCGCTGTCGATCAGTCCGACCAGGTTGCCCAGCACGATGCCGTGCTTGTGCCCGAGACCGGAGCGCGGCAGGATCAGCGCCGCGTAGCCAGGGTCGGCCAGGTGAATCGCCATGCCCGTGGGCACCAGCTGCCAGGCGCCGGCCGCCAGGGTCAGCGGCGCGTCCAGGCAGGCACGCAGGTCCAGCCCGGCGCTGCCCGGCGTGGCGTAGGCCGGCATCTGCGTGCGCAGACGCTGGTCGAGAATGCGGACGTCCAGCCTCATGCGTCCAGCCCCGAGACGCGGCGCGCGATCTCGTGGATCAGCTGCTGCGCCAGATGGCGTTTGGAGGCGCGCGGCAACTCCGTCACCCCTTCGTCGTCCACCAGCAACAGGGCGTTGTCGTCCTTGCCGAAGGTGGCCGGGCCGAGGTTGGCCACCAGCAGCGGCACGCCCTTGCGCACGCGCTTGGCCTGGGCGTTGGCCTGCAGGTCCTGGCTTTCGGCCGCGAAGCCGACGCAGTACAGCTCGCCGGCCTGGGCGCGCGCCGAATGGGCGATGTCGGCCAGGATGTCGGGGTTTTCGACGAAGCCCAGCTGCGGCACCTGGCCGGAGCCGTCCTTCTTGATCTTGTGTTCGGCGGCGCTGGCCGGGCGCCAGTCCGCCACCGCCGCCGTAGCTATGAAAATATGAGCATGCTGCGCATGTCCGGTGGCCGCCGCGTGCATCTGGCGTGCGGAGCCGACGTCGATGCGGTGCACCCCGCGCGGGGTCGGCAGATGCACCGGCCCGGCCACCAGCGTCACCTCGGCGCCGGCTTCGCGCGCCGCGCGGGCAATCGCGAAACCCATCTTGCCGCTGGACAGGTTGGTGATGCCGCGCACCGGGTCGATGGCCTCGAACGTCGGCCCGGCCGTGATCAGCACGCGCTGGCCCAGCAGCGACTTGGGGGCCAGAAAGGCGATCAGCTCCTCCAGCAGCTCGGCCGCCTCCAGCATGCGGCCATCGCCGAACTCGCCGCAGGCCTGCGCGCCGTGCGCCACGCCCAGCACCTGCGCGCCGTCCTGCGCCACCTGCCGCAAGTTGCGCTGCGTTGCCGGATGGGCCCACATCTCGCGGTTCATGGCCGGGGCGAGCAGCAGCGGCACCTGCTCGATCGGCCGCGCCAGGCACAGCAGCGCCAGCAGCTCGCCGGCCCTGCCCTGCGCCAGCTGGGCGATGAAGTCGGCACTGGCCGGCGCCACCACGATGGCGTCGGCCTCGCGGCTGAGGTTGATGTGCGCCATGGCGTTGTCCGGCCGCGCGTCCCACTGCGACACGTACACCGGCCGGCCGGACAGCGCCTGCATCGCCACCGGGGTGATGAACTGGCAGGCCGCCTCGGTCATCACCACCTGCACCGTGGCGCCGGCCTTGGTCAGCAGGCGGCAGTATTCGGCCGCCTTGAAGCAGGCCGCGCCACCCGACAGGCCCAGCACGATGTGGCGGCCCTGCAGCTCCCCCGCGAAGTCCATGGCATTCATGGCGCGCAATGTAGCAGAGGGTCCGGCTCCTATAATTGAAATTTCCCACCCAGCGGAGGTTGCGGCCTTCGCCCCTGACATGACCAAATTCGTCTTCGTCACTGGCGGTGTGGTGTCTTCCCTGGGCAAGGGAATCGCCTCGGCCTCCCTGGCCGCGATCCTGGAATCGCGCGGCCTCAAAGTCACCCTGATCAAGCTCGATCCGTACATCAACGTCGATCCGGGCACCATGAGCCCGATCCAGCACGGCGAGGTGTTCGTCACCGACGACGGCGCCGAAACCGACCTCGACCTGGGCCACTACGAGCGCTTCATCACCACCCGGATGAAGAAGGCCAACAACTTCACCACCGGCCAGATCTACCAGAGCGTGCTCGAGAAGGAACGGCGCGGCGACTACCTGGGCAAGACGGTACAGGTGATTCCGCACATCACGGGCGAGATCCAGGACTTCATCCGGCGCGGTGCCGGCGTCGGCACGCCCGACGCGGTGGACGTGGCCATCGTCGAGATCGGCGGCACCGTGGGCGACATCGAATCGCTGCCTTTCCTTGAGGCGGTGCGTCAGCTCAGCCTGAAGCTGGGGCCCAACCACAGCGCCTTCGTGCACCTGACCTACCTGCCCTGGATCGCCGCCGCCGGCGAGCTCAAGACCAAGCCGACCCAGCACACGGTGCAGAAGCTGCGCGAAATCGGCATCCAGCCCGACGCCCTGCTGTGCCGCGCCGACCGCACCATTCCGCAGGACGAGCGCGAGAAGATCAGCCTGTTCACCAACGTGCCGGCCTGGGGCGTCATCAGCATGCCCGACGTCGACACCATCTACAAAGTGCCGCGCCTGCTGCATCAGCAGGGCCTCGACGGCCTGATCTGCGACAAGCTGCGCCTGAACACGCCGCCGGCCAACCTCAAGCGCTGGGATGCCCTGGTGCACGAGGTCGAAAGCCCGCGGCACGAGGTCTCGATCGCCATGGTCGGCAAATACGTCGACCTGTCGGACAGCTACAAATCGGTCAACGAGGCGCTGCGCCACGCCGGCATGCACAACCATGCGCGCGTGCACATCGAGCACATCGATTCCGAGACCATCACGCCCGCCACGGCGGCGCAGCTGGCGCGCTTCGACGCCATCCTGGTGCCCGGCGGCTTTGGCGAGCGCGGGGTCGAAGGCAAGATCGCCACCGTGCAGTACGCGCGCGAGCACAAGCTGCCCTACCTGGGCATCTGCCTGGGCATGCAGGTGGCCACCATCGAATACGCGCGCCACGTGGCCGGACTGGAAGGCGCCAACAGCACCGAGTTCAACCCTGCCACCAGGCATCCGGTCATCGCGCTGGTCACCGAATGGAAGGACAAGGACGGCCGCATTCAGCGGCGCGACGCCGGCTCCGACCTGGGCGGCACCATGCGCCTGGGCGCGCAAAGCGCCGACGTGGTGCCCGGCACGCTGGCGCACCGCATCTACGGCGACGTGGTGACCGAGCGCCATCGCCACCGCTACGAAGCCAACGTGGACTACCTGGAGCGCCTGCGCGCCGCCGGCCTGGTGATTTCGGCGCTCACGCAGCGCGAGCAACTGACCGAGATCGTCGAGCTGCCGCAGAGCGTGCACCCGTGGTTCGTCGGCGTGCAGTTCCACCCCGAGTTCAAGTCCACGCCCTGGGACGGCCACCCGCTGTTCAACGCCTTCATCGAGGCCGCCCTGCGGCACCAGGCCAGCCGCCGCGCCGCCGCGCCCAAGGAGACGGCATGAAGCTGTGCGGCTTCGACGTCGGCCTGCGGCGTCCGTTCTTCCTCATCGCCGGCCCCTGCGTGGTCGAGTCCGAGCAGTTGCAGATGGACGTGGCCGGCCAGCTGAAGGAAATCACCGCCAGCCTGGGCATCCCCTTCATCTTCAAGAGCAGCTACGACAAGGCCAATCGCTCCAGCGGTGCCAGCTTCCGCGGCCCGGGCATGGACGCCGGCCTGCAGATCCTGGCCCGCGTGCGGCGCGAGATCGGCGTGCCGGTGCTCACCGACGTGCACACCGAGGCCGAGGTGCCCACCGTGGCCGCCGTGGTGGACGTGCTGCAGACACCCGCCTTCCTGTGCCGCCAGACCGATTTCATCCGCGCCGTGGCGCAGTCGGGCAAACCGGTCAACATCAAGAAGGGCCAGTTCCTGGCGCCGCACGACATGGTCAACGTGATCGACAAGGCGCGTGCGGCGGCGGCTGAAAAAGGCCTGGACACCGACCGCTTCATGGCCTGCGAGCGCGGCGCCAGCTTTGGCTACAACAACCTGGTGTCGGACATGCGCAGCTTGGCCATCATGCGTGAAACCGGTGCGCCGGTGGTGTTCGACGCCACGCATTCGGTGCAACTGCCGGGCGGTCTGGGCCAGGCCAGCGGCGGCCAGCGCGAGATGGTGCCGGTGCTGGCGCGCGCGGCGGTCGCCGTGGGTGTGGCCGGCCTGTTCATGGAAACCCATCCCGACCCGGCCAGGGCGCTGTCCGACGGGCCCAACGCGGTCCCGCTCAGGCACATGAAAGCGCTGCTGGAGACGCTGGTGGCGCTCGATCAGGTCACCAAGCGCCAGGGCTTTCTGGAAGACGACTTCGGAGCCTGAACCATGCCCGCCGGCTACATCATCGCCCTGGTCACCATCACCAACCCGCAACAGTACGAGGAATACAAGCGCTGGAGCAGCGAAGCCATGCGCGTGCACGGCGCTGAAATCTGCGTGCGCGGAGACCGGGTGGAGGTGCTGGAGGGCGACTGGCACCCGGGGCGCACGGTGATCCTGAAGTTCCCCAGCTTCGAGGCCGCCAAGGCCTTTCACGACTCACCCGAGTACAGCCGCGCGCGCGCCGCCCGCCAGGGCGCCGCCGTCATGCGCCTGCTCTGCGTCGAGGGCGTCTGATGCTATTAGTTTGATAGCTGCTGGCGCTTGCTGGTATTGCGCTAGAGCCCGATTTTTATTGAAACTTTCGGAAAAGGAAAACCATGAGTGCCATCGTTGACATCGTCGGCCGCGAAGTGCTGGACAGCCGCGGCAACCCCACCGTCGAGTGCGACGTGCTGCTGGAGTCGGGCGTGATGGGCCGCGCCGCCGTGCCCAGCGGCGCTTCCACCGGCTCGCGCGAAGCCATCGAGCTGCGCGACGGCGACAAGAAGCGCTACCTGGGCAAGGGCGTGCTCAAGGCCGTCGAGCACATCAACACCGAAATCTCCGAGGCCGTGCTGGGCCTGGACGCGGCCGAACAGGCCTTTCTGGACAAGACCCTGATCGATCTGGATGGCACCGACAACAAGTCCCGCCTGGGCGCCAACGCCCTGCTGGCGGTGTCGATGGCGGTGGCGCGCGCGGCGGCTGAAGAATCCGGCCTGCCGCTGTACCGCTACTTCGGCGGCATGAACGGCTGCCAGCTCCCCGTGCCGATGATGAACGTCATCAACGGCGGCGCACACGCCAACAACAACCTGGACCTGCAGGAATTCATGATCATCCCGGTCGGCGCGCCCAGTTTCCGCGAAGCGCTGCGCTGGGGCGCCGAGGTGTTCCACGCGCTCAAGAAGATCATCCACGACAAGGGCATGAGCGTGGCGGTGGGCGACGAAGGCGGCTTTGCCCCCAACGTCGAAAACCACGAGGCCGCCATCCAGCTGATCCTGCAGGCCATCCAGGACGCCGGCTACACCGCCGGCCAGGACATCGTGCTGGGCCTGGACTGTGCCAGCAGCGAGTTCTTCAAGGACGGCCAGTACGTGCTCGATGGCGAAGGCGGCCTGAAACTGAGCGCCGCGCAATGGACCGACATGCTGGCCACCTGGGTCGACAAATACCCCATCATCAGCATCGAAGACGGCATGGCCGAGGGCGACTGGGACGGCTGGAAGCTGCTCACCGAGCGCCTGGGCGACAAGGTGCAGCTGGTGGGCGACGACCTGTTCGTCACCAACACCAAAATCCTCAAGGAAGGCATCGACAAGGGCATCGCCAACTCGATCCTCATCAAGATCAACCAGATCGGCACCCTGACCGAGACTTTCGACGCCATCGAGATGGCCAAGCGCGCCGGCTACACCGCCGTCATCAGTCACCGCTCGGGCGAGACCGAGGACTCGACCATCGCCGACATCGCGGTCGGCCTGAACGCGGGCCAGATCAAGACCGGCTCGCTGTCGCGCTCGGACCGCATGGCCAAGTACAACCAGCTGCTGCGCATCGAAGAGGATCTGGGCGACATGGCCAGGTACCCCGGGCGCGCCGCTTTCTACAACCTGAAGTGATGCGGCGCGCTGCGGCACGTCGGCGGGTCGGCATGGCCTGCGTCCTGGCAGCGTGCCGGCGCGGTTCGGAGCTATACTAAAAAGATAGCAACGAATCCGCTTGCACCCTGCGCCATGCTGCCATGACCTCCCGCGTCGTCCCGGCCATCCTGCTGCTCCTGCTGGTCGTCATCCACGCCCAGCTGTGGATTGGGCGCGGCAGCCTGCCCAACGTGTCGGCGCTGCAACGCAAGCTGGATCAGCAACGCAGCGCCAACCAGCAGGCGCGACGGGTCAACGAGCAGCTGGCGTCCGAGGTCGAAGACCTGCGCGCCGGGCTGGGCATGGTCGAGGAACGCGCCCGCATCGAGCTGGGCATGGTCAAGCCCAACGAAATCTTCGTGCAGGTGGCGCCGCGCTGACGATGAGCGCCTGCGGCCAGCGTGGCCAGGTTCAGTAGTCGGGCTGCCAATCGACCCTGATCTGCCGGGCCGGCAGGTCGACCTCGTCGACATAGGCGTCGACGAACGGGATCAGGCGCTCACGCGCCTTGCCGGCCTCCTGGTGACCGACCACCAGCACCTGCTGCGGGCCGGTGGCCAGCAGGTCGCTCACCTGCCCCAGCACCAGGCCCTCACGGTTGACCACGGTCAGGCCGATCAGATCGACCCAGTAGTACTCGCCTTCGGCCGGTGCCGGAAACGCCGAACGCGGAATGAAGATGCGTGCGCCCTTGAGGCCCAGGGCAGCGTCGCGGTCGGTGATGTCGGCCGCGCTGGCGACCACGGCATCGGTGTGGGCGCGCGCCTGGCGGATGTTCAGCGCCACGGCGCCGGGCCAGGCGGGCTTGGGCGCGCGCTCGGGTGGCAGCAGCCACCAGCGTTTGCAAGAAGAAAGCGCCTCGGGCGAGGCGCTGTAGGGCTGAACCTTGAACCAGCCCTGGATGCCCCAGGCGTCCAGGATGCGGCCGACTTCGACCGCGTCCGCCGGCAGCTCGGCCGGCTCCAGCCCCGGGACCATGCGGGCGGGCGCGCTCAGGCGGCGGCCACAGCGGCCTTGGCGGCCTGCTTGATCAGGCGCTGCACCGTGAGCGACGGCTGCGCGCCGACGCCCAGCCAGTGCGTCAGGCGATCCTGGGCGATGCGCAGGCCCTCTTCACCCTGGGCGGCGCCGGGGTTGTAGAAACCGATGCGCTCGATGAAGCTGCCGTCGCGGCGCGCGCGCTTGTCGGCAACCACGATGCTGTAGAAGGGACGGGCCTTGGCGCCGCCGCGCGAGAGACGAATAACGACCATGTTGAACTGAAATCCTGTGGGTGGTGGCTCGGGCCTCGGCGCTTCAGGTTGGGGCAAAAGCGCGCAAGGCCCAGGTTCTTCCGGTGCTGAGACACGCGACATGGCCACCCGGCCAGCGACACACCGAAGAGCCTATGATTATAGCGGCTGCCGCCGCTGCGCCCTGCCCCCCGAGGCCGGCCGCCGCCGGCGGCGCCCAGAAACCCCGGCCCGCACGGCGCGGGCGCCCGTCCGACACCGTTTGCCGAACCGCATGAAAAACAAGACCCTGGCCACCTGGCTGGCCTTTCTCGGCGGCCCCCTGGGCCTGCACCGCTTCTATCTGAGGGGCTTTGGCGACCTGCTGGGCTGGTTGCTGCCGATCCCGACCGCGCTCGGCCTGTACGGCATCGAGCGCGTGCAGCAGTTCGGCCAGGACGACCCTCTGAGCTGGCTGCTGATCCCGCTGCTGGGCTTCACCATCTCGGCCTGCGCGCTGACCGCCATCGTCTACGGCCTGATGAGCGCCGAGCACTGGAACGCCCGCTTCAACCCCCAGGCCGACCCGCAGGCCGCGCCCGGCCAGACCCATTGGGGCACGGTGTTCGGCATCTCGGTGGCGCTGCTGATCGGCGCCGGTGTGCTGATGGCGTCGCTGGCGTTCAGCTTTCAGCGCTATTTCGAGTACCAGATCGAGGAAGCGCGCAAGATCTCGCAGTAGCGCGTGAAGCGAACAATCAGGCGCTCAATAGCGCCCAGACTGCGCCACCAGCTATTGAACACATAGCGCGTTCAGAACAGCAGCAGGCTCAGCCAGTAGGCCAGCGCCGCCACCAGCGCGCTGGCCGGTATGGTCAGCACCCAGGCCCAGACGATGTTGCCGGCCACGCCCCAGCGCACCGCGCTGGCGCGCTGCGTGGAGCCGACCCCCACGATGGCGCCGGTGATGGTGTGCGTGGTCGACACCGGGATGCCCAGCCCGGTGGCGATGAACAGGGTCAGCGCCCCGCCCGATTCGGCGCAAAAGCCCCCGACCGGCTTGAGCTTGGTGATCTTCTGCCCCATGGTCTTGACGATGCGCCAGCCACCGAACATGGTGCCGGCAGCGATGGCGGCGTAGCAGCTCACGATGGACCACAGCGGCGGGCTGGATTCACCGGCGCCGGCATAGCCGGTGGCGATCAGCAGCATCCAGATGATGCCGATGGTCTTCTGGGCGTCGTTGCCGCCGTGGCCCAGGCTGTAGGCGCCGGCGCTCAGCAGCTGCAGGCTGCGAAACCATTTGTCGACCCGCCCCGGCCGCACACGCCGGAACACCCAGGCCACCGCCACCATCATGGCCGAGCCCAGCAGGTAGCCCAGCAGCGGTGACACGAAGATGAAGGCCACCGTCTTGAGCACCCCGGCCATCACCAGCGGGCCGGTGCCGGCCTTGGCCACGGTGGCGCCGACGATGCCACCGATCAGCGCGTGCGAGGAACTGCTGGGGATGCCGTAGTACCAGGTCAGCACGTTCCAGCTGATGGCCCCCACCAGGGCGCCGAACACCACGTGGGTGTCCACCACCCCCGGCTGCACGATGCCCTTGCCCACGGTGGCGGCCACGCTGAGGTGGAAGATGAAGATGGCGATGAAGTTGAAGAAGGCGGCAAACACCACCGCCTGGGTGGGCTTGAGCACGCCGGTCGAGACCACCGTGGCGATCGAGTTGGCGGCGTCATGAAAGCCGTTCATGAAGTCGAACACGATCGCCAGCGCGACCAGCAGCACGACGACCCAGAGCGCGGCCTGCACCGTTTCCATGGCTGCGCGCTCGGCTCAGGAGTTTTCGAGGACGATGCCCTCGATCTGGTTGGCCACGTCCTCGCACTTGTCGGTGATGGTCTCCAGCAGTTCGTAGATGGCCTTGAGCTTGATGACCTCGCGCACGTCCGGCTCTTCACGGAACAGCTTGCTCATGGCGCTGCGCATGACGCGGTCGGCATCGGATTCGAGGCGGTCGATTTCCTCGCAGGTCTTGAGCGTGGCCTCGGCCGTGGTGGGCTCGGCGATCTTGCCCAGCAGGCGCACCGCGGCCTGCACGCGCTGGCAGCACTTGACCGACAGCTCGGTCAGGCGCACGATTTCCTCGGTCATGTGATGGATGTCGTACAGCGCCATCGTCTCGGCCGAGTCCTGCAGCAGGTCGGCCACGTCGTCCATGAGGTTGATCAGGCCGTGGATCTGCTCGCGGTCGATCGGGGTGATGAAGGTGGTGTGGATGAGGCGGTTGACCTCTTCGGTCACGCGGTCGGCGGCGCGCTCGGCGTTGTCCACGTCCCTGGCGTATTTTTCGCGCTGTCCCAGGTCGCCGTAGTGCGCCACCAGCAGCGAAAAGGCATTGGCGGCTTCGACGATGCGGTCGGCGTGCTGGTTGAACAGCTCAAAAAAATTGCCCTCCTTGGGCAACAGCTTGCTGAGCAGCATGAGGGATAACCTTGCTTCAGTAAATCGAAAGTCTGCGGACCACTGGATCGCAGCGCCCACGACGATCCGGTGAGTTTAACCACCCCGATCGCGGCGCTGGCTGACACACGTGGCAAATCAACCACTGCCCCACCGCTGAGACGCCGTGGCACCGCCGGGCGGTCGGCCGCACCCGGTGTCGCGTTCGAAAAGCTACAATAATCATAGCTGCTGGCGCAGTATTGATGTGCGCTGGAGCCCGATTTGGCTCCGAATCCGGCATGGACCGCCCAGGGCTCATGCGCCCTCCAGGCGTTCGATGCCCTGCCCGGCCACGGCCGCCAGCGCCGCTGGCGTGACCAGCTGCGGCGCAATCTCGGCCAGCGGACGCAGCACGAAGGCGCGCTGCAGCATGCGCGGGTGCGGCACGCACAGCGCAGCGCTGTCGATGCGGCCGTCGCCATAGCGCAGCAGGTCCAGGTCCAGCGTGCGCGGCGCGTGGCGATACGGCCGCTGGCGGCCGGCCGCCTGCTCCAGCCGCTGCAACCCGGCCAGCAGCTCGGGCGCCGACAGGCCGGTGCGCAGCGCCACCACGGCGTTGACGTAGTCCGGCCCGCCGGCGTCCACCGGCGCGCTGCGGTACAGGCTGGAGCGCGCCTGCAGCTGCGTGTCCGGCAGCCGCGCCAGCGCCTCGATGGCGGCGCGCACGCTGGCGGCCGCGTCGCCCAGGTTGGCGCCCAGCGCCACATAGGCCAGCACCGGCGCGCGCAGATGGGACAGCGGCTGCGTCACGGCTGGGCCGGCGGCGGGCCGGCGTCGGGCGCCGATCCGCCCGCGCCGGCAGGCTTGCGACGGCGCCGCCGGCGCTTCTTGGCCGGGGTGGCGGCGGCGTCGGGGGCGGGCGCGGGTGGCGCCGTCTCCAGCGTGCCCGCCGGCACCCGGTGCACGCGCGGCGCCTGGCGTTTGCTGCGCTGCTGCTCGGCACGCAGCTCGGTCATCATGCTTTCGCGCTCGCCGTCGTCGGCCAGGCTGAACTGCTGCCACCAGTCGGCCAGCTCCTCGCTCACCTCGCCCACGTCGGCGCGCAGGCGCATGAAGTCGAAGCCGGCGCGAAAGCGCGGCTGCTCGACCAGACTGAACGGCGTCTGGCCGCTGCGCTTTTCAAAGCGCGGCTGCATCATCCAGATTTCACGCATGTCGGCGCCCAGCTTGCCGCGCCCGGACACGTCACCGACGCGGGCGTCGAACACCTCGTCGATGGCGTCCTGCAGCGCCGGGAACGGGTGTTCCTGGCGCGCCAGCCGCGCGTTCCAGCCCGCCAGCACGTCCTGCCACAGCACGCAGGCCAGCAAGAACGAGGGCGCCACCGGTTTGCCTTCGCCCACGCGCCGGTCGGTGTCTTGCAGCGCCGCCTTCACGAAGGGCTGGTCGGCGCGCTCGACCACCACGTCCAGCAGCGGGTAGATGCCGCGCGCCAGCCCCAGCTTGCGCAGCTGCTCGACGCTGGCCAGCGCGTGGCCGGTCTGCAGGAGCTTGAGCATTTCGTCGAACAGGCGGCTTTGCGGCACCTCGGCCAGCAGCGGCAGGACTTCGACCAGCGGGCGGGCGGTCTTGGGTTCGATACGAAAGCCCAGCGCCGCCAGCTTGGCGCCAAAGCGCACGGCGCGGATGGCGCGCACCGGGTCTTCGCGGTAGCGCGTGGCGGGATCGCCGATCATGCGCAGCAGCTTCTTGTGCGCGTCGGCGATGCCGCCGTGGTAGTCCACCACCACGCGCGCCTGCGGGTCGTAGTACATGGCGTTAACGGTGAAGTCGCGCCGCGCCGCGTCTTCGTCCTGGCTGCCCCAGACGTTGTCGCGCAGCACCCGCCCGCTGGCGTCTACCGCGTGCTTCATGCCGGCCAGCTGGCCCTTGGCGGTGCGTTCGTTGCCGCGGATGGCCTCGGCGGTGGCGTTGTCCACGTAGGCGCGGAAGGTGGACACCTCGATCACCTCGTGCTCGCGCCCGCGGCCGAACACCACGTGCACGATGCGAAAGCGGCGCCCGATGATGAAGGCGCGCCGGAACAGCTGCTTGACCTGCTCCGGCGTGGCGTTGGTGGCGACGTCGAAGTCCTTGGGCTTGAGCCCCAGCAGCAAATCGCGCACGGCGCCGCCGACGATGTAGGCCTCGTAGCCGGCTTCCTTGAGCGTGCGCACCACGCCGGCGGCACGCTCGTCCACCAGCGCCGGGTTGATGCCGTGGCCCTCGGGGCCGATTTCGACCCGCTTGCCGCGCCGCTTGCGCGCGTTGCCTCCGGTGGCGCTGTCGATCAGCTTGTGGATCAGTTGCTTGATCATGTGTCTTCCTTGAACAGCTCCAGCACGCGCCAGCCGCGCTCGCTGGCGATGGCGCGCAGCGCGTCGTCCGGGTTGGTGGCCACCGGCTGCTGCGCCTTTTCCAGCAGCGGCAGGTCGTTGCGCGAGTCGGAATAGAAGGTGATGTCGACGTCGCTCCAATCGTGCCCGCGGGCGCGCAGCCAGTCGGCCACGCGCGCCACCTTGCCTTCGCGAAACGAGGGGGTGCCGGCGATTTCGCCGGTGATCCAGCCGGCGCCATCGCGCACCAGCTCGATGGCGATCAGCTCGTCGATGCCGAACGCCTGGGCGATCGGGCGTGTGACGAATTCGTTGGTCGCCGTCACCATCAGCAGGCCATGCCCGGCCTGGCGGTGCGCCTCGACCAGCGCGCGGGCCTGCGGGCGCAGCGCCGGGCCCACCACCTCGCGCATGAAGCGCGCATGCGCCCGGGCCGCCTGCTCGGGGCCCTGGCGGCGCACCGCTTCGGTGGCAAAGCGCACGTACTCGCGCACGTCCAGCGTGCCGGCCTGGTAGCGGGCATAGAACTCGTCGTTGCGGCGCTGGAAGTCGACCGGATCGGTCCAGCCGATGCGGGTGGTGAACTCGCCCCAGGCGTAGTCCGAATCGATCGGCAGCAGCGTGTGGTCGAGGTCGAACAGGGCGAGTTTGAGCATCGAATCAGTGGTTGGTGCAGGCGGACAGGGCGCCGCCTGCTATTCATTTTCCAGCATCGCCTTGACCAGCGGAATGGTGATGGCGCGCTGGGCCTGCAGGGCGTAGCGGTCGAGCTGGTCGAGCAGTTGCATCAGGCTGCCCAGATCGCGTGCAAAGCGCCGCAGCACGAAGTCCATCACCTCGTCGGACAGGAACACGCCGCGCGCGTCGGCGGCCTGGCGCAGCGCGGCGCGCAGCTCCGGCTCGGGCAGCGGGTGCAGCTCGAACACATGGCCCCAGCCGAGCCGGCTGCGCAGGTCCTCGCGCAGCGGCAGGTCGGCCGGTGGCACGCCGCCGGCCGCCAGCACGGCGCGCGGCCGACCGCTGGGCGGCGTGATCGCGTTGACGAACCAGTTGAAGGCGGTGTGCTGCAGCTCGGCGCCGTACCGCTGCACGTCGTCCATCAGCACGGCATCCCAGGCCTCGTCGAAGGGCAGGCGCGGCGGAGTTTCGGGGTCCAGCCAGCCGACCCGCGCGCCCTGCTCGGCCAGCGCCTGGCGCGCCGCGCGCAGCAAGTGGGTCTTGCCACTGCCGGGCGGGCCCCACAGGTAGGTCGGCACCGGCGAGCGCGTGGCGCCACCCGTCCACAGCCGCAGGTGCTGCACGGCGGCGGCGTTGGCGCCGGCCAGAAAGCCGCTCAGGGTGGGTTCGGGCGCCAGCCCGATGTCCAGGGCGATCTGCCTCATCGGACGCCAGGGGCGAAAAACGGCATGAACAGGGGGTGCATGAAGCCGGAAACAGGCGGGGCGCGGTCGGGGGCACGGGGGTGCAGCGCCTAGAATCTGGCCTCGATTCTACGCAGCGCATGTCCCGCGCGCGGACCGCCCGCCATTTTCAACCGCCCAGCCTCGATGAGCCCCTCCTCCACCCCCTCCCCCCTCAGCTACAAGGATGCCGGTGTCGACATCGACGCCGGCGATGCGCTGGTCGAACGCATCAAGCCGCTGGCGCGGCGAACCCTGCGCGAAGGGGTGCTGTCCGGCCTGGGCGGCTTCGGCGCGCTGTTCGAAGTGCCGCGGCGCTACCGCGAGCCGGTGCTGGTGTCGGGCACCGACGGCGTCGGCACCAAGCTGAAGCTGGCTTTCGAATGGGCCATGCACGACGGCGTCGGCATCGATCTGGTGGCCATGAGCGTCAACGACGTGCTGGTGCAGGGCGCCGAACCGCTGTTCTTCCTCGACTACTTCGCCTGCGGGCGACTGGACGTGGACACGGCGGCGACGGTGGTGGGCGGCATCGCGCGCGGCTGCGAGCTGGCCGGCTGCGCCCTGATCGGCGGCGAAACCGCCGAAATGCCCGGCATGTACCCGCCCGGCGAGTACGACCTGGCGGGCTTTTGCGTCGGCGCGGTCGAAAAGTCCGCTCTCCTCACCGGGCGCGACGTGGCCGCCGGCGACGTGGTGCTGGGCCTGGCTTCCAGCGGCGTGCACAGCAACGGCTTCTCGCTGTTGCGCAAGTGCATCGAGCGCGCCGCCGGCCAGTTGCCGGCCACCCTGGACGGGCAGCCGTTTCGCCAGGCCGTGATGGCGCCCACCCGCATCTACGTCAAGCCGGTGCTGGCGGCGCTGGCGGCGCCCGGCGGCATCAAGGCGCTGGCGCACATCACCGGCGGCGGCCTGCTCGAAAACATCCCGCGCGTGCTGCCCGCAGGCCTGGCCGCCCACCTGCGCGCCGGCAGCTGGCCGCGCAGCGAGCTGTTCACCTGGCTGCAGGCCACCGCCGGCATCGACGACCACGAGATGAACCGCACCTTCAACAACGGCATCGGCATGGTGGTCGTGGTGGCGCCGGCGCAGGCCGCGGCCTGTGCCCAGGCGCTGCGCGCGGCCGGCGAGCAGGTGTTCGAGATCGGCCACATCGCCGCGCGCGGCGACGGCGCCGCCGTGCAGGTGGCCTGAAGCCGGCCACCCCCTACCCGATCGACCTTGCAGCCGATGCACGCGCCCCTGCCCGACCCGCGCCTGCGCACCGCCACCCTGGCCAGCCACGGGCTGATCGCCGCCAGCCTGCTGCTGGTCATGTGGCAGGGCCTGCTGCCGGGCCTGCTGTGCGTGTGCGTGGGCTTTTTCTGCACCCGCTGGCTCAGCCCACGGCTGGCGCTGCCGGCACGCCAGGCCGACCGCCAGGCACCGCGCCTGGCCGCCACCGTGGTGGCGCTGCTGCCGCTGCTGCTGCTGGCGCTGGCGCTGCCGCGCACGCGCGGGCTGATTCTGGACGCGCCGGCCCAGTACCGCGAGCTGCTGGGCTTTCTGGCGCGCACCGTGCTGGAGCTGCGCGACCGGCTGCCGCCGGACATCGGCGCCCAGCTGCCCGAAGGCGCGGTCGAGATCCAGCGTGCCATGGCCAGCTACCTGGCCAGCAAGGCCGGCACGCTGGCCACCACCGGGCGCGCCTGGCTGTCGGGCCTGCTGTTTGCCTACGTCGGGCTGCTGATCGGCGCGCTGGCGGCGGCCCGCCCCAGCACGCCGGGCCTCAAGCCGCTGGCCGCCCAGTTGCACCTGCGCGTGCGGCGCTTCGGCGAGACCTTTCGCCAGATCGTGGTGGCGCAGTTCTGGATCGCGCTGTTCAACACCTGCCTGACCGCCGTCTTCCTGCTGGCAATCCTGCCGCTCACCGGCCACCGCCTGCCCTACACGATGGCGCTGATCCTGCTGACCTTCGTGGCCGGCCTGATCCCGATCGTCGGCAACCTGATCTGCAACGGCGTGCTGACCCTGGTCGGCCTGTCGGTGTCGCCCGGGGTGGCGCTGGCCTGCCTGGCCTTTCTGATCGCCATCCACAAGGCCGAATACTTCATCAACGCCAAGGTCATCGGCCACCGCACCCATATGGGCGTGTGGGAGCTGCTGAGCGTGATGTTCGTGATGGAAGCCGTGTTCGGTCCGGCCGGTCTGGTGGCGGCGCCGCTGTTCTACGCCTACGGCAAGAAGGAATTGCAGGCCTCGGGCTGGGTCTGATGCCAACCGGCATGCATCGGTGACGGATGGCCTCGCTGCGGGTCGATGACGGCAGGATCCCGGGGAGTGGCTTCGGACCGCCGTCGGCACCCGATTTGCTATTTATTCAATAGCTTTTGGCGCTTGCCAGACAAGCGCTGGAGGCCGATTATCCTTGGAATACAGCCCCCCCCCCGCCGGTGGCGCCGGCCGTCAGGACCGGGCCGCCTGCTTCCAGGCCTGTGCGGCGGCGGGCTCGTCGCCGCGCTGCTCGGCCAGCTCGGCCAGCGCGCGCCAGGCATGGCGGCGCAGCTCGGCGTCGGGCAGCGACTGCGCCGCCTGACCCAGCAGCAGCTGAGCCCGGCCCCACAGGCCGCGGTGGCGGCAGGCCATGCCGGCCAGGTATTGCAGGCTGGGGTCGCGCGGGTGGGCCTGCTGGGCCGACTCGACCAGCGCCAGCCATTGCTGGTCGGAGGCCTCGCCGGTGGCGATCAGGGCCTGCTCCAGCACCTGCACCAGGCGGGCGCGCAGCGCCGGGCCGAAGCTGCCTGGCTGGGCCAGCGCCTGCTCCCACACCGGGCGCAGCCATTGCCGCACCAGGGCGCGCGGGCCGTCCAGCGCCAGCATGCGCTGGGCGGCGCGCAGCGCCAGCTCGGGCATGGCGCGCTCGCCGGCGTCCAGCGAGCCCCACACGGCCTGCAGCTGCGCCGGGTCGTGCACCTCGTCGATCAAGCTGGCCGCCAGCCCGCGCAGCAGGCTGCGCGCCGCGGCCGGCGAAAAGGCCCCGTGCTTGGCCAGCAGGCGCGCGGTTTCCAGGGCCTCGGCGTGGTGCCCGCTCTGGCGCGCCGCCTTGAGCTTGATGCGCAGCGCCGCCGTGCGCCGGGTGGCACCGGCGGGCAGCTCGTTGAGCCGCGCCAGCGCCGCGCCGGCGTCCCGCTGGTCGAGCGACCAGCGCGCGGCGCGCAGCAGCACGCCTTCGCGCAGCTCGGGGGCGGCGCCGGCACGGCCGGCCACGTCGAGCGCGTGTTCCAGATGCTGGTCGCGCATGGCCTCGTCGCGCAAGGCATGCGCGCTTTCGGCCACCGTCATGTGGGCCAGGGTGCGCAGGCTGGGCGCGTGCGGCGGGGCTTCGGCGGCGTCGCTCAGGGCCTGCACCCGGGTCAGCGCGCTTTCGGCGGCCTTGCGCGCACGCAGAAAGCGTCCGGCGGCCAGTTGCGCGGCAGCGTCGATCAGGGTGGCGTGCATGGCGCGCTCGCGCTGCTGGGTGCGCCAGCGGCGCGCCTGGCGCGGCAGCTGAACCATGGCCGACAGCGCCCGCAGCGCCAGGTACAGCAGCACGAACAGCGCCAGCAGCAGCAGCAGCGCCAGGTTGACCGACACGTCCACCCGGTGCGGCGGCCAGAACACCGTCACCGTGCCTTCGTTGTCACCGGCAAACAGCGCCAGCGCCACCGCGGCGGCGAACAGACCCATCAACCACAGGGCGGCGCGCATGGTGGTCAGCGCGTCCCGGGCACCGTGTGGGCCGTGGCCACGGCCTGCCCCAGGGCGACCAGGGAATCGTCCACGCGCGGCAACTCGGCCGAGCGGGTGCTGACCTGGACCTGCTGCAGCAAGGTGGCGGCGGCCTGGGTGCGGCGCGAGGCCGGGTCGAACCAGGTGCCCAGGGACATGGCGGCGGCGGTCAGGTCGGCGCGCGCGGCTTCGTACTGGCGCGCCAGCAGCGCCAGGCGCGCGCCCTGCAGGCGCAGCTTGAGATTTTCGCGCACGAAGAACACCTGCTCGGGGCTGAGCATGCTGGCCTCGGGGCGTTCGATGCGGCTGACGCGCAGCAGGCCCTGGGCCTCGTCCCGCACGCTCTGCCACAGCCGGCCCCAGGCGCTTTCGGCGGCGGCGGCGGGGGCGGTGGTGGCCGGGGCGCTGCGCGCGTGCGGCACCTCGTTGGCGGCGGGCAGATCGTCGACCTGCCGCAGCAGCTGATCGAGCCGCGCCAGCAGGCCGGCGGCGTCGGGGATGCTGGCCGACTTGACGCGCTCGAGGTCGCGCGCCACGGCGCGGCCGACCGGCGCCAGGCGCGGGTCGCTGCTGCGCGCCAGGCGCCGCTCGGCGGTGCGCAGCGCGGCCAGCAGCGGCTCCACGCTGCCGGTCAGCTGGGTCTGGTCCTGCGCCAGGCGCAGGGCGGCTTCCAGATCCACCGCCAGGTTCTCGTCGCGCGCGCGGGCGACGCTGTGCACCAGCTCGTCGAGCTGCGCCCGGTAGGCGGCCAGTTCGGCCAGGCGGGCGTCCAGCGCCGCCACCTTGCCGGCCATGTCGCGCACGCCCTCCTCGGCCTGGCGCGCCAGGGTGCGCGCCTCCACCGACTGCGTGCCGGCTTCCCGGCTCTGGCGCGCCAGCTGTTCCTGCATGCCGGTCAGCTTCTGCCACAGCAGCAGGCCGACCACCAGGCCGGCCGCGGCCAGCAGCCAGGCCAGCCACAGGCCGGGGGACACGCCGGCGCCGCGCGGTGCCGCGGCATGCGCTGGCGCCAGCGGGCTGGCCGGCGCCGCCGTGCCGGCCTCGGTCGCCACGGGCGCCGGCACAGGGGGCGGCGCGGCAGGCGCTGCGGGGCTCGGCTCGGACGTCATGCGAGCGATTTTATCGACGCACTCACCGCGTCCAGCGTGGGCTGGCTGTGGTGCACCGTGCCAAACCCGGCGGCCCGCGCCGCGGCGCCGATGCGTGGGTGGGTGACCAGCGCGCGCGCCGCCTGCCAGCCGATCTGCGGCAGGCACTGGCGCAGGTGGGCAATGGCTTCGGAACTGCTGAACAGCCACAGCGTGCCGTCGCGCGCCGCCGCCGCGGCCCGCGCCAGGCCGGCGGCATCCAGCCGCGGCGCCGTGCGGCGGTAGGCCAGCACCTGATCGACCTCGGCGCCGGCCGCCGTCAGCTGCGCCGCCAGCCAGTCGCGGCCGGCCACGCTGCCCGCGGCGTCACCGCCGCGCACGATCAGCACGCGCAGGCCAGGGCGCACCTGCGGTGCCACCTGGGCCCACAGCGATTCGGAGTCGAATTGCGGCGCCTCGGGCGCCGGCTGATCGATGCGAGCGGCCGGCCAGCCGGCCCGCTGCAGCGCCGCCGTGGTGCCCGGACCGGGCGACCATGCTCTTGTTTCGATAGCTGTCAGCGCTTGCTGCAACTGCACTGCAGCCTGATTTGACCCCATAAACCCGGTGACCGCGTTGCCGCTGACGAACATCGCCACGGCATAGTCGCCCAGGTGCTGGCGCACCTGCAGCAGGCGACCGGCCAGGGGCTCGGGCACGATGTCGATCAGCGGCAGCGCCTGCGCGTCGATGCCGCATTGGCGCAGCTGGCCCACCCAGTGGGCGGCGTCGTGCGCCGGCCGGGTGACGAGCACGCGCGGCGCAGCCATGGGCCGGCTCAACGGGCGCCGCCGGCGCGCAGCCCGGCCGCCACACGCTCGCCCAGGGCTTCGGCCTGCGCCAGGGTGCTTACCTGGGCCTCGCCCTCGGCCCTGACCAGCACCGGCGCGCCTTCAGGGTCGCCCCAGGCAGCGCGTAGGTGCAGACGCTCGCCCTGCCGCGTGGCGTGCGCCGCCAGCGGCATCGAGCAGCTGCCCCCCATGGCGCGGCTGACGGCGCGTTCGGCCGCCACCGCCAGCCAGGTCGGCTGGTCGGCCAGCGGCGCCAGCGCCTGCGTCAGCTCGCCGCGGCCTGCGCGGATTTCGATGCCCAGCGCCCCCTGCCCGGCCGCCGGCAGCATGGCGTCGCTGTCGAAGATGTGGCGGATGCGCGCCGCCAGCCCCAGGCGCTTGAGGCCGGCGGCGGCCAGCACGATGCCGGCGTACCGGCCTTCGTCGAGCTTGCGCAGCCGCGTGTCGAGGTTGCCGCGCAGCGGCTCGATGCGCAGGTCGGGCCGCAGGGCGCGCAGCAGCACCGTGCGGCGCAGGCTGGAGGTGCCGACCACGGCGCCGGCCGGCAGCTCATCCAGGCTGGCGTGCGCGGGCGACACCCAGGCGTCGCGCGGGTCCTCGCGCGCCATCACGCAGGCCAGCTGCAGGCCCGCGGGCAGCTCCATCGGCACGTCCTTGAGCGAGTGCACGGCAATGTCGGCGCGGCCGTCTTCGAGCGCGGCTTCCAGCTCCTTGACGAACAGGCCCTTGCCGCCCACCTTGCTGAGCGTGCGGTCGAGGATCTGGTCGCCCTGGGTGGTCATGCCCAGCAGCCGCACGCTGTGGCCGCGCTGCGTCAGCAGGGCACGCACATGTTCGGCCTGCCACAGGGCCAGGCGGCTTTCACGGGTGGCGATGGTGATGGAAAGAGACATGGGGGGCGATGCTACCGGACGCCGCGGCCCGGCACCCGCGAGACCTCAGCGGCGTGCCCTGTGCGCCCGGCCGCCGGCGACGGCCGGCGCGCCGTTCAGCGCGGCTCGCCGAGCGCCGCACGCACCGCCGCCAGCTGCCGGCGCGACACCGGCAGCGCTTCGTCGAGGCCGGCCAGTTGCACGGCCCAGCCCTCGCCCTCGTCCGGGTCCTGGTGGCGCACCAGGGCCCGGATGGCGTTGCGCGCCACCAGCGTGCTGCGGTGGATGCGCAGAAAGCGCCCGCCATGGCGCTCTTCCAGCTGGTTCAGGCTGCCGTCCAGCAGATGGCTGGCGTCGGCCGTGCGCACGGTGATGTACTTGAGCTCGGCCTTCAGGTAGAGCACCTCCGCCAGCGGCACGCGCAGCGTGCGGTGGCGCTCGGTGATGAGCAACCAGTCAGGGGCCGAATCGTGCTCTGGCGCGCTCCGCAACTGCGCCACGCGCTGCGTTTTTTGTAGCGCCGCCTGCAGGCGTTCGAGCCGCACCGGCTTGGTCAGGTAGTCGACGGCATCGATCTCGAAGGCGCGCACCGCGTGTTCGGCGTGGGCGGTGACGAACACCACCCGCGGCGGCTCGGGCAAGGCGCGCAGCGCGCAGGCCAGCTGCATGCCGTCGGCCCCCGGCATGTGGATGTCCAGCAGCGCCACATCGAAGCGCTGGTGCTGCGCCAGGGCCAGCGCCTGGGCGGCCGTGCCGGCCTCGGCGGCGGCCACAGCCTCGGGCTCGCGGCAGTCGGCCAGCAGCGCGCGCAGGCGCGCACGCGCCAGCGGCTCGTCGTCGACCACCAGCACCTGCAGCGCCATCACGCCCCTCGCCCCGGCAAGGGCACCTCGATGCGGGCCTGATATACGCCGTCCACCAGCGCCGTGCGGAAGTCGCCCTCCAGATCGTGCAGCAGGCGCAGCCGGTCGCGCACGTTGGCCTGCGCGATGCCGAAGCCCGCCCGCCCCTGCCCGGCCGGCACGGTGTTGGTGACCTTGATCAGCGCGCGCTGGCCGCGCCGCTGGGTCGAAATGCGCAGCTCGGCGCCGCCGGGGCTGGGCTCGACGCCGTGCTTGACGGCGTTTTCCACCAGCGGCTGCAGGATCAGCGGCGGCAGGCGCGCGCCGTGCACGCGCTCGTCCAGCGCCCACTCCACCCGCAGGCGCTCGCCGAAACGCAGTTGCTCGATCTCCAGATAGCGCTGCGCCAGCTCGATTTCCTGGCCGACGGTGGCGCTGTCGCCCTGCTCGGCCAGCGCGTGGCGGAACAGGTCGGACAGGTCTTCCAGCACCCGTTCGGCCTTGGCCGGCTCGGCGCGCACCAGGGCGATGGCGGTGTTGAGGGTGTTGAACAAAAAATGCGGGCGGATGCGCGACTGCAGCTCGGCCAGCCGCGCCGTGGTGGCCGCCGGCTGGCGACCGCGCACGCGCCACAGCAACCCGGCCATCAGGCCGGCGGCCAGCAACGCCCCGGTGCTGGCGCTGGCCAGCCAGGGCGGCGCGGCGGCAAAACCCAGCAGCGCCAGCGTGCCGCAGGCGTACAAGCCGGCCAGCGCCCCCAGCGCCACCCCGGCGGCGGCCTGCAGCGGCCAGCTCAGGCGCGCCAGCAGGCGCTTGAGCGCGCAGGCCAGCACCAGCCACAGCAGCGTGGCCGGCAGGGCGCCGCCGGTAACCAGCGCCACCCGCGCCAGCCAGTCCGACAGGTCGGCGGTGAGGTACATCAGCCCGACCCCGATCACCGCCTCCACGTACAGCACGGCGCGCAGGATCACCCCCACCTGACAGGCGTCGAACACCAGCGGTGGCGGCGCCGGGCGCGCCTTGGGCGGCCGCTTGCGTTCACCGAAGGTCGATAGAATTTGCGAGTCCTGCATGGGCCGTGGCGATTGTGGCCGCAGTGTAGGCCGCAACCCGCGCGCTCCGGGCGCGTCCGTCCGTCCAGCCGCGCCGTTCGTCAGTCCGCGCGCCACTTCTTCACACCCGCATGTCCGCCAACCAACTCGACAAGAAATCCCAGGCCTGGTCCGCCCTGTTCTCTGAACCGATGAGCGAGCTGGTGCAGCGCTACACGGCCAGCGTCGACTTCGACCGGCGCCTGGCCAGCGCCGACATCACCGGCAGCCTGGCGCACGCCGACATGCTGGCGGCGCAGGGCATCATCAGCGCCCAGGACCTGGCCGACATCAGGCGCGGCATGGCGCAGATCCAGGGCGAGATCGAGCGCGGCGAATTCAGCTGGCAGCTGGCGCTGGAAGACGTGCACCTGAACATCGAGGCGCGCCTGACCCAGCTGGTGGGCGACGCCGGCAAGCGCCTGCACACCGGCCGCAGCCGCAACGACCAGGTGGCCACCGACATCCGCCTGTGGCTGCGCGGCGAGATCGACCTCATCACCGGCCTGCTGCGCGAGCTGCAGGGCGCGCTGGTGGAGGTCGCGCAGCGCCATATCGACGTCATCCTGCCCGGCTTCACCCACCTGCAGGTGGCCCAGCCCGTGAGCTTTGCCCACCACCTGCTGGCCTACGTCGAGATGTTCAGCCGCGACGAACAGCGCATGCTGGATGCCCGAAAGCGCGTCAACCAGCTGCCGCTGGGCAGCGCCGCCCTGGCCGGCACCACCTACCCGCTGGACCGCGAGCGCGTGGCGCGCACGCTGGGCATGGAAGGCGTCTGCCAGAACAGCCTGGACGCGGTGAGCGACCGCGACTTTGCGATCGAATTTTCCGCCGCCGCCAGCCTGGTGATGGTGCACATCAGCCGTCTGAGCGAAGAGCTGATTCTGTGGATGAGCCAGAACTTCGCCTTCATCCGCATCGCCGACCGCTTCACCACCGGCTCGTCGATCATGCCGCAGAAGAAAAACCCCGACGTGCCCGAACTGGCGCGCGGCAAGACCGGCCGCGTGGTCGGCCACCTGATGGGCCTGATCACCCTGATGAAGGGCCAGCCGCTGGCCTACAACAAGGACAACCAGGAAGACAAGGAGCCGCTGTTCGACACCGTGGACACGCTGCGCGACACCCTGCGCATCTTCGTCGAGATGATCGGCGGCCAGCCCAACCCGGTCAGCGGCGCCAAGGAAGGCGGCATCAGCGTGAACCCCGCCGCCATGGAGGCGGCGGCGCAGAAGGGCTACGCCACCGCCACCGACCTGGCCGACTACCTTGTCAAGAAGGGCCTGCCCTTCCGCGACGCACACGAAACCGTGGCCCACGCCGTGAAAGCCGCCCAGTCGCACGCCTGCGACCTGTCGGAGCTGCCGCTGAAGGTGCTGCAGGAATTCCACCCGGCCATCGACAAGGACGTCTACCAGGTCCTCAGCCTGCGCGGCAGCCTGAACGCCCGCGCCACCCTGGGTGGCACGGCGCCGGCGCAGGTGCAGACACAGATCGCACGACACCGGGCGCGGCTGGCGCTTGGCTGAGCGGCGTCGCTGACTGGGCGAACGGCCCACCCTCCCGGCGCGCGCCGGAATCTGCGTCGGCGCGGGCAAGCCCCTCCAACCGCCGCTTCCAGGCTGAGTGGGGGGATCAGGTGTTGGCCGCCAGATCCACCACCGGCTGGCTCCCGCACGGCAACCGATTCGCACCTACGGCACCTTGCGCGCGGAACCACTCGATGGTCTGCGCCAGGCCTTGCACCAAGGGCACTTCCGGTTGCCATTCGAGCCAACGCTGTGCCTGGCTGATGTCGGGCTGGCGACAGCGCGGGTCCTCTTCACGTGCCGGCAGCGTCCGCACGCCAGCGTTGCTGCCGGTCAGGCGCAGCACCATGGCAGCCAACGCATGCATCGACACCTCCTGCGGATTGCCCAGGTTGATCGGACCCGTCACGCGCTCCTGCGCCATCAGGGCCAGCAGACCACGCACGGTATCGCTGACGTAGCAGAAGGAGCGGGTCTGCCGACCATCGCCGTGCAGCGGCAGCGGCTCTGCGCGCAACGCGCTGGTGATGAACGTGCTGACCACGCGACCGTCCTGTGGTCGCAGGCGCGGGCCATAGGTGTTGAACAGACGCGCCAGCCGCACCTGGGTGCCGTGCTGCCGGGCATGCGCCACCGTCAGGGCCTCCGCGCAACGCTTGCCCTCGTCGTAGCAACTGCGCGGGCCCACCGGGTTGACGTGGCCCCGGTAGGCCTCGGTCTGTGGATGCACCTGCGGGTCGCCGTACACCTCGCTGGTGGAAGTCAGCAACATGCGGGCACCGTGGGCCCGCGCAAAGTCCAGCGCGTTCAGGGTGCCCAGGACGTTGGTGCGAATGGTCTGCACCGGCGCGGCCTGGTAGTCGACCGGGCTGGCCGGGCTGGCCAGGTGAAACACGCGCTGGGCAGCCGGCAATCGCTGCCACAAGGCCGGATCCACCACGTCCCCAGGCACGAAGGCAAACCCAGGGACCGCCAGCAGGTGCGCCACGTTGTCGCTGCTTCCACTGGACAGGTCGTCCACGCACGTGACTTGAACGCCCTGGATCAGCAGGGCCTCGCAAAGGTGGCTGCCGATGAAGCCGGCCCCGCCGGTAACCACTGTGACGCCCAAACAGTAATGTCCCCTCTGCCCCAGATAGAAGTGTCCCCTTGTTGTGGACACGAAGGGGTACGAGGTGCAGGTGCTGATGAGTGTGAAGGAAGCGGGAAGGCTGGCCGTGCTGA
>WBZM01000084.1_pt1 | contig 157575 bp, 133 predicted proteins | sample 5204271 | NCBI WGS metagenome assembly WBZM01 (sample SAMN12344346, study PRJNA552823) | activated sludge metagenome | biome: Activated sludge suspended growth; feature: Nitrification reactor; material: Wastewater; isolation source: activated sludge from nitrification reactor of wastewater... | reverse complement strand
TACCCTCCGGGCTTGGCTCTCGGCGGCCGTGGCAGGCCGCCGAGCCTTATGCGCCGTAGGGACCGGCGAGACGGAGCGAAGGAGAAGGCGCCCCCCGTCCCCGCCCGAGCGGCCACGCGTCTACTCCTTCTCCGGCTGCAGCCAGAACCGGATCCCCACCCCCGAGTCGAATGAAATCCCTAGCTCGTCCGGGATCACGCGGATGTCCCCCGACTCCAGCGCCAGCTCGTCCTGCACGACCGCCACGTCCAACCCCAGATCGGCATAGACCCCGAATGGCCCCACGATTCGCCGGCTGATCTCCAGCTCGCCACCGAATGCGACGTAGGCGCCGTCGATCTCGTCCAGCACCTCGTCGTTCTTGTTGGTCAGATCTGCCGATCTCAATCCCGCTCCGAAGCGCAAGCAGGCCGCCAGCCCATATTGCTCCAGATCCGGCTGCCTCGCGCAGGCGCGCGTCCTCGCCCCGACGTACGTGTACGTCGCCTCGGTCTGCTCGATGTCGCGCGTGTCCTGAGGGATCCACACCACCGAGGCTCCGAAGCTCACGAGCGGCAGATACCCCTCGAAGGCGAGCACCATCGCGGCCGCGTCGCTCGGGACGATGCCGGTCACGTACGCGGGACCGATGGAGCCCATGAGCGGAGGAAAGCGAGCTGCGGGCTTCTCCTCCGGCACGATCGGCACCTCCGGCAACACGTACAGAGGCCCGGGGCTCATGAGCGGCGGTCTCGGACGCCCGGTGTCGGTCGGCGGGGGCGCGGGCCGCGCGCCGAGCGGAGCGTCGAGCATGAGGGCGAGGATGACGGCGAGCCCGCGGCCCAGCCCGTCGCAGCCGGGCCCCGAGTCCTCGAGCGCGCGCTTGCCCGACCGTGCGCCACGGGCTGTCACCTCGGCGCGGAAGCCCTCCTTGGCGCTGGTGATCCGGACGCGGAGCTCGAGCTCCGGCTCGCCGTCACGGGAGAGGATCGGCTCGCCGGCGAGCGCCTCGACCTGCGCCTTCAGCTCGTCCGCGTCCGGGCACGACTCGGCCCCCGTCGAGCGATCGACCGCGAGGCGCGCGATGGGGGGCTGGGGAGGCTGGGCCTGGGGTTGGGCCCAGGCAACACGGCCCCCCAGGACCGACCACACGACCAGCGACACGGCCAGCCAAACGCGGACCATCCCCTCATGAGTGGCCGGGCGCCCGGGCCGACTTCACTTTATTTTTTCTCTTTTGCGAGACGCGCGACCGTCTGGGCGAACTCACGCACCAGGACCTTCGCCACGTGCAGACGATATCCCCGGGTGGAGCGGACGTCGTCGATGGGGGCGATGTCCGCCTCCACCGCCTTGTCGAGCGCGGCGTCGTCGAGGGACGCGACGCGAGTCGACAAGAAGAGCTCGCGCGTGCGCGGGAGCAACGCCGTGACGGGCGCGACCGAGGCCATGCCCAGACCGCAGCGGGTGATCTGGCCACCCTCGACGACCGCCAGCCCCGCCAGCGCGACCTTGGAGATGGCCTGGGCGCGCCGCGTGCCCACCTTCCGCCAATACGAGACGGCGTTCGGGTCGAGGGGGAGCTCGACGGCGACGACGATCTCGTCCGGCGCCCGGCTGCTCGACTTGTAGCCGGTCTGGAGCTCCGGGAACGGGATGCGTCGCTCACCCCGCACGCTGCGAACGACGATGACAGCATCGTAAGCGGCGAGCGCGGCGACCCCGTCCGCCGCGGGCGACGCCGTCGCCAGGTTCCCGCCCAGCGTACCCCGCGCCTGGATCTGGATGGCGCCGACGTCGCGGCCCATGGCGTCGAGCATCGGCGCCTTCTCGAGGACGACCGGGTGGCGGCGGATCTCGAGGTAGGTGGCGGCCGCGCCGATGCGGAGCACGCTGCCGCGGAGCGCGATCTCCTTGAGCTCCGCCATCGACGAGATGTCGATCACGAAGGGCACGTCCTCCTCCGAGAGCGAGGCGAGCGGCGCGCGCAGCTCTTGCTCGACGAGCCAGTCCGTCCCGCCAGCGAGCAGGACCGGCGTGCGGCCTCCCGCGACCATCTCGTGCACGGCCTCTGCCAGGGCGGCGAGCGTCGGCACCCGGCCATATCGGATCGAACGAAGGTCGGCGATCGTCACGGCGCACCGCCTTGTTTGCGGAGCGCGGCGGCGGCGCGCACGCTCTCGACGATTCGTTGGTAGCCCGTGCAGCGACAAATGTTGCCGGCGAGGGCCTCGCGAATCTCGCCCTCCGTCGGGTCGGGTCTGCGCCGCAGGAGCGCCTCGGCCGCGACGAGCATCCCCGGCGTGCAGATGCCGCACTGCGCGCCGCCCTCGGTGATGAAGGTCTGCTGGATCGGGAGCAGGTGATCGGCGCCGGGGGCGAGGCCCTCCACCGTGGTGATCTCTCGTCCGACACATTGCGCGACCGCGACGAGGCAGGCGTTGACCGGCTCGCCGTCGAGGAGGACCGTGCAAGCGCCGCACTCGCCTTCGCCGCAACCCTCCTTCGTTCCGGGGAGGCCCAGCTCCGTCCGCAGGGCGTCGAGCAGGCGCATCATCGGAGGCAGGTCGACCTCGCGCTTCGTCCCGTTGATGTGGAGAGCGAGCTTCATTCTGCACCTCGCTGCGAGGCCGCGGCGAAGAGCCGCTCGGGCGTGAGAGGCAGGTGGGCCATGCTGATTCCGGTCGCGTGCTCGACCGCCGCGGCGATGGCGGGCGCACCGCCGTCCATCGGGAGCTCGCCGATGCCCTTGGCGCCGCCGCCTGGGCCAAACGGGAACGGACACTCGACCAGCGTGGTCTCGAAGGGAGGCGCGTCGAGCGCGGTGGGAACGATGTAGTTCGTCATTCGAGGGTTCTTGATGTGGCCGTCTTTCCAGACGACCTCTTCCCAGAGAGCCCAGCCGATGGCCTGGAGCGTGCCGCCTTCGAGCTGGCCCTTGCACATGGTGGGGTTGATGGCCTTGCCGACGTCGCCCGCGATGAAGAAGCGCGGCACCGTGGTCTCCAGCGTGTCGAGATCGACCTCCACCTCGGCCACGTCGCACATCCAGCCGAAACACGGGTACGCGTCGCCTTTGTACGTCGTGTCGTCCCACTGGACGTAGCCGGGCGGCTCGTACTGGAGCAGCACCGAGATGTCGCCGCGAGCGAGCAGCCTGTCGGCGGCCGCGGCAAACGAGCCGCCGCTCGCCTCCATCTCGGCCTTCACCCGCGCCCCCACCTCGCGCGCCGCGGCCTCGACGATCGAGCCGACCACCATGACGGTGCGCGAGGCGACCGTCGGCCCCGAGTCGGGGACGACGGCCGTGCTCGGGACGGCGAAATCGACATCCTCCAGGGCGACGCCGGCGGCGTCGGCCGCGAGCTGGCGAAACACCGTCTCGGTGCCCTGCCCGATGTCGGTCGACGCGGTGCGGATGCGGAGCCTTCCTCCGGCGAGCAGGTCGACCGCGACCTTGCCCTTGAGGTAGCGCTCGCCCGAGCCCGTGAAGCCTGCGCCGTGCATGAACACGCTGAGCCCGAGGCCCAGCGCCTTGCGCTCCCCGCGGGCGCGGCGCTCGGCGTTGATCTTGTCGATCTCCGCGCGCCGCTCGAAGTAGTTGCTCCCCGCGAGCGCCTTCTCCAGACACTCCTGACCGGCGACGCTCGTCCGCAGCACCTGCCCGGTGGCGGTCGTATCGCCCTCCACGAGGATGTTCTTTCGCCGCAGCGCGATGGGGTCGACCGACAGCTGGCGCGCGATGGCGTCGAGGTGTCGCTCGATGGCCCAGATTGTCTGCGGAGCGCCGAAGCCGCGGAACGCGCCGTTGGGCGGCGTGTTCGTCGCGACGGCGATGCCCTCGATGCGGACGTTCGGCCAGCGGTACGCACCGGCCGCATGGAGCACGCCGCGGGAGAGGACCACCGGCGTCAGCGTCACGTAGGCGCCCGCGTCCATCACGACGCGCATCTTCACGGCTCGCAGCGTGCCGTCTGCATCGCTGCCGGAGACGATCTCCACCTGGCAGGGGTGGCGCTTGGTCGTCGCCTCGATATCCTCGGCGCGGTCGTAGATCATCCGCACCGGCCGGCCCGACTTCTTCGCGAGGAGCGCGGCGTGCAGGGCGATGACCGAGGGGTACTCCTCTTTCCCGCCGAACCCGCCGCCGGTCACCGCTTGTGTGACGAGCGCGCGCTCCGCCGTGAGGTCGAACGTCTTGAGGAGCGCCTTGTGCACGTAATACGGGCACTGGATGCTCCCGATGACGTGGAGCCCCGCCTCGTCCCACCAGGCGATGACCCCTTGGGTCTCGATGTAGAGCTGCTCCTGGTGGTGGCTGGAGTAGACGCCGCGCGTCACCACCGCACACCGCCCGATCTCCTCGTCGATGGCGTCGGCGCCCTTCGTGATGAGGTAGCGCTTCATCACGTTCGTCCCGGGCTCGCCGAAGCCGTCGGGCGCACGCCACACCACGACGTCACCCGCAAGGGAGCGCCCCGCGTCGAAGACCGGCTCGAGCGGGTCGATGTCGAGCGACACGGCGCGCTTGGCCCGCGCGAGCTTCTGTCTATCCGCGCAGGCCAGGAGGACGACCGGCTCGTAGACGTGGTTGACCTCGTCGTCGGCGAGCACGGGCTGGTCGTCCGCGATGAGGGCCACGCGGTTGTGCGGCACGTCCTTGGCGGACACGACCGTCACATCGGACCAATCGAAGCTGGGGTCGAACCGCACCGCGCGCAGCCGGCCCCGGGCGACCGGGCTGCGGACGGTCGCCCCGAACAGCTCCCCGTGGCGGGGCGGGATGTCGTCCACGTACTGCGCGGTCCCGAGGACCTTTGGCGCGCCGTCCACGCGGGGGACGCTGACCCCCACGGCGTGTCTCGTCTTGTCGGCCATCTCGGGACCGAAGCTACCAGGGTTTGGTCTCAAACGGACCTGGCCGCGATCGTGCCTACGTCCGGTGGTCGACGTGCACCTGCGAGCCCGGCGTGTAGACTGGTTTCGAAGCGCGAGAGCACGCCGCGCTCCCAGAGCCTTCGTCCATTTTCCAACCGAGAAAGACCGGATGACTCGTCCGCCGCCTCCGAGAAGCAGCCGCGGGCGCCGCCGCAGGGCGGATAGCCTCCTCGGCGCCGTCGTCGCATCGAAATACCGCCTCGTCGAGGTGATCGGGCTCGGCGGCACAGGCGCCGTCTACCGGGCCGAGCAGCTCGGATCGGCGGACGCCGTGGCGCTCAAGCTCGTCCACCCGGACGCCGAGGGCTTCTCGCTCCTCGCGATGCGGATGGAGCGTGAGGCGCTCGCCGGCGCCCACCTGCGTCACCCGAACATCGCCGCCACGCTCGACTTCGGATCGCTCGCCGACGGCACGCGGTACCTGGTGACCGAGCTCGTCGTCGGGCGAACGCTGCGGGACGTGATGAAGAGCGGGCCGGTCGAGATGGACCGCGCGGCCAAGCTCGCAAGGCAGCTCTGCGAGGCGCTGCGCGCGTGCCACGCGCGCGGCGTCGTGCACCGCGACCTGAAGCCGCTGAACGTCATGGTCGACGAACGAGCGGGCGAGCAGGCCAAGCTCATCGATTTCGGGCTCGCGCGGATTCCGGCTCGAAACCTCGTGAGCCCCGGCTCCGAGGAGGAACAGGAAGAGGAAGCGCCGACGCTGCAGAACCTCACGCTGCACGGGCTGGTCTTCGGGACCGTGGCGTACATGGCCCCGGAGACCGCGCAGGGGATGGCCGCCGTGAACGAACGGAGCGACCTCTACGCGCTGGGCGTCATCCTCTACGAGCTCTTCACCGGCGTGCACCCCTTCAGCGCCGAGGATCCGGTGGATTTGTTCCTCCAGCACAGGCTCACACCGCCTCCGCCCATGCGCGAGCGCGCGCCCAAGGTCGTGGTGCACCCGGGCTTCGAGGCGATCGTCATGCGCCTCCTGGCCAAGCGCCCCGAGGAGCGCTTCCCGGACGCCGGCGCGGTGCTCGAGGCGCTCGATCGCGCAATGGCCCCGGCGCCCCACGTCAAGCGCGCCGAGATGATGACGCCGCTGTCATCTGTCCTGGTCGACCCGCCCGAGCCGGAGGCGCCGGCAGCAGGCAAGCGCGCGCGGCGCTCCCTCGCCGCGCTGGGGCTCCTCGGCGCGCTCGCGGCGGCAGGCGTAGCGGCCTTCGTCCGGGCCGACCGGCCCGAGCCGGCAGCAGGTCCGCGACCTTCGATCGTCCGCGCCCTCGCCACGTTGCCGCCGGTCCAGGCGCCCCCGGCCCCGCCGTCCGCACACGACGCGATCGCGGCGCGCTTCCGCGAGAGCTGTGATCTCGACCGGTGGCAGGCCGCGGCCGACGCGCTGAAGCCGTGGCTGGACGTCGATGACACGGCGCTCGACGAGGACGAGGACTGGCGCTGTGCGCGACAAGCAGCGCTCCGCGCGGCCTTCACGAGCGCGCCTGGGGTCGACCGTCTCTTCGACGCGATCGCCGAGGTCCCCGGCGGCCGCGGCATCGAGCTGCTCTACGACATCGTCGAGAGTCAGGGCGGCTCGCGCGGCGCGACACTGGCGTGGGCGCAGCTGAAGCGCCCCGAGGTCCGCGCACGCCTGTCGCCTGCGCTGGCCGTCGCCGTCGATCTGCGGCTCGCCTCGTGCCGGGAGAAGCCGGCGCTCTTCGATCGCGCCGGGCAGGTCGGGGACACACGAGCACACCGTGTGTTGGGGATCCTCGGGTCACCGCGGTGCCTCCCGCACCGCGGCGAGTGTTGCTGGCGCAAACACGACGGGCTCGAGGACGCCATGAATGCGATCGAGGCCCGCGAGGGGGCCCGGTGACCCGGACGCTCGATCAGAGGCCGCTGCTCGCGACCGCGCGATCGTGGAGCGTGTCCTTGAGGCCTTTCGTTCCGTCGAGCCTCCGGCAAGCCGGCTCGTGACCGGCGACGCAGGAATCGACGAGGAGCTCGAGCGACCAGGGGTTCGGCGCCGCGCCGGGCGGCGTGTCGAGGATGGCGAGCTCGTAACAAGCCTTGGGGCGGTTGTTCGAACAAGCCTTCTCGAGGAGCGCGCGACCGCGACGCGCGTCCTGCGGGAGCCCGTCTCCGAGCGCCAACCGAAGGCCGAGCTCCTCGCAGCCGGCGGCCTCGCCGTCGCGGCAGGCCTCCTCCAGGCGCCGCCTCGGACCGTCGGCGCTCAAATCACCGATCTTGCCCGAGAGCTCCAGGCTGGCGAGGTGCACACACCCACGCGCGTTGCCGCCCGAGCACGCGCGCTCGTAGAGCCGCGCCGCGAGCTTGTAGTCGCGCTCGCGAGCCTGCCCGGTCTCGGTGAGGAGGCCGAGCGCGCTGCACGACGCCGCGTCACCTGCGTTGCAGGCGAGCTCGAACTCCTTGGCGGCGCCGCGGGCCAGGTCCTGTTGGGTTCCCTTGGTGATGGCGTCTTCGACGCACGCTTGGGCGTCGTAGCCGGGGGTGGAAAACGTGAAGAGACTGGGCGCGCAGCCAGTCAGTCCTCCGAGCATCAACGCCAGGGTCGCTTTCACGACGATGTGAAGGCGCATACGAGCTCCCTTCCCGCCGCTTCCGCGGCGAAGCTGGGGCTCCCGGTGGGGAGCGAATCTTCGGCGGCCCTGCAAACCGTGGGAGCGCCTCGCCACCCGGGCGGGGGCGCTCCTGTAGGTCCGTGGCTTTGCGTCCGCACCTTTCGTATGCGGTTGCCGTTATCGGAAACGCGATGCCTGACCTCCTTCGTGAGGGAGGAGGTCGGGCTCGGAAGGGCTTACGGCTCGGGCTTCTCCGCCTTAAGTGCCGGACGGTGAGAAATCGACGCTGGCGCTCAGGCCGGCGCCCCCTCGCCCCAGCCCTCGATGATCCCGCGCAAATGGTCGAGCGCGCGGGCGCAATAGAGGCCGTCCTCGATGCGTTCGTCGAAGTTGTAGCGGACGGTGACGACCTTCCGGGTGCTGCGGCCGTCGGTCTGCTCGCGGACGCGCCCCAGCGCCGCGAAGATGGGGCAGTTTCCCCACTCGTAGTGGTGGTGGTAGACCGCCTCGAGCCCGACGGAGCCGAGGTTCGCCACGAACATGCTGGCGTAGAGCGGATCGTGACCGATGACCGCCTTGGGCAGCAGGTTGCGGGCGTCCAGCCACCCCGCGAGCTTGACGAAGCCGTACACGGCGGGTGACGGGAGCTTCAGGAAGAGACGCATCTCCTTGTCGCTCGTCGAGAGCTCGCGGCTCTTGCCTTCTTCCAGCCCGCCGCGGAGCTCCGTCAGGTGCTCCTCGAACGTGCCGGTCGGGGAGAACGCGCGCTTCACGACGACCATCGGCGCGTCGTCCGTCATGGCCTTCTTGGCGGAGAAGCCGATCTCGATCTTCTTGCGCTGGTAGAGGTGCGGGCCGGCGGTGAACCGGTTGAGCCGCGGGCGCTCCGCGAGCGTCCGCACCGCGGCGTGAACGTAGGCCTGAAAGAGCGTCAGCTTCGGGCCACCCGCGGCGTTGCGCCGCGCGAGATCGTCCATCAGCCGCGTGACGTCGAGCTCCTGCTCGAACAGGACCTGCGCGTGCGCGCGCTGCGTCATGATGTAGGGCATGATGGCGCGCGTGGGCGGGACGTCGCGCACCAGATCACCGTCGAAGCGCTTGAACAGCGGCATGAGGCCTCTTATCGCGGGTCGCGTCACACGTCGATCGCGGCGGCTGCCGCCGTGGCCGCGCTCGATTACGACGACCGTTCAGTCACGGGCGGGGCGCATCACGGCAGCGCCGGCGATGAGGAGCTGGCCGAGCCAATAGAGCGAGAGGATGACGACTCGAGCCGCGGCGAACGGCAGGCGGAACCGATCGATCGCGATGACCGTGTCGCTGATCGCGAAGAGGACGGCGCCGGCGAGGACCAGCCCGGTCCAGGCTCCGCCCGCGGCGCGCAGCGCCGAAGCCCGCCACATCATGGCGCAGATGGTGGCGGTGTAGAGGACGACCGGAACCTTCATTTCACCGAGCCCGCTCCAGAGGAGCGCGATGGCGATCACGCCCCAGGCGGCGAAGAGCGCCGCGCGCTCGGGCCTGAGGGCGCGGTCTTCGTGGACGAACGCGGCGATGTAGCCGAGGTGCCCGACCAGGAACGCGGCCAGGCCCGGCACGAAGCGGCCCGTCTCGATGACGACGTCCCCGAGCGCGCAGAGGACGAGACCAAACAGGAGGCGGGAGCCGAAGCCGTCGCGGGCGGCGGCCCTTCGTACCCAGACCGCCAAGACGAGGACGGGCACCGGCTTGAGGGCGACGCGAGCCACGTCGAGGCCGAGGACCGCGCTCGCCGCGAAGGCCGCGATGACCAGACCGTAGACGAGGAGGAACGCGCGAGCGTCGCGGAGGCGTGGGGTCGTGGTGCTCATGGTGGGGGCGGCGGTGGCGGGTCGGTGGCGAGCGAGCCCCGGGTCCCGGAGGGTCCCGCGTTCGGCGTCGCCTCCTCGATCAGGCGCGAGACGTCGGGGCTATGCCCGACCAGGAGGAGCGTGTCGCCTTCGGCGAAGCGGTAATCGGGATCGACGGGCTCGAGCGCGCGGTCGGCGAGCGAGCTGCGGCCGGCTGGGTAGATGCCGACGACGCTCACCCGATAGCGCCGGCGGATGTCGAGCTCGCGCAGGGTCTTGCCGACGAAGCGCGCGCTCGCGGTCCACGGCTCGAGGCGGTAGCCCTCCGCGAAGCGTGGCAGCTCGTCGATCCGGAGGTCGGGCTCCGCCGCGCCCGTCTCGCGCTCTCGACCGACGGCGCGAAGAAGGCCGAGCCCCGCGATGGCGCAGACGAACGAGCCGAGGAAGATCCCGACCTTCGACTGATCCTGGAGATCCGCGCGATCCGCGAACGCGAGGCTCGCCACGAAGATCGACATCGTGAAGCCGATCCCGGCGAGCACGGCGACGCCGAAGACCTGCGCCCAGGTCGCGCCGGACGGCTTGGGCGCGAGCCCCGTCCTGACGCAGATCCACGTGGCGCCGAAGATGCCGATGGGCTTGCCGAGCAGGAGGCCGAGCGCAACGCCGAGCGCGGCGTGCGACCTCACGCTCTCGCCGAGCCCGGCCGCCACCGAGACGCCGGCGTTGGCGACGGCGAAGAGCGGGACGATGAGGAACGCGACCCACGGGTGCAGGCCGTGGACGAGCCGGTCGAGCGGCGGCTGGACGGCTTCGAGGTGGCGCTCGATCGCGCCGAGCGGGCCGCTCGCGTCGACGTCCGCCTCCTTCGCGCGGCGAATGCGGGCGATCGCCATGTCCAGGTCGCCGAGCACCTCGCTCGGGCGCTTCCGGGCCCGCGCCGGGATCGTCAGGCCGAGCACGACGCCGGCGATGGTGGCGTGCACACCCGATTTCAGCACGGCGATCCAGAGCGCGACGCCCACCACGCCGTACGGCCAGACCTGCGTCACGCCCACCTTCAGCATCGCGACGAGGATGATCGTGATCGAGACAGCCGCACCCAGCGCCGCCCAGTCGACTCCCTGCCCGTAGAAGAGCGCGATGACGACGATGGCGCCGAGATCGTCGAAGATGGCGAGCGCCATCAGGAACACCACGAGGGACGACGGCACGCGCCGCGCGACGAGCGCCACGCACCCGAGGGCGAACGCGATGTCGGTCGCCATCGGGATGCCCCAGCCGCCCTCGGCGGCCGTGCCGCGGTTGATCGAGGCGTGGATGAGCGCGGGGACGACCATGCCGCCGAGCGCGGCGGCGAGGGGCAGCGTCGCGCGCCGGAAGGTGCGCAGCTCGCCCACGAGGAGCTCGCGCTTGATCTCCATCCCGGCGACCAGGAAAAAGACGCTCATCAGCGCGTCGTTGATCCAGTGGTGGAGCGGCCAGGAGAGGCCGTGTGCGCCAAACGAGAGCGTGACCGGCACGTGCAGGAACTGCTCGTAGACCTCCGCTTCGGGCGAGTTCGCCCACACGAGGGCGGCGAGCGTCGCGACGATGAGCACGACACCGCCTGCCGCCTGGGTTCGAAAGAACTCGCGGAACGGGCGGATGACCGCGAAGAGGAGCTGAGGGACGGCGTTCTGCGCGCGAGCGCCGCCCGCCGTGCTGTTTTCCGCGACGCCGCTCACGAGAAGGTCGGTTCGTCGTCGGCGAAGAAGCGAACGTCGCGACCGTAGAAGCCGCGCACGTCCTCGGGCGCGTCGAGATCGACGATCGCGCGCTTGTCGATGACGGGGACGTCGACCGTTCCTTCGCCGAGGCCGGCGAGCAGCTCCCTCAGATTCGTGGGCCCGCCTTGCACGAGGAGCGTCTCGAGCGCGCGGCGACGAATGAGCACCGGGTGCCCGCGCCGGCCTTCGTAGGTCGGGCGCACCGCCTCCGGCTGCGGATCGATCACCGCTCGGCTGAACAGCTCCTTTCGAATCGCGGTGCTGATCGGAGGCATGTCGACCGGGACGATGAGGAGCCACTCGGGTCCGTCGTGCATCAGATCGAGCGCGCACCGGATCGACCCCGCCGGACCGAGGTGCTCGGGCTGGTGCGAGACGACGATGTCGAGCCCGCGCTGCGCGAAGCGCGAGAGCACGCGCGCGACCTCGACGCGCGTCACCACGATGACTCGCTCGGCGCCCTGGTCGAGGTGGGCCTTCGCGTGGGCGATCGCCAGCGGGAGCTCACCCGCGCCGTCCCCCCAGCGGATCGCGACGAGTGCCTTCGCGCCGCCCATGCGCTCCCCGCGTCCGGCCGCGAGCACGACGGTGACGTGAGGCACCTCGGGGATCTGCGCCTGGCTGAGACCGGCCGTGCTCGGCGGGGGAGTCGGGGGAGTCGGAGGGCTCATGACGACGTCTCTTTCGTGGCTACCCGGGGCTTCGTGGGCCGGGCTCTCGCGGGCTCGGAGAGCGCCGCTCCGCTGCGCCAGGCGACGAGCTCCCCCGCGATGGATACGGCGATCTCTTCGGGCGTGCGCGCACCGATGGCCACGCCCACGGGCATCCTTACCCGAGCCACGTCGGCGGGACCAAGACCTTTGGCCTCGAGCCGCTGGCGCGTGCGCGCCGCCTTCGCGCGGCTGCCGACGCCGCCCACGAACGCAAAACCGTGCGCCAGCGCCCACTCGATCACGGTCTGGTCGAGCCGGTGATCGTGCGTCATCACCACCACGGCGGCCTCGGTCGGCGCGACCGCCAGGGCCTCGAGGACCTCGGGGTCGTCGTGGTCGTGCTCGAGGAGCGTGACGCCGAGCCCCTCGAGCTCGGAGACGCGCTCGGGCACCGACGCCTCCGCGCGGCCGTCGGTCACGGTGGCTCGAAACCCGAGGGACGGCAGGAGGCGCGCGGTCGCCATCCCGACGTGCCCCGCGCCGACGAGCAACACGGCGCGCGCAGGGGACAACACCTCGATCAGGATCTCGGCCGAGCCCCCGCAACACATCCCGAGCTCAGGCCCGAGTCGGAAGGTGTGCAACCGCGGCGCGGCGCGGCTCTCGAGCGCGTCGACCATCGCGATCATGACGGCGCGCTCGACCGCGCCGCCGCCGACCGTGCCGACCGCCGCGAGGCGCTCGCCGCTGCCCGAGAGGCAGAGCTTTTGTCCCGGGGTCGAGGGCGCCGAGCCTTGTCGCGACACCACCGTGGCCATCGCACAAGCCTGGCCCCTTCCGTGAGCCGCCAAGGCTTCGCGGAGCACCTCCTCCGGGGACGCGGAGCGAGGGATGATCCCCAGCGCGATCGACATCTCGAGCAGCCTACCACGGGTCTTGGTAGGGTCTGGCCGATGAGCGGTCCTGCCGACGAGACAGCCCCGGGGGTCCTGCCCATCGAGATCCTGAACGACCCCGCGTACACCCCGGGCCGCAAGCAGGTGGCGAGCCTCGTCGAGTCGATCGCACACGGAGACGACGAGGTCTCGCGGGCAGCCGCCCGCGCGCTCGCGCGTGTCCAGTCACCCGTCGTGGGCAAGGTGATCGCGGGGCTGCGCGCCGCCCACGCGCCGTCGGCACGCGCCAAGCTCGCCGACGCGCTGCGCGTCCTCGTCGGCCGAGGCGAGGACGAGGCGATCGTCGAGGCCCTCGAGCAAGCCGTCGAAGATCCGGAGCCCCGCGTCCGCCGGACCGCGGCGCGCGGCCTCGGCAAGATCGGCGGCGAGCGGGCGGAGCGGGCGCTCGCACGCGCCGCAGAAGGCGAGGCAGACGCGAGCGCGACGCGCGCCATCGAGCGCGCGCGCGCACCGCTCCGCCGCGACGCCACGCGCGCCGAGCCTTCCGAGATCGCCGAGGGCGCAGCGCTGCCCGAGCGGACCGCGGTGGTGTTTCGCTGCAGGCGCGGCCTCGAGGAGACGCTCGAGGAAGAGATCCGCGAGCGCCTCGGCCTCGCCGCCGAGCGCCGAGCAGAGGAGAGCGTGACGGTCCGCACGCGCGCGCCGCTCGCCGAGCTCTACCGGGTGCGGACCGCGCTCTCGGTCTCGCTCTCGTTCGCCGCCGCCCGCATCGCCGGCGATCCGGTCGAAGACGCGGTCGCGCTGTTGTCGTCGCCCGAGGTGATCTCGGCGCTCCGCGCCCTGACTCGCGGGCCGGTTCGATACAGGCTCTCGTGGTCGACCGGGAAGAGGCGCGCGCAGACGAGCAGCGTCACGCGCGGCGTCGCGGATCGGACGGGCGGCGAGCTCTTGGACGACCCCCGCGCCAGCGCGTGGACCGTGCTCGTGAGCGACGACGGCTCGCAGGCGCTCTTCACGCCGCGTGCTCCCGACCCGCGCTTCGCCTACCGCGTCGCGGACGTTCCTGCTGCATCTCACCCGACAATCGCAGCGGCGCTCGCACGCGAGGCCGGCGTTCGCCCGAACGACGTGGTGTGGGATCCGTTCGTCGGGTCGGGGCTCGAGCTCTGCGAGCGCGCGCTCCTCGGCCCCTACCGCCGCTTGATCGGGACCGACGTCGACGCGCGCGCCGTCGAGCGCGCGCGCGCCAACCTGACGGGTGCGGGCGCGACCTCGTTCGATCTCGAGCTGCGAGACGCTCGCCGCGCGAGCTTCCCGGGCACGACCCTGGTGATCACGAACCCGCCCATGGGCCGCCGGCTCGTCCGAGGCCCCGCCCTCGACGAGCTCCTCGCGGAGACGATGCAAAACGCGGCCCGCTGCCTCGCGCCTGGGGGCCGCGTCGTGTTGCTCTCGCCGCGACCGCGTGTCACGCGCGAAGCCCTCGAGTCGAGCGGAGTGGCGCTCGCCGCCGAGCGGCCCGTCGATCTGGGTGGCTTCGAGGCGGTGCTGCAGCGGTTCGAGCGAAGCGCTACTGCGGCGGGGCGCCGCGGAGCTCGGGCGGCAAGAACGTGAGCATGTGGCGATAGCGCAGGAAGATGAAGGTCAGCGCGGCAGCGAGCACGAGCACGAGCACGCAGACCACGAACAGACCGACGCGTGAGCCCTTCTTCGCCGGCTGCGCCATCGACGCGACGCCGCTGCCGAGCGGATACCCCCCAGGCGGGGGCGCGTCGGGCCTGAGCTCGCCCGCGTTGTCGGGCACCTGCGGCATGGACTGCTGCGGAAGCCCCAGGGTCGGCTCGGCCGGCTGCAGCGCGTAGTCGTTGCCACCGAGCGGCGCCTGCTGCGCATAGCCGGGCGCCCCGACAGGCGCGAAGGGACCGCTCGTGATCGGTGCGAAGGGCCCAGGCTGGTTGGGCGAGGCCGGGCCGCCCGCCAGCGGCTGCGCAGGGGCGATAGGCTGATTCCCCCACTCCATCGGGCTCGGCCCGAAGTCGGTCGGCGGAGGGAACCCAGGCGGCGGTCCGCCGGCAGGCTGCTGGGGCGCGCCCATCTGCTCGAGCGTGTCCTGGATGAGAGCCGAGACGCCCGAAGGAGCGCCGGGCGGCTGGGGTCGCTCGGTCGTTCCGTGCGCGCGAGGTTGCATGGGTGGAGCCGCAGGCTTCCATTGCGCCTGCGGGCCGAGCGGAGCGCCCGCGTGCTCCGGAGATCGGAGGAACTCGTCGAAGCCCGGCGACTCGCGAAGGACCGTGCGGCCGCCGTCGTCGTCGTCGTCTGCGGCGTCGGCCGTGGACGCAGGCGGCGCTCCCGGCACCGGGAGGTTGGGGACGGCGTGTCCGAGCGCCTTCAGGCTGTCGGCGACCGGGTGCATGACCGTGCGCACCTCGTCGGGGTCGCGAGGCGGCGGCGCTGAGGAGAGCGTGGCCGGCGGCGGCGCGAAGCCGGCGCGCGGAGGGCCGGGCGGCGGCGGCGACGGGGGCTGCGGCGGCGACGGCGGCTGCGGCGGCGACGGCGGCTGCGGCGGCGACGGCGGCTGCGGCATCTGCGGCGGCTGCGGCATCTGCGGGAGGCCCACGCCGAGCTGGGTCGAGCGGATGGCGCGCGGAGGCCGGCCCGCGGGCGGCCGCGGCGAGCTGGGCCCCGAGGGCAACGAAGGAGGAGGCGGCGCGACCGGCGGTGGCGCGGGCGGCGGCGGGGCCTCGCGCGCGTTGTGCATCGCCGCGGCCAGATCTGCGGTGTTTCCGACGCGCGTGGCGCCACCGATGTCCTCGTCTGCGGTGTCGGGCGGAGGCGGCGGTGGGTTCGAGCCGCCCGCAGCGCGCGCAGCCATCGCCATGATGTGCGCGGGCAGCTCGCGCATGACGGTTGCGTCTTGCTCGCCGAGCGGCGACGGCGGCGGAGCGGGCATGGGCCGCGGGTTCGTCGCGACCTGCGAGCTCGGCACCGGACGCCCGGGCTGCGACTGCACGAACGACGGCGGCGCGAAGAGGTTCGAGTTGACGCTCGAGTCCGGCGCCGACATGCGCGGGTCGTCGAAGATCTGATCCATCATCGCGGTGGCCGCCGCGTCCTCTTCGCCGGTCTCCTCGTCCTCGAGCGGCTTGAGCTGCAGGACGGCGGGGTCGTTGAACCAGCGCTCGAGGTGCTGGCGCAGGTGCGACACATTCGAGATTCGGCGCCCCGGATCCGGCGAGAGCGCAGCAGCGAGGATGGCGTTCAGCGCGTCGTCCTGGATGCGGTAGGCCGCGAGCGCGGGCGGGCCGTGCGGCAAGCGCGCGAGGATCTCTTGTTTGACCTCGCCGAAGGGGCGAGCGGTCGTCAGCAGCGAGAACAACATGCTGGCGACCCCCCAGGTGTCGTCCGCCGGCGTCAGCTGCCCGTCACGGAAGCGTTCGGGCGAGTGGTACTGGATCATCTCGGCGGTGCGCCGGACGTCCGCGACCATGCCCCGGCTGCGGGGGTCGTTCGACTCGACGAGCACACACGCGGGCGACACGTTGCCGTGGGCGACGCCGTGCTGATGGAGCGCCTCGAGCGTCTTGGCCAGGCGGATCGCCCAACCTACTGCGTCGCGAGGGTGGAACGGACCCCGACGATGTAACCAGTTCGCGAGCGTTTCCAACCGAGGGCCTTCGGGAAAGCCACAATGTAGCGCGAAGCGCGCTGGATGGCCTTGTTCCGTGCGAAGCTCGTTCTAGACCGCTTGGCCCCCCCAAATCCACGGGAAAAGAGCAGGCCCGGCTCGTCGACCTCGAATCGTTACAGCCGCGCAACACCCAGGAGGGCGGCCCGGAGACCGGCTTCCCCGCCTCCCGCGGCAGCATAAGCGTCGAGGAGGTCGTCCGCGGGGCACCGAAGACGGCTGAGACGGGCCTCGACCGGATCGAGAAAAAGCGACTCGTCCCGGCCCTGACCGTTCGACCGATTCCGTCGTGTGAGGCCTCCTCGAGCGGCAGCGACGAGCTTCTGGGCCACCTCGCCGGCGGGGCGACCTCGGAACGACGCCTTCGGGCCCTCCATCGAGACTGCCTGTCGGAGCGCGTTCAGCTCGGGCCCTTCGAAGGACTCCACGATCGCCTCCGCTTCATCCAGGGCGCGGGCGTCGTAGAAGATGCCGGTGTAGAGCGCGGCGGGCCCCATCACCAGGTCCGCCGGCTGCGAGTCCCCGCCTCGGACCTCGAGCGTGCGCTTCAGGCGCACCTCGGGGAAGAGCGTGTTCAGGTGCGTGACCCAGTCTTCCATCGTGGCTCGATGGCCCTCGAAGCCGTCCTGGAGGAAGCTCCGGAAGGTCTGCCCGGTGTTTTCGATGACAGCACCGTCACGAAGAACGAGGAACATCGGCGCGTCGAGCGCCCACTCCACGTAGTCGGCGAAGCCGGCGTCGGCGCGGAAGAGCTGGGGCAAGAGCCCCTGACGGTCGGGGTCCACGTCGAGCCAGACGCGCGCGCGGTAGCTCTTTCCGCCGAACGGCGCGCCCTCGTAAAAAGGTGAGTTCGCGAAGATCGCCGTAAAGAATGGCGAGGTCTTCAGGCCGACGCGCAGGGCGCGCATGGCCGACGCCTCGTCCTGGTAGTCGAAGTTCGCCTGCACCGTCGCCGTGCGTCGCATCATGTCGAGGCCGTATTGGCCGCGGGTCGGCAGGTACCGGCGCATGACGCCGTAGCGAGGCTTGGGCACCCACCCCAGATCCGCCTGCTTGGCCGACGGGTGGAAGCCGACCCCGAGCCAGGCGAACGGCTCGCCCGTCTCTCGCTCGAACAGATCCGCGATCTGAGCGAGCTCCGCCCGATGGGACTCGATCTGCGCCGAGACCGTGTGGAGGTCGGCGAGCGGTGCGCCCGAGAGCTCCAGCTGCGCGCCGGGCTCGAGGGTCACGCTCGCGTTGTCCTTCTCGAGCGCGAGGAGGGGTGTGTCGCTGCCCTGCACGCGCCAGCCGAAGCGGCTCACGAGCTCGGTCATCACGCGGACGACGCCATGCTCCCCCTCGTACGCGAGCGGCCGGAGCGAGCGTGTGAAGATGCCGATCTTCTCGGCCTCCGCGCCGATACGGAACTCGGCCGGGGGCTTGCAGGCCGAGCGAAACGGCTCGAGCAGGTCGTCCATCCCCGTGAGGGGCCGCGACGAGCGCGGGTCGGGCGGCGGCGCCATGGGCGTCGGGTTATACCCGGTCTTTCCGACACGTCAGGGAAATAAGTCTCACGCTTGTAACTTTTCTTGTTACGAGCACGTCACCCCCCGCCACGAGCCTGCGCCCGCGGCCGGCGCGCGGCAGAAACTATCTGGGGATGTGGCCCGCGTCACGACGTAGAAGCCGCACACAAGGAGCTCGCCATGAAGTCCATCGCCCTCGCCCTCGTCCTCGGTGTCACGTGCCTCTCCGCCGCCGGCTGCAAAGATCCGGGCGACGCGTTCGTGGACGACGTCTGTGCTTGCACGGACAAGGCCTGCATCGAGAAGGCGTTCAAGGATCACGAGTCGAAGTTCCCCGAGTCCAAGGCGAAGCTCGGCGAGATCGACAAGCTCGACGCCAAGAAGAAGGAGCAGCTCGGCAAGGCCATGGCCTGCGTGATGAAGGTCGGGATGGCGTCCGAGAAGAAGTGACCGCGGGTCAGCGGCCCAACCACCAGAGCGACTCGGTGCGCGTCACGGCGGCGCGCACCACACGTCGCGCCGAAGGGCGACCGGTCACCGCGCCCTCGACGAAGTCGTCCCAGTCCGGATCACGCACGGCCCCGCGGGCCGCCACGCCGAGCTCTCGCACCCTGCCGGCGAGCTCCACGAGGTGCGCCTTGCCCAGCTTGGCGACCTCGATCGGCTTGGCCCGCAAGAGGCGCCGACGAAGCATCGTCACGTCCTCCCACGCGAGCAGCGTCCGCTGCTCGGTGACCTCGGCGAGCATGTCCGCCGCTTCCTCCCGGAGCATCTCGAGCGTCTCGGGCGTGACCGCGAGGATGACACAGGCGCGCGGGAGCGCGCCGCCGCAGTAGAACGCGAGCGACCGCAAGGCGGTGCGGCGCTCCGGCCGGCTCGTCCCCGCCTTGTAGAGGTTCTCCGCCTCGTCGATGACCAGCACCGGCCCCGCCGTCCCGTCGAGGCGCTCACACAGCTCGAGCCACAGGAGCAGACGGGCATACGCGTCGTAGCGGTAGCTCGCGCCGTTCGTTCGCGCCTCCAGATCGAGCCCGAGCAGGCAAGCCTCGAGCGCGTGAGGCTCTTCGGACGTCGACGCGCGGAGGGCGCGCTTCGCGGCCGGCGCTGCGTCGGCCTCGGACTCCGCGATCTCCTCGAGGGCCCGCGCGAGCTTGCGGGCGAGCGCGTCCGAGCGGCGCCACGCGGCGAGCCGATCGAGGAGAGACGGCGCCCCTGCTCCCGGCAGCATCGCGCCCTCCACCAGGCGGCGAAAGTGGCGCTGCGGGTTCCCGAGATCCGCGTCGAGCCGTTCGACGCCGAGCCGGAGGACCGGCCTCTTGTCGGCGAGCGCGCGGGCGGTCACGTGCAGGAGCAGGTGCGTCTTGCCGCTGCCGTAGGCCCCCGAGAGCAGCGAAAACACGCTGCCCGCGTTCGAGGCCGTCTCGAAGAGCTTGTCGAGCACCTCGTCGACGGCCTCGTACCCCACGGTCAGCTTGGTGAGCAGCTCGCCGGGCGGGAGCCCGGCGCTGACGCGCACGAGCGCGCGGACGGCCTTCACACGCGCCGCGGTGGGCTTCTCGGGAGCACGGACCCCCGCGCGCGGCTCTTCTCCGTCGCGCGCCTCGAGGTGAAGCACCGGCGCGTGAGGCAGCGGGTCCCTCGGCTCCTCGTCTTCGTCGGCGTCGCCTGCGCCCCAGAGCACCCGAGTCGCGAGAGGACGATTTTCGCCCAGCGCGTGTGAGCCCGCGAACAGCTCGTCACCGCCCGAGACATAGAGCCGCGACGCGATCATGCCTCGCGTGCCTTCGGCGTTGTCGATCAGCTCGCGCAGCACGGTGTAAGCGCCCTCGCGGCGGGCCGGCGACAGCTCGGCGAGCGCGCCCGCGCGCCGCGTGACCAGCAACGTCCCTTCGTAGCCCAGCGCGCGAACGAGCCGGGTGATCTGCGCGAGCGCGCGCTTCGCGGTCCGCGCCGAGAACACGCCGATCGCTCCGTCGAGATCGGCCGCGACGTCGGCGCCCTCGAAGAAGCCGCGCACGAGGCGCGCCTCGCGACGGCCCTCCTTGGCTGCGGCCAGAAACGATCGCGCCACGACCGCGACGTCCCCGCCGAGCTCCGCGGACTCCGCCGCCTCGTCGAAGCGCTCGAGCACACGCTTGCCGCGCTTGTCCGCGAAGGCCTCGAGCAACGCGGTGATGCCCTTCTCCTCCGTGTCGCTCGCGCGCAGGTTGCGCACGAAGCCGCGCACGACGTCGTCGAGCGCCTCGAAGCCGTGGTCGACCCCCACGACGACGGAGGACACGGCGAACCCGAGCTCGAGCGCGCGCGCCTCGAGCGGGTCGAAGAAGGCCGACGGGCCGACGTCGTGCTCGCGCACGAACACCACGTCAGCCGCTTCTGCTGCGGCCAGATCGAGGAGCCCCTGCTCTGCCGCGGCGAGGGCGGCCTCGATCTGCGCGCTCGAAGACTTGCGTCGAGCCATGGACGAATCGAGGCTCGCATGGGAAAACCCTCGGCGGAAAGCCCCATGCCGCAGAAGCCCCGCCACGCTGCCCTCCACGCTCCGGGCCCCCCCGCTCCGGGCCGCTTCGCCGCGTGCCTCCTCGCTGCGAGCCTCCTCTGCGCGACCCTCCTCTGGGCGACCCTCTCGCCCGAAGCCGCCTTCGCGACCGAGCCGAGACCCGCCGACGTCGTGGCCGACGCGATCCTCGCGCTCGGGCCCGACGCGCCCGCCGAGGAGCGCGCGCGGCTCGCGGCGGAGCTCGCGGAGGCGAAGAAACGGGTCGCGACGGTGCTCGTGAAGCCGCAAGACGGCGCTCGAGCGCTGGACGCGGGCTCCGTCCTGGTGGACGGCCGTCACGCCGCCGACCTGCCGCTCCGGCGGCCGCTCTACCTGGAGCCCGGCGAGCGGACGCTCTCCATCGACGCGCCGGGGCGCCGCCTCGTCCCCGTCGTCGCGACGGTCGAGGCCGGCAAGAACGTTTCTGTCAGGTTCCGCGAGCTGGAGCCGGCGGCGCCGGCTCCCCCGCCGGACGACAAGCCGCTCTGGCCGGGACTCGTGCTCGCAGGCGCGGGCGCGGTCGGCGTCGGCCTCGGAGTCGGCCTCCTGGTCGTCTCGCTCGGAAAGGGCAGCGACGCGGAGGACCTCGGCCAGACAATCGGGACCTGCGACACCACCCGGCTCAGCGCGGCCTGCGACGATCTCGCCTCGGTCGTGAGCGAACGAAACGCGTTCCAGAACGGCGCCGTCGTCTCGTTCATCGTGGGCGGCGTCGCCGGCGCGGCCTCGCTCGCGTATTTCCTCGTCCCGACGCCCCGCGAGACGCCCGAGGCGAGCGCGCTGCGCGTCGAGCCGCTGCTCGGCCCCACGGCCTGGGGCCTCTCGATCCGAGGCGACCTGTGAGCCGCCTCGGCCTCCTCCTGTTGCTGACGTTTTTGTCAGCTTGTGCGACCCAGACCATCTGCGACTACGTGACGTGCGTCGACGGCGCCGGAGGCGCAGGCGGGGCCGGCGGAACAGGCGGCGCAGGCGGTGGCGGAGGCGCGCCTTGAGTTACCTCCTCCGTGACCTCGATCCCGGCTTCCTCCCGGCGGCCTCCCCCGAGCCCCCCGAGGACGCGCTCCTCTTCGCGTTCCGAAAGGGCTCGCTCGTCCACCGCGACGGCCCCTTCTCTCTCCCGACAGTCGCGGAGGCGCGGGCGGCCGACCTGCCGCTCGAAGCGCTCGCCCCGCTCGGGAAGGTGGGGGACCGCGCCGCGGCCTTCGCCGCGCTCCCGGACGACGCGCGCCTCACCGCGCCGCTTCTGACCTCGAACCTTCGCCGGCTCTTCTTCTCGCTCGAGGGGCCGCTGTTGCACGCCGCCGCGCTCGCCGCGCAGCTCGCGCACTTCGAGTCGACGAGCCGCTTCTGCGGAGCCTGCGCGCGACCGCTCTCTCGCAAGATCGGCGAGCGCGCCAAGCGCTGCGACGCGTGCGACCGCGAGATCTACCCGCCGGTATCGCCGTGCACCATCGTCCTCGTCCACCGAGGCGACGAGATCCTCCTCGCCCGCGCCTCGCGCTTGCCTCCCGGCATGTTTGCGCTCGTCGCTGGCTTCGTCGAGCCGGGCGAGACGCTCGAGGCGTGTGTGCAGCGAGAGGTCGCGGAGGAGGTCGGCCTCGAGGTGGCCGACATCCGCTACGTCGCGAGCCAGCCGTGGCCGTTCCCGTCGCAGCTCATGGTCGGCTTCTTCGCGCGCGCAGTCGGCGGGGAGCTCCGCGCCGATCCGTCGGAGATCGAGGAGGCACGGTGGTTCGGGCTCCGCGAGCTGCCGATGATCCCGCCGCCCTTCAGCGTCGCGCGGTTCCTCATCGACACCTACCTCGAAGAGCGAGGCGTCACGCCCGCTCGCTGAGGGTCGCCCGCTCTCCCTTCAGGGCGACGGATCGGAGGCCTGGTGGCGCGCGGCGCAACAGGGCCGCTCGGCCTCGGGCACCGGCAACAGGTTCGTCTGCACGAGCGCCATCGTCAGGTGCACCGCCCCGCTGACGATGAGCAGCAACCCGGCCGCCTGGCGGAATCGCTGGTGACGCATCCACCGCGAGAGCCCGCCCGCGAGCGCGATCACCGCGCCGATGGCAGGCACCGTGCCGACACCGAAGGCGACCATCGTCGCGGCGCCCGCCCAGGCGGAGCCGGTCGTGAGGGCCAGCGCGAGGCCGCCGTAGACGAGCCCGCAGGGCAACAGTCCCCACGCGAGGCCGCGCGCGAATCCCCCGAGCGCCGAGTCCGATCCCGAGGCACGCACGTACCGCGACAAGCTGCCGAGGAGCATCCCACCGAAGCGCTCCACCGCGCCCCAGGCCTTCACGATGCCGGCGAGGTAGGCACCGACGCCGAGCAGGACGACGGCCGCGAGGACACGCGCCGCCGTCTGCACCTCCGTCACGGGCAACACGTCGCCGAGCGCGCCGCCGAGCGCACCGACCCCGGCCCCGAGGAGCGCGTACGAGGTCAGCCGGCCGGCGTTCGTCGCGACCGCGGCGCGGCCCTTTCGGCTCGACCCGCCGCACAACATGCCGGCGATACCACCGCACATCCCGACGCAGTGCACGCCGCCGAGCAGCCCCATCAGGGCAGCGGCCGAGATCGTGAGACCGCTCATCTCAACCTCCAGGGCCGACGAACCGGCTCTTCACCGTCTTCTTCTCGCCGTCCGAGCGCGTCACCTGGATCTGGAATGGCTTGTCGCCACCGTATTTGCCCTTTTCACCCACGACGACGATTCGAACCCGCGTGTCGGCGAGCGACTCGAGCGTGACCTCGGGCTCGCTGACCACGTACGACAGACCCTGCGAGGGCTCGGGCTCGATGCGGATCGTCTCGCTCGCGCCTTCTTTGTTGACGAGGTGCAGCGTGAACGAGTTCCGGACCGTCTCGCCCTCGACCACGTAAGGTGCGCCCTTCTCCCGGAGCATGGTCGCCTCGAAGCCGCTCCGCGAGGTGACCGCGATGCTCGCGGCCGTGATGCCCGCCGCGCCGAGCACGGCGTAGATGCCCATCCGAGGGCGCCAGAGCCGGCGCGCCTCTCCGGAGAGCCCGCGCTGCGAGTCGTAGCGGACGAGCCCGCGCGGGCGCTTGAGCTTGTCCATGATCTCGTCGCACGCGTCCACGCAGGCGGCGCACGCGACGCAGTCGAGCTGGAGCCCGTTGCGGATGTCGATCCCGGTCGGGCAGACCGCGATGCACCGCTTGCAGTCGACGCAGTCTCCCTTGTCTTTGTCGCTCGCCTTGCCGCGCGGCTCACCGCGCTTCTTGTCGTAGCCGATGATGAGGGAGTCCTCGTCGAACAACACCGACTGGAGCCGCCCGTACGGGCAGACGATGAGGCAGAGCTGCTCGCGGAACCACGCGAAGTTCCCATAGAGGATGAGCGTCACCGCGGTGGCCCATGCGAAGGCCTCCGGATGCTCGCTCGGACTGCGCCGCACCATCTGGAGCATCGCTGGCATCGAGACGAAGAAGCTCAGCATGATGTGCGACACGGCGAAGGCCGCGGCGAGGAAGAGCGTGTGCTTCACGAGCTTCCGCCAGGTCTTGTCGAGGTTCCACGGCCCCTTGTCGCGACGGATGCGCTGGTCGCGGTTGCCCTCCACGAGCCGCTCGATCGGACGGAAGAGCGACTCCAGGAACACCGTCTGCGGGCACGCGTAGCCGCACCAGACACGCCCGAGCAAGCTGGTCAGGAACGCGAGCCCGAAGCCGATCCCGGTCAGCACGAAGAACATCAGCCAGACGTCCTGCGCGTTGAAGGTCTGCCCGAAGATGTAGAATCGCCGGTGAACGACGTCCAGGAAGAGCGCCGGGTGACCGTTGATCGGGATCAGCGGCAGCGCGATCCACAGGGCGATGAGCACCGCGAAGCCCGCGCGCCGGAGCCAGGTGAACCGCCCCTTCACGTCGGCCGGATAGACGAACCGCCTATGACCGTCCGACGCGAGGGAGCTGACGATGTCGTCCGTCGCCGGGATCACGTTGAGGTGACGCGTAGGCTTCACGTCCGCTTCAGCGGGGACCGGCGACGGAGGCGACGACAGGGTGGACATGGTGACTATTCGTTAGAGCCGCTCGGCGCGAAAAGGATTCGCCTCAGAGCGCCTTCTCGCCCTGGGGAGCCTTGCCCCCCGCGACGTTCGTGTTCTTGATCGAGAGGACGTACGCGACCGCCGCGCGCACCTTCATCTCGCCGAGCGGCTTGCCCCAGGCGGGCATCTGCTTCGGGAGATAGCCGTCGCGCACGATGTTGTAGATGGACTGCGGATCGGATCCGTGCAGCCAATACTCGTCGGTCAGGTTGGGGCCGATGTTCCCTTTGCCGCCCTGCTCGTGGCAGGTCACGCAGGTGGTCGCGAAGACCTCCTTGCCCTGCTCGACCGTCGCCGCGTTCTTGGAGAGGGTGACGAGCATGTCGGGCGTGACCTCTCCGGCGTTCTGGATCCGCTCCGCCTCGGCGGCGAGCTCCTCCGCCTTCAGTCGAGCGTACTCGGCCGACGCGAGCTCACCCTTCTGCATGCTGTGGTAGTAGTACCAATAGCCGGCAGCGAAGATGACGGTGATCCAGAAGGTGAAGAGCCACCACCGGGGGAGCTGGTTGTCGCACTCCTGAATGCCGTCGTACTCGTGGATGACGGCCTCCCCCGGGTCCTTTCCGCTCGCGCCCGGCGTTGCCTCGATCGGTTTCACTTCGCACCTCCTTGATCGTCGTCGGCGAGCGGGAGCGCCGCCACCGCCTCGTATTCGCCTTTGCCTCGCAGGTACGTCCTCGCGAAGGCCACCAAGAACACGCCCAGGAAGATCGCCAGCGCCGCGAGGGGCAGGAGCAAGAGTGGGCTGTTCTCGAACATCGGTCCAATGAGTCGTCCCATTTTCTTTTCCTCCTTTCAGCGAGCGTCGGCGGTCAGGCCGGGCTTGTCGGCCGCCGCGGGCGCAGCCGGCGGCGTGCCGAGCGATTGGATGTAGGCGATGACGGCGACCATTTCGCTGTCGGGGGCGACATCGATGCCTTGCTCCTTCAGATCCTTCGCGATGCCCTCGGCCTGAGCCTTCGCGTCGGCGGCGGCGCCCTGGATCTGCTCCACGGTGAAGGGCACACCCACCATCTTCAGGCCGCGCAGCTTCGGCTCGATGCCGGCGAAGTCGACCTTGTTGGTCACGAAGTGCCCATAAGCCGGCATGTTCGAGCCCTCCGAGATCGCGCGGGGATCCATGAAATGTTTGTAGTGCCAGGCGTTCGGGTTCTTGTTCCCTTCCCGCGCGAGATCGGGGCCCGTGCGCTTCGAGCCCCACTGGAAGGGGTGGTCATAACGCGAGTCCGCCAGGGTCGAGGCGTCGCCGTAGCGGAGCGACTCGAACGCCATCGGACGGATCATCTGCGAGTGGCAGGTGTAACAACCCTCGCGGATGTAGATGTCGCGGCCCGCGATCTCCAGCGCCGAGGCGAGGCGCGTCTGCGCCGCCTCCTGCGGCGTGGGCGTCGCGAGCACCATGGGGACGATCTGCACGACGCCGCCGACAAGGACCGCCAGCACCGTCAGCACGGTGAAGATCATCGCGCGGCCCTCGAGCGCGCGGTGCCAGCTCACCTGGCCGCCCGGGCCCTTCGGCGAGGCGATCGCCGCGATGAGGAGCGACAGGCCGCCGACAGCCGCCGTGACCGCGAGGAACGCGGCAGCGGTGACGACGTCCCCGCGGCCGTAGGCGATCCCCAGCACGATGATGAGGAAGGAGACGAGGACGGGCTTGCCGAACGCGACCTTGACCCACGACGGCTCCGGTTCGGCCGGCGGAACGACCACCTCGACGCTCCCGTCGACTGCCTTCCCGCTGCGCACCGTGGCGACGAGGTTGTAGACCATCATCAAGAAGCCCGAGAGATAGAGCAGCCCTCCGACGAGCCGCGTCCAGTAGAGCGGACGGATCGCGACGACGGTCTCGACGAAGCTGGGGTAGGTCAGCGAGCCGTCCGCGTTGGTGGCGCGCCACATCAGGCCCTGGGTCACGCCCGCGACCCACATCGAGATCATGTAGAGCAGGATGCCGATCGTCCCGATCCAGAAGTGCTGGTCGGCGAGGCGCGTCGAGTGGAGCTTGGTGCCGAAGAGGCGCGGCACGAGGAAGTAGAACATGCCGGCCGCCATGAAGCCGTTCCAGCCCAGCGCGCCGGAGTGGACGTGACCGACGATCCAGTCGGTGTAGTGGGCGAGGCCCGACACCGCGCGAATCGAGAGGAGCGGGCCTTCGAACGTCGACATGCCGTAGAACGTGACGCCCGCGGCGAAGAACTTGAGCACCGGGTCGGTGCGGAGCTGAGCCCACGCGCCGCGCAGGGTGAGGAGGCCGTTGATCATGCCGCCCCAGCTCGGAGCCCAGAGCATCAGGCTGAAGATCATGCCGAGGGACTGCGCCCACTCCGGTAGCGCCGTGTTGAGCAGGTGGTGCGGGCCGGCCCAGATGTAGATGAAGACCAGGGCCCAGAAGTGCACGATGCTGAGCCGGTACGAGTAGACCGGGCGGCCTGCGGCCTTCGGCACGAAGTAATACATGATGCCGAGGATCGGGGTCGTGAGGAAGAAGGCGACGGCGTTGTGGCCGTACCACCACTGCACGAGCGCGTCCTGCGCACCGCCGAAGACCGAGTAGCTCTTCAGACCCGAGATCGGAATCGCGAGGCTGTTGACGATGTGGAGGACCGCGACGGTGACGATCGTGGCGATGTAGAACCAGATCGCGACGTAGAGGTGTTTCTCCGCTCGCCTGTAGAGCGTCCAGAAGAAGTTGATCGCGAAGACCACCCAGATGGCCGCGATCGCGATGTCGATGGGCCACTCGAGCTCGGCGTACTCCTTACTGGTCGTGATGCCGAGCGGGAGGGTGACGGCGGCGGCCACGATGATCGCCTGCCAGCCCCAGAAATGGATCTTCGAGAGGGTGTCGTTCACACGCGCGCGCACGAGGCGCTGCGTCGAGTAGTAGACGCCCGCGAACAGCATGTTCCCCACGAACGCGAAGATGACGGCGTTCGTGTGCAGCGGGCGCAGCCGACCATACGAGAGGAACTGGTGCACGTTCGCACCGGCGAACGCGAGCTGGAGGGCGACGATGACACCCACCAACATCCCGACGACCCCGAAGATGACCGAGGCGGCTATGAATTGGCGGACGATCGAGTCGTTGTACTCGACCTTCACTTTCTTCGCCCCGGGGGGCATCTCTGCGACAGCTGCGCTGCTCATGGCGTCTTTGCGCTCCTTTTCCTATCCGTTTCCGACGTCTTGGGTGACGCGCCGGCCTCCTCTTCGAGGGGGAGCAGCGCGAGGCGCCCGGCGTGCTCGTGATCTCGCTGCTTCACGCTGAAGGTGAAGAGGATCAACGACCCCACGACGAGCACCAGGCTCACGAATACCTGCAGAACTATGACTTCCATGCGGCGTCCCTCCCGCCGAGCGCGCGCACGGCGAGGGCAATCGAGGTGATGGATGAAAGCGGCATGAGGACCGCGCAGAGCAGAGGGGTCATGAGACCCGCGAGGGCCAATGCGACGGCCCCGACGTTGTAGGCGGCGGCGAACGCCAGGTTCCGCCGGATCGCGGCGCGCAGGGCCTTGGCGCCCTTGAGGGCCATGCGGACGGGGGCGAGCCCTGCGCCGAGCAGATAGAAATCGGTGCGAGCGGCGAGGAATGTCCGGCCGGCGCCAGGGGTTCCCGAGCAGTGGGCGGTGCGGACCGCCATGGCGTCATTGATGCCGTCGCCGATCATCAGCGTGTCGTTGTGGTCGCGCTCCTGCAAGAACGTCGCCTTTCGCTCGGGCGAGCATTCCGCGACCACGTGGTCGAGGGGGATTCGCACGGTTTGCGCGACCGCGGCTGCCCTGTCTTTCCGGTCTCCGGTCAGCATCCAGACCTCGAGGCCCGCGCCGCCCAGCCGACCGACCTCCGACTCGGCGTCGTGCCGGAGCTCTTCTTCGGTCGTCGTGGAGAAGAGCGTCTCGCCGTCGCGGCCGAACGCGATGTCGCCGCTCCCGCCATCGCCCACCCAGCCGGGCGCGCCGAGCCGGTACTCGGCCCCGTCGTGCCTCGCGGACAGGCCGCGACCGGGGTGCTCCGTGACGCGGAGCTCGGGGTCGAAGCGCTGCGCCTCCTCCGTGACCGTGAGCTTGACCGCCTCGGCCTTCGGGTGGCTGCTCCGCGACGCCAGGTTGTAGAGGACGGTCTGGACGTCCAGCGGGAGCGCCGCCGCCGCGCGCTTCTCCGCCAGCCGGAGCGAGCCCGTCGTCAGCGTACCGGTCTTGTCGAACACGACGCGCCGCACGGAGGAGGCGCGGTCGAGGAAGCTCGCCGACCGGACCAGCAGGCCGGCCCTGCGCAGACCACCGAGAACGATCTCGTGGGCGATCGGGGTGGCGATGCCGAAGGCGCAGGGGCAGGTGACGACCAGGATGCCGATCGAGACGCCGAGGCTCCTCGCCACGTCTTTCGTCGCCACGAACCACGCGACGAACCCGATCGTCGCGGCGATGAGCACGAGGATGACCCAGAGGCGGGCCAGACGCGCTTCGAATGGTGTCGAGGCGTCGCCATAGCGGTCGACGGCGCGCGGCACACGCAACAGATCGAGGAGCCCCGAGGCTTCGAACGTCGCGGTCGCCTCCACCTCGAAGGCCTCGCGGCCTGCGTTCGCCGCGCCGGCGACGACCGTGGCGCCTCGGGCGACGGACAACGGCTCCGCCTCACCCGTGATCCACTCCATCGAGAGGACGGCCTTCTCGGCGTCGAGCTTGGCCGCGACGGGGACCACGTCCCCGGGAGCGATGAGCAGCCGATCCCCTTCTTTGACCTCCGAGACCGCGACGATCTCGACCGCCTCCCCCGCGCCGCGGCCGAGCCTGCGGACGAGGAGCCCGAGCGGGCCGGCCTCTTCGAGGAGCTGCGAGCGGTTCTTCTCGAGCACGCGCTCGCGCAGGAAGCGCCCGACCAACATGAGCGCGATGAAGACCGTCAGCGTATCGAAATAGGACTGGTCCCCGCGGGTGGCGAGGAGCGAGTAGGTGGAGCCGGCGTACCCGAGGATGATGCCGAGCGCGATCGGCAGGTCGAGGTGGAGGACCCCGCGACGGACGGCGGAAAACGCGCCTTTGATGAAGACCGTGCCGCCAATGAAGAACGACGCGACCGCGAGCCCCGCGGTCAGGTAGTGGAACAAGCTGTGGAGCGGGCCGGAGTCGAGGCCCGCGTACACGCTGATCGCGAAGATCATCGCGTTCATCGCGATGGCGATGCACAGCCCCATCCGGAGGACGAGATCGCTCGAGGCGAGCTCTTTCTTGCGCCGAGGTCCGAGGCCGTAGCCGAAGGAGCCCACCGTCTTCACGAAGTCGCGGAGCGGGAACTCCGGCGTGACCCACAGATCGACCGAGCCGCGCGCCGGGTTCGTCACCACGTTCCCCGTCGCGCCCGTCCGCTGGAAGAGCTCCGAGATCAGCCAGACGCAGCCGGTGCAGTGCAGCCCCTCGACGTCGAGCGGGATGAGCGAGAGCCCTTCGGGCCGCGCGCGGAGATCGCTCTCGATGAGATCGAGCCACTTCTCGTCGTGGCCCGGCTCGCGAACCGGCTGTCCTTTGCCGTCGCGCAGCTCGTAGTAGCGGTCGAGGCCCTCACGTCCGAGGAGGGTGTGGACGTGCTCGCACCCGGGACAACAATAGTCCACCTGTCCCGATTCGAGACTGGCTCCGCAGTGCAAACACACCGCGACCCCTCTGGTTCGAGGTGTCTGGGGGTTCGCTTGATCCGCACGAGCGAGCGAATCAGCGACCGTGAGGGGAGGAGAAGCGGCCATGGGGCTTCGGCGCGAAGGGCGCGAGGGTCGACTCGCAGCGCGCGCGCGAGGACGCAGAGCAACCCTCATGCCGTGGCGGAAGCGGCCACGCTCGCGGGGAGTGACGCTGCGAAACCCGGAAACGGCTGCGTCCGCACGCAGAGGCTGCGCACGCCTTGCGGTCGAGGCTCGCGCAAGCGACGCTGCCGCTCGCGAATGAATTGCGTCCACCTCGTCGACGCCACCTACGAGCTGTTCCGAGCCTTCTTCGGTGCTCCGCCCAAGACCGCCCCCGACGGTCGGGAGGTCGGGGCCGTCCGGGGCCTCCTGGCGACGCTCGTCTACCTCCTCCGCAACGAAGGCGCGACGCACGTCGGCTGCGCCACCGATCATGTCATCCGTTCGTTTCGGAACGACCTCTGGCCCGGCTACAAGACCGAAGAAGGCATCCCCGAGGTCCTCTGGTCCCAGTTCTCCCTCGCGGAGGACGCGATGCGCGCGCTCGGCCTCGTCGTGTGGCCGATGGTCGACTTCGAAGCCGACGACGCCCTGGCGACGAGCGCCGCTCGGCTCGCTCCAGAGTGTGACCAAGTCGTCATTTGTACCGTCGACAAGGACCTCGCCCAGTGTGTCCGCGGGCGCGAGGTCATCGTCCGCGATCGGATGCGCAAGAAGGACCTCGACGAAGAAGGCGTGCTCGCGAAGTTCGGCGTGGCGCCCCCGCAGATCCCGGACTACCTCGCGCTCGTCGGCGACACGGCGGACGGCTACCCGGGCCTCACCGGGTTCGGGAGCAAGAGCGCCGCGGCGCTCATCCGCGCGTTCGGCTCACTGGAGGCGATCCCCGTCGACGCGAGCCGCTGGCCGCGCGAGGTCCGCGGCGCGGCGCGCCTCTCCGCCACGCTCGAGGAGCAACGGGATCAGGCGCTCCTCTTCAAGAAGCTCGCGACGCTCCGCACGGACGCGCCGGCGACCGAGTCGCTCGACGAGCTGCGGTGGCGAGGCCCGCGTCCCGAGCTCCGCTCGTTCTGCAAGGCCCTCGGCTTCGAGGACCTCGTCGATCGCGTCCCGGCTCCGGTGTAGCTTCTCCGCATGACCACGACCTTCGCGAACGCGCTCGCCTGGGCGAAACAAGAGCTGGGCGGGGCGGAGACGACCGCCAGCGAGACGAACGCAGCCGAAGACGTACGGCGCGCACAGGCCGCCATCCAGGCGTCGATGGCGCAGATCACCGCCGCGGCCGAGACCGCGGCGGCAGCGGATCACCGGGCCGAAGGCGACAGGCGGCAGGCAATCTACGACGCCCTCTATTTCGTCGCGGCGAGCGACGGATCGATCACCCCCGCGGAGCGCGCCAAGCTCGCGATCGGCCTGCGCGGGATGCTCGGCGAGGGCTTCGATGAGGAGGCCGTGGACGACGGCCTGGAGATGGCGCGGGTGCTCGTGGCGCGAGAAGGAAAAAACGCGGCCGGCGTCATCGCGCGGACGATCACCGACGAGGGGGAGCGCGCCTCGCTCCTGCTCATGGCCTCGGTCGTGGCCTGGCTCGGCGGCGGCGTCGGCACCAAAGAAGGCCTCGCGCTCCAGGCGCTGGCCGCCGCCTTCGGGGTCCCGATCAAGACGCTGCACGAGCTGATGGCTGCGGGAGCCAAGGCGGCCAAGGCTTGAGCGTGGTCGTCCCCGCGAGGCCTCGTCTCGCCGACCACGTCTTCGCGCGACGTCATCGTCACGACGGCGCGCGTATCGTCGTGCTCCACGACACGAAGAACGACGTCACCGTGCGCATCGCGGAGCGCGCGTGGGTCCTCGTGAGCGGGATGGACGGCACGCGTGATCTCGAGGGGCTCGCCGCGTGGGTGAAGCGCGCGGGCGTCGCCATCGGGGCCGAGGAGATGGCGAGCTTCCTCACGGAGCTCGCGGCGGAGGGGCTCGTGGAGGACGGCCCCGGGGAAGACGACGTGGTGACCGGGGAGGCCGCGGCGCGGGCCTCGAGCGGCGCGGCCGCTCCCGAGCGCCCCGTCCTCGCCCTCCCCGGCTTCGCGCTGCGATGTGATGGGCAAGGGACGTGTTGTCGCTTCTACCCGAGCGTCGTCTTCTCGCCGCTCGAGGCGGCCCGCGCGCGCGGGCGATTGCCCCTGGTGGAGGACGCCGGGCTCGAGCAGCGCCGTGGCTTCATGCCGCTCGCCGGGCTCGACGACCGGCTCCTCGCCGTCGCCTTGGTGAACGGCCGCTGCGCGTACCTCGAGGCGGACCTCCGCTGCGGGATCCACCGGAGCGGAGCGGCAGCCGACAAGCCGCTCGGCTGCCGCGTGTATCCGGCGCGCTTCGTCGACGACGGCAGCGCGATCCGCGTCAGCCCCTGGCTGGAGTGCGGCTGCGTGCTCGCCTCCGGTCTGTCGGCGGACGTTGGCGGCGAGCCCCTCACGACGGCGACCAGAGGGGCCGAGCTCGAGCGCGCCATCTTCGTCGAGCGACTGCCGGAGCTGGTCCGGCTCGGGCGGACGCTCACCGTGCCGCGGAGCGAGGTCGCCGCGCTCTCGCTCGAGCTCTCGTCCTGTCACGTACCCGACGGTGTGGCGTCTCTGCTCGCGCTCGCCGCCGTCCTCGACGGAGGAGAGGTCGCCGGCGCGAAGCGTGCGCTCGAGGCGCCGCCGCCGGCGGAGCTCACGCACCTCGCCGAACGGCTCGCGGCGATCCGCCCGCGTGTCGCGCGGCTCGCCGCCGAGGAGTGGCGCAGCCCGGAGGACTTCCCACGGCAGCTGGCGACCGCCTTGCTCGGCGCCTTCGATCTGCTCGAGGTGATGCCCGAGGAGCTCCTGCGCGGCCCCGGCGCGTTCGAGATGACAGAATCGTTTTATGTTCGCGCCTTGCTCTTCGGCCATCAGCTCGTCCACCCGAAGGGCAAACACACCATGGCGTCGCTCGCCCGCGACAGGGCCGTCCGTGTGCTCCTCGGTCGGGCGCTCGCCGTCACGGCGAACCTCGCCGAGCTGACGGATCCCGCCTTCCGTCACCCGCTCGCGTTGGTCGAGGCGTGCTCGCGCGCGTACGGCCTGGTTGGATATTTGCAGACTTTCATCGACGAAAACGGTGCGTGAGCGGGGACTGCCGGAACCGCAACGCGCGCGTGGTGTCGACGGCACCATGCTCTCGCGCCGCTCGCTGTTCGCGCTTCCGCTCTTGCCCCTGGCCGCGGCTTGTCAGAGCCACGAAGCCAGCGCCCGCGCGTCGGCGTCCACCACGAGCGCGCCGCCATCCCCGCCCGACCCGGCCCGCGCCCGCTGGGCCGCGCTCCTGGCCGATCGCGAGAAGCTGCGACCCCTGCACGAGCGCTCGGGTCCGCCCAAGCCGGGCGAGTGGCGCTACGAGCACCCGGAGACCGGCCAGACCTTCGAGGAGTACGCAAGGAGTCGCCCGACGGTCCCCACCCCGGAGCGCCGCACCTTGGTGGTCCAGCCGCTCGGCCCCTTCGACGAGGCTCAGGCGAAGGTCCTCGCCCTCGCGACGGACTACCTCGGCCGCTACTTCGGGCTGCCCACCCGACGAGCCGAGTCGATCCCGCTGAGCGCCGTCCCGACGAGCGCCAAACGCGTGCACCCGACCTGGGGCGGCAAGCAGATCCTCAGCCAGTGGGTGATCGACGCGCTGCTCGGCCCCAAGCTCCCCGCCGACGCAGCCGCGCTCATCGCGTTCACCACCGAAGACCTGTGGCCAGGCGGGGGCTGGAACTTCGTCTTCGGCCAGGCCGATCTCCACAAACGCGTCGGCGTTTGGTCCCTGCACCGCTACGGCGACCCGTCCAATGGCGAAGGCGCCTTCCAAGCGACGCTGCGGCGAGCCTTGAAGGTCGCGGTGCACGAGACGGGTCACATGTTCTCGCTCGAGCACTGCACCGCCTACCGCTGCGTCCAGGCCGGCATCAACAGCCTCGAGGAGGAGGATCGCTCGCCGCTCTGGGCCTGTCCGGAGTGCGTGACCAAGATCGTCTGGGCCACGAAGGCAGACCCCATCCCGCGGTACGAGAAGCTCGCCGCCTTCTGCAAGGAGGCCGCGCTCTCCGAAGAGGCCGCGTTCTTCGAGCGGTCCATCGCGGCGCTCCGCGCAGACACGTGAGCCGACGGATTGGCGCCCCGCTGCCCCGCGATCCGGAGTAGGAACCGGGCATGCGCGAAGAGGTCAGCTTCGTCGAGGCGAACGGGCTCCGGCACGCCGTCCGACGGTTCGAGGTGGAGGGCGCCCCGGACAGTGACAGAACGGTCCTTCTCCTGCACGGCTTCCTCGATTGCGGCGCGACCTTCGATCTCCTGGCCTCGCCCCTGGCTCGCCTCGGCTTTCGCGTCGTCGCGCCCGACTTTCGCGGCTTCGGCGACACCGATCGCGTCGGCGCCGGCGGCTACTACCACTTCCCCGACTACGTCGTGGACCTGGAGGGCATCGTCCGCGCGCTCGCGCCGTCGTGGCTCGGCGTGGTCGGCCACAGCATGGGCGGCGGCGTGGCCACGCTGTTCGCCGGCACGTTCCCCGAGCGCGTCCAGTCGCTCGTGGTGATGGAGGGCCTCGGCCCCATGAGCGATCCGCCCGGTCTCGCGGTCGAGCGCATGCGCCGCTACTTCGCCGATCGAGAGAAGATCCGCGGCGCGCGCCCGATGGCCTCGCTCGACGAAGCGACCGACAGGCTCGCCGCGACACACCCGCGCGTCGCGCGCGATATCCTCCGCTCGCGCGCCGAACGACTGTCCCGGCGCGACGCGGAAGGCCGCCTCGTGTGGGCCTGGGATCCCCTGCACCGCACGACGAGCCCGACGCCCTTCTTCGCGGAGACGTACGCGAGCTTCCTGCGCGCCATCACCTGCCCCACGCTCTTCGTCGGCGGCGGCCCACACGGCTGGCACCCGCCCGACGAGGACGAGCGCCTGGCTTGCTTCCGGAGCCTCGTGCGCGTCGACTTCCCCGAGGCCGGCCACATGATGCACTGGACCGCCCCCGAGGAGGTCGCGAAGGCTGTGGGCGCGCACTTCGGCGCGTAGTAGCCTCCGGGGCCCGTGCACATCATCCCTGCCAGCCCCACGGTCGACAAGGTCTACGTCGAGGAGCGCGCCGCGGCCCTCGGCAAGCGGAGCATCAAGAAGGCGGCCAAGGTCGCCGGGCTGAAGCTCACGGTCTCGATGATCGATCTCACCACGCTCGAGGGCAAAGACACCCCGGGCAAGGTCGCGCAGATGTGCCAGAAGGCGCGCTGGCCCCACGAGCGGGAAGACGTCCCCTCCTGCGCCGCCGTCTGCGTCTACCCGAACCTCGTGCCCGAAGCGAAGCGGGCGCTCGCGGGCTCCACCGTGAAGGTCGCGAGCGTCGCGACGGCGTTCCCCAGCGGCCTCTCACCGCTCGACATCAAGCTCGACGACGTGCGCCGCGCGGTCGAGTTCGGGGCGGACGAGATCGACATGGTCATCGATCGCGGCGCCATGTTGGCCCGCGACTACCAGAAGGTCTGGGACGAGATCGCCGCCACGAAGGAGGCCTGCGGCCCGGCCCACCTCAAGGTCATCCTGGAGACGGGCGAGCTCGGCACGTACGACGTCGTCCGCAAGGCGAGCCACATCGCGATGCACGCCGGGGCGGACTTCATCAAGACCTCCACCGGCAAGATCCAGCCAGCCGCGACGCCCCCCGTCACGCTCGTCATGCTCGAGGCCATCCGCGACTTCTTCTACGAGACCGGCAAGCGAATCGGCATGAAGCCCGCGGGCGGCATCCGCACGGCCAAGCAGGCGCTCCACTACCTGGTGATGGTGAAAGAGACGCTCGGCGACGCGTGGCTCACGCCGGACATGTTCCGCTTCGGCGCCTCGGTCCTCCTGAACGACGTGCTCATGCAGCTCGAGAAGGAGCGCACCGGCAACTACCAGGGCGGCGACTACTTCAGCAAAGACTGAAGCGAGCCATGCCGAAGGACCTCCCCCGCTTCGAAGGCTTCGCCGACGCGAGCTGCAAGTTCTGGAAGCAGCTCGCCAAGAACAACGACAAGGCCTGGTACGACGCGCACAAGGCCGAGCACAAAGCCGGGTGGGAGGAGCCGATGCGCGCCCTCCTCGCGGAGCTGAAGGACAAGCTCGACGCTGCGTACCCGGACTGCGACCTCGGCGAGCCCAAGGTCTTTCGCATCCACCGGGACGTTCGCTTCTCGAAGGACAAGACGCCCTACAAGACGAGCGTCTCGGGCTGCCTCTACGTTCAAGCGGGGCCCACCAAAGTCACCGAGACGCCCGCGCCGCTCTACCTACAGATCGGCACCGAGACCATGGCCGGAGCCGGCCTCTACATGATGGACCCAGCGCAGCTCCAGAAGTACCGCGCGGCGGTGCTCGACGACGCCAAAGGGAAGGAGCTCGCGAGCCTGGTCACCAAGCTCACGAAGGCGGGCTACACGATCGAGAGCGGCGACGTCCTCAAGAAGGTGCCCAAGGGCATCGATCCGGACCACCCACGCGCCGAGCTCCTCAAGCGCAAGGGCCTCGTCATGATGTTCCCGGCGTTGGACACGAAGCTCATCGCGTCGCGTGACCTCGTGAAGGTCCTCGTCGACCACGGCAAGAAGGTCGCGCCGCTCGTGCGCTTCCTCACGTACGCCGTGCTCTGACACCGCGCTCGGCGCCGCCGGCACCACGAAAAATTCGAAACATCGACAAGAGAAGGCCGTCGGGTCCGCCGCTTGGACGACGGCCCGCTCCGGGTCATGCTTCGCTCCTCGATGGCTCGGCAAGGCCCGGTTGCTCCCGCTTTGCACCTGCGGCGCCTCGCGCCGAGCGCTGCGATCATCTCGCTCGCGCTCGGCTGCTCCGGCGCGCCCGTCGCGCCGTCCCCTGCGCCCGACGGTCCTCCACCCGCGCGCCTCGCGATCGACGCGCCTCCCGGCGCGGACATCCACGTCGACGACGTCTTCGTCGGCGTGACTCCGCTGCCCGCTCCAGTCGACGCCGAGCCCGGCTGGCACCACGTCGAGGTGACGAGCAACGGGCACAGGCGGTTCGGCCGCTCTCTCGAGCTCGAGCGCGGCAAGACACGAACGCTCACCGCAGAGCTGGAGGAGACCGGACAGCGCAAGGCGGCGTGGGCGCTGATCGGGAGCGGAGGAGCGCTGCTCTCCGGTGGGATCGTCCTCGGCGTGCTCTCGGTCGTCGAGCAACGAAAGGCTCGTGACCTGCTCGACCAATCGGACGGCGAAGACCTGAGTGAAGGTGACCAGGCCGACTACGACGACGCAATCGCCGCTCGCGACAACTACCGCATCGGCTCCGGCATCACCGCCGGGACCGCGCTCGGGCTCTTCGTCCTCGGCGGTGTCCTCTTCGGCTTCGACGCCCCGGAGCGCCGATCGACCCTCACCCTCGTGCCCTCGCTCTCCCCCAGGAGCGCGGGTGGCGACATGACAGTTCGGTTCTGACCGATGCACTGGTGGCTCTCTCCGAGCGTGGGTTTGGCGGTCGTCCTCGCAGGAGGCACGGTGGCAGCCCAGCCCGTCGCCCCCGAGCCCGAGGTCCCCTACCCCGAAGTCGCGGAGGAGCCCGTCCCCGAAGCGATCGACGTCACCGTCGAGGGCCAGCGGTTTCCGCCCTCGGTCTCGTCGCTGACCCGGTCCGAGGTGCGGCAGCTCCCCGGCGCATTCGGCGACCCGTTCCGCGCCATCGAGATCCTGCCGGGCGTGACGCCGATCGTCTCGGGCTTGCCATTTTTCTACGTCCGAGGCGCTCCGCCCGGGAACGTCGGCTACTTCCTCGACGGCGTGCGTGTCCCCTACCTCTTCCACGCCGCGGCCGGCCCCTCCGTCATCCACCCGGCGATCGTGGAGCGCGTCGATCTCTACGCCGGCGGGTATCCCGCACGCTTCGGTCGCTATGCGGGCGCGATCGTCTCGGCCGAGGCGACCGAGCCGCGAACCGATTGGCACGGCGAGGCCAACATCCGCCTCGTCGACACCGGCGCGCTCGTCGAAGGCGGCTTCGCGGACGGCCGCGGCACCGCCCTGGCCGGCGGCCGCTTCTCCTACACGGCGCTGATCTTCTCGCTCATCTCGCCGGAGGTCACGCTCGATTACCGCGACTACCAGGCCCGCGTGACCTACGACATCACCCCGCGCGACCGCGTCTCGGTCTTCGCGTTCGGCTCCTACGACTTCCTCTCGTCGACAACCAACGATATCGAGACGGTGATCTTCGGCTCCGAGTTCTACCGGGTCGACGCGCGCTACGAGGCGCGGCTCCCGAATGGCGGCAAGCTGCGCAACGCCGTCACCTGGGGTTTCGATCAGACACGCGTGGCCGACGGGCGCAATACGCAAGACATCCTCTTTGGCGCCCGGCTCGAGGTCGAGCAACCCCTGGGCGACACGCTCGTCCTTCGAGGCGGTCTCGACGTCCAGCACGATCTCTATTCGGCGAGCCCGCGCGAATACGTCGACCCCGACGATCCGAACGTCGAGGCGTTCGACTCGCTCTTCCCTCCCCGCAACGACGCCGCGGCCGGAGCCTGGATGGACGTGGTGTGGCAGGTCACCCCGCGCTTCGAGCTGACTCCGGGCATCCGCGTGGACGGCTTCTTCTCGAATGGCGTCGAGGCCGCCTCGGCGGACCCACGCCTCGCCGCGGTCGCGCGCGTGCATGACCGCGTCCGCCTGCTCCACTCCTTCGGCGTGGCCCACCAGACGCCGTCGTTCATCGTGCCCGTGCCCGGGCTCGCCGTGGCCAGCCTTCGCGGCGGCCTGCAGCGTTCCCTCCAGGCCGCCGCGGGGGTCGAGGTGGACTTGCCGCTGAGCACGACAGCGAGCGTCAACGTCTTCGACTCGGTTTTCCTGAACATGAGCGACACAATCGGCGTCCGCCCGCCCGGCAACGACGACTCGCAGATCCCGCGGAGCCTGGGCGGCGCGAAGGGGATCGAGGTGTACCTGCGGCGCTCCCTGAGCAGCCGGATCGGAGGCTTCATCTCGTACACCCTGTCGCGAACGCACCGCGTGATCGACGGCTACGAGTTCCCCGCCGCCTTCGACCGCACCCACGTCCTGCACTCGGCGCTGGCGCTCGACCTCGGTCGGGGCTGGCGAGCCGGATCCCGATTCTCCCTCTACACGGGCCCGCCGGTGCTCCAGGCGCCTGCGGGCATCGCCGTTCCCCAGGCTTATCGGCCCAGCGATCCTCCGCGCGATCCGACCTTCTATCGCCTGGACTTCCGGGTCGAGAAGAAGTGGCGCTTCGCGACGACCGGGTGGATCTCGTTCGTCGTCGAGATGGTCAACGCGACGCTCAACACCGAGACGATCAACGGCAACGAGGTCGGCCCCGTGACAATCCCCAGCATCGGCGCAGAAGGAGGCTTCTGACGTGGCGCAGAAACAGTCGACCGCCGGCTCATCGGACACCTGGCGTGTTGTGGATTCACCCCCCCAGCCCCCCTCACGCGACGTGAGGGAGGAGGCGCTCGGCGGCCTGCTGAGAGGCTGTCTGGTCGCCGCCTCTTTGTCGGGCTGTCTCCCCGCCGACAGCCGGCCGGAGCCGGCGCGGGTGTTCGTCACGGCGGAGCCGAGCGAGGGGACGCGCAACGGGTTCACCACCGCGGACGGCTGGTTCGTTCGCTTCGACCGCTTCGTCACCGCCGTGGGGGACGTCGATCTCGACGGCCCCGCGGGGCGCGACGACACCTCCTGCAACGGCTACTCCGAGGCCAACTACGAGCGCCTCTTCGACTTCACCGTGCTGGAGCGGAGCAAGGTCGCGGTCGTCTATGGCCTCGGCGAGTGCAGCGTGGAGTGGCGCTCGCGCGGACCGTCGAGCGACACGGTCCTCGGCGCAGGCGCCACCGAATCGGACCTGGAGCTGATGACGACTCGCGGATCGGACTCGTACGCGACCGATGCCCCCGCGACGCTCGTCTTGAAGGGAAGCGCCCAGAAGGAAGGCGTCGAGAAGGTCTTCTTGTGGATCTTCCGCCGCAGCTACGAGGTGGACAAATGTGCTGCCGCCTCGGGCGACGGGTACACGAGCGTGTACGATCTCGAGGGTGGCGCGGAGACTACGTTGCCGCTCATCATCTCGGGGGAGGAGCTGTTTCGCGCCGCCCCGGAGGATGGCGCCGCTCTCGTCTTCGAGCCGTTCGCCTTGGCCGACACGGACGGTAATGGGGCGGTCGATCTCGCCGAGCTCGAGGCCGTGCCGATCTCGCTTTCCATCGAGCCGCCGCCGGACGACCAAGCGCAGCCCGAGACGCTCGCCGATCTCGTCTACGCCTATTCTCTTCCGAGGATCTCGCGCGTCGCCGGCGGCGGTCCGTGTGAATACGAGCTCCGCGACCGCCGATGACGTGGGTCAGCGCGCCTTGCCGCCCTTCGTGCGGCCACCGACGTACTCCGCGAGGTGTTTGCCGGTGAGCGTCGCCTTCTTCGCGACGAGCTCGGCCGGCGTGCCTTCGAAGACGACCCGACCGCCCTCGTGACCGGCCCCGGGCCCGAGGTCGATGATCCAATCGGCGTGCGCCATCACGGCCTGGTGGTGCTCGATGACGATGACGGACTTGCCGGCGTCCACCAAGCGATCCAGGAGCTTGAGGAGCTGCGCGAGATCCGCGAGGTGCAGGCCCGTGGTCGGCTCGTCCAGCACGTAGACGCCGCCCTCTTCGCCCATGTGCGTCGCGAGCTTGAGCCGCTGGCGCTCGCCACCCGAGAGCGTGGGAAGCGGCTGCCCGAGGCGCACGTAGCCGAGCCCCACCTCCGACAGACGATCGAGAATGGCGTGCGCGGCCGGTATCGCTGCCTTGCCGGCGCCGAAGAAGACGCGCGCCTCCTCCACCGCCATATCGAGCACCTCGGCGATGTTGCGGCCGCCGAACCGGTACTCCAGCACCGACGCCTGGAATCGCTTCCCTTCGCACTCCTCGCAGACGGAGCTGACGCCGGCCATCATCGCGAGGTCGGTGTAGATCACGCCCGCACCATTGCAGCCCGGGCACGCGCCTTCGGAGTTCGCGCTGAAGAGGGCCGGCTTCACGTCGTTGGCCTTCGCGAATGCCTTGCGGATGGGCTCCAGCAGGTCGGTGTAGGTCGCCGGGTTGCTCCGCCGCGACCCCTGGATGGGGCCCTGGTCGACCGACACGACTCCCTCTCGGCTGGAGACCGAGCCGCGGATGAGCGAGCTCTTCCCCGACCCAGCCACGCCTGTCACCACGACCAGCACGCCGAGGGGAATGTCGACGTCCACGCTCTTCAGGTTGTGCGTGCTTGCGCTCCGGACCTTCAAGGCGCCCTTGGGCTTTCGCACCGAAGGCTTGAGCTGGGCGCGATCGGTCAGGTGTCGCCCCGTCAGCGTCCCGCTCGACCGCAGCCCCTCGACCGTGCCCTCGAAGACGACCTGCCCACCAGCGGCGCCCGCGCCGGGCCCGAGATCGACGACATGATCCGCGATCGTGATGGCCTCCGGCTTGTGCTCCACCACGAGGACGGTGTTTCCCTTGTCCCGCAGGCGGATCAAGAGCCCGTTCATCCGCTGGATGTCGTGGGGGTGCAGGCCGATCGTCGGCTCGTCGAAGACGTAGGTCACGTCCGTCAGCGAGGAGCCGAGGTGGCGGATCATCTTCGTTCGCTGGGCCTCGCCGCCCGACAGCGTACCGGACGGCCTGTCCAGGCTCAGGTAGCCGAGCCCGATCTCGACGAACGACTCGACAAGGTGGCGGAGCGACGCCACGAGCGGCGCCACCGAGGGCTCTTCCACCGTGCGCAGCCACGCGGCGAGATCGCTGATCTGCATCGCGCAGGCGTCGGCGATGTTCTTACCCTTGATCTTCGAGGAGCGCGCCGCCTGGCTCAGCCGCGTGCCGTCACAGTCGGGGCAGGTGCGAAACGTGGCGACGCGCTCGACGAACGCGCGAATGTGAGGCTGCAGCGACTCCACGTCCTTCGACAGGTAGGACTTCTGAATGGTCGGGATGAGGCCCGCATACGTGAGGTTGATCCCCTCGACCTTGATCTTCGTGGGCTCCTTGTGGAGCAGATCCGCGAGCTCCTTCTTCGTGAACTTCTTGATGGGCTTGTCCGGATCGAAGAACCCACATCCACGGAAGATGCGCCCGTACCAGCCGTCCATGCTGTAGCCGGGGATCTTGATCGCACCCTGGTTCAGCGATTTGCTCTCGTCGTACAGCTGGGTGAGGTCGACGTCGTTCACCGAGCCGCGCCCCTCGCACCGCGGGCACATGCCGCCGGCCCGGGTGAACGTGGTCTCGACCGCTTTCTTGGCGCCACGCTCGACGGTGATCGAACCGGACGCCCGCACCGAGGGCACGTTGAAGGCAAACGCGCTCGGCGGGCCGACGTGCGGCTTGCCAAGTCGGCTGAACAGGATGCGCAGCATCGCGTTGGCGTCCGTCGCGGTGCCGACCGTGGAGCGCGGGTCCCCGCCCATCCGCTCCTGATCGACGAGGATCGCCGTGGTGAGGCCTTCGAGCACGTCCACGTCGGGGCGCGACAGGGTCGGCATGAAGCCTTGAACGAAGGCGCTGTACGTCTCGTTGATGAGGCGCTGCGACTCCGCCGCGATCGTGCCGAAGACGAGCGAGCTCTTCCCCGAGCCCGACACGCCGGTGAAGACGGTCAGCCGACGCTTGGGGATCGCGAGGCTGACGTCCTTGAGGTTGTTCTCCCGCGCGCCCTGGACGCGGATGACGTCGTGGCTGTCCGCGCGCTTGTCGCTCATGCGCCCTTCGCGAGCAACTCGATGAGCTTGCCGAGCATCATGTTCCAGCCGTAGCGCGCCCCGCCATTCTCCCGCTTCTGGTCGGGCTTGAAGCCGGACTGCACGAGCGAGAGGCGCGTGCCCGCAGTCGTGGGCGTCAGCGTGAAGGTGACCACCGTCTCCAGGAATGGGACCGTCCACGTGTAGCTGAGCTTTCGATTGGGCTCGATCTCCACGAAGCGGCAATTCACCGTCCCGTCCCACCCAGGGTAGGGCTGCGTCTTGAGCGTGAACGCTGCGCCCACGCCGAGCTCGAGGTCGAGCGCGGGAAGGAGCCATTCGGCCATCAGCGCCGGCTCGGTCAGCGCGCGCCAGACCTTCTCGGGCGGATGATTCAGGTCGACCTCGAACGAAATGGATTCGGTCTGGGTCTTGTCGGTCTTGTCGGTCGGGCTCATTCGTCCATCTTCTCCAATAGAGTCTCGAGGCGATCGAGCCGCTCCGCCCAGAAGGCGCGGTAGTGCTCGATCCAATCGATCAGCGGCTTCATGCCGCGCGGCTCCACGCGGTAATACACGCAGCGGCCTTCGCGCCGCGCGTTCACCAGGCCCGCGTCCTTCAAGGCCGCGAGGTGCTGCGAGACCGCCGGCTGCGAGATGTCGAAGCGCGCCGTGAGATCCTTCACCGCGGCTTCGCCGCGCGTCAGCGTCTCGAAGATGGCGCGCCGGCTCGGATCCGCAAGCGCATGGAAGATCTTGTTCTCCGCCGCCGCGCTCGTTTGCACCCGCAACACATAAGCGACCGCTTATGTGTTGTCAAGCCGAGGGCAGGTCGCAGATCAGGAAGCTCGCGCGGACATAGGGGGCCGATGACCCCCTGGAGTTCGCGTTCTGCGACCGTGACCTCGACAACGAGGATCCCGTCGGCGCTAGTTGTCCACGCCGCAGCCACCGCCGATCGCCGTCCAGCCGTTCTCGTCGCAGAGGTGCGAGGCGAAGCAGTTGTTCCCGATGTCGTAGTCGCAGATGGCCATCTGCTCCGGGCATGGGTCGCCTTCCTGCGGCTCGACCGGCGGGCAGCCGTGTTGGGGGAGCGCCGCGTCCAGGCAGACGATCGAGGTGCCGCAGGCCTCGGCCGTGTAGCAGCTCGCGTCGAGCGGGCAGTTCGAGACCTCCACGTCGCCGGGGTCGCAGCTCGGGTAGCCGTCGCAGAAGACCTCCTGTGCGCAGAGGATGGTCGTTCCACAGGCGCTGACCTCGCGGCACTGCCAGCCACCGGGACAGGTGTCGACCTTCGTCTCGTAGATCTCGCAGACCGGGACCTCCGTGCAAGTCGCAGCCGGCTCACACTTGACCGTGGAGCAACACGCCTTCACCTCGAAGCAGTCGGCGGTCTTGCAGCTGTCGACCTGGCTCGAACCGTCGGGGCAGATGGGCGCCATCAAGCAGCACTCACCCCCGCCCCCCTCTCCCCCTTCGCCATCCTGGATGACGGTGCTCCCGCAGCCGATCGCACCCGACAACGCAGCGAGACCCAGAACGGTGGAGAGAAAGCGCATGTTGCGCGGCGTGTGTGCATGGCCCGTGCCGCGCCGCTCACCCGTCCTTCTCGTGTGCGTTTCGCGGGGCAGGCGCGGTCTGAACCGCGCCCTGGGTCAGCTTGTGCCGGCAGCCTCCCCCCCTCGGCTGCCTCATCTGTCAGCGTGCCGTGACGTCGCTCCACCTCCCGCGCATCCAGAGCGACAGACGGAACGTCGCGTTGGTTCGATGGTCGGTCACGCGATCATCTTGCGCGCGGTAGGTGCGGATCTTGTCGCCTCGCATGCCCGAGCCGACCTGAGCTCGACGTGAAGCGTTCCGCGACGAAGCCCTCGTCTCCTCTTCGAGCGCGGCGAGCTTGGCCGCGAGGATCTCGAGCGCCATCGTGAGGCTCTGGTGTTGTGACCGCATGTCGACACGGACGGCGAGCCCGCTCGGGCGATGCGTCGCGGTGACACACGACTCGGTCTTGTTCCGGTGCTGACCGCCGGGGCCCGTGCCGAGCGACTTCTTGATGTCCACGTCTCGCGGGTCGAGCTTCACCCGCGTCGCGCAGACAGGCTCGAGCAGCGCGACGGTGATCGTCGACGTGTGCACCCGGCCGCGCTTTTCGCTCGGGGGGATGCGCTGCCAGCGGTGTCCGCCGGCTTCCTTGCCGAAGAGCAACCGGGCGCCTCGGCCCTCGACGACGAGCGCGGCAAACCCTGCGCTCTTGTCGATCAGCGTGGCCTCAAAGCTCGTGGAGCTGCGCGGCCCGCACGTAGACGGCGAGCTGCTCGAGGACGAGGTCTTTGGCGTCGGCGCCGCCTTCGGCGGCCCGCAGCTCGAGGATGATCGATTCCATGACGGCCTCCTGAAGGGGCCAGGGACGAGCAGGACGGCGCAGCCTGACCTTCCTCCGAGCGCCCGAGCGGGGCGCGCCGCGCAAAGACGTCTGCTATCTCCCCCGCATGAGCTCTCGCGCTGTCATCTTCGTCGGCCACGGCGGCGTCCCCACCGACTTTCCTCGGCAAGACCTGAGCAAGCTCAAGGCGCTCGAAGGCCGCCGGCGCGCCCAGGGTGGTCCGATGACGGAGGAGGAGCGCTCGCTCGACGCAGCGATCCGCCGCTGGCCACGCACGGCCGAGAGCGACCCCTACCAGGCCGGCTTCGAGCGCCTCGGCGCGGCCCTCCGGTCCGAGCTCGCTGGAGACACGCTCTACCTCGCGTACAACGAGTTCTGCGCGCCGACGATCGAGGAAGCAGCCGAGCAGGCCGTCGCCGCGGGAGCGCGATCGATCACGATCGTCCCGAGCATGCTCACGCCCGGAGGCGTACACGCCGAGGTGGAGATCCCGGAGACCGTGGAAGCCCTGCAGCGTGCTCATCCGGAGGTCCAGATCGTCTACGCGTGGCCCTTCGATCTCACCGGGGTCGCAGCGTTCTTCGCCACACACGTCCGCGCGGCGCAGCGGGAGCCGTGATAACCTGGCGGCCATGAAGCTTGCTTTTGTCCTCGGCGCCGGGCTCGGCGCCCTCTGTGTCGTCGTCGGTTGTGGTGACGACGAGTCCGCCACGGGCGGCTCCGGCGGTGGGTCGACCACGACCTCCACGAGCACCACCGGCGCCACCACGACTTCGTCGAGCTCCACGACCTCGAGCTCGTCGTCGACCGGACAAGGCGGGGGCTCGAACCTCGACGCCAGCGAGTGCGACGGCCCGGAGGACTGTCCGGGAGGCGAGTGTGTCGATATCAACGCCGGTTATCACGCCTGCCAGTACCCCGTCGACGAGGCGACGACGTGCACGGGCAGCAAGCTCGACGAGTGCTGCGACTCGAGCGAATGCGCGCAAGGCGCCTGCCTCCCCGCGCCGCTCGTCCCGTTCTGCGGCGGCGTCCAGCCCGAGATGTACAACGCGTGCGGGAGCGACCTCTGCGCCACGAACGACGACTGCCCCGGCGGCGTCTGCGTCCCGGCCGGCGTCGTCGGCAACCAGGTCGCGATGTGTGTCCAGGCCCAGTGTTTCGGCACCGTCTGCGGGCAGGAGAGCCTCTCGGCGTGTGCGCTCGTGCGTGACCCCTGCTGCAATGGGCCGGCCGGGTTCTTCTGCATCGATCCCGAGACGGGGTGCCAGACCAACGACGATTGCCCCGGCGGCCATTGCGCGAGCGGCGTCTGCATGGCTGGCCCGCCGATCTGCCCCGCCTGAGCAACATGGGCCGGACGATCGCCATCGGGGACATCCACGGCGAGATCGATCACCTCGATCGAATCCTCGCTCGCCTTCCCGCGCTGGGCAGCGCCGACACGCTCGTATTCCTCGGCGATTATGTCGACCGCGGCCCTGCTTCGGCGCAGGTCGTCGCCCGCGTGCGCGAGATCCAGCGCTCGAGCCAGGCGAAGGTCGTGGCCCTCCGCGGCAACCACGAGGACGCGTGGATCCAGGTGGCCGAGAAGGGTTGGCCGGAGTTCGTCATCCCCCGCGGCAACGGCTGCCTCGAGGCGCTCCGCTCGTTCCGCGGCCAGCCCGTCCCCAAAGACGACGACGCACCGACCGGGGAGGAGCTGAAGGCGATGCTGGAGGCGTCGTTCCTCCCCGCCGACGTGGTCGACTGGATGCGCTCGCTCCCCCACTATTACGAGGACGAGCACGCGATCTACGTGCACGCGGGGTTGCTCCACCACGGCGGCCAGTTCCACCACCCGAGCGTCACCCAGCCCCAGCGGGCGCTGCTCTGGACGAGGGACAAGCGCTTCTTCGCCGACTACCGGGGCAAGCTCGTCGTGGTCGGCCACACGGCGACGCGCCTCTTGCCGCCGGAGCTCTCGTCGTTCACCCCGGAAGACCCGGCGGACCTCTGGGCCGGCCCATCGGTCGTGGCGATCGACACCGCCTGCGGCAAGCAGGACGGGTTCCTGACGGCCTTCGAGCTGCCCGCCCAGCTCTGCTACGAGAGCCGCTGATCCACGCAGCACGTTTCCGACGCGGCGGCGATGCGAGTCGGGCACACCCGTTGCCAACCGCCCGGGCATGCTTCCTTCCCCGAATCGCGATCGAGCCGAAAAAAACGCGGCCGAGCTTCGTTCCCTATCCGGAGCTGGGCACTTTCGTGCACTGCGCCGCCACGCGAGCTTCGCATGACCGTTCACTCCCAGCCCCACCTCGCTTCGCACCTCCGGCGCCACGCGCGACGGCTCTACCGCATCGCGTGTGGGTTCGGGCGGGAGCGGGACGCGGAAGACATCCTCCAGACGCTCTACACACGCTGGTGGCGCCGCATGACGGACGAGCCCGAGTGGCGCCCGCCGGAGGGCCATGTCGAGCTCTACGTGTGTGTCCGCCGCGTCGTGATCGACATCGTCGCCAAGGAGAGGCGCGACCGGGAGCGGACCGACACGCTCGAAGAGGTCGGGCCCATCGACTCCGTCGAGGAGTCGCTGCACGCGTTCGAGCGGCTGCAGTGGATCCTCGCGCGGATGCCCACACACCTCGCGGAGGCGCTGGTGGCGAGCCTCTCGGCGGGCCGGCGCCAGGACGCGGAGGTCGCCGAGGAGCTCGGCCTCACGACGGCGGCGTTCACCGCCCGTCTCTTCAAGGCGCGACGAGCCGCCGAGGACCTCGCGAGGTTCTACGAGCTCTTGACGATCGAGCAGGCGAACCTCATGGCGGAGCTCCGCTACGGGGAGAAGACCCGCGCGCAGATCGCCGACGAGCTCGGCATGCACAAACACGAGCTGAGCTCGCTGTGGCAACAGGCCCTCGAGGCCCTCGAGCGCAACGGGAGGGTCGCATGACGTCCCGCATCGGGCGCCCCTCGCGCGGGCAGCAGGCGCGCGCGCACCTCGTCCTGGTCCGAGGCGGTCGCGACGACGGATCGAGAATCGGGGAGGACGCGGCCTGGCGCGCGTTCGAGAAGAGCATCGGCTGGCAGGAGCAGCAGCGCGCGCTTCCGGACGACTTCGAGGAGCGGCTCCTCGGGCGAGTCGTCGGGTCCGGCGCCTCCGCCCCGGTGGCCGCGTTGGTCGTGCCGCGCCCCGTCGTCTCCCATCGCCTCGGGACCAGATCCGTCGCGCTGCTCGTGGCCGCGGTCGTGGGCGTGGCCGCGGCGGCGCTCCTGCCGCTCCTCACACGAAACACGACGGTCCCCGCTACGGCAGATCCCGCGGCCGCCCAGGCGAGAGACGCGTTCCCGGTAGAAGCGCCGCCGCCTCCCCCCAAGGTCCGCGAGGATCAGCCCGTGGAGACGGTCGAGACCGCGACGCCACCCAAGCCAAACGGGTCCCGGATCGCCCGCGTGGCTCGCCATCGCGCGGCCAGGCCAGGAGCGCACGCGGCTCCGCCCGCCGCCGTCTCGACGCCCGAGAAGGTCGCGGCGGTCACGCCGCCGGTCGAGCGCGAAGCTTACGCGGACGCGGCGCCGCCGCCCTCCGTGGCCCCGCCCATTCGGTGGTCGGAGCCGGTGCGTCCGGTCGCGGTCACGCCGGTGATCGTCCCGCGGAGCTCGGCGTCGCTCGCGAGCTTCTGCCTCTCGCCGCAGGGCGATCGATGGTTCGGCGCCAGCCTCCCGCCCCCGGGCGCGCCGATCGACGCCGCGAACGCCGGCACGATCGGCGTGATGGCGACGGTCGATTTCGCTCGCCTCGCTTCCTTCTGAATCTCACCCCCTTCTCACGGAGACGCAGTGATCTCACGAGCTCCCCTCTTGCTCGCGGCGCTCCTCGCCATGCCTGCGTGTGCGACCGCCCCCGAGACGTTCGGCACACGAGCGCGGTACTCGCCGGCTTTCCACGGCTACGTCATGGCGACGGAAGACGGCAGCGACGATCCGGCGCCGGGCCAGACCACGCTCCTTCTGCGCGATCCGCTCACCGGAGAGAAGCTCCGCTGCAGGGAGGAGGTCGTCGATTGGCGCGAGCTCCACGAGGACCTCGCGTCCGACCTCGTGGAGGACGAGAACGCGGCCGTCGCCGCGGGGGCCACGACCGGCGCCCTGTTCGCGCCGCTCCTCGTCGTGGAGCCCGTCGGCGCCCTGGTCCTGGCGGAGGCGATGATCACCGGCGGAGCGCTCTTCGACGATCTGGCGTCGGACGACGCGACCGAGCTGCTCGCCGCGGGCATCGTGCTCTTCCGGCGTCACCGCTACCGCCAGGCGTCCGCGCTGATCGAGCGCGCCCTCGCCAAAGACGCCTCCGTGGGCGTGGAGGACAAGGCGTACCTCTACCTCGGCCTCGCTTACGCCCACGAACGGAAACATGACAGAGCTGTTCTCGCTCTCGACATGTTCATCGCGCGGGCCGGTGTAGGCGACGTGGAAGCCTACCGAGAGGCCGAGAAGGCCCTCGCGAAGCTCGGGGCTCCGGTCGAGGGCTGCGGCTCGACCGAGCCGGTCGAGCTCTCGTGGTGACGCGAGTGGCCCGTCGCAAGCCGAGGCGATGGGCGGAGCCCCGGCCCACGACCGAGCTCGTCACTGCCCGTGGTAGTTGACCGAGGGGTTGCCGTACGCGCCCGGCTGGTGGGCCGTGGGCGGAACGGAGCTGTAGCCGGGCGCGTTGAACGCGGGCATCCCGCTCGAAGGCGGCGCGCCGTATCCCTGGAGCTGCGGCGCCGCAGCGGCCGCGCCGAGCGCGCCGGCGCTCTTGAACTGCGACTCGATCGCGCGCGCGCCGGGGAGGTTGTTTTTCATCGGCGCGAGGAGCCCGAAGAGGGTGTTCGGCACGGGCGCCTTGAGCGACACCGGGCCGTTGTCGCCGGTGCCGACGACGACGAGCTTCTTCGCGAAGATGCCCTTCAGCTTCACCTCCTGGACCGAGCTCCACGGCATGGCGTGGACGACGTGGAGCCGGTAGCCCGCCGGGAACCACCCCCAGCGGTGCTCGAGCACGAGCAGCCGCTGGTTCGTCGCCAGGACGAGGTGGCGGCGGTTGATGAAGCCGAGGGCCCACCACGGGAAGTAGAACGTGCTGGTCTGACCGACGAGCTGCTCACCCGGGTTGAGGATGCCGCGGGCGAGGAGTTGGACGTGCAAATCGCTGAAATAGGCGTACATGAGAGACCTCCGGGCGCCACGCGTTGGCTGCCTCGGGGCGTTGGTACGGAGGTGGGCGGGGGACCTTCCGTGGACATCGTTGGACATCCGCGATTCGTCTCGGGATGAAAGGAGTCACTGGATCCGGGTGCCCAGGCTGCCCGCCACGCTGAACCGGACCGGCTCGTCCCCCTCGAGCGGGTCCCAGCCGACCGCGATGCCCTTCGAGACGGCCAGCGCACGCGCCGCCTTGAACGTCTCGAAGCTGTCGTCATGCACGACGAAGTAGGCGAACGACTCCTGTCCCATCCGATCGAGCGCGCGCGCGAAGCTCGAGCCCGGCGCACCGAGCGCCTCCTTCGACTCACCGCCGGGCGCGTCGGCGCGCAGGACGTACGCCCACGCCAGGCCTCCCGGCCGCATCTCCACGTGGACGCGGTGGCGCTCGTCGCCGACGTCTCGGTTGAACAGGAAGAGCGAGACGGCGTCGGGCGTGAGCTGCCCCGTGAGCTCCTTCCGCACCGTGCCCTCGACGCGCCTCGCGATGCCCTCCTCGTCGAGCGCGTAGATCTTTCCGCCCTTGCACTCGAAGATGACACGAGTCGCCGTCGGCTTGGGGGCGCCGAGCGCCGCGGCGCCGGAAGGGACGCCCATCTCGCCACCCCCCAGGACGGTCACGAGCACGATCAAGATCAGAACGCCGATCACGATCTTCATGACGTTCAAGAACGAATCGAGCGAGAGCTCGAGCCCCTCTTCCCGCGCGCGGCTCATCGCGCCTCCGTCGTCCGGGCAGCTTGCCGGTGCTTCTGTTTGAAGCTGAGGTCGCCGTCGAGGAAGAGCGGCTCATAGCCGTATTCGACGCCCATACCCTCGATGGCGGCGCGCGCTTCGTTGAATGCCCCGACGCCAGACTCGCGCACCAGAAACTGGATGTAGTGATTCGGATCGTGCTGGACGCGCTTCCAGAGCTCGGTCCACGCGCCGTCCGCGACACCGATCTCGTCGCGCCATACCCGCTTTCGTTCGTCGGAGGTAGGATCGTCGCCGAAGATGGTGAGCCCCTTTTTGTGGCATTCCACGAAGATCGGGTCCTTCTTCCCGGGCCTGAAGGCGTCGACGACGATTCGCTGCTTCGGCTTCGCCAGCGCTATCTGAGCCATTCCGGAGATCAGGATGAGCGTCCCGATCACCATGGCGAGGACGCTCAGGAACGGAAACAGCGTCAGCTCCGGCGCGCTTGCCTTGCGCCTCACCGCTCAGGTCTCCTGCGTGGTCGCGCCGTTGGCGCCGTTTACGCCATTCTTGGACTTGAGCTTCGGGCCAGCCCCATTTGCGTCGTGCAAGCCGGCCGCGAGCAGCTGGAGCAGCTGGCGCGAGGCGCCGATCTCCCGGCAGAGCTGATCCTCGACCTTCGACACGTGTCCGCCCGCTCGCTCCGCGAGCGCCGTCGCCTCCTCCAGCCGATCGACGGCTCGGTCCACGCTCGGCGCGAGGCCCCCGAGGGCGCCTGCGACCGACGCGAGATCGGCCTTGAGCGCCGCGTGTGATTCGGCGAGCGAGGCCTGGAACTTCGCGAAGGACGCCTGCGCCTCGAGCATCGAGGCCTGGGCCGCCGCGGTCATGGCTCGAGCCTCGGCGATCTCCGCGCGGTCCGCTGCCATCTTCGCGAGGAGGGCCGTGTGGGCCTCCACCATCTCCTTCATCGAAGGTCCCACGATCTCGACGACCATTCGCTTCCAGTCGTCCTGAGCCGGCGCCTCCGCCGTCTCGGCCGGCGGCGCGGCAGCGGGGTGCGAGACGAGACCGAGCACGGCCGTGGCGGCGTCGTCCAGGTCGCGCGTCAGCCGCTCCTCGGCCTTCTGCAAATACGTCATGGGGAGCATGACGACGATGCTCGTGACGAGCGAGAGCAGCGTCGTGTCGAACGCGATCGAGAGCCCGAGCGTCACCTTGGCGAGGGAGCCTTTGATGGCGTCCAGCTGATCTGCGTGTTTCAGCGAGTCGGAGAAGCCGACCACCGCGTCGCCGATCCCGACGACCGTTCCGATGAAGCCGACGATCGGGATGGCCCAGACCAGCACCTTCACCATGCTGAAGCTCGCGCTCACGGCGTCGGCGTCCGCTTCGGAGGCCTTTTCGGCGGCCGACGCCGTCTCGGTCGGCTCGAGTCGCGCCGCGTGAACGCGGAGCAGCCCTGCGACCCGCGCGACCCAGAAGCTCCGCGCGACGCCTGGGACCGCGGACTCCCTGCTGCGCTGCTCGGCGCGCTCGAGGAGCCGCGCCACGTTTTCGGCGTCGATCGACCGCTCCTCCGGAGGAACCGCCGGCCACCGGAGCGAGCGCCGTTGCAGCGCGAGGCCGATCGATTTGAGGACCAGGATTCCGATCGCGAGGAACGTGAGGAACAGCGTCGCGTGCTGCACCCAGCCGCGCTCGAAGAGCAGGATCTGGATCGGCTCTGGAAGGGCCCCCTTCGCGACCAACACGCCTCCCTGGAGCGTGACGGCGATGAGGAACGCGAGAGCGAGCGAGACCTCGCTCGAGCCTCGAATGGTCTTCGGTTTCATCACGTACCCTCCGGATCCACGGTCCCCTGTCGGTCGGGCGTGCCGCCCTGCATTGCCCACCCGGTCAGCTCGCGCTGTCCCGTGTCGTACCCCACGACGCTTCCGTCCGCGGTTCCCGCGTAGAGCCAGCCGTCCACCGCGATCGGCTGCGAGCTGAGCGCCGTCTTCGCGAGCTCGAACGAATCCACCGTCTCGCCCGTGGACGCGTCGAAGCGGACGACGCTGCCGCTCGCGGTCGCCATGAGCACGCTCTTTCCTGCGTAGATCAGCGGGTCGGGCACGGGCGCGGGCTGCAACGACGTGAGCGCAGTGCTCCAGAGCGCGCGACCGGAGTCCTTGTTGCGCGCGACGAGCATCCCGCCGTCGATCGAGATCAGGCGGCTCTTGGCGACGAGGGGTCGCGGGCGAGGCTGAACGGGGCCGACCGCGAGGGCGCGCCCCTCGAGCTCGGGGAAGAGAGCGCGCGACGCCTTGATCGTCTGCGAGTCTTGCGCGACGGCGTCTCGAGCGAACAGGAGCCCGTCTGCCGTGATCACGGGAGGCGAGGCGATCCGGCTCCGGCGCGCCGAGACCACCTCGCCGTCGACGGCGCCGAGCTCGTACAAGGTGCCGAGCCTCGTCGCGACGTAGATCTTTCCGCCATAGGCCACCGGAGTCGCGTTGACCTCGGAGTCGATCCAACGCCGCCAGACCGGCGCGCCCGTCCGCAGATCGAACGCGCCGATGACGTAGGGTGCCTCGGGCGGTCCGCCGGTGTCGGGGTAAGACGAGTAGACCAGATCGCCGCTGATGACCGGTGTCGCGAGCTGCGGCGACCCGAGGTACCACGACCAGAGGTGTTTGCCTGTGTCGGCTGCGACACCGAACATCGTGCAGGAGTAGGTGTTGAAGACGCAGATCCCGTCGCGACACGTCGGCGCGGTCGGGCCGTCGTCCGAGAGGCGGATGCTCCACTCGGGCGCGCCGGTCGTCGCGTCGACGGCGTGCAGGTCGTACGTGCTGAACGCTCCCGCGAGCACACGCCCCTCGTGGAAGACCGGCGTCACCGTGTTCTGCCCGCCGAGCCGCGCGACGAAGCCATGCACCGTCTTCTCGATCGTCGGTTTCATCGCCCTGCTGACGCGGCCACGTCGCGTCGGCTTGCGGGGCTCCTTGCCCTTTGCGTTCTGGGCACGCGCTTCGGCCGTGAGCTCTTCCCCGACGGGCAGCCGTCCCGCCTTCGGCCGTCCGTCGCTCTCCTCTCCCAGGTCCTGGGGGGGCGAGGCCACCTCCGTCCCCTCGGCGGCGGCGGTCGTTCCACTCTCGACGCGGTCTCGGCACGCAAAGATGCCGAGACCGGCCAGCGCGATCCAGTAGGCACGGGGCATAGGCTCACCCTCCCATCGGGTGGACGACAGGTTTCGTGACAGGCCCTACGCCGCCCGTGCGCGGCCGATTCCCGCGCTATTTCTTCTTGAGCGGCACCGAGGAGAAGTCGCCCTTGATGACCAGCGGCTCACGGAAGGCCTCGACGCCTTCACACGTGATCGTCACGTCGAGGTTGCCCCCGCCGGAGGTGCCACCTTTCGGGATCTCCGCAAACGTCACCGTGCCGCTCGGCGTGCAGGACTTCGAGATGTCGACGAGCTTGTAGTTTCCGTCCGTGTTTTTTCCATCCGTGAGCTGGAAGAAGAGCGTGCCTTTGCCCTCCAGCTTCGCGGCCTCCCCCGGCTTGGCGGCGCTCGGCGTGAACCGGATCTCGTGGGCGCCTTCCTCGGCGGGCTGCCGGAATCGGAGCTCGAAGGTCTTGCCCTTGGGCACGATCGCCGCCTCGCTCATCGTGTAGAGACCGCCTTGGTAGGTCAGACGGAGCGAGGCGCCCGATACCTCGACGGTCGGAGCCGCCGCAAACGAGCCCGTGTCCGGCGGCGCGGCAGGCTCGGCGCTCGGGGGCGCCTTGGGCTCGCGAGGCGCCTCGGGCTTCGCGGGCGTCACGGCTGCCTCGTCCGGTTGGCCGGCGGGGGCGGGTGGCTGGGAGGAACCGCAGGCCACGAGGAACAACAGGGACACGGAGAAGAAGAGGGGGGTTCGCTCGCTCGTCATGGTCCGCCCACGTTTCTACGCCGCAGCACGGCGGCCGTCACGCGCGCCGTGCCGCGGCGTGCCCCGTCAGGAGGGGCCGGGGCCCGCTTGGGGCTGGGACGACCATCTTCCCCCGGCCGGCCGGAACAGCTGGCGCAGATCCGGAGGCAGCTGCTCGCGTACGGACTCGATCTGACCTGGAGAGACCGTCTCCTCGAGCGCCTCGACGAGGCCGACGAGGATCTCCTTCGCCCGCGCGGGGGAGACGTCGAGCGTTTCGCTGACCTCCTCCTGCATCACCGCGAGATCGATGCGGCGATCGGGTCCGTCGATGCCGTCGATGATCGCCTCACGGAGCAGGAGCGGCACTTGCGACAGGAAGTGCCGCGCCAGGTCTCGGCGGATCCGCTGACAGAGCAGGCCTATCCCGAGTCGAGCCAACCGGTCGGCCATCTCGATCCGGGGAAGGCTCGCGTGATCCATGACGACGTGCAGGAACCGGGCGTACGTGGCCTCCGCATGCGCGGCTCGGCGTGACGAGCGCCGCCGGCTCGGACCGCTCCGAACGCGGGGACCGATCACGCCGGGCGGCTTCTTCCGGGTCGGCTTCCCGAGCTGGGCCCGAAGCACGTCCGCCACCGCGTCGACGGGGACCATCGAGCACGCGAGCAGATCGTCGAGGCTGAGGATCCCGACCGGCCGCTCTTCACGATCGACGAGCGGCAGGCGCCGCACGCCGTGAGCGGCCATCGCCTCCACGGCTTCCTGCGCGGAGGCATCACAGGGGAGGCACACCACGGAGTCGCTCATGATGCTCTCGAGCCGAGTCGCCGCAGGGTCCGCCCGATCCGCGAAGGCACCGAGAGCGATGTCGCGATCGGTCACCACGCCGACGAGCCCGCTCCGGTCACCGACGAGGACAGCACCGATCCCGTTCTCCTCCATGGCGCGAGCAGCCTGCATCACCGTCGCGTCTGGTCGGAGCACGACGATGCGACCCGAGACGAATCGTTCGAGGGACATGATTCCTCCAGCGTGAGTCCGCCACTGGCGAGATGGGTGCCAAGGGCTCTGCCTCCGAGGCCCCTCGGAAGCGCGCCCTCGCGCCCCCCTCGTTCGCCCGATCGCCCCGATCGTGACGAATCGACCCAGCCCGCCGCCGGCGACACGTCGGACAAGTCACTTCGTCAGGGACGAATCATGGATTCGAAACTTTGACACGATGACGACGTGGCAAATCGAACGGAGCGGGATACTGTCGCTTACGACGAGGGAATAGTTCGCCCTCCCAACCGTTCGACCCGAGCGAAGTGAATCTGTTGTCCCGATGCGGCCGAGCACCGAGGGGCCTCTCCAGGCTCACTGCCCGCTTTGCGGCCGTGCTCGCGGCGTTCCTCGTGCTCCTGTTCTCGGGCGCACCGGCAGCGGCAGCGGCAGCGGTCACGGCTCCGGGCAACAACACCTCCCAGGTCGAAGAGCACCACGAGGACGGCGAGACCTCGGCGACGCTGAAGCTGGCGAGCCGCATGGCGCCGCGGCGGCCGCCAAGAGCTCGCGTCGTCGGGGTCACCCCGGTGGCGGACCGCCACGCTCGCCCGCCCGTTCCGCTCGCCGCGACCCAGTACATTCCTCCACAACGGAAGACGCTCCTCCGGCTGCTGCATTGACTCGGCTCGGCTGAACACCGCTGCCCGATCGAATCCGACTCGCCCCGAACCGGGGTGACGTCGCAGCCGACCACGTCAGCCGCGAGGCGCGATCGCGCCCCACGAGGAGTGTGTTCCGTGCAGAAGCTCATCCAGGGACTCCACAAGTTCCAGTCCGAGGTCTTTCCGTCGCGCGAGGGTCTCTTCACGTCCCTCGCCAAGGGCCAACGCCCCGAGACGTTGTTCATCACCTGCAGCGACAGCCGCATCAACCCGAACCTCCTCACGCAGACCGAGCCCGGGGAGCTCTTCATCCTCCGCAACGCCGGAAATCTGGTCCCTGCCTACTCTCCGACCAGCTCCGGTGAGGCGGCGACGATCGAGTTCGCCGTCCAGCACCTCGGTGTTCGACAGATCGTCGTCTGCGGTCACACGCAGTGCGGGGCCATGAAGGCCCTCCTCGCGCCGGAGGCCCTGAAGGACTCCCCCGCCGTCGCCACCTGGCTCCAGCACGCCGAGGCGACGCGGCGCCACGTGCGGGACAACTACCAACACCTCTCGGGTGACGCGCTCGCCACGGTCCTCGTGGAGGAGAACGTGCTCTCGCAGCTCGAGAGCCTCCGCACCCACCCCGCCATTCGCGCCCGGCTGGCTCGCGGCGAGGTGAGCTTGCACGGCTGGGTCTACAAGATCGAGACGGGAGAGGTCTTCCAGTTCAACCCGGCGGGCGGCCAGTTCGAGGCCATCGACCGTGGCTCGCCGACCGAGTCCGTCGTGCTCCCGCTCCGCGCCGTCGTGGGGATCTGAAAGGCCGATTCAGCCATGCGCGACCATCCTTTGCCCACGCTCCGAGACAGCCTTCGCTTCGATCTGCCCGCCGGGCTCGTCGTCTTCCTCGTCGCGGTCCCGCTTTGCCTCGGGATCGCGCTCGCGTCCGGCGCGCCGCTCCTCTCCGGGCTGGTCGCCGGGATGGTGGGCGGCCTCGTCGTGCCGCTCCTCAGCCGAGCGGAGCTCAGCGTGTGCGGCCCCGCCGCGGGGCTCGCCGCCATCGTCCTCACGGGCATCACGACTCTCGGGAGCTTCGAGGTCTTCACGGTCGCGCTGATTCTCGCGGGGATCCTGCAGGTCGTGATGGGCGCCCTCCGGTTCGGGCGCTTCTCCGCATGGTTCCCGACCGGTGTCGTGGCCGGCATGCTCGCCGCCATCGGCGTGCTCCTGATCATCAAGCAGCTGCCTCACGCGGTCGGCTTCGATCGCGAGGCGTTTGCGATCGAAAACGCTTCGACGAGCCCAGGTCCCAGCGCGCTCATCGCCGCCATCGAGCCCACCGCGGTGATCGCCGCGCTCACGGCCATGGCGTCCCTCATCGGCTGGGAGAAGCTCTCGAAGCGTCGCGGTGGAACGTTCTTGCCCGCCCCACTCGTCGCCGTCTTGGTCGGCGTCTCCACCCACGAGCTCGTGCGAGCCGTCGCGCCGGGACGCGCGCTCGTCGCAGAGCACATGGTGAACATCCCGGACGCCGCCGCCTGGAAGGCTTCGCTCGCCGTGCCGGATTTCTCGCTCTGGCTCCGACAGGACGTCTGGGTCGTCGCGGTGACCGTCGCGGTCGTCGCGAGCATCGAATCGCTCCTCAACGTCGAGGCGATGGACCGCCTGGATCCATTCGCTCGCCGGTCCCCCATGAACCGCGAGCTGATCGCCCAGGGCGTCGGAAACACCCTTGCCGGCTTCCTCGGCGGGCTCCCGATCACGTCGGTCGTGGTGCGCAGCTCGGCCGCGCTCCAGGCCGGTGCACGCACGCGCGGGGCTGCCCTCGTGCACGGCCTGCTGCTCGTGCTCACCATCTTCGTCCTCGGCCCGCTCCTCGAGCGGATCCCCCTCGCCTGCCTGGCCGCCATCCTGCTCGTCACCGGCTACAAGCTGGCCGGTCCGGTCGTGTTCCGGTCGGCCTGGAAGGCAGGTCTGGAGAACTTCATCCCCTTCGCTGCCACGCTGATCGGCGTCGTGGCGCTCGACCTCCTGAAAGGGGTCGGCATCGGTCTCGCGGTGGCGATGGCCCTCGCGGTCCGACGCGCCCTCGGCCGCGCCGTCGAGGTCGTGCAGGAAGAGGGTCGCCTGATCGTTCGGCTCGTGCGGGATGTGCCGTTCTTCGCCCGCGCCGACCTGCAAGCAGCCCTCGACTCCGTCCCGCCGAAGGGTCGGGTCGTCGTCGACGCCGAAGGCGCGACGAGCGTCCACAAAGACGTCCAGGAGGCGATCCGGACCTTCGTCGACAACGCGCCCCGGCGCTCCGTCGAAGTGGAGGTCCGAGGTCTCGCCGGGGTGGGCTCACCCGTCGCGGCCGAGTGAACGACGGAGATCTGCGGCCGCGTCCGTCTCGAGCCACCGCTCGAATCGCTCAGGGCTCAAGCCGTAGATCTCGGTCGCGCGTGCGACCAGCTCCGGAGCATCGAACGCCTTCACCCGCGCGATCAGCTCGTGCGGGTGGTGCTCCAGCACCCACTCGCCGAGCTGGCGGCGGATCTCGTCGACGAGAACGCCCTCGGTCACCTCGACCCCCGCGTCTCGCAAGATCTGGATGCCGAGGCCGTTCACGCGAGGGTGAGGGTCACGCATGCCGATGACGACCCGCGCGATGCCGCGGCTCGCGATGGATCGAGCGCAGGCCGGCGTGCGCCCGTGGAACGAGCAAGGCTCGAGCGTGGAGTAGAGCGTCGCCCCCACGATGCTGAGACCCCGCGCTTGGGCGTCGCGCGCGGCGGCGATCTCGGCGTGATCTTCACCGGGGCCCTGCGTGTGCCCGCGACCGAGGATCTCACCGCTCGCGACGATCGTGCAGCCGACCCAAGGGTTGTCCCCCGTGCTCCCTCGAGCCTGGTCGGCCTCCCGCATCGCGACGCGCATCCACGCTTCGTCGTCTCGGGCGGTCATCGGCCGGAGTGTCCACAAAACGAGCGGGCTTGGCAAACCGAGCCTGCGGACTCGAGCCAGCAGAGGCTGCGGACTCGAGTCTGCACGCCGGCGACGGTTCTGCGCAAAAGCAGGCCACTCCGCCCCGGCACACACATTGCGGAGCCGGGCGGGCTCACCCTCGGAGGTCCGTTTTGAAGGTCGTGTGGGGACTCGCGCTGTCGTCTGTCGTGCCGCCCGCCCTCCGGGGCTGCGGGGCCGACGAAGGCGCGCTCTCCGCCGAGCGCGTCGGCTGTCCGTGAACGATCATGCTGAACCCTCAACCGAACGATCAAGCTAGGATGGTCCAGTGAGAAAGCTCATCGCGATCTTGGGGGCGCTCACCCTCGCGGGGTGCGTCGGATCGATTGGTGAGAATCCCGGCGATGACGACGACGTCTTCGACGGAACGGACCCTTCGGACCCGCGGCTCGAAGCGCGTGTCTGGCGGCTCACACCGTCCCAGTACAACGCCGAGGTGCAGCGACTGTTCCCCGGCGCGCCCGCGGTGAACCTCCCTGAGGGCTCGAGCGAATACGGGATCACCAACATCTCCGTGGCCGCCCGCATCGACCTCGGCAACGCTTCGCAGTTCATCGACGCTGCGCGCACGGTCGGCACTTGGGCCTCGACGCAGGGCGCCGCCGCTGCGCGCTGCGACGCGTTCGGCACGCCCGCGTGTGTGGACACCTTCCTCGGCTGGTTCCCGGAGGCGGCGTACCGCAGGCCCCTCACCGACGCGGAGAAGGCCGAGCTGCGGGCCGTCTACGACGACACCGCCGCGACGTACGGCCCGGAGTGGGCGTTCTCCGCGGTGGTCCGCGCCGTGCTGCTCTCCCCGCAGTTCCTGTACCGCTCGGAGATCGGCCCGGACGGGCAGGGAGTGGTCGAAATCGACGAATACGAGATCGCCAGCCTGCTCGCCTTCTCGCTCACCGACAAGGCTCCCGACGCCGAGCTCCTGGCGGACGCCAAGGCCGGCCTCCTCCACGACCCGGCGATCCGAGAGCAACACGCGCGGCGGCTCATGGATAACAGCGCCGTCATCTGGCAGCGCTTCTTCTGGGAGTGGCTCAAGATGTCGACGCTCGCGAGCCAGGGCAACGAGACCGGCCTCGATCCCGCGCTCGTCGCGCAGCTCGAGGACGAGTACAAGGCGTTCGTCGAGGGGATCGTCGTGAAGGGCCGCGGAGATCTGGCGGACCTCTTGACCACCAACCACACCTGGGGGACCCCCGAGGTCGCCGCTTATTACGGCGCGAGCCACCCAGGCTCGGGCGTCGCGCAGATCGACTTCGACCCCGATCAGCGCGGCGGGCTCCTCACGCTGGGCGCCTGGCTCGTCGCCCACGGCAAGAAGGGGCGCGACAACGTGGTCCGTCGCGGCATGTCCGTCTACCGCGACGCGATGTGCAACGACATCGTTCCGCTCAACATCGATCTGGAAGCGGCGGTGAAGGACCTGGTCGGCGCGGACGCGACGGTCAAGCAGATCGCCGATGCGCGGACCGCCGATCCGACGTGCGGCGCCTGCCACAAGACCTCGGATCCGGTCGGGTTGGCCTTCGAGAACTTCGCAGGTGACGGCACCTGGCAGACCACCTACGCGGACGGCAAGCCTGTCGAGTCGACCGTCGTCCTCGACGGCGCGACGTACGAGAGCGCGCCCGCGCTCTCGGCCGCGCTCGCCGCGGACCAACCGTTCCAGCAATGCCTGGTCCGGCGCTTCGGGCACTTCGTCATGGGGGCGGACTTCGGCTCCCCGCAGACGGTTCGCGCGTCGACGGAGGCATTCGAGGCCTTCCGCGACAGCGGCGGCTCCTTCGAGGAGCTGCTCGTCGCGATCGTCCGCGACCCCGCCTTCATCCAGAGGAGGAAGTGATCATGCTCAGCCGACGACGCTTCGCGATGTTGGGTGGCTCGGTCGCGGCGGCCTTCGCCGCGGCCCGCTTCGGCGCCCGCCCGGCGAAGGCCGCGCCCGCCGGACCGGTGCGCTTCCTGGCCGTGCGCACGCCCCACGGCGTGGACCGCGACTACTGGATCCCGCGACAGATGAGCGGCGCCGAGCCGGCCACGCCGGACGAGGCGCTCTCGGGGCTCACCTTCGAATACGAGGACTCCATCCTCAATGCGCTCATGCCCTGGCGCGATCAGATCACCGTGCTCGACGGCCTCGACACCCAGTGCGTGAAAGAAGGCACGCGCGCGGGCGTTCGCACGTTCCACGGCCACAACGAGCAAGGCACCCTGCTCACCGGCGCCCAGCCGCCGGAAGATCGCGAAGGCAACTTCGACAACCACCCGTCGCTCGACTTCTACTTGCACGGCCTGCTCGGCGCGCCGGTGCTGCTCACCGCGAGCGTCGAAGGCGCCGGCACGTGGAAGTGCATGAGCTTCGACGCGGCCGGCATCCCGCGTGACGCGGAGACGAGCCCCAGCGCGCTCTTCCAGATGGCGTTCCCGCCCGACTTCATGCCGCCCGACCCGGGCGACCCCGTGGTCGACTACACCGCCGGGGAGAACCGCATCACGCTGCACGGCCAGAACGCGCTCACGGCCCTCGAGGCCCGCCTGCAGGGCGTCGAGAAGGACAAGATCACGGCGCATCGGGAGGCCATGAAGAAGCTCTCCGAGACGACCAAGCCGGTTCCTGTCGGGCACTGCACGACGAGCGGCACCGACGTCCCGAACGTGAACGGGAGCGTGGGCGACTACTCGAACGTCGAGAACGTCGCGCGCGCGCACGCGGCCGTCATCGCGCAGGCCTTCGCCTGCGGACGGAGCATGTGCGCGACGCTCCGCATCCTCGACGACTACCCGAACTACTACACCGACGTGCCGGAGGTCCAAGCGTCGGGCGCCGCCGGGCTCTACGGCGCGGACTTCCGCTTCCACGAGAACCTCGTCCACGACTACTGGGGCACCGGCCCGGGCGACGTGAAGAACACCCTCCGCCGCGGGTATTGCGCCGGTCAGCGCTGGGCGGCCGGGCACTTCGCGGCCGTGCTCGACGAGCTCTCGAAGGTCGTCGACCCGTTCGACCCGAACGGCGGATCGATCCTCGATAACACCATCGTCTTCTGGCACAACGAGTTCGGCCACGACGGCCACGACAACCAGCACACGCGCCACCCCGCCATCATCGCTGGCGGCGGCAATCGCACGCTCCGCCTCGGCCGGTACCTGCGCCTGCGCAACATCAACAGCGAGGAGCGCGTCCCACACAACAAGCTCCTCACCAGCATCTGTCACGCCGTCGGCCTCACGGATCACAACTTCTTCGGCGACCGAGATCTCCAGGACCGGCCCGACTATCAGGGCCCGCTCGAGATGCTCATGGTCTGAGGGCCGGCGAGCGGCCGGGGGGCCGTCACTCGGTCCCCTGGCACACGGCGACGCAGTCGTCGCATCCGCAGCACGAGCCGGTCGCGCAGAAGTCACACGTCGCGAGGCCTTCGCACTGCCCCATCGGATCGCAGGGCCGGCGACACACGCCCTCGAAGAACACACACACGAAGCCCTCCAAGCAGGCGTCGTTGTCGTCACATCGCCCCTGCGAGATGGGCACACACGCGCTCACGCAGTTCTTGCAATCGGGGCAGCTCGACGTCGCGCAGGGCTCGCAGACCGAGCCGGGCCCACACGCATCGCACGTGGACGGCTCACACGCGGCGGCGCACTGCCCCGTGCCGAAGATGCAGAGCCCCGGCGCGCAGTCGGCGTGATCGTCGCAGGGGCCACCCCCGGTCGTCGCGGCCGTGACCGCCGTCGACGAGGCGCTCCCGGTCGTCGTCCCGGAGCCCGACCCGCCGCCGCCGGTCGGCTCCTCGACGAGCACCTCGCTGCCGCAGGCGCAGGCGAGCACCGGACCGAGGAGCACGACGGAAAGAAAGCGCGCGGCCATGTGCCACGTTACCAGGTCGGGGAGGGCGGGCGAGGCCGCGCGATACGTTCGCGAAACAATCGCGGCTGTACCGTGCTCTCGTGCGTCTGCTCGTCACCCACCGGAGCCGGTACCGGTACCCCACGCCAGCTGCGCTCGGCCCCCACGTGGTCCGCCTCCGGCCCGCCACCCACGCCAAGGCCAAGATCGAGACCTACGCCCTGACGGTCGAGCAGCCGTGTGCGCTCCGCTGGCAACAGGACCCGGCCGGTAACCACATCGCGCGGCTCTCGTTCCGCGCCGGCGAGCGCATCCCGGCGCTCGACGTCACGGTCGAGATGGCCGTCGACGTCCGCCCCGTGAACCCCTTCGACTTCTTCGTCGATCCGCGGTGCGAGCTCGCGCCGTTCGAGTATCCCGACGCGCTCGCGCGAGACCTGGTCCCCTACCTCGACCGAAACGACGCCGTCATGACCGGCGCCGAGCGCCTCGCCTCGTTCCTGGCAGACCTCCCGACCGAGGGGCCGACCGTCGACCTCGTCGTCGCGCTGAACCAGGCCGTGAACCGCCGCGTCCGCTACGTGATCCGCGAAGAGCTCGGCATCTATTCGCCCGAAGAGACCTTGACCAGAGGAGAGGCGAGCTGCCGCGACTCGGCGCTCTTGCTCGTGGCGGCGCTGCGCTCCCGCGGGCTCGCCGCGAGGTTCGTCTCCGGTTACCTCATCCAGCTCACGGACGAGGGCATGATCCCCGACGAGCCACGCGGTGTGAGCCGAGACGTGGTGGACCTTCACGCGTGGGCCGAGGTCTACCTCCCCGGCGCGGGCTGGGTCGGCCTCGACGCGACGAGCGGGCTTCTGTGCGGCGAAGGCCACATCCCGCTCGCTTGCACCGCGAGGCCCGCCGCCGCGGCGCCCATCGAGGGAACGAGCGACGTCGTCGCGAGCGAGGTCACCTTCGAGATGCGCGTCGCGCGCCTCGGTCACGAGCCGCGCCCGACGACCCCCTTCACGGAGGAGGTGTGGACCTCGTTGCTGGCGGCCGGGGACCACGTCGACGAGGCGCTCGTACACGCCGGCCTCGAGCTCACGCTCGGCGGCGAGCCCACGTTCACCTCGCGGCTGCACCCCGAGAAGCCGGAGTGGAACGGCGCCGCCGTGGGTGAGACGAAGCTCGCGCAAGCGCTCGCGCTCGCGAGCGCCTTGAAGAAGCGCCTCGCGCCGGGCGGCCTCGTGCTGCACGGCTTCGGCAAACATTACCCCGGCGAGAGCTTGCCCCGCTTCGCGCTCGACGTGATCGCGCGGAGGGACGGCACCTCGCTGGCGGGGGACGAGGCCCCGATCGGCGGCGCCACGCCGCCGCTCTCCGCCGCCGAAGCGCTGGTGCGCGCCGTCGCGACGCGGCTCGGGCTCGACGCGAGCCTCGCGCAGCCTGCGTTCGAGGACCCGTGGCATTTTCTCGGGGAAGAAGCCCGGCTGCCCGTCGGCGTGGACCCCCACCAATCCGACCTAGGCGCCCCGGAGGAGCGACGCAGGCTGGCCCTGGTCCTCGATCGAGGCCTCAAGACCCCCGTCGGGTGGGTGCTGCCCCTCGCACCATTGACGGACGGCGGCTGGGCAGGTGCCAATTGGAGCTTCCGTCGCGAGCGGCTCTACCTGATCCCGGGCGACAGCCCCATCGGGCTTCGGCTTCCGCTCGGATCGATCGAGGGTCGCGGACCGCTCGACCCGGTCGAGGAGCCGTGGGACGGCCCGCCCGATCCGCGCCGCGCCGACGACGACCAGACGAAACAGGCGCCCCTCCCCGGCTCGGTTCGGCCGGCGCTCCCTCCGGGCATTCGCACCGCGCTCTGCGTCGAGCCCCGGGCCGGCGCCCTGGGCGTCTTCCTCCCGCCCCTCCCCAGCGCCGCGCGGTTCTGCGAGCTCGTCAGGGCGATCGGCGAGGCCGCACGCTCAATCGACGTGCGAGTCCGGTTCGAGGGCTATTCGCCCCCGAAGTCAGCGGAGCTGTTTCACTTCGCCATCACGCCGGACCCCGGGGTCGTGGAGGTCAACATTCCGCCAACGCGGACCTGCCGCGACCATTCCGTGTTGATGGACGCCGTGTTCGAGGCGGCCCTCGCCTCGGGCCTCTCTGCCGAGAAATACCAGCTCGACGGGCGGCAAGCGGGCAGCGGGGGTGGGCATCACATCACGCTGGGCGGGCCGACGCCGCTCGCGAGCCCGTTTCTGCGGAGGCCCGACATCCTCGCCAGCCTCCTCACCTTCATCCAACACCATCCCTCGCTTTCGTACCTCTTCAATGGTCTCTTCGTGGGGCCCACCTCGCAATCGCCGCGCGTGGACGAGGCGAGGCACGACGCGCTCTACGAGCTCGAGATCGCCATGGCCCGGGCGTTCGAGCCCGCAGAGGCGCCCCCGCCCTGGTTGGCCGACGCGCTCTTCCGCCACCTGCTCGTCGATCTCACCGGCAACACCCACCGCGCCGAGGTCTGCATCGACAAGCTCTTCGATCCGCAGACGGCGCACGGCCGGCAAGGGCTCGTCGAGCTCCGTGCGTTCGAGATGCCGCCGCACGCGCGCATGACGCTCGCGCAGGTCGCCCTCGTTCGCGCCCTGGTCGCGAGCTTCGCCCGTGAGCCCTACCGGCGCCCGCTCGTCCGCTGGGGCTCGCTCCTGCACGATCGCTTCCTCCTCCCGACCTGGCTCTGGCGTGACTTCGAAGACGTGCTCGCGCACCTCGAGCGCGCCGGGCTCGCGCTTCCCCGCGACGCATACCGCGTGTTCCTCGAGCTTCGATGTCCCGTCATCGGAACGCTCTCGATCGGCGACGTGACGCTCGAGCTCCGCAACGCGATCGAGCCCTGGAACGTGCTGGGAGAGGAGCTGACGGCGACCGGCACCGCGCGGTTCGTCGACTCCTCCATGGAGCGCGTCGAGCTCCGCGCCACGGGCCTCGTCCCGGAGCGCCACCGGATCATCGTGAACGGCCTCGATCTCCCGATGCGGCCGACCGGCGAAGCCGGCGACCTGGTGGGCGGCGTGCGCTTCCGCGCCTGGGCACCGGCCCACAGCCTCCACCCGCACCTCGGCGTCCACCACCCGCTCCGGTTCGAGCTGCTCGATACGTGGGGCCGTCGCTCGCTCGGCGCGTGCGCGTATCACGTGTGGCACCCGGAGGGCCGCGCCTTCGACGTCCCGCCATTGACCCGGTTCGAAGCGTCCGCGCGGCGCGCGCAGCGATTCACGATAGAGGGGCCGAGCCTCCGTCCGGTCCGCGTGACCGCGTCGGCGCCCCACCCCGAGGCGCCCTACACCGTCGACCTTCGTCGGTATGCCCTGGACCACCCGACGCCCGAGCCTTTCGAGGAACAGACGACGTGAGCCAAGCCTCCTTTCCCCCTCCCGCGTCGCTCGGCGCCGCTTATGCGCCGATCGCCGGCGCGTACGACGAGCTGTTCGAGCCCGATGGTCGCGTGAGAGAGGCGCTCCGCGCCCCCCTCGGCCCGCTCTTCGGCACCACGGCGGCCGAGCTGGCGCGCAGCCAAGCCCTCGCCGAGCGCTCCCTCCTCCACCAAGGGGTCACCTTCTCCGTCTACAGCGACAGCCGCGGCGCGGAGAAGATCTTCCCGTTTTGCCTCGTGCCCCGCGTCGTGAGGAGCGACGACTGGGCGAAGGTGGAGCGCGGGCTCGAGCAGCGAATCACGGCGCTGCAGGTCTTCCTCGACGACGTCTATGGGGCGCAGCGCTTCACCGACAGCCCTCGACTGCCGGCGGAGGTCATCCTCGGAGCCAAACACTACCTGCCCTCGCTGCGAGGGGTGAGACCTCCGCGCGGCGTCCGCATCCACGTCGCTGGAATCGATCTCATCAGGAGCCCGGACGGGGTCTTCCGCGTGCTGGAAGACAACCTCCGGACCCCCTCCGGTGTCTCTTACGTGATCGAGAATCGACTCGTCACGAAGCGGGTGCTGCCGGCCATCTTCGCGGCGGCACACGTGCGGCGCGTCGACCTCTACCCGGCGAAGCTCGCCGAGACGCTCCAGCGCTCCGCCCCCGAGGGAGTGAACGAGCCGCTCGCCGTGGTGCTCACGCCAGGCCCGTTCAACTCGGCCTACTTCGAGCACAGCTTCCTCGCGCGGACGATGGGAATCGAGCTGGTCCAGGGGAGCGACCTCTACGTGGACGCCGACCGCGTCTTCCTGAAGACGACACGCGGCCCGCGCCGGGTCGACGTCATCTATCGCCGCATCGACGACGCCTTCCTGGATCCCGAGGTCTTCCGCCCCGACTCGCTGCTGGGCGTCCCCGGCATCATGCGGGCCTGGGCAAACGGCAACGTCACCCTCGCCAATGCACCAGGCAATGGCGTCGCCGACGACAAGGCGGTCTGCGCGCTCGTCCCGGACATCATCCGGTTCTACCTGGGCGAGGAGCCGCTGCTGGCGGACGTGTCGACCTACGTCTGCGCGCGCGAGGACGACCGTCGTTATGTCCTCGACCACCTCGACCAGCTCGTGGTCAAGGCGGTCGACGAGGCCGGTGGTTACGGCATGTTGATGGGCCCCGACTCGACGGCTGCGCAGCGGGACGAGTTCCGCGTCCGGATCGAGGCGTCCCCGCGGAGCTACATCGCGCAACCGCGCGTCGAGCTCTCGACGTGCCCGACCTGGGAGCCGAGCAGCGCCACCCTCGTCCCGCGCCGCGTCGATCTCCGCCCCTATATCCTCACGGGCCCCGACGGCCCCTGGGTGCTGCCCGGCGGGCTCACCCGCGTCGCCCTGCGCGAGGGCTCCTACGTCGTGAACTCGAGCCAGGGCGGCGGCTCGAAGGACACCTGGGTGCTCGCGGAGGCCGGATGATCACGCGCGTCGCCGACCATTGTTTCTGGCTCGGGCGTTACCTCGAGCGCACCGAGAGCACGGCCCGCCACCTGCAGGTGACAGGCACCATCGCCCTCGACGCAGAGCTCCCGCAGAGCCGCGTGTGGGCGCCGCTCGTCATCGTCTCCGGCCAGGAGGCGGACTTCGTCGAGCGCTTCGGGAAGGGCTCGATGGGCGAGCCGGAGATCGTGCAGCGATACCTCGCGCTCGATCTGGACAACCCCGTGTCTTTGGCGCGTTCCATCGCGGCCGCGCGGGAGAACGCGCGCTCGATACGCGAGGTGGTGAGCCTCGAGGTCTGGCAGACGATCAACGAGCTCTACGTCTACTTCCAATCGGAGGAGGCGAAGACCGCGTACGCCGAGCAACGCGACGCCTTCTTCGGCCGCGTGCAGCGGTCGATCCAGCTCGGGGTCGGCTTGGTCGGCTCGACGATGCTGCACGACACTCCGCTCGACTTCATCTCGCTGGGTATCCTGCTCGAGCGCGTGAGCCAGACCGCCCGCCTGCTCGACGTCGAGCACCACGCCTTCTCGGCGGCCAGCGCCGCGCACCCGGTGCTCGAGACCGCCCTCTGGCTCTCGCTCCTCCGCGCCAGCTCCGGCTTCGAGGCCTTCATGAAGCGCAACCGCGGCATCGTCACCGGAGCGAGCGTCGCCGCGTTCCTCGTGAAGGAGCCGCGCTTCCCCCGGTCGGTCCTCCACTCGACGGCCCACGCGCGGAGGCGGCTCGAGGCGATCATCGGGCACGGCACGGCGGGCGGGCCCGAAGCGCCGGGCGAGCCCGCGCTTCGCCGGCTCGTGGCGCTCGAGCGCTGGCTCGAGGCGCTGCCCGCGACGGCCCTCGAGGGCGCGGAGGTGCACCGCACGCTCACGCACGTGGTGGAAGAAGCCCACGCCGTGTGTGTGGCCACGGGGAGCGAGCTCTTCGGCTACGGCGCCGCATCGCAGTGAGCACGAGCTGCGCCGCGCGGCGAGCGAACACGCCCGCCCCGAGGCATCGGGCCACGGCTGTGGCGCCCGTCGCGCTGTAGCCAGACGGCTTGGTCCGTTGTAGCTCTGAGGTCCATGCCCAACCTGTTCGCGATGTGCTTCGAGGGCACGCTGGCGCCGTCGTTCGACCTTCGGTGCCTCGCGCGCGGACGCAAGCCGCCGGACGGCTGGGGCATCGGCTATTACCCGGGCGGAGAGCCCTCCGCTTCGGTGCTGAAGGAGCCGGCGCCCGCGAGCGGCAGCATCCGGAGCGAGCTGGTGAAGGCGTGGGATCACCTCGCCTCATCGATCTTCGTCATCCACATCCGAACGGCGACCTGGGGTCAGAACAGCGACGCGAACACGCAGCCTTTCTCGCGATCGTACGGCCAGCGGGATTGGCTCATCGGCCACAGCGGGAGCCTCCGAGAGCGCCTGATCGTCGAAGGGCGCTTCGAGCCGGTCGGCTCCACCGACACCGAGCTCATCTTCTGCGATCTCCTGGGTCGGTTCGAGGAGAACGGCTGGAAGTCGATCGGCTCCTGCGACCTGGAGCGGCTCCGGACGGAGCTCGACTCGTTGAACGAGCACGGCACGCTCTCCATCGTGATGAGCGACGGCTCGGACCTCCTCGTCTACGCGGACGCCCACGACGAGGGCGGCCTCTACCTCGCCCATCTGCTCCCGCCGTTCGGCGACAAGCTCGCCTTCGGCGACGACGAGCTGACGGTGGACCTGACGAAGCGCGGGGAGATCAACCGCAAGGGCGTCGCCGTCTCCTCGTCCCCGCTGCCCCGCCTCGACGGCAAGCCCATGGAGTGGACGCGCGTCCCCCCCGGCCACCTGATGGTCGTGCGGCAAGGCGCGGTGCACCACGACTTCGCCGTCTCGCCGGACGCACCCAAGCCGAAGAACCGCACGTTGCGCGCGGTCCAGCCCTCTCCGCAGCGCGCCGAGCCTCGCACCTACGCGGTCTCGCACCGCACCGTCTATCGGTATCGAGTGCCGGTCGAGCGGAGCAGCCACCTGCTCAAGCTGACCCCCGTATTCGACAGGCTGCAGCGGCTCCGCGAGCACACCCTCGAGCTCAAGCTCGACGGCGCCCATTTCGAAGGCCGGCAGATCGATTTCGACGACGTCTTCGGCAACCGCGCCCGGCGGCTCATCATCGAGCAGCCGTACGAGCAGCTCGAGGTCGAGTCGCGCTCGGTCGTCGAGCTGCTCGACACCGATCCGCTCGAGTTCAAGCCGCTGCACGCCCGCCGCGCCATTCCCCTCGTGTGGATGCCCTGGCAGCGCGAGATGATGGCGCCTTACCTCCTCCCGCCCGAGCTCCCGGAGACGCAGCTCCAGGAGCTCGCCGACTACGCGATGACGTTCGTCGAGCGCAACGACTACGACCTCATCGGCACCGCGCTGGACATGAATCGCTCGATCTATCGCGAGTACAAGTACGTACAGGGAGCCACGAGCGTCGCGACGACCGCCTTCCAGGTCTACGTGGACCGTCGCGGCGTCTGCCAGGACTTCACGAACCTCTTCATCTGCCTCGCGCGGCTGCTGGGCGTCCCCGCGCGTTATTCGTGTGGCTACGTCTACACGGGGCCCAAGGCCGAGAACACCGCGCAGTCGGAGGCGTCCCACGCCTGGGTCGAGCTCTACCTCCCCGAGGTCGGGTGGAAGGGCTTCGACCCGACCAATGGCGTGCTCACGCAGACCGAACATGTCCGCGTGGCGCACGGCCGGAGCTACGTCGACGCGACGCCCACGTCGGGGACGATCTACGTCGGGGGAGAGGGCGAGACGCTCGAGGTCTCCGTCCGGGTCGAGCCGCTCGCGGAGCGCTGAGCGCTGCTACCATCGGTCGATGACCCGAGCCCGCGCCACCTTCGTGATCGCCGCCTCGCAGCTCGGCGTCTTCGCCTGCTCGCCACCCCCGGCCGAGCCCCCGCCGAACGTGGTGGGCTCACCACCTCCGCCCCACGAGACCGCCGAATCGGCACGTCCGACGGCGCCGACCGCGGCTTCGAGCGCCGTCGCCCAGGGGGCACCGCCGGTCGCGACCGGGCCGGACGCCGCGCTCGGCCTGCTCGCGGATCGGCTCAAGACTCCGCTCGTATCGACCGATGGCAAGGTCGTCGCGCTGTTCGTGGGAGTCGAGGGCGCCGACGGGGACCGAATCACACCGCTCCGCCTCGTCGACGCCGACAAGAGCCGCGAGCTTCGATCGATCTCGTTTTCACCCAGTGCGCCGGATCAGGACAAGCTCGCCGGCCTGGCGGAGGCGCAGTCCACCCTCGACGCGGGCACGTGGCTCTCGACGACGGCCCACGAGATGAAGCAGGACCCGACGAAGGAGAGCCGGCAGTTCGGCCTTGGGGAGGCCGTGGCCATGATGGGAGAAGGCGACGGCATGACGGTGCGCTTCCACGAGCCCGTGCTCAGCGTGACGGCCGCGAACGGCAAGAGCTGGCTCCGCCGCGCCTTCCCGACCTGGTCGAAGAAGGGGAGCGTAGGAGGCCAGCCCTGCGTCGCCTACGCCGACCTGGCCCGGGCCTTCAGCAGCCGGGAAGCTCGCGTGCTCGTGGTGCAGATCCGCTACGCGACCACGCCCGACTTCTGCGCGTCGGCGCCCGAGACGTTTGTCGTTCGACTACCGGCCGAGCCACGCTGAGCGTCCGCTGTCGATAGGCCAGACCTATCACTCCGAGACGAACATTGTGTTTCCGACCATGACCCGGGAGCCCGTATGGTTGGAACACAAACCAGCAGCTCTGGATGACGAGCGAAGGAGAGATCATGTCGAACGATGCGAAGTGCCCGTTTTCGGGAGGAGCGCGGGGCCACGCCACCCTGCGCGGCGCGACCACGAACGCGGACTGGTGGCCCAACCAGATCGACCTGAAGATCCTCCACCAGCACACGAGCAAATCGAGCCCGATGGACGAGGGCTTCGACTACGCCGCGTCGTTCGAGACGCTCGATCTCGACGCGGTCGTGAAGGACCTCCACGCGCTGATGACGGACTCACAGGACTGGTGGCCCGCCGACTACGGGCACTACGGGCCCTTCTTCGTCCGCATGGCGTGGCACGCGGCCGGCACCTACCGCATCGCGGACGGCCGGGGCGGCGCGGGGACGGGGGCGCAGCGGTTCGCGCCGCTCAACAGCTGGCCGGACAACGGCAACCTCGACAAGGCGCGTCGCCTCCTCTGGCCCATCAAGCAGAAGTACGGCCAGAAGCTCTCGTGGGCGGACCTCCTGGTCCTCGCCGGGAACGTCGCCATCGAGTCGATGGGTCTGCCGACGTTTGGCTTCGGCGGCGGCCGCGCCGACATCTGGGAGCCGGAAGAGGACATCAACTGGGGCTCCGAAAGGAAATGGCTCGGTGACGAGCGCTACAGCGGCGACCGGCACCTGTCGAACCCCCTCGGCGCGGTGCAGATGGGCCTCATCTACGTGAACCCCGAAGGGCCCAACGGCACCCCCGATCCTCTCGCCTCCGCGCGCGACATCCGCGAGACGTTCGCGCGAATGGCCATGAACGACGAGGAGACCGTGGCGCTCGTGGCCGGCGGGCACACCTTCGGCAAAGCACACGGCGCCGGCCCCGTCACCCACGTGGGGCCGGAGCCCGAGGCAGCGCCGGTGGAGGAGCAGGGCTTCGGGTGGAGAAACGGCCTCGGCAACGGCAATGGCGCGAGCACGATAACGAGCGGGATCGAGGGCGCCTGGACCCCGAACCCGACGAAATGGGACAGCGGCTACTTCGAGACGCTCTTCGGCTACGAGTGGGAGCTGACGAAGAGCCCGGCCGGCGCCCACCAATGGACGCCCAAGGACCCGGCCGCGGCCACGCTTGTGCCCGACGCTCACGACCCGTCCAAGCGGCACGCGCCGATGATGACGACGGCCGACATGGCCCTTCGCGTCGATCCGATCTACGAGAAGATCTCGCGTCGTTTCCTCGCCAACCCGGCCGAGCTCGCGGACGCGTTCGCCCGCGCCTGGTTCAAGCTCACCCACCGCGACATGGGTCCGCGGGCGCGATACCTCGGCAAGCTCGTGCCGAGCGAAGAGCTCATCTGGCAAGACCCCGTCCCTGCGGTGGATCACCCCCTGGTGGGCGCGGAGGACGTCGCGGCGCTCAAGGCGAAGATCCTCGCGTCGGGGCTCTCCATCTCCGAGCTCGTCACCACGGCCTGGGCGTCAGCCGCGAGCTTCCGCGGGAGCGACAAGCGCGGCGGGGCCAACGGCGCGCGCATTCGCCTCTCGCCGCAGAAAGATTGGGAGGTCAATCAGCCCGCCCAGCTCGCGAAGGTCCTCTCGGTGCTCCAGGAGATCCAGGCGGGCTTCAATGGTGGGCAAGGGGCCGGCAAGAAGATCTCCCTCGCCGACCTGATCGTCCTCGGCGGATGCGCGGCGGTCGAGGCGGCGGCCAAGGAGGCTGGGCAAGACGTCGAGGTCCCCTTCAGCCCCGGCCGGACGGACGCCACGCAGGACCAGACCGACGTCGAGTCGTTCGCGGTGCTCGAGCCCGTCGCGGACGGCTTCCGCAACTTCGCGAAGCGCGGGGTGGAGGGCGCCGCCGCGGAGCTCCTGGTCGACAAGGCGCACCTCCTCGGCCTGACCGCGCCGGAGATGACGGTCCTCGTCGGCGGGCTGCGCGCGCTCGGCGCAAACTTCGGCGGCAGCAGCCACGGCGTCTTCACCAAACGCCCGGGAGCGCTCACGAACGACTTCTTCGTGAACCTGCTCGACATGGGAACGAAGTGGCAGCGCGTCGAAGGGGTCGACGGCGTGTTCGAGGGCAGGGATCGCAAGACCGGTGCGCTCACGTGGACCGCCACGACCGTCGACCTCCTCTTCGGATCGAGCTCGCAGCTGCGCGCGCTGGCGGAGGTGTACGCCGCCGCGGACGGGCAGCCAAAGCTCGTGCGCGACTTCGTGAAGGCGTGGACCAACGTGATGAACAACGACCGCTTCGACCTGCGGAAGCGGTGAGCCTGGAGCCTTGCTCGCCGATGGAGGGCGATGTAGGTGTCGGCCGCGGTCGGGCCCGGTGCCTCATCGCCCTCGAGCCATGAACAAGCTTCTCCTCGCCTCGGTCCTCCCCCTCGCCACCCTCCTCGCCTGCGCGCCGATGGACGTCGACCAGCCCGTCGACGACGCGGACGAGACCGAGGAGGCGCTCATCCAGGGCCCGGACACCGCGACGACGGAGGCGGTCGGCGGCGAGACGTCGCTCGTCGTCATCGCGGGGAACGTGAAGCTCACGATGCGCCCCACCTGGGAGCGCGTGGACCGCGACGGCCAGCCCTACATCCGGCTCGCGGGCTCCTCGAGCCGCAACCTCGACAACGTCTTCTCGTTCGTCTTCGACGATGCGTTCGGCGAGGCCCGCCTCCTGACCAAGCGCAAGTTCGAGATCCTGATCCCGGCGACAGGCTCCTCGGAGCTCAACACCGTCCTCGCGGGCGGTGGCCTCTACCTGCAGATCACCCCCTCGTCGGGGACGACCAGCTACACCGCGCGGTTCCTCACGACGCCCGCCCTGTCGGACTTCGACGGAACGAGCGCGCTCGACGTCGATCGGCTCGTTCGGCCGGTCTACGTCGCCGACGGCGTCACGAACCTGCTGTACCGCGGCGCCGCAACCACGAAGGCCGTCTACACCTCGCTGGCCGTGTCGACGGACGCGGGCGCCGACCCGGTCGTCGCCACGCGCACCTCGAAGAGCTACGTGTTCGACTGGACGTTTGCCGACGTGAGGTCGCTCATCGACACGCCGGACATGGCCTTCACGCTGACGAAGCCAAACGTGACGCGCACGAAGACGGCCTCGCTCGAGGTCGCGCTCCGCTCGGTGTCGCTCACCACGCTCGACCCCTACGACACGTGGGGCAACCGCGAGTGCGACCCCGCCGTGCTCGCCTGCATCCAAGGGTTGCCCGCAGGCACGACGGACTTCGGCGACTGCGGCTTCTACTACGACGTCCAGATCTGCAAGATCTTGAACCCCTGACCCCGCGGCTCACTGCGGGCGGGAGATCTTCCGTTCCATCGCCGCGAGCCCCTCGAGGAAGGCCGGGCGCGTCGTCGACCACGCCTGCGCCTCGGTCTCGTGCGCGAGCGCGGCATCGTGTGTCTCGGTCGTGAGCGCACGTCGGACGGTGTCCACGACGCGCCGGACGAACGCGGGCTCCTGCCCGTCCATCCGCCGCGCGATGGCCAGCGCCGCCTCGACGAGACGATCGTCGTCGTGAACGGACGCGACGAGCCCCGCGCTCTTTGCCTGCTCCGCGTCCCAGACCTCGCCGAACGCCGTCGCGAGCATCGCTCGCTGCTCTCCGACCGCCCGGGCCAGGAGCCAGGCGTGACCGCCGCCGGGGTGGAGCCGCAGCTTCGCGAAGCGTGTGTCGAACACCGCGCTCCGCCCGGCCAGCCGGACGTCGCAGGCGAGCGTCAGGTTGAAGCCGGCGCCGACCGCGGGGCCGTTCACCGCTGCGATCGTCGGTAGCGGCGAGCGCAAGACGCGGAGAAAGCCGTCGTAGACCTTGCGGACGAGATCGAACTTCCCGTCCGCGGCTGCCCGGAGGACCGAGAGCTCCGCCCCAGCGCAGAACGCAGGACCCGCGCCGGTGAGGACGACGGCGTTCACCTCCGGATCGGCCTCCATCGCGTCGTAGGCTTCCCCCAGGGCGTCGACGAGCGCGGCGGAGAGCACGTTGCGGCGTGCGCCCTGGTTCAGCGTGAGGAGCGCGGCGTTGCCGTGCCGTTGCATCAGGACCAGCTCGTTCGACATGGCGCCGAGCCTCGCATGGGGATCGCTGCGTTTCGAGCCCCCCTCTTCCCGCACTCGCTCCATCTCCCCCCGTCGTGGTAAAACCCTAGCGAATGTCGGGCACTCCCCAACGCCCATCGGAGGACACGACCCTCCGACTCCAGGCTCCGGGCCCGGGCTATGGAACGCTCACCGCCTTGTGGGACGGTGGCGCGGCGACGCTGGCCCTCCCCCAGGAGGGGACGTGCATCATCGGGCGCTCGGCCACCTCGAGCCTCGTCATCGACCATCCGTCGCTGTCGCGGCACCACGCCGCGCTCCACATCGGTCCCGACCTCTACATCGAGGATCTCGGGTCTTCGAACGGCACCACCATCCGGGGCCGGATCCTCAAGCCACAGGAGCGCATGCCGCTCGCGTGGGGTGAGCCCTTCGAGCTCGGCCGGGTCGTGGTCATCGCGCGACTCCCCGCCAACGCGTCGCGCGCCCCCGACCCGCCCGACCACCCGACGATGGCGAACGTGAAGCGCCTCGTCGAGCTCGTGTCGCCGACTGACATCTCCGTCCTGATCCTCGGCGAGACCGGCGCGGGCAAAGGGTGGATCGCGCAACAGATACACGGCCGGTCTCGGCGGGCCGCCGGCCCTTGGCTGCACCTGAACTGCGCCGCGCTCCCCGAGCACCTGCTCGAGAGCGAGCTCTTCGGCTACGAGCGCGGCGCCTTCACGGGCGCCGCCCAGAGCAAGCCGGGCCTGCTCGAGTCCGCCTCGGGCGGCACCGTGTTCCTGGACGAGATCGGCGACATCCCCCTAGCGACGCAGGCGAAGCTCCTCATCGCGATCGAGCGGCGCGAGGTGCTCCGCCTCGGCGCGCTCAAGCCCCGCGCGTTCGACGCGCGGTTCGTCTCGGCGACGAACCGCGACCTCGAGAGCGGCCCGGCCCGCGAGGCCTTCCGGCGAGATCTCTATTACCGGCTCGCCGGGCTCACCATCAACGTGCCCCCGCTGCGAAGCAGGCGCGACGAGCTTCCCAGTCTGGTGCACACCCTCCTCGAGGCGAGCGCGAGCCGCCTCGGTCGGCCCGTGCCCGCCGTCGGGCCGAGCGCGCTCATGGCCATCCAGTCCTACGAATGGCCGGGCAACGTCCGCGAGCTCGGGTCCGTCCTCGAGCGCGCGCTGCTCTGGTGCGGGCCCACCCTCGAGAGTGAGCACCTCGGGCTCCGACCTTCTTTGCTCCCGCCGGCGCCGGGCCCCTCGGCGATTCCCCCTCCGCGAGCCAGCCAGCCCTACATCCCGCCGCCCGAGCCGAGCCGCCGCACCCTCGCGGAGGACGTTCACGCGGTCGAACGGAAGCGCATCATCGAGGCGCTCGAGCAGTGTGGCGGCAACCAGTCACGCGCCGCCGAGCTCCTCGGCGTGTCGCGCCGTACGCTCATCAACCGCATGATCGAGTTCGGCCTGCCCCGCCCGCGCAAGGGCTGACGTCATCGTCCTCGGTCCTCCAGGAGCGAGTCGACGCTGAACGGACCGCCCCCGAAGTAGGCGAGCAGGAATGCCCCGCCGAGCATCGACGCGTTCTTCAGGAACATCACCCGCTGGACGAGCCGCACGCTCTCGTCCGCGACGTTCCAGAAATCGTGCATCCACAACGTCACGGGCACGAGGAACACGATGAGGAGGAGCGCGCCGACTCTCGTCTTGTAGCCGATCCCCACGCTGAGCCCCCCGGCGAGCGCCAGGACACCCGAGGCGGGAACGAGCGCAGCCGCAAACGGCACTCCCTCCGACGCGGCATAACGGATCACCCCTTGTGTGAAATGGCCGGCGGCCGCGATGACGAACACCGCCGCGAAGAGGGCGCGCCCCAACGGGACCAGGGCGCGCGTGATGTCGACAGACGGATGAACGCGCTCTTCTGCGTGGAGCTCGTGCACGGCTCGCGTGGCCATCTCTCCTCCGACCATTGGTTTCATGGCAACCCGCGCGCCAACCCGGGCTGCTCAGGTGAGCTCGATCGAAGTGCGGAGCTCACCGCCGGTCACGTCGATCACGTCGACGTGGACACGCGCCCCCTCGCGCTCGACGCGCAGGCTGACGCGCGCCGGGCCCACGCGCAGCCCCTCGATCGTGATCTGGTTGATGCCACGCGGGAGGCAGGGGTCGCGCACCAAGAGCCTCCGCTCGGGCGCCTCGACGGTGATCCCGAGCACGGACTGCACGAGCAGGTACGGCGCCGCGGCCGCCCAGGCCTGCGGACTGCACGCCACGGGGTAGCGCGCGAGCACACCCGACGCTCGATCCATGCCGCAGAAGAGCTCGGGGAGCCGATGATCGCGGAACGCCTCGAGCGCGCCCAGCAGCCCTTCGAAGATCTGCATCGCGCCCGACTGGAGCCCGTATTGCGACATCCCCCGCGCGATCAGCGCGTTGTCGTGAGGCCAGACTGTCCCCTCATGGTAGGAGAGCGGGTTGTAGGCGGGCTGTCCCGACGCGAGCGTCCGCACCCCGTACCCCGAGAACGACCGCCCATCGAGCAGGAGCCTCGCGGTCTGCGCAGCGCGCTCGGGTGACACGACGTTCGACCAGAGGAGGTGCCCCACGTTCGAGACGATCGTGTCCAGCTTCATGCCCTCACCGTCGATCGCGAAGGCGTAACGCGAGGCCTCCGGCAGCCAGAGCTCGCGCTCGATGAGCGCGGCGAGCTTCTGTCCGCGCTCGGCGTACAGACGCGCGGCGGCGTCGTCACCCAACGCCTCGAGGAGCGCCGCCCCTCTCCGGTACGCGTCTGCGCAATAACCCTGGACCTCCACGAGCGCGATCGGCGGCACCGCCCGCCGCCCGTCCGGGAACACGACACCATTTCGGGAGTCTTTCCAGCCCTGGTTGTCGAGGCCGAACCGGCTTCGCTTCTGGTAGGTCGCGAAGGCCCGCCCGCCGTCCGTCCGCCGGTCGATCCAGCCGAGCGCCGCAATCAGCGCGGACCTCAGCTCACGCAACACGCCGAGGTCGGCGCACGTGCGGTAGGTCTCGTGCAACACGATGACGAAGAGCGGCGTCGCGTCGACGCTGCCGTAATAGGGCGTGTGGGGGGTCTCCCCCGACCTGGCCATTTCGCCGAACCGCATCTCGTGGAGGATCTTTCCGGGCTCCTCCTCGGTGAACTCGTCCTCGGCGTCGCCCTGATAAGCCGCGAGCGCGCGGAGACAGGAGACCGCGAAATCCGGGTTGAGCAGGAGCGTCTCGTAAGCGGTGAGGAGCGCGTCGCGTCCGAATGGCGCGCAGAACCAGGGGATACCGGCGCCGAGCACCGCGTGCCGTCCCCATTGGATGCGCAGCGCCCAGAGATCCGAGAGCGAGCGGTCCAGACACCGCCCGAACACCGCGTTGTCCGAGGAGAAGGCCGCACACGTGGATCGAAAGGCGCGGGCCTCCTCGTCGAGCTGCGCCCGGCGGGTGGCGAACGAGTTGCGCTCGCGGACCCGCTTCTCGCCGCACGAGGCGCTGAAGAACACCTCGATCGCAGACCGCTGCCCCGGCCCCAAGACGATCGCGAACCGCGCCTCCCCGCCGGAGATACGCGTCGGAGCAGGCCGAAACGAAAGACACGTCACGAGCTCGCGCCCATCCAGCCCGTCATACCCGAGCTCCACCTCGGCCTCGTGGACGCGCGGGGGTCGCCGCTCGCCACGGCGCGCGCGCTGGGCGCCGCGGACCTCGAAGATGTCGGCGAAGTCGGCCTCGAAACGGAACACCAGCTCGATCCTGAGCTCCCGCCGGAGGTAGTTCGTGAGCGTCACCTCCTCGACGAAGTCGTCGTCCACGAGCTGGCGCCGGCGGATGTGCACGTAGTGCTCCGGGTCGTCGAGGTAGTCCGCTGCCTCCGCCCCGCCGAGCATGAGGTCGATCTGGTTGATCGAATCACCCGTCGCTTCGGCCGAGAGATACGCGACCTGCGCGCCCTCGATGCTGAGCTCGTAGTGCGACAGAAACCGCGTGTCGTGTGCGAAGAGCCCGAGCTCACGCGCGCCCGGAGGCACGATGTCCCCCTCGCGGTTGGTCACCAGGAAGATCGCGCCGCGCGCTCGCACGAGCGGCTCGAGCGGCCGAGCCGCGACGAGCGAGAGCGGGCTACCGGACGGGTCCGTCTCAGGCAGCATCGCGGACGCCACCCGCGCTACGCCGCCTCGGGCTGTCGTCGCGCCTCCGCAGGATCGACTCGTACAAGGAGACGTAGTCCGTCGTCATGCGCATCGCGGACCACCGCTCCTCCGCGCGCCGGCGACAGCGAGCGCGATCGAACCCGGAGAGCCTCCGGAGGCGGTCGGCCATCTCCCGCGCCGATCCGACGAGGAAACCTGTTACCCCGTCCTCGACGACCTCGGGCACGGCCCCCCGAGGGAAGGCGATGACCGGCGTGCCAACCAGCATCGCCTCGATCATGACGAGACCAAATGGCTCCTCCCAATCCACGGGGAACAAAAGCGCGCATGCGTCGCGCAGCAGCGAGACCTTGGCCCGGTGCCGGAGCTCGCCGAGCCAGATCACCCGCTCGTCGTTCGCTCGAATGCGGGGCTGGACCTCGGTCAGGAAGTAGCGCTCCGAGTCGTCGAGCGCGGGGCTCGGTACCCCGCCCAGGAGAAGGGGAACGTCGGCCGCGAGCGCGGCGTCGATCGCGTGATGGACGCCCTTGTCCTCGCAGAAGCGCCCGATGAAGGCCGCGTACCCGCTGGCGCCGGAGCCCGGCGCGAATCCGGCCGGGTCCAGCCCGTGGTGGACGACCCCCGCAAACGCGAGCTCGGGGTGCAGCTCTCGCTGTCGCGCGGAGATGGCGACGAGGTGCGCGTCGCCGAAGCTCAGGTAATGCGGCACGAGCCCGTCGACACGCGCGTGGTGCATCGTGACGACACACGGGGCCGCGCAAGCCCGGTGGTAGGAGAGCGCCTCCGCGCTGTGCACGTGGACGATGTCCACGTCGCGGTTGGCGACGTCGGCGAGCGCCTGCGAGGCGTGGGCGCGCTCGGCCTCTGGGCTCGGCGGCCAGACGCTCGCCGGGAGGTGCGAGACGATCTCGCCCGCACAGGTCGAGTCGCCCGTGGCATAGACGAGCACGTGGTGCCCCAGCGCACGGAGCCCGCCTGCGAGCTCGGCCACGACCATTTCGGTGCCCCCATAGCCTCGCGGCGGTGTCGGGAGGGCGGAGGTGGAGACCAAGGCGACGCGCACGCTCGCAATCGCATTCAAGCGGCGGGCCAGTGAGGTCGCCTGCTACGTGCGTGGAGAGGGCGCGACGGAGCGGGGCGAGGCGCACCACGAGGGACTATTTGATGCACTCGACCTTGAGCACCTTCACGCCCTTGTCGCTGATGGTGTAGGGCGGGTCACACGACGGAGGGTGTGCGCTCGGGCGGAGAACGGGCGGCGAGGCGCTGGGGCCCGGGCTCGGCCGCGTGGCCGGGGCGGACGGGGCAGGCGCCGGCGGAGCGAGAGCCGACGGGGCGGGAGCAGGCCAAGACGAGGCGCGAGCCGACGGCAGCACAGGCCGTGCGGGCTCCGCCGGCGGCGCAGGCGTGGAGGCGACGAGGGGATCGGCAGCCGTCGGGGGAATGGGCGCGACGATCGCGGGGGGTGACCGCGTCGCGAAGACGGCGACGCTGGCGAGACCCACCCCGGCGAGCGCCGCGGCTGCGTAGAGCAGTCGGGCGCTCCGGCGCGCCGGCCCCGGCGCCGCCCGGATCGGCTCGACCGGAGCGGCCGGGGTCGGCTCGGCGGCCGGCGGCGGCGGCGGCTCGGCGACCGGCTCGCCAATCTCGACTGCAGATTGCGTCTCGTCTGACGCCACCGTCATCTTTTCTCCGTCGCCGCCGGCCGCTCGGCCGGCCTCGATGAGCGCCCGCCGCGAGGCGAGCGCGTCCGCGGCGACGGATGTCACCCACGCAGCCACCTCGCGCTCCGTCGCGACCCGGGTAGCCGACTCGAGATCGTGCGCCATCGCGGCGGCGGACTCGTACCGCACGCTGGGGTGCGTCCGGAGCGCCTTGGCCACGACGGCGCGCACCGCATCGGGGACGTCGAGCTGCGCGGCGATGGCCGGGCCGTCCGGGCGGCGATCGGCGAGGAGCGGGGTCGCGCCCTCGAACAACCGCCGCCCCGCGAGTCCCTCCCACAGCACGACCCCCATCGAGTAGAGGTCGGTGCGACGGTCCACCTCGCACGCGGCGAGCTGCTCCGGCGCCATGTACGAGAGCTTGCCCTTGATCTGCCCCGGCTCCGTGAGGGCGAGCCGGCCGCTCGCCTTGGCGATGCCGAAGTCGTGGAGCTTGGCCACGCCGTGACAGGTGACGAGGACGTTGTGCGGCGAGACGTCGCGGTGGACGAGCCCGAGCGGTCTGTGGTCAGCCCCTCGCGCCTCGTGTGCGGCGTGTAGGCCGCGGAGCGCGCCCGTGACGATTGCCGTTACCACGGCGATTGGCGCCACCTCGGCGCGCGCTTCGGCCGAAGCGAAGAGCCTCGCGAGCGACTCCCCTTCTTCGTACTCCATCACGAGCCACAGCGCCCCTTCGTGCTCGACCACGTCGATGACGCTGAGGACGTTCGTGTGACTGATCCGCGACGCGAGCCGCGCCTCGTCGATGAGCATCGCGAGCGCCGCGCCGTCCTCGACGTGGCGATCGTGAAGGCACTTCATCGCGAACAGCCGCCCGAAGCCGGCCACGTTCCGGCGCCGCGCGAGGAAGACCTTCCCGAAGCCACCCGCGGCGATCGGCGCAAGCAGCACGTACGGGCCGACCTCGTGCATGGGCGAGAGCGAGAGTGTATCCGAGGGGCACGACCCGGGGTCCAGCGAACGAGCGCCCAGAGTAGACTGATCGGCGATGGTGGACGACGTCACCCCGACGCGCGACAGCCCGCTCCGGGCACCGCTCGACGAGGCGCTCGGTGACCAGCTGCGCGAGCTCGACGTCGCGCTCGCGCGCGCTTACCAGATCCTCGCGGTCGCCGGCATCGTCGGGGGAGCCTTGGTCGGCTACGTGCTCGCGCTGCCGCAGGGCTACGCCATGGTCGGCCTCAGCGCGCTCGGCCTCGCCTGGTTCCGCGTGCAAGAGAGGTGGCTGCCGGGACCACGTGGCGCGCTCGCGCAGCGGATCGGCGTCGCCTTCGAGGCCGCGATGCCCCCGATCTTCCTGGTCGCGGTGGGGCTGACGCAGGGCGCCGAATACGCGCTCGGCTCGTTCGTGTCGCCCATGCTCTACGCTTGTGTCCTCCTCGCATCCACGGCGCGCCTCCGTCCCGTCGCTCCGCTCGTCATCGGGGTCTCGTCCGGCGTTTCGTTCCTGGCGCTCTATTTCCTCTGGCTACGCGGGGCGCTCTCGCCCGCGAGCACCGAGCTGCCGCTCTTTCGACCGCCGATGCAGATCAGCCGCTCCATCGCGTTCCTGACCGGTGGCGCGCTCGCCTTCCTCGTGACGAAGGCGCTCCGGAGAGCGATCGGCCGCGCCGAGCGGAAGGTGCGCGCCGAAGACCTGTTCGGCAAATACCGGCTCGGCGCGCGCATCGGGGCCGGAGGAATGGGCGCAGTGCACGAGGCGATCTATTGCCCGGAGGGTGGCTTCGAGCGACGCGTCGCGATCAAGCTCCTGCACCCACACCTCGCCGACCAGGAGAGCTTCGTCGTCGCGTTCCGCGCCGAGGCCGAGCTCTCGGCGCGCCTCGTGCACCCCAACATCGTGCAGACGCTCGACTTCGGGCGAGCCGGCGACGCCTATTTCCTCGTCCTCGAGCACGTCCGCGGGCTGACGATGGCGGCGTGGATGAGGCGGCTCGCGACGCGGAAGATCAAGCTGCGACCCGACGTCGTCGCCTGGATCGGGGAAGAGATCCTGGCGGGGCTGGAATACGCACACGCCGGCGCTCGCGACACGAACGGGCAGCCCCTGCGCATCGTGCACCGCGACCTCTGCCCCGCCAACGTGCTCTTTTCGATCAACGGCGACGTGAAGGTCTCCGACTTCGGCGTCGCCAAGGCCCTCGGTGACGCCTCGCTCGTCGAGGCGACGTCGATCGCAGGCCACGCCGGCTACATGGCCCCCGAGCAGCTGGCCGCGGAGCCGCTGGACGAGCGGTGTGACCTCTTCGCAGCTGGCGTCGTCTTGTGGGAGCTCTTCGCCGGCGAGCCCCTTTTCCGTCGAGGGAGCGAGGCGGCGACCCTGCTGGCCGTCGTCGAGGCGAGCCCCCGCTCGATCCGGGCGATCCGCCCCGATCTCGCCGAGGGCTGGGAGGGCTTTTTCTCGACCGCGCTCGCGCGCCACCGAGCCGAGCGGTTCGGCAGCGCCGCGGAGATGCGCGCCGCGCTCGGCGCGCTGCGAACCGACGCGAGGCCCCGCCGAGAGGAGGTCGCCGAGCTCGTCGAGCTCGCGTCGTCCGTCATCGACGACGAGCACGGCGCGGCCAAACAACCCGGTCACACCGAAAAGACCGAAGTGGATCGAGCCCGGGTCTACTTGTAGCCTGAAGGTTCCTTTCGCATGCGGCTTCTCTCGACGTGGACGGCGCTCGTGCTCTTCGGGCTGGTGGCTCGGACCGCTCGGGCACAAGACGCGGCCCTGGGAGCGACCGCCCAGCAATGTGTGAGCAATCACGAGGCGGCGCAGGTAAAAAACGCCGAAGGCGCCCTGCGCGCCGCGCTCGAGCTGGCGCGCTCCTGCGCGCTCCCCGCGTGCCCTGATCTCGTCCGAGGGTATTGCGCCAAGCTCGCGGACGAATACGAGACGCAGCTGCCCAAGATCTCGGTGCGTGTCCGCGGCCCCGACGGCTGCGACACGACCGACGCGCGCGTGAGCGTCGACGGTGTGCTCGTCTCCGAGCGATCGGACGGGCAGGCCGTCGCGCTCGATCCGGGAAAGCGCGTGATCTCGGTGGAGCTCGCCGGAGCTCCGCGTGAGGAGCAGACCATCGTCGCGGCGCGCGGCGAGTCGCTACGGACGCTGCGGTTTGGAGAAGATCGCGCCGAGAGCTGCGGAGCGCGGTCGGGCATCGGCAAGCCGGCGGAGCCGGCGCGCACTTCACCCGGCCCGACGGGGCTCTCCGCCGCCACGATCGCCGGCATCGTGGTGGGGAGCGTGAGCCTCGCGTCGCTCGCCACGTCGGGCGCCCTCGGGGTCGTCGGGCTCGTCGAGCGGTCCGACCTCGAGGCGTGCCGGCCTTGCACCCAGGAGGAGGTGGACGACGTCCGCCGATTTTTCATCGTCGGCGACGTGTTCCTCGGGGTCGGCGGTGCGGCCGCCATCACCTCGATCGTGCTCCTGGTCGTCGGCGCGCAGGAGCCCGCCGATCCTCCGACCGCCTCTGCCGGGCTCAGGCTCGACGTCGGACCATTTGGGGTCGGATTGGAGGGCCGCTTCTGATGCGCGCGCTCTCGTTCATCGCAATGGTGGGGCTCGCCTCCGCCGGCTGCTCCGTCCTCATCCCGCTCGACGAGTTCCTCACCGACGGGACGGGTGGCGACGGCGCCGGCGGCGCTACCTCGTCCACGACGGGCTCGACCACCTCGACGAGCTCGGGCGGGGGCGGGGCGGACCCCGGCTGCACGCCCGAGCGAGAGACCGATCCGAACAACTGCGGCGAGGTCGGCTACGAATGTGAGGAGGGGATCTGCGACGCGTGCCTCTGCGCACCTCACAGCATGGGCGATTTCCTCATCGGCGCGACCCTCCTGGACTTCGGCTTCGGGCGCAAGACCGACTCCACGGAGGTGGCGGTTGCGTCGCTGGTCTCCGACACGACGGGCGCGATCGACGTCCTCTCGGTCGGCCCGGACAGCTGGAGCATCTCGGACGACTACCTCCTGGCCCAGCGGGTCTCGGAGCGGATCATCGCCGATCAAGGGCGCTACTTCTACGCGACCGACGGCATCTACTCGAGGAACTACGACCTGACGCCGGGCGACCCGTCGACCTCGATCTGCCAATGGAACAACCGCCCCGCCGAGGATACGTTCGACCACCTGGCGCGTGGGGGCAGCCACATCTACCGGAGCGCGTACCCGGCCGGGGGCTCCGCGGGCCGCATCGACCAATGCCTCACCGACTTCCCCGGTCCCCCCGCGGTCTTCATCGACCCGTCGACCTCGAACGCGTGGGAGGTCGTTGCGAGCTCGACCGGGCTCGTGTGGACCAACCGCGTGCTCGGTGGCGGGGTCCATCGCAAGCCCGCAAGCAACTTCGACGTGACAGCCCCCGAGACGCTGTATTCGGTCGCCGACGGCGTGCCCACCGGGGTCGGCCTCGTCGATGGGCAGGTTTTCTTCGCCGACTGCCGGCGCCGCGAGCTGCTCGAGGTGCCGCCCACCGGGGCGCCGTCGAAGATCGTCGACACCTTGGGCCACGCCGTCCTGCTCGAGGCCTTCGAAGAGGATAACGGGACGGTTACGATATACACCCTGGAAGCGGCGAGCCCCGACGAGTGCTCCGCGCCGGTCCCCATCGTGCAGGACGGCTCGCTCGTCCGGTATCGAGAAGGAGCGTCGCGAGTGCTCGCGCGCGGGATCCGGATCCCGACCGCCCTGCACGCCCACGACGGCTTCATCTACTTCACGCAGCAGCGCGCCGGCATGCCCGCGCCGCCGCCCGAGGTGATGCGCCTGCCGCTCTGACGCGCGGTCGTCTGCTACCATCGCCGGCGGATGTCGGGCGACACGGAGACCCTGGACCTACCGGGCGATCGCGCGAGAAGGAGCCTCACGCCGCTCGATGCGGGGCTCGTGCTCCTCGCTGCCGAGGGGGCCGAGCCGCCGCCGATCGTGCGGCTCGCCGGCGGCCCGCTGTTCATCGGGCGCGACCCGCCCGCTGGCGGGCTGCGGATCGCCCAGGGCGCGGTATCCAAGCTGCACGCGCAGCTCCTCCCCACACACGACGGGGTAAGGGTCCGCGATCTCGACAGCCGTAACGGGGTCGTCGTCTCCGGCCGGCGAGTCGCGGACGTGACGCTCGAGCACCGAGACGTCGTGCACATCGGCAACGTGCTCTACCTCTTCGTCGCGGAGGGCTTGCACCTCTTCGAGCGGCCGCCTCCTCACCCGGCCGGGTTCGAGGCGACCGTCGCTGGGCCGACCCTCCGCGCGACGATGGCCGATCTGGCCGTGGTCGCCCCGACGGATCTCGCCGTGCTCCTTCTCGGCGAGACCGGCTCCGGCAAGGAGGTGTTCGCACGCGCTGTCCACGCGGCGAGCGGACGCCGCGGCCGGTTCGTTGCCCTCAACTGCGCGGCGCTCCCGGCGGCGCTGCTCGAAGCGGAGCTCTTCGGTGTTCGTCGCGGCGCGTTCACCGGCGCCGATCGCGACCGCGAAGGACTCTTCCGCGCGGCGGACCGCGGGACCCTGTTCCTCGACGAGATCGGCGAGATGCCGCTCGAAGCGCAAGCGAAGGTCCTTCGATGCCTCGCGACGAAGGAGGTCCTCGCGCTCGGCGCCACCGAGCCGGTGAGGAGCGACGCGCGGATCGTCTGCGCGACCCACCGCGACCTCGCCCAGCTCTGCCGCGACGGACGGTTCCGCCCCGACCTCTTGGGCCGAATCCGGCAACACACGACGGAGCTTCCCGCGCTACGCGATCGAAAGGAGGACGTCCTGCCGCTCCTCCGCGCCTTCCTCTCGCGTGAGGGCAGAGCCGATCTGTGCCCGGACTTCCGGGCGACGGTGCTCCTCGTCTCCTACGACTGGCCCTTCAACGTCCGCGAGCTCGAGGCGGTCGCGCGGCGCGCGGCGGCGCTGGTGAAGGGGAGCACGCTGAGAGAGAGCGACCTGCCGCCCGAGATCCGCGCGGCGGCCGCAGCCTACGGATCGAAGGAGGCGCCCGCCCCCATCGCCGCCAGCGTGACGACGGGTGTCGCCGGGGGCGACGCGCAAGCGAGAGGGGTCACGCCGACCGCGGAGGAGCTGCGCGAGATGCTGGTTCGACACCGCGGCAACGTCGCCGCGCTCGCCAGGCACTACGCCAAGGACCGAGCCCAGCTCCACCGCTGGTTCCGGCGCTACCAGCTGGTCCCGGAGGACTTTCGGGACGCGTGACAGGTCACGTGACATACCCTCGGGTGTCACGTGACAGAGGGGCGCCCGACCGCGAGATCTGCGGGCGATTCGAGGTAGCGTGACAGGCATGCGTCGTGCTTCGTGCGCTCCCCATGCGAAGACTCGCTTGGTTGAGCGGCCTCGGCGCGCTCTTGCTCGGCCACGTCGCCGAAGCCAGACCCGTCGCGCCCGCTCTGTTCTGTGACGCGTACCCGGACGCGCCGATGTGCCTGGCCAGCGGCGAGGCCCCCTGCGCGACTTGCCATACCGAAGCGCCCGCGCTCGACGCCTTCGGCCAGGCCATCGAAGCAGGTCTCTCCGCCAAGGCGACGCCGATCGACGACGCGGCGTTTCAGGCGCACCTGGCCACCGTGCTCGCCGAGCTCGAAGCGCAGGACGCCGACGCGGACGGCTATTCGAACGCCGACGAGATCGCCTCCGGAAGCTACCCAGGCGACGCCACGAGCCTCCCCGTCGCGCCGGTCTGTCCTGACGAGCCGATCGGTCCCTATCACGTGTGCGAGTGGGACTCGCGGTTCACCTACCTCCGTGTCTGGCAGGACTTCTGCGGCCACCGGCCAGCCTACGAAGAGGTGCTCGCCTTCGAGGCGCTCACGGAGGACGAGCGGAAGCAGGCCATCCACGAGTCGCTCGACACCTGCCTCCAGACCGAGTTCTGGCGCGGTCGCGACGGCGCTGTCTGGCAGCTCGCGCACCGCAAGATCCGCCCCGTTCTCGCGATCAAAGGGATCCTCGGCGCGGACTACGACGTCGACTACGCGATGTTCGCTTGGGCGCACCTCGACGGCCACGACGTCCGCGAGGTGCTGACGGCGAAGAGCTACGTGGTCGTGTCTCCGGCCGGGACGACGCCGACCGTCTACACAGAGCAAGCGGACGTGAGCGGCCAGCCCATGCAGAACACGTATCGCGCGGGGGCGCTGACGACGAGCTGGGTGCTCCTCTTCAACACGATGTTCACGGCGATGCCGCGCACCGCCGCGGCGCAGGCCTACCGCAGCTACCTCAACCTGGACATCGCCAAGCTCGAGGGGCTCGACCCGAACGGCACGACGCCGGTCGACTACGACGGCTCCGGCGTCGCGGCGGAGGGCTGCGCCACGTGCCACGCGACGCTGGATCCGCTCACCTATCCGTTCACGCGCTACAACGGCCTGCAGAACCCGAACTTCATCTATGACCCTTCACGAATGACCGAGCTCGCCGGGGAGCTCGGCAAGCCCCTTTTGGCCGCCGTACCGGAGACCGGCAAGCTCCTCGGGCAGGAGGTCACGGGATTGGTCGAATGGGCCGAGGTCGCGGCGAACAGCGACGACTTCTATCGAGCCGTGGTCGAGGACTACTGGAAGCTCCTCGTCGGCGCCGAGCCGTCGGTCGACCAGGCCGACATCTACGCCGACTACGACGCGGTCTGGCAATCGCTCAAGGCCGATCCTGGCCATTCCGTCTTCGCCATGTTGCACGTCCTCGTCGACACGGAGGCCTACGGTGCGCCCTGATCTCTTTCGGACTCTCCTGTCCCTCTCGCTCCTCCTCCACGCGGCTGCCTGCGACGACGGCGAGACAACTGACGGCAAGACGACAAGCACCGGCGCCGGAGGCGGAGGCGGCGCAGACCCTGCCGCGCCCCCCGCGTCGCCCAAGGCGCTCGTCAAGCTGAAGACCGCGCTTCGCTATCGCGGCGACGTGGCACGCTCGCTCGCCATTCCGGAGGCGAGCGTCTGCGCCGAGCTGGGCCTACTCGATTGCGCGGTCCTCCACCAGGTGGTCATGGGTGAAGCCGACCCGTACCTGAGCGCGCTCTACGAGCCTGTCTCGGCGACGAGCGCGACGAGCCCCCTCGCCTACGAGCGCGTCGCCGTCTCCGCCTGCGCCCAGCGGGTCGACGCCGACCTGGCAGGCGACGCCCCAGTCCTCTTCAAGGGGCTGGACGTGCAGAGCGGGGCGCTTGTCGATCCCTCCAGCCTGGCGGTGGCCGAGTCGATCCGGGAGCTCTATCGGCGAGCGCTGAGCCGCGAGGCGACCGATCACGAGGTGGCGACGCTCACCGCGTCGTACGCGTCGATCGCCGCGGCCGACGAGGCCACGCCTGCGCGCTCCTGGGCGCTCGCGAGCTGCGTCGCCGTCATGACCTCCCTCGAGAACGTCTTTTACTGAGGAGCACGAAATGGGCAATCGTTCCGCATTCAATCGCCGCCGGCTCCTCCAGGGCTTCCTCGCCGCCGGCGCCGGGGGCGCCTTCGGCGCCTCCGCCATTCGACGCCAGGCCTACGCGGCGGGCGACGGCAAGCCGCGTTTCTTGATCGTCATCGGCGCGTTCGGCGGGGGCGCGATCATCGACAGCTTCCTGCCCGTACGCGCAGCCGACTCGGGCAACGCCGATTCGATCGATTGCTTTCCCGACGACCAGATCGTCACCTACGCAGATTCCCCCATCCGAGCGGTCGACACGGTCACCGAGTTCAGCCCGTTTTTCGGGCCGAACACGCCGCTGCCGCTCTCGTGGTTCACCGACAAGTACCGGCACCAGATGATGGTGACGACGCTCGAAGGCTCGAGCGTCAACCACGCCGTCGCCCAGCATCGCGCGCTCACGGGAGGCGGCAGCGCGCTGAACGGTCGCACGCTGCAGGAGTGCACGGCGCTCGCTTATGGCGCGGGGCACCCGCTCCCCAACGTGAACATGGCGAGCGGCGGCCTCCTCGAGAACGGGTTCGACGGCTCGATCGACGCGACGTTCCGCGCCGAGCCCATCCCGGCTCCCCTCCTGAAGCCCCTCACCTTCAGCGGGACAAAGGGCCTGCCCGGCGCGCCGAGCGACGCGGTCATGGCGATCGCGCGGGATCTTCGCGACGCCGAGCTCGACCCACATTCCTCCTTCCACCAGACGTTCCGGAACAGCCCCCGCGTGGCGCTCTGGAAGGAGCAACGACAGAAGGCGCGGAGCCTCGAGGCGGAGGGCCTGATCGACAAGCTCCTCTTCGTGGCCGACTCCCCGCAGGTGCCGATCTCCGCTCATGGCCTGTCGACTGCGCCCGAGTACCAGCGGCTCGTTCAGCTCTTTCCGTCGATCTCGGCGCCGCTGTCCGATCCGCTCGAGGAGCAGGCCGCCCTCGCCTGCTTGCTGCTCAAGAACCGAGTCAGCGTCGCGGTCACGATCTCGCCCGGGTTCAGCCCGGTGCTCGGCGGTCCTTACAACGTGAAGACCGCCGTCCTCGCCTTCGACGCCTCCCACCAGAACCACCGCGCTGCCCAGGCGCTCATGTGGAACCGCGTCCTCAAGATCGCCGACGGCGTCATCCAGTTCCTCTCCGAGACCATCTTCGACGAGGCCACCGGCGAGACCTTCTGGGACCGCTCTCTCGTGTACTTCGCCTCGGACTTCGGCCGCGACAAGACCCGGCCGGCGGGCGCGAACATCTGGGGGACCGGGCACAACCTCAACAACGGCCACCTCGTGGTCTCTCCCTTCGCAAACGGGAATGCCGTCCTCGGCGGCGTCGATCCCGACACCGGGCTCACCTACGGCTTCGACCCCGCGACCGGCCAGGCCGATCCAGGCCGGAAGACGACCGAGATCGAGAGCTTCGCCGGCATCGCGCAGGCGCTCGGCATCGAGACGGGGAGCCTCCCCGACGTGCCCGCGATGCGGAAGGGGTAGCCTCAGGCTCGGCCGAGCAGCCGCCGCAACGCGAGCGCGTTCTTCACGGCTGCTCCCTCGGCGTCGTTGTCGAAGTAGAGGAACACGTCTCGACCCTCACGCGCCCACCGCCTGGCGGCCGCGGCCCACCTCCGCAGGCTGGCCGGGCTGTACTTCGAGGCGTACTTGCGGGTGTGCCCGTGCAAGCGAACGTAGACGATGTCGGTCGTCGCGATCTCCCACATCGGGAAGTCGGGCGCGTCCGAGATCGCAACGGCGAAGCCTGCATTCCTCAGCCGCTCGGCCACTTCGTCCGTCTCCCAGGAGGCGTGCCTGGGCTCGATCGCGTGCCGGACCTTCCGCCACCGCCTGCGCAAGGAAGAGAGGAACCCTTCGAGCCTCACCTCGTCGAACGCCATCCGAGCCGGGAGCTGCCAGACGACGTTCGCGAGCTTGTCGCCGAGCGCCGAAGCTTGGTCGCGCAAGCGCGCGATCGAGTCGTCCACGTCGCGGAGGCGCTTGTAGTGCGTGACGAACCGATGGCCCTTCAGCGAGAAGCGAAACCCGTCCGGCGTCTCGTCTCGCCAGCGCGCGTAGGTCTCGGGGCGAATCTGCGAATAAAACGAGCCGTTGATCTCGAGTGTCTCGAACGTGCGCGACGCGTGCTCGAGCCATCGCCGCCTGGGGATACCCTTGTAGAGCTCGTCCCGCCAGGACGGATAGACCCACCCGCTCGTTCCAATCCAGATGCGCCCGGCCACCCTCACGACCGTGGGCTGCACCATCCGGGCCAGCTCAGTCGGCGCTCGGGCCGTCCTCGGTCTCGATGGTGCCCGTGCTCGAGATGCGTAGCGTGACCGCGTTGCATCCCCCCGGCGCGTCGTCCTCGTCTTCGCCGATCTTTCGTGGAGACCGCCGGCAGGCGTCTTCCTCAACCTTCGTCTGCTTCACGACGACTCGCCGCGCGACGAGGGCCTCGATGACCTCTCGGTCGGGCAGCTCGATCTTTCCGTAGGGGAAAGGCCCCGAGCTGACGAGCGCATAGCGGGGCGAAACGGCGTCGAGGAAGGCGGCTCGCGACGAGGTCGACGAGCCGTGGTGACCGACCACGAGCACGTCGGCGTCGAGGAACGCGCGCGCGCCGGCGAGGAGCTCCGACTCCACGCTGCGTGGATCCGGCGGAGCGGAAGGCGAGCGACGCTCGCCGCCGGGCGCGTCGCCCATGAAGAGTATCGCGGCGCGGCCGAGCTCCACGCGAATAACGACGGAAGTGTCATTCAAATCGCGGGCGGAGGCGCGCGCGGAGAGGACGCGCGCGCGGGCCAGCCTCCCCAGGCGAATCGTCTCTCCCGCGCGGGCAGTGTGCTGCTCGAGGGCGGGCTCGGCCCGGGCGACCTCTTCGAGGGCGCGGTGCCCCGCGGTGTCGGCGCGCGCGCCGGAGTGCCAGAAGTGACCGACCGCGTAGCAGGAGAACACATCCGGCAGGAGCGACTCGTGGTCGCGGTGCGGGTGCGAGAGCACCACGTGGGTGAGCGCGCGCTCGGGCGCGTCCGAGTCGCCGCCGCAGCGGTCCGCAGCGCCCGAAGGGCCGAGCAAGACGCGCAGGTACGCTAGCACGCGGTTGTGGGGCCCCGCCTTGCGGTCGTCGTTGCTGCCCGCGTCGTAGAGCAACGAAAAGTCTTCACCACGCAGCAGGACCGCGAGCCCCGTGCCCACGTCCATCATCGTGAGGGTGAACGAGGCCGGCGGTCCGGGCTCCGCTGGCGCATCGGGCGCCACGGGGGTGCGTGGCTGCGCCTCGGGTCGGCACCCCAGGAGGGCCATGGCGAGGGCGGCAGCGCGGACACGCATGCCTGATCACTCCGCGGCGGCGCCGACGAAGACCGACACGAGCTTGCCGCCTTCGAAGCGGAAGATGGTGCCGCCGTAGACCGAGCCGAGGATGAGCCGCGTCTCGGAGGTGGCGTCGGGCTCGTCGGGCTCGCGCCCCTTGCCCAGCGCGTCCCGATAGGCCGCCTCGACCTCGGCGCGTGTCGCGCCGAGGCCGATCCCGCGGGACGTCCGCAGCTTGCTCGGCGGCTCGATCTCGATCGCGCCCACCGTGGGTGCCGCCTCGGCCGTGGCCGCGCTCATTCGCAAGCGCAGCCCGAGCGACTTCCACTCCCAGTCGGCTTCGAAGGCGCCCGTTGCGCCCATCTCGGTGGGCGTCCCTTTCTGGTCGGGGGCGCCAAAGCGCTTCTCCACCGACGCGGCGGGCAGCCCGAGCGCGAGGCCCTCGAAGGTCTCGTTCGTGGGGTCGGCGCTCGCTGAAGCCGACGACGGCGCGGGCGCCGCGACCTCGCGCGGCTCGGAGCTGCTCCCTCCGCACGCGGAGAGAGCAAGCAGGGAGACCGCGGCGACAGGGATCCAGAGCGCCTTCATCACCCCGGAGGTACCGGTTCGCGCGCGCCTCGTCCAGGCGATCTCGAGGTGCATCCGCGGACGTGGCGCGCTCACACCAGGGTCGCGCGGTCCGCCTCGTCCGACGTGGGCAGGCCTCTGTCCACGAGCGCTCGCAGACCGAAGAGCACGCGGTCGAGGGCGACGATGTGGATGTCGCGGCGCACGAGCGCGCTCGCGTAACCGGCGCGCAGCAAGCTCTCGTCGCGGACGGGTGAGCGCGGTGGCTCCGAAAGGACGCGCTCGCGTTCGCCGCTCAGGCGGGCCAGCTCGATCGACACGTAGGGACGCGCGTCGTCTTCGAGCTCGTCGCAGACCCACTGCAGGGTTCGCCACGCCAGGACCACGTGGTCGGAGGCGTCGCGGGCGATCTCGCCGAGGACGAAGCGGAGCGCAGGGTCGGAGGCGTGCTCGTGGAGCTCGCGTGCCTCGAGAGAGCCTGCGGTGGTGGCGAGGCAGCCCCCGCGCACCAGCTCGAAGACGAGCGGTCCGACGCCGAGATCGTCGAGCGCCCCGTCGATCGGCAGAGCGCCGGGCCCGACGGGTGCGCCGCGGAATCGAGAGGCGACGGCAAACGCGAGGCGAGCGTGTCGGAGCTCGTCTCCCATCGCACCTTGGACCCGGGCGACGAGCTCGGGCGGAGCGCCGAAGGAGAGGAGCTGGAGCGCGAGCCGCGCGAACGCCCCCACAGACGCGTGTTTCGCCCGTCCGAGGTCCGTCCAATAGCCGGCGAGCAGCATGCGGCTCACGAGATCGAGCCGGCTCGTGTCCGGGTCGAGCTCGACCGCCCCCCACGCCTGATCGCGAGCGGCGGGCGCGAGCCGCGCCTGCCCTTCGATGAGGAGCGGGCGACCGATCCCGGTTGGTGCGTGGGGGCCCGACCCGACAGCCTCGGTGCGATCCGGCATCGGCGGTGAGCGGAGCAAGCGACGGGCCAGCGCGACGAGTGCCCGTTTGCCCCGAAAACCCGGCTCGTCGGACGGCAAACCGTGACGGACCTGGCACACGATGGCTCGCGCGTGCCGATCGCGGTCGCCTTCCTCGTGTACCCTCCGGGACCATGCGCCCGATCCTCGCCCTGAGCCTCGGCTCGTTCATCCTCAGCGTCGCCGGTGCCGCGCGCGCCGAGAAGCCTCTGCCCTCCTGTGAGGACGCGGCGGCGGGCTACGTCGACGACGTCTCGAGGCGCGGAGGCTCGCGTGATCTGACCTCGAGCGACTACGGGGAGATCCTCAACAACGGCGGCTATCTGTCCGCCTGCAACGTCCCGAACGAGATGACGCTGAAGATCTGCGCGGCGGTCCAGAACGGCAAGGCTGCGGGCGTGACCGTGACGACCGACCCCGTGGACGGCGATATCGCGGAATGCGTCCGCGCGCAGGTCGCTGCGCTCGACTTCCCGTCGAATCCCAAGCTCGACATCGCTCGCACCACGTTCGCTCCGCCGGAGAAGGACGGCCCCCCGCCGCCTCCAACCTTCAGCGAGACCCCGAACAACGCCCCTCCTTCCGTCGAGCCGAAGAAAAGCGGCTGCGGTTGCACGACACCTGGGGTTGCCGCCGACGCAGGCTGGACCGCGCTCCTCGCCCTCGTCGCGGTCGTTCGCAGCGCAGGACGATCTGTACACGCTGGTAAGCTCCGCCGATGACGGAGAAGACGAAGCGCGTCGCCCTCGTGACGGGCGCCAACACCGGCATCGGACGCGCCACGGCGCTCGAGCTGGCGAAGCAAGGCATACACGTCATCCTTGCCTGTCGCTCGGTCGAGAAGGGCAACGAGGCCGTCGCGCACGTGCGCGAAGCGACGAACAGTGATCGCGCCGAGCTGCTCGTCCTCGATCTCGCGTCGCTCGCCTCCGTCCGCAAGGCCGCGGCGGAGCTTCTGGCGCGCGACCTCCCCCTACCGCTCCTCATCAACAACGCCGGCGTGGGCGGCCAGCGAGGCGCGACGGCCGACGGCTTCGAGATCCACTTCGGGACGAACCACCTCGGCCATTTCCTCTTCACCCAGCTCCTGCTGAGTCGCATCGAGGCCTCGGCCCCTGCCCGAATCGTGAACGTCTCGAGCACGCTCCACTACAAGGCCGAGGGCATCGACTTCGACGCGGTGCAGAGGTCGACGCCGAGCTTCACCGGCCTGCCCGAGTATTCGGTCTCGAAGCTCGCCAACGTCCTGTTCACGGCCGAGCTCGCGCGTCGCCTGGAAGGGACGGGCGTGACGACGTACGCGGTGCACCCGGGCGGTGTCGCGTCCGACGTCTACCGGCGCATCCCGTGGCCGTTCCGAAAGCTCGTCACCATGGGGATGCTCACGAACGAAGAGGGCGCCAAGACGACGCTCCACTGCGCGCTGTCGGCCGAGGCCGCGAAGGAGACGGGCCTCTATTACGACAAGTGCAAGGTCCGCGAGCCGAGCCCCGCCGCGCGAGACCGCGCGCTCGCGCGCGAGCTCTGGGAGCGAAGCGAGGCGTGGACGCGCGGGTGAAGCCCCGCGTTCGTCAGGGTCGATCGACAGAGCCGGACGCGAGAGGGTCCTCTCCGAGAAGCAGCGGATACGCGAGCGCCGCGAGGACGCCGTGCGACAAGCCGAGCAACCACACGTTCGGCCAGCGCGAGAAGAGCCAAGACCAAACGAGCCCAGCGGCCAACGTCAGCGCGAAGAGCCGCGGGTCCGCGACGTGCAGCGCGGCGAAGACAAACGCGGAGATCACGATGGCGCCCCACCTCGAAGGCCAGAGCGTGTGGACGCGGCGGTGCACGATCCCCTGGATGACGAGCTGCTGCGCCGTTCCCCAGAGTGGATAGATGGGCAACAGCACGAGCGTTTCTCGCGGGATGGAGAGCGGGGCGCCGCCGCGCACGGCCCACGCGTAGCCAATCGCCGCGACGCCCGACGCCGCGGTGAAGCCGAGGATCGGCGCCGACGCGTCGCGCAGGTTGTCCGTGCGCAGCCCGAAGTCACGCCAGCCCTCGATCCCGCGACGCCACGTGAGCACGGCCCAGCCGAGCACGGCGGCGCCAATCCCTGCGATCCCCACGCCGAGCGGCCAGGAGCGCACGCTCGACAGCACCCAGAACGCGCCTGCGCCTGCCCAAGCACCGAGCTCCACCGCCGCCTGACGGCGCGAAAGCCGACCGGGCATCATCTCCGATCGGTAGCACGACGTCGTCGTGACTGCGGCGAGAGGACGCAGCCGCGAGAGCTACTTCTTCTCGAGACCCCAGTTCGGGCAATAGGAGTCGACAGCGACGCTCGGCGTGCCGCACTCCTGGCAGGCATGGACCGCGTAGCGGCGGCCCGCGAGGACGTCTTGCGGGAGGCCCGACCCGGTCCGGTAGGCCTCGGCGATCTTCATGCAGGCGAACTGGTCGCAGTTCTTCCAGCACGCGTCCTGGAACTTGATCAGATCGGTCGGCGACATGGACGGCGCCGCGGTGCCGGTCGGCGCGGCGGAGGCGGTCGACGTCGGCATGGCCGTGGTCGAGGTGGTCGCCGAAGCGATCGGCGCCGTCGTGGTCGGCTGGGGCGCAGTCGTCGTGCCGGACTGCCCGGGCCCGGGGATCGGGTGCGGCCGGAACGTGAGCCGGCGCGGCGGGACCTGCGACTGCTCCCCGCGCTCGCGCGCGCAGGCAGACGCAGCAAAGAGCCCAGCGAAGAGGCCCACGGCCGCGAAGGCCTTGATCCCGACCATCATGGCTGGATGGTAGGCTTTCGACCGCCGTTTCGGGGAGGGGGCTTCGCGCTCGCGCCCTTCTTCGCCGCGGGCGCCTTCTCGGTCTTCTTCGCCGCGGGCTTCTTCTTGGCTGCGACCTTGGGCTCCGCCTTCTCCTTCGAGGCCTTGCCCTTGGCCGCGCTGGTCTCGGCGCCCTTCGAGGCTGCCTTCTTGGCCGGCGCCCCTCGGCCGCCCTTTCGACCTCGGCCGCGAGCCGCGCCGCCGCCTTCTTTGTCCTTCTCGCGGCGCTCCTGGAGAAGCTCGATGGCGCGGTCTTCCGAGAGGGTCTCGAGCGCGTCGCCGCTGCGGAGCGTCGCGTTGGTCTCGCCGTCGGTCACGTAGTGGCCGAACCGGCCCTGCAGCACACGGATGGGCTTGCCGGACACCGGGTCGTTGCCGAACTCCTTGAGGGGCGGCGCGGCGGCGCGAGCCTTGCGGAACTTCGGCTGCGCGAGCAGCTCGAGCGCCTCCTTCAGCGTGACCTCGAACACCTGGTCCTCGCGCTCGAGGCTTCGGTTGTCATTGCCACGCTTGATGTACGAGCCGTATCGGCCGTAGTGCGCCTCGATGACAGCGCCGTTCTCGTCCTTGCCGACGAGACGTGGCAGCGAGAGGAGCTTGAGCGCGTCCTCGAGCGTGACCGTCTCCGGCTTCATCGACGTGAGGATGGAGCAGGTCTTCGGCTTCTCGTCGCCGCCGGCCTCGCCGAGCTGCACGTAGGTGCCGAAGCGGCCGCTCTTCAGGAAGATGGGCTTGCCGGTCTCCGGGTCCTTGCCGAGCTCCTTGTCGCCGCTCGGCGCATCCAGGAGCTCCTCCGCTTTTTCGATCGTGAGCTCGTCCGGCGGCATGTCGAGCGGGATGCTCGTCGTGTCCTCGCCGCGCTGGAGGTACGGACCGAACTTGCCGACGCGCACGACGATGTCGTTGCCGTTTTTGTCGGTGCCTAGCGGGAGCGAGTTGATGGCGCGCGCGTCGATCTCTTCCAGGCGATCGGCGACGAGGGTCTTGAGGCCCAGCGTCTGGATGCCGCCGCTCTTGCCGTCGCCCTTCTTCCCCTTGGCCGCGCTCTTCACGCCGCCTTCGCCGAAGTAGAACCGCTCGAGCCACGGCTCGGCTGCTTGCTCGCCCTCGGCGATGGCGTCGAGGTCGTCTTCCATCTTCGCGGTGAACGCGTAGTCGACGAGCGCATCGAAGTGCTTCTCGAGGAGCTGGATTACGGCGAACGCACGGAACGCGGGCACGAGCGCGGTGCCCTTCTTCCACACGTAGCCGCGGTCCATGATCGTGCCGATGATGCTGGCATAGGTCGAGGGGCGGCCGACGCCGAGCTCCTCGAGCTTCTGCACGAGGCCGGCCTCGGTGAAGCGCGCGGGCGGCTGCGTCTCGTGGCCCTTCGCGTCCATCGCCTTCGGCGCGAGCTTCTGCTTCTCCTCGAGCTTGGGGAGCGGGCGCTCGCGGCTCTCGAGCTCGGCGGTGGGGTCGTCGCTGCCCTCCACGTAGGCGCGGAGGAAGCCGGCGAACGTGATGGTGTGGCCGCTGCACGCAAGCTCCACCTTCGTGCCGCCGTCGAGATCGCCGCCGATCCTCACCTGCACGCTCTCGCCGAGCGAGTCCTTCATCTGCGAGGCGACGGTGCGCATCCAGATGAGCTCGTAGAGCCGCGCCTGATCGAAACCGTCGGGGCCGAGCTCGCGCGCGACCTCCTCCGGGAGGCGGAAGGAGTCGCCGGCCGGGCGGATGGCCTCATGGGCCTCCTGCGCGTTCTTCACCTTCTTCGCGTAGACGCGGGGCGAATCGGGCAGGTACTCGCCGCCATACATCCGCTCGATCTGCGAGCGCGCGGCGGACACCGCAGCCGTCGAGAGCTGCGTCGAGTCCGTACGCATGTAGGTGATGTAGCCGTTTTCGTAGAGCCGCTGCGCGGCCTGCATCGTGCGCTTGGCGGTGAAGCGGAGCTTGCGGCTCGCCTCCTGCTGCAAGGTCGACGTCATGAACGGCGCCGACGGTGATCGCCGCGTCGGCTTGCGCTCGACGCTGGTGACCGCGTAGCGACCCTTCATCATCCGGTCGGCGAGCGTCTTCGCCTCGGCCTCGCCCAGGTGGTAGAGGCCGGGCTTGTCGAGCTTGCCCGACTCGTCGAAGTCCTTGCTGGTGGCAAGGCGCTTGTCTCCGATGGCGGCGAGCGTGGCAGAGAACGGCGTGCCGTCCGCCTCGAGCGTGGCCTCGACGTCCCAGTAGGACGCCTTGCGGAAGCGCATGCGCGCTTTCTCGCGCTCGACGATGACGCGCGTCGCCACGCTCTGGACGCGGCCGGCGCTGAGACCGCTCATCACCTTCTTCCAGAGGACGGGCGAGACCTCGTAGCCGTAGAGCCGGTCGAGGATGCGGCGCGCCTCCTGCGCGTCCACCAGGCGGCGGTCGACCTCACGAGGGCTCTCGATCGCCTTCTTGATCGCCGGCCGCGTGATCTCGTGGAAGACCATGCGCTTGACCGGGACCTTGGGCTTCAGCACCTCGAGCAAATGCCAGGCGATGCTCTCTCCTTCGCGATCTTCATCGGTCGCGAGGTAGAGCTCTTTCGCCTCGGCCAGGAGGCCCTTCAGCTTCTGGATGTGGTCACGCTTGCCCGCGTCGACCACGTAGAGGGGCTTGAACCCGTTCTCGACGTCGACCCCGAGGCGCGCCCAGGGCGCCTTTTTGTAGGCAGCCGGGATGTCGCTCGCGCTCTTCGGCAGATCGCGGATGTGGCCGATCGAGGACTCGACCAGGAAGTCCTTCCCGAGAAAGCCCGCGATGGTTCGGGCCTTGGCAGGCGACTCGACGATGACGAGGGAGCGGTTGGCGGACACGTTCGACCCTGCCGGTTACCCGACGGAGCCGGGACTGGCAAGCCCCGGGCCCGGCGCGTAAGCTCTGATTGTCGCCACCGGGCCGGTCCCCGACGAGCGTTCCGATGCCGCAAAGCCACGCAATTAAACTAACAATATCAGCAATTTGCATCCTTTCAGCCGGGTGCCCGGACGACCGGACGCTGGTGGAATTCGAGCCTTACGAAGGGGAGGCGTATCCCGACCGTGTGTCGGACATTGCCTACCCCTCCCGGGCTGCCCTGGTGACCGACAGCCTCTCGGACACGATCAGCGTGCTGGACCTGGCCACCGGGGCGAAGCTTGACGCTCGACCGGTCGGTCGAAACCCGGTCGACATCGACGGCCCCCACCACGTGGCGATCGACGCCGCCCGGGGCGTCGGCTTCGTCGCGCTGTCCTACCCGCGCACGAACGCGGTGGGGCCGCACGCGACGCATGGCTCGAGCGCCTTGCCCGGCTACGTGCAGAAGCTCGACCTGCGCGACCTGTCCGTTCAAGGCAGGGTCCGCGTCGATCCGAACCCGGGCGACGTCGTCCTCTCCGAAGACGGGACGCGGCTCGTCGTCTCGCATTTCGATCTGCAGCGCGCCACGAAGAACCCGACCGACATCGAGGCGGCCCGAGCGACGCTGGCGCTCATCGACGCCGTCGCCTTCTCCCAGCCGAAGCTCATCGACACGTGTGTCGCCCCCCATGGCATCTCGCTCTCGCGGCCGGACGGTCGAACGGCGTACGTGGCCTGTTACGGGGAAGACAGGCTCGCGGTCGTCGATCTCACCCAGCCCGACGCGCCGCCGACGCTCGTCGACGTCGGGCCTGGCGTGGTCGGCTTCGGCGCGCCGTCTTACGGACCCTACGTCGCGATGCTGAGCCCGGACGGGACCTACGTGGTGGTCTCGAACACCGTCTCGAAAGATGTTCGGTTCTTCGACGTCGCGTCGGGGACCTTCGATCTCGATCGGACAATCACCACCATCGGCGCGCCCTACTTCCCGGCGTTCACCAGCGACGACAAGCTCGTCATCCCGACCCAGCAGCCTGACGCAATCGTCATTGTCGATCTCACCGGCGTGGAGCCGACCGAGACGCGCCCGTTCTCGGCCTCGGAGTGCGTTCTACCGCACGAGGTCATGCGCGACGGCGACAACACCTTCGTGGTCTGCGAAGGCGACAAGAAGTCGAACGGCACCATCCTCATGCTCGACGGCGCGCTCGAGGTTGTCACGAGCACCGTCGTCGGGGTCTACCCGGACGCCATCCGCCGCATCGGAGCCGCGCAATGAGCCGCGCGTCGGCCCTCCTCCTCGGCGCGCTGGCGCTCGCGGCGTGCAGCGGAGAGACAACGACCGAGACCCGCTCGGCGGTCGAGCACGGCGAGCTCCTCTTCTCCCAGCCGGAGCTCTCGCCCGCGCCCGGCAACGAGCTCGCATGCAGCGACTGCCACGCGGCGGAGCCGGCGCCGTACCTCTCGGGTGGCTCGCTCGCCGGGGTCACGTCGCGCACCACGTTCTGGTCCGGGCAGGAGCTGACGCTGCTCGGGGCCATCAACCACTGCCGTTACTACTTCATGCTCGCCGACGAGCCCTGGACCGGACAGGAGTCCGAGGCTCGCGCCATCTACGCCTACCTGGAGTCGATGACCGGCGACGGCTCGCCCGCGACCTTCACGATCGGCGCCGTTGTCGACCCTGGCCCTGGCGACGCCGACCGCGGCAAGGCCGTCTACAGGGGCGCCTGCGAGAGCTGCCACGGTGCCGCAAAAACCGGCGTCGGCGCCAAGACCCCGACCGCGCCCATCCTCCCCGACGAGACGCTCGCGCAGCACCCCCTTGACGAATACACCGTCGAGGAGCGTCGCCTGGTCTTCGTCGAGAAGACCAGGCACGGGACCTTCTTCGGCTACGGCGGGCAGATGCCGCCGCTCTCTGTCGAGGTACTCTCGGACGCCGAGCTCGCCGACATTCTCACGTACCTCGAGGTCCCTTGAAGGCTCAGGTTCCGGCCCTCGTCGCGGGCGCGGTGCTCGCCGCGGCCTCGCCCGCTTCCGCGAACGGTCGCTTTCCCTCCGCCGAGCAGCTCGTCGTCGAGCCCGGCAACCCGAACCACCTCGCGGTCCAGGTGACCTACGGGTTCATCCAGACGCGAGACGCCGGCGCGACGTGGCACTGGACCTGCGAAGACGCGGCGGGCTATGGCGGCGTCCTCGATCCGCCGATCGCCTTGCTCGACCAGGGCGTCCTCATCGCCGGCGTCTTCGACGGCCTGGTCGTCTCGTCGAGCGACGGCTGCGCGCTCGGGTTCGTCCCGGGAGAGCTCGAAGGGAGGTTCTTCGTCGACGTGTCCGCCAGCAAGGTCGATGCACGCCGCGCGATCGCGGTGAGCTCGAATGGCCTCGGAGGCAACCAGTTCGACACGCGGCTCTGGGGCAGCGACGACACCGCCGCGACCTGGACACAGCGCGGCGCCTCACTGCCGAGCGACTTCCTCGCCCTCACCGCCGACGCCGCGCCATCGAACGAGCAGCGCATCTACCTCTCCGGCTTCGTCATCCAGTCGAGCAGCAACTACGTCGGCTCGCTCGCGCGCACCTCGGACGGCGGGCAATCGTGGGAGATCGTCGACATCCCCGGGAGCAGCAACGCGACCGGCCCGTACCTCGCGGCGATCGATCCCTCCGACCCGGACACGATCTATCTCCGGCTCGAGGGCGATCTCGGGGAGCTCCTCGTCTCCCACGACGCCGGCGATACCTGGCAGAGCGTCTTCACCGCGACCGGCCAGCTGCTCGGGTTCGCGCTCTCCCCCGACGGGTCGGAGGTTCGAGTCGGGAGTGAGACCGACGGCATCCACGGCGCGAGCACGTCGGACCTGACGTTCTCGCAGGTGAGCGCGCTCGGCGTCCGCTGCCTGACCTGGAGCGACGACGTGCTCTACGCGTGCGCCAAGGAGGCCGACGCAGGCTTCACGATCGGCAAGAGCCTCGACAAGGGCGTCACCTTCACGCCCATTCACCACCTGCAGTGCCTCTCCGGCCCCGACCCGTCGTGTGTCGTGGGCACCTCGGTGGCGGATGTCTGCCCGCCGTCCTGGACTGTGCAGAAGCAGACCCTCCAGACGGACCTCTGCGAGTCGGGCACGTCGTCTTCGACCGGGGCCGGCGCGGGAGGCGGCGGCACCGGCGACGACGACGGCGGGGAGGACGATGGCTGCGGGTGCTCCGTTCCGCCTGCCGAGCGGACCGCTGTCCCCGGCGTTGCACTTGGTGTGCTCGGTTTGGTCGTCGCGTTAATGCGCCGTCGTCCTCGGAGCGCGGCCGGCGATCATCGAGAAGGCTCCACACGACCTCTCCGGCCGTCGCGGCTGGATTTTTCCTTCAAACCGACGATCTCGACCCGGAAACAGCGACCGCGACCCTGAACGGGGATTCGGCACGCGGAGTGCTTTGCCCTCCGCCATGACCGCGGTCTTCCCAGGAACGGAGTCCCCCGTCCGCCGGATCCACTCCGCGTCGCGCGCGAGCTCGACCTACCGCCTGCTCGCGCACGAGGAAGAGGAGCTGCTCGCGTACGCCTCGGTCTTTCGCGGCGGGTTCGATGCGGAGTCTCTCGCGGCGGTCATCGGTGAGGTGGAGCCGGCGCGCATCAAGACGATCGCCGAGCGTCTCCTCGCGGGGTCGATCCTGGCTCGCGCCGAAGACGGGCGGTTGTTGATGCCTGCCGCGACGATGGACCTCGCGAGCGCGACGCTCGCGAAGAGCGGCCGCGAGACAGACGCGATCACGCGGCACGCCGAGCGCTTCGCGGAGCTCGCGCGGGAGCTCTGCCGCTCCGACGCCGGCCCCGAAGCGGCGCGCGCCCGGCGCGTGCTCGCCCTCGAAGCGGAGAACTTCGCCGTCGTCCAGCGCCGCGGCGCGGCGCGCCCCACGGATATCGATCCCTCTCTCGTGCTCGAGTCGGCGCTGGCCATCGCCGCCGGCGCGCGAGGCGGAGCCCCCCTCTCGCGCGCGCTCTCGAGCCTCGACGCTGCCTTGCAGCGGTGCGGCGGCGCGATCGACACCGCACTGCAGACCCGCGCGCTCCTCGCGCGCGGGTGCTTGCTCGAGCAGATGGGCAGGCCCGCGGAGGCGCTCGGCTCGCTGCGGCTCGCCGCCGAGTGGGCAGCCGGCCTGCGCGACCCCGAGCTCCGCGCGCGCGCGATCGAGGCCCGCGGACGCGCGCTCCTCTCGCTGGAGTCCTGGCGCGAAGCGCGCGAGGCGCTCGAGGCCGCGGCCGGCGCGTTCGCCGATCTCGAGATGCCCGGCCACGAGGCGCGCGCGACCCTCGCCATCGGCGACACGTGGTTCTTCGTCGACGATCTGGTGCGCGCCGAGGTCTTCTACCGGGAAGCGCTCCGCATCGCCGAAGATGCGGGCGACCCTGCGGTCTTCGGCCTGGCGACGAGCCGGCTCGCGATCGTGGAGATGGAGCTCGGGCGAGCCGAGCCCGCACGCCTCCGCCTCCATCAGGCAATCGCGCTGCACCGCGCGCTCGGCGATCGCGTCGCAGAGACCACCTCCGCGATGTACCTGGCCGTCCTCGAGCTCGACGCGGGGCTCTTCGCGCCGGCGCGCGCCCGCCTCGACGCAGCCATCGCGACGGCACGTGATCTCGAGTGCCGCAAGACCTTCGCGCTCGCCTCCCTCTACCGCGGAGCGCTCTCTGTCGAGCTCGGCGATCTCGACGAGGCCGAGCTGGCGCTCGACGCCGCCGACCGCGTCTCTTCCCAGCTCGGCGCCGGCAGCACGCAAGCGTACGCGCGAGGGTGGCGAGGCGCGCTCGCTGCGCGTCGCGGCGACCTCGAAGGTGCGGCCCACGCCTTCGAGCTCGCGCGCGGCTACTTCCGCGCGCGCAAGGAGCAGTCGTTCTACGCGAGCACCGTCGAGCTCCTCGCGGGGCACCTCGATCTCGCCCGCGCCGAGGCCGCCCTGGGCGATCCGCTCGCCGCCGGCGCCCACCGCGCCGCTGCGCGCCGCCGGCTCACTCGTGCCGCTTCCGGCGACCTTGCCCAGACCGACATGCGCATCGCGCGACGGCTGCTCGAGAGCGCGTTGGGCGCGGCCGTCCCGTCGGAGAGCGGCGAGGCTCGCCCTGGGCTCTCTACCTCCGATGCGCTCATCATCGAGCCGACCGGCAGCTGGTTCCGCGCCCCGGGCGAGGCCGTCGTCGATCTCTCACGGCGAGCCCCCCTCCGGCACATCCTCTCGCTCCTGCTCGACGCGCGCCTCGCTGCGCCCGGCTCACCGGTCTCCACGCTCGAGATCATGCACACCGTCTGGACCGATACACGCGACCTGCCGGTCTTGCAGAACCGCCTCCGCGTCGCCATTGCGACGCTGCGCAAGCTCGGCCTCGCCCCGAGCCTGCTCACGCGAGGCGGAGGCTACATCCTCGATCCGCGTATCGAAGTGCTGGCAGCGGAGTAAACCAAAGAACCATTCAAGCGGCCCCAAGACGCGCCCGCCCGGGGTGTGGGTTCCATGGGCCGATGTGCAGACGTGCACACCTCTGCACATCGACCCGCCAAGCGTTTCGTCGCACCGGTCGATGTGCAGACGTGCACACCTCTGCACATCGACCCGCCAAGCGTTTCGTCGCACCGGTCGATGTGCAGACGTGCACACCTCTGCACATCGACCCGTCCCAGAGACAAACCCCAGGCCTCAGCCCGACAGGCCTCAGCCCGACAGGCCTCAGCCCGATTTCCAGAGCTTCGCCATCCACGCTTCCACGTCGGCGGACTTGCGCGGGATGGATTGGGAGAGGTTCCGCATCCCTGTCTCCGTGACGAGCACGTCGTCCTCGATGCGGACGCCGATGCCGCGGTACCGCTCGGGCACGGTGAGGTCGTCCGGCTGGAAGTAGAGGCCGGGCTCCACCGTGAGCACCATCCCCGGCTGGAGCTTGCCGTAACGATAGACCTCCTGTCGGGCCTTCGCGCAGTCGTGGACGTCGATGCCGAGCATGTGGCTCACGTTGTGGAGCGTGTAGCGCTTCTGGAGCTGCTGATCGGGCAACATGGCCAAGGTGGCGTCCTTCAGGATGCCCATCTTCACGAGCCCCTCCGCGAGCACCTGCTGCGCGACACGGTTGGGCTCCATGAAATCGTTGCCCGGCTTCACCGCCGCGAGCGCGGCCTGGTGCGCGGCGAGCACGAGGTCGTAGACCTCCCGCTGCTCCTTTGAGAACTTGCCGGAGATGGGCACGGTTCGCGTGATGTCGGCCGTGTAGAGGGCGTGGCCCTCCACGCCCGCGTCGAGCAGGAGCAGCTCCCCGCGCCGGATCGGCGCGTCGTTTCGCGTCCAGTGCAGGATGCACGCGTTCGCGCCGCTCGCGGCGATGGTTCCATAGCCGACGTCGTTCCCTTCCACACGCGCGCGGAGGTTGAAGACGCCCTCCACCTCGCGCTCGGTCTTCGCGATCTTGAGGCGCTTGATCACGTCCTCGAAGCCACGTTTCGTGGACGCGACGACCGCCTCGAGCTCCGCGATCTCCGCTTCGTCTTTGTAGAGGCGGATCTCACCGAGGAACGCGGCGAGCTCTTCGTCCTCCGTCTTGCGTGCCTTCACCGCGCGGTCCACCCCGTCGGAGAAGCCGCGCAGCACGCGCGTCTTCGCGGCGGCGAGCGACTTCAAGTAGGCCGGCAGGTCGGCGAGCGCGCGGCACGCGTGCACGCCGAAGCGCACCTTGCTCTCCGGCACGCCGAGCCGCGGACCGACCCAGAGCTCACCCTTGTTCCGATCGGTGAAGAAGGTCTTGTCGCTGCGGCCCGGGTTCGGCTCCACGAAGAGCACGTCGCGGTGCCCGCCCGAGGCCTTGGGCTCGAGCACGAGCACGCAGTCGGGCTCGAGGTTGCCCGTGAGGTAGAAGAAGTCGCTCCCGGGTCGGAAGCGGTAGTGTGTGTCGTTCGCGCGGACCTTCTCGTGGCCGGTCGGGATGACGAGCGTCTCGCCGGGGAACCGCTTCGAGAGCGCGCGCCGGCGCTTCGCGAACGCCTCCACGTGACGGATCGGCGCGGGCGCCGCGCCCTCACGCTTCTTCCAGTCCCGCATCATGAAGGCGACGAGCGCCTCGGGGTAAGGCGAAGCGTCTTTTTTCTTCGCCTTGGACGGCTTCTTTGTGGTCTTCGCCTCGTCGGGGGTCTTCACGGGGAAGTCGGCGCGCTTCATGGCCGGGGTATGAAAGCACCGTGACGGGAACGCGCCAATCCCGACTCGCGCTCGAGGCTCGGCAGACCAGCACAGCCAGCGCCTTCCCCCCGGCACAGCCACGGCTCCGGGCCCCTACCGCTCGAGCAACAGCGGCGCGACGGCCCCGGGCAAACGACGGGCGAGCCGGGTACGGACACCGGGCGCGAGGTCGAGCGATGCAGGCTGGACCGCCGAGCCGGAGGTCGGCGGCTCCCGGCGTGGACGGAGCTCGACGAGCGCCCCACCCGTCACGCGGTCGGAGAAGACGGCTCCGTCAGGATAGTCCGCGAGGCCCTTCGCCAGCAGGTCCGCGCTGCGCTCCTCCAGCATCTTCGCCCGGCTGGCGACGCTCGCCGCCGTCTTCCCTGGCCCTTCGAGCTGTGGGTGACAGCGCTCCACGGTGATCTGCCCGTGCCGGCCGAAGCGAGCCCCCTTGCACGCCGGCACGTCGGCGAGGCTCGTTCGAGCCACCTTCGCGAGCGCGTGCAGCGCCTTCCCGTGAGCCAACATCACGATCGCACGCGGCACACCGCTCGACGGGCCCGCCGCCGCGAGCTCGTCCGCGAGGCGCTCGCGCTCGGTGAGCCATGGCTCGAGCTTCTTCTCCGCGAACTGCGCGAAGCCGTCGAACGGCACCGGCGGCGCCCCCGACGCCACGCGCGCGAGCCGCCCCTCGATCGTCTGTGCCCGCAAGAGCGCCCTCACGCCCGGTTCCGCCGACGCCAAGAGCGGCTCCGCTAGCAGATCGCGACACTCGGGAGGCGCCAGCTCCGCTCGCAGCGCGCGAATCGCCGCGGTCTCGATCACCTCGCAGCCCTCGAGATCCGCCAGCGCTCGGTCCTGGTCCTCCTCCGGCTGCACCCGCGCGTTGTCGATCGCGAGCAGCGCGCCTTCCGTCGTCGCCGGACACCGACGCCGCGCTCGCGGCTCGACCGGCGCGCCACCGCAGCTCGCCGGCGCCGGCCACACCGATGGGATCGGCCCCGACGGATCTGCGCCCTCACCAGGATCGTCGATCTCGGCTGGCGGCAGCGAGCTGGTCGGTGACAGCTCCCGCAGGTCCGCGCCCGTCGGCGGCTTCGGCAACGTGGCCGGCGCGGGCGGGGCACAGGCGATCGCCGACGTCGCGATGACGAGGAGGAGGAGCGCCCGGGCCACGTGGCTCCGACACGCGACGGAAGCCAGGCTTGGGGCGCAGCGCTCGTTCGACGGCCCGGATCTCGCCAGGCGGGAGCGACTCAGTTCCGCGCGCCCGTGAACCCCACCGTGAACGTGACGCTGGCTCCGACGATCGCTGCCTCGAGGCCCGGATCGGCGGTCGTATCGGCGACCCACAGGCAACCGCCGGAGTAGGCGACCGTGACGACCCCTTGCTCCATGTCGGTGGCCTTCCAATCCTCGGTCCCTTCTCCCTCGGTCACGAGGTTCGCGTCGGCGACCGACCAGCCGAGCAGCGCGCAGTTGAGGCCGTTCGTCGCGATGCCGCCGCCGAGGTAGAGGCGGAAGCTCTCGCCCTGTTCGCCGATGACGCCGAACGCCTCTTGCTCGGTGACCGCGATCTCCCCGTCGCAGACGCTCTCGCAATCGGGGTTCTGCGTGCCCGAGCCGCACTCGCTCGGGTCGGGCGCGTGGGTCTCACCAATGCAGCTCTGCATCGGGAGCGTGACGATCATCTGGTGCTCGTATTCGGTGTTGCGCTGCTCGATCTCGACCGTCTCCGGCCAGGCCTCGGCGGGGCAGACGATCTCGGGGCGCGCACAATCCAGATCGAAGGTGATCGGCTGCCCCTCGTGGTCGATTGTCACCTTGCCACCCTGCATGCCGATGCTCGAGGTGTAGACCGCGCCCCCGATCTTCACCTCGACGCCGATCTGCTCCTCGTAGTCGATGGACCAGTCACCCACGACGTCGGGCGCGTCCGACTTGGAGCCTGCCGCGCAGCCATCACCTTTGGCGCCGGTGAGGACGGGAATCGTGACGAGACAGGCGAGAGAAGCGACGGAACGAAAGGAAGAGCGCATGAAAGACCTCCTGCGAAACACGCTTCGCAAGAGGTGATCCAGGCCCAAAGAACGGGTCTGTCACGATCTGCGGGGTCGTCCCCACAGCCGCCGTAAACGACGGTTCACGGTCGCGTTCCGGCGGCCGTCCACAGGCGGAGCGTTCCCCACCTGATGGGTGACGTGTAGGCAAGCCGGCGCACGCGCCGTCAGCGCTGATCGCTGCCGAAGAACAGGTCTTCGATCCGATCGGCCAGGAACCCGACGGTGCCGATCGACCGCGACAGCGTGAGCGGATCGAGGCGCCGGCGGCGGTGCACGGCTTCGACGAGCACGAACTCTTGCTGGTCGGGTCCGACCTTGCCGATGGTGAGCCGCGGCCCGACCGCAGCGTCGACGAGCCGCAGCGCACGTGGGATGTCGAGCGCGTCGGAATAGGGCCCCACGAGCGCGCTCACCATGACGAAGGAGTCGGCCGCGCCGATCGGGTAGACGCGGACGAGGTGCGAGCGCAGCTTGCCCGGCACGTCCTTCGACGGCGGGGTGATCACCAGGAAAAGCGCGTTCCGCCCTTCCTTCTTCACGAGGCTCTTCGCGCGCTTCTGCACCGCGTCCGTGAGCTCGTCGAAGCTGAGGAGGAGCGTCGCGATCTTCGTCTCGTGTTTGTCCGAGAGCTCCTTCGCTTCGATCAGGCAGCCGTCCGCTGTCACGCGCGCCACACCGAGACGCTGCGCGAGGAGGTCGTCGAAGTCCTTGCTGCTCTCCGCGTCGGGCGTGAGAAAGTCGATCGCGCGTGCGTTCGTGATCGGCGCACCCCACCCGATCACCAATGCCTGCGCGCCGACGACCTTTTGCCATTTCTCCGCAGCGGCGCCCGAGTAGCAGGAGCTCATCACGAAGAGCTTTGTGGTCGGGCTCGGGCTCTCGATCTTCAGCTCCTCGGGCTTGATGCGGTGCCCCTCGAAGTCCTCCAAGGACCCGTCGTCGTGCCCATGGCCCGACCAGAACACGCCGGCCGTCTCGAGGCCCTCCGCTTCGGGGTGTTTGCCGGCGAGCGCCTGCGTGAGACCGGTCGCCTCGCCGTGCAGATCGACGACCACGCGGAACCCCGCTGCGCGGAGCGCGGCGACGTCGTCTCCGAGGTGCTCGATGTCCGTCATGCGCATCGCCATGTCGGTGTCGGTCACCGTCACGAAGCCGGAGAAGAAAAAGAACGCTCGCCCATTGCCGGAGCCCGATCCGGTCGCGTCGTAGACGAGACCGCGCGGCAGCCCGTGTACCTCGGACTTCATCGGTCGCGGCGGAGGGCCGATGACCGGCGGCGGCGCCGCCGCGGTGGGCTGCTTCTCGGGGGCGGGCGCGGCAGGCGCGGCGGCGGGCTGCGCAGCAGGCACGGTGGCGGGCTGCGCAGCAGGCACGGTGGCGGGCGCGGCAGGCGCGGCGGCGGGCGCAGCAGGCGCGGCGGCGGGCGCAGCAGGCGCGGCGGCGGGCTGCGCTACGGCGGGCTGCGCTGCAGCCGGCTGTGTGACGGGCACGCCGGCGCCCTGCGCTTGCGGCCCTGCCCAACCCTGCGCCGTCCACAGATGGGCGCCGACCGGCGCCGGATACGCCGGCGCATGCCGCGCGTGTCCCGCGTTGGGGACCGAGCTCACGTTCGCGAGCGGCACCCACGCCGGCGCGCCGCCCGTGTCCCAGCGCACCTGTGCGTATCCTTGCGAGATCGCCGTGACGGCAGCCGGGTACGAGCCACCATCGGTCCAGAGAACGTACACGCGCGAGCCGACCTGGAGTCCCTGCATGACGAGCGCATGCTACACGCGGTCGCCGCGCTGCGCGCAGGGGAGCCTTTGCCGAGGGAAGCGATCGCGACAACGGCGACCTTTCCCTTCGGTTGGATGGAGCACGGTCCGTGTCCACCCTGAACACCCCGATCCTGCAGGTGCCGATCCCGGGTTCACCATCCTCAGCCCTCGCCCCGACACCGGCTTCGAGCTCACCATCCTGGACGCGACGTTCTCCGCCTCCAGCCGCGTCACAGGGTCAGGGGTAGTCGCACGACTGGCAATCCCAAGCGGTGCAATCGGTCCCGTCCACCACGCACTCGATGTCGCCGCTCGGCCCGTTGAAGGAGATATGGCGCTCGGTCACGCAGGTGCGTGAGCATTGCACCACGAGCAAGACGCTTCATGAGTAACCTCTTCTTGGTGAGTGGTCGAAGAGGTCTATGCACTTCTCCTGGGCAAACTGACCGGGGCTGGCCACTGTATTTCCCCCACCGGGCAGAGGCCTCGACTTCCTTCGAACGGCGCCTTCATTCGCCGAAGTGGCAGAGCTCGCCGCCACAGTCGTGGAAGCTCTCGGGCGAGCGTGCGTTGGCGTAACAGCGCATCTGCGCGGCAAACGCCCATGGCGTCTCGCGCGCCTCCTGCGCCTCCGCGATCCTTCGACATAGCCCCGCAGCCTCGTCCTCGGAGAGCTGGCTCGGCAGCCCGCGATGAAGCGCGACCGCGTGGGGACACACGACGCCTGCCCCGGGATGCCGGAGCACCAGCACGCCGCCGACTCCGAGCACGACAACGGCGACCACGACCACCCATCGGCTCATCCGTTGCCAATCTTATCCTGGACGGTCGAACCCGGACGCCGCAGATGTTCGGCCGACTCGACCATCTCGCGCCGTCGACAAGAAGCGCCAAGCCCGACTCCGCCATGGCGGGTCGGGCCGGTTTTGCGCGAGATCGCGGGGTTGGCGCCCCGCTCGCATCGACATCGAGCGGGGTTGGGGCCCCGCTCGGAACGGAAGAACTCAGAGCCACCTTCGAGACTTGAACTCGAGACCTACGGTTTACGAAACCGTTGCTCTACCACTGAGCTAAGGTGGCGTTGGGGTTGCCGTAAGTACCAAACAGGACGGCGGAGTCCAGCGGAAACAGACATGACCCCCGCAGGAACCTACACGCGGGGCCGCTCCGCCTGCCCTCCCACCCCCCTAGCCCCCCGCCCTCCCCCTCGCTAGGGTCCCGCCCGCCCAGGGTGTTTCGTCCCCCCGGGAACAGGAGCAACCATGATCGTCGGTGTCATCGGCTCGGGTGCCATCGGTCCCGACCTCGCCTACGGGTTCCTCAGCTCGCTCTCGCGCGAGCCGGGCTCGAAGGTCTACCTGGTCGACATCAAGCAGGAGGCCCTCGACGCGGGCGTCGCCCGCATCCACGGCTACCTGAAGAAGGGCGTCGCGCGCGGAAAGATCGCCCCGAAGGACGCCGCGGCCGTGAAGGAGGCGCTGGTCGGCACGCGCGATCTGAACGCCCTGGCTGACTGCGACTACGTGCTCGAGGCCGCGAGCGAGGACCTGGGCATCAAGAAGAAGATCCTGGCCGAGCTCGAGACAATCGTCCGGCCCGACTGCCTGATCGGCTTCGCGACGTCGGGCCTCCCGCGCCGCCACATCGCGGCCGAGGCCAAGCACCCCGAGCGCTGCTTCGTGAACCACCCATTTTACCCGGCGTGGCGCTCGCTCCCGATCGAGATCGTCAAGAGCGGCCACGCAGAGCTCGACGCGAAGATGGTCGCGACGACCGAGAAGCTCGGCCGCGTGCCGATCATCACGGCCGACGTGGAGTGCTTCGCGGCGGACGACGTCTTCTGCAACTACATCGCCGAGGCGGCGCGCATCGCGGAAGAGGGCGTCGCGACGCCGGCGCAGGTCGACGCGATCGTGAACGACGCGATCGGCGGCGGCGGACCGTTCAACGTGATGGACCTGACGAAGGGCAACCTGCTGGTCCACAAGTGCCAGGTGCTCATGCAGAACGCCGAGGGCACCGGCACCGCGTGGTTCGCGCCGCCCGCGATCCTGAAGAAACAAGGTGACGCGCCCTGGCACGACCGGAGCGCCCCGGCGGACGCAAGCTACACGCCCGCCCTGGCCACGGCCGTGATGGACCGCATCCTCGCCGTGCTCCTCGCGCGCACGTACGCGCTCGTCGAGAACGACGTCTGCGCGCCGACCGACACGAACTGGCTGATGCGCATGGCCCTCGGCTTCCGCAAAGGCACGCTCGAGCTGGGTGAGGACCTCGGTGCCGACAGGGTGCGCGAGCTCTGCGTGAAATACGCCGAGAAGAACCCCGGCTTCCCGGTGCCGAAGCTCGTGGCGGAGCGCAGGCTCCCCGCCTTCCGCAAGAACATCCTCGTCGAGAAGGACGGTGACATCGCGGTCGTGAAGGTCTTCCGGCCCGAGGTGAAGAACGCGCTCAGCAAGCAGACGCTCGTCGAGATCGGCGCGACCATCGCCGAGCTCGACGCTGACAGCTCCGTCAGCGGTATCGTCCTCTCCAGCTACGACGGCGCGCTCGCCGGCGCGGACATCCAGGAGCTCGCGGTGCTCCCCGACCCGGAGGCCTGCCGCAAGACCTGCCTCGACTCGCACCCGATCTTCGAGCGCATCGCGAACGCCAAGAAGCCGGTCGTCGCCGCGGTGGACGGCCCCGTGCTCGGCGGCGGCGCGGAGCTCAGCATGGCGTGCCACGCGCGCGTCGTCGGCAAACACCTCCTCCTCGGCCAGCCCGAGGTGAACCTCGGCATCATCCCCGGCTACGGCGGCACGCAGCGCCTGCCGCGCCTCATCGGCTTCGAGCGCGCCTTCGACATGCTCCGCACAGCGAGGTCGATCGGCGCGAAGGAAGCCTGCGAGTGGGGCTGGGCGCACGGCGCGCCGGCTGCCGACCCGCTCGCCGCCGCCAAGGCGCTCATCAAAGATCACGTGGCGGGCAAGGTGAAGCTCGCGCCGGTGAGCCCCGCCCCGATGGCCGTGCCGGAGAAGCTGCCGGCCTCGGCCATCGGCCACCGCTCGCTCGCCGTCGACGCCATCCTGGTGGACGTCGTGCGCCGCGGTCTCGCGAAGCCGCTCGCCGAGGGCCTCGTCGTCGAGGCCGACGGCTTCTCGCGCTGCAAGGCCACGGTCGACATGGACATCGGGATGAAGAACTTCGTCCAGAACGGCCCGCGCGTGCCGGCCGCATTCCTCCACGAGTGAGCGCCTGAGAGTAAGCGAAGGAGATCATCATGTCGAAGACGTCATCCATCGTGATCCTCGACGGCGCGCGCCGGACGCCTCGCGCCGACATCCTCGTCGACAACAAAGAGGCCGGGCTCTTCTCGCGCTTCACGACCACGCAGCTCGGCGGCATGGCCATCAAGGCCACGCTCGCGAGCACGAAGGTCGACAAGGCCCTCGTCGGGCACGTCGTGATGGGCATGGCCCAGCACAGCCACCGCGACAGCATCTACGCCGCCAAGGGCATGGCCTGGCGCGGCGGCCTCGGACAGGACGTGCCCGCGCTCACCGTGGCGCGCATCTGCGGCAGCGGCGCCGAGGCGGTGGCCGTCGGCGCGGAGATGATCCTCGCCGGCGTCCGCCACGACGAGGAGCGGCCGTACGTCGTCGTCGGCGGCGCCGAGTCGATGCAGTACCCGTTCACGCTCTACGAGATGCGCGGCAAGAAGATCGGCGAGGCCGTGCAGAAGTACGGCCCCATCGACACCAAGACGCTGCCTGCCGGCACCCACCTGCAGGACATGCTCCTCATGAGCCTCTATGATCCGTCCGCCAAGATGGCCATGGCCAACACGGCGGAGGAGCTCGGGCGCCGCTACGGGATCACGCGTGACCAGGCGGACGCGTTCGGCCTGCGCTCGCACGTGAACGCCAAGAAGGCGCGCGACGCGGGCTGGTTCGCCGAAGAGATCTCCCCGGTCACCGTGGAGACGGGCACGACCTCGTTCGAGGTGAAACACGACACACACATCCTGGAGGACGCCTCGCTCGCCAAGATGAGCCGCTTGCCTCCCGCGTTCGAGGCGGGCGGCATCATCACGGCCGGCAACGCCAGCGCCGTCGTCGACGGCGGCGCCGCCATGGTCATCGCCAAGGAGGACGACGTCGCGAAACACGGCGGCAAGCCCCTCGCCCGCATCGCGGGCATGGGCGTCGCCGCCTGCGCCCCCGAGATCATGGGCTGGGGCCCCGTGCCCGCGACCAAGAAGGCGCTCGCCTCTGCCGGCATCGAGGGCAAGCAGATCGATCACGTCGAGCTCAACGAAGCCTTCGCGCCGCAGGCACTCGCCTGCATCCGCGACTTCGAGAAGCTCGGCATCGACCCGGAGCGCGTGAACCCCATGGGCAACGCCATCGCGCTCGGCCACCCCCTCGGCGCGACCGGCGCCGTGCTCACGCTGACGTGCGCCTACGCGCTCCGCCGCACCAAGAAGCGCTACGGCCTCGTGACGATGTGCATCGGCGGCGGCCAGGGCATCTCGCTGGTCATCGAGTCGATCTGACAGGCGGAGACGAAGGCAACCTTCGTCTCTTCACACGACGACTGCCTCGGCGAAGGCATGACCTGTGAAGACGGGACCCTCGTGTGCGGAACCTCTTGCGAGGAAGTCGACGCCGACCCCACCATCGCCTCGCAGAAGTGCCCCGCCTTCGCCTCGCAATGGACATGGGCCTACGAGTGAAGGCGGGTTGGGCGCCGAAGCCAGCCACCTGAGCCGCCGAACCCTTCCGGCCCCCCCGTGGCTCACACGGCTGGAGGTCCTCGATGGCTCAAGCCAACTCTCTGGTCGTCTCCGAGAAGCCGCGCCCTGCTTCGGCCCCCACCGCGCTGGTGCTCGGGGGTGGGTTCGGCGGCCTGGAGGCCGCCATCGGGCTCGCGGCCCGCGGGGTGGACGTCACGCTCGTCTCGGATCGGCGTCAGATGTTCATCTACCCCACCTCGATCTGGATGGTGACGGGCCAGCATGCCCGGAAAGACGACACGCTCGACCTCGATGAGCTGGCCGCCGAGCATGGTTTCCGGCTCGTCGTGGGGGCGGTCACCTCGGTGGACGCTCCCAACCGCCAGGTGCGCATCGGGGAGACGGAGCTGACGGCCGACCACGTGGTGATCGCGCTGGGCGCGGGCCGCGCGGCGCCGCCCGGGACCCGCGAGCACACGCTCACCATCTGGGGCACGCCGGAGGACACGGAGCGCGTCCATGCTCGCCTGATGGAGCTTTCGGCCCGCGGCGGCGGCCGCATCGCGATGGGCTTCGGCGGCAACCCCAAGGACGGCACCGCCGTCCGCGGCGGCCCCGTCTTCGAGGTGCTGTTCAACGTCGACCGGTACCTGCGAAAGCTCGGCGTTCGCGACAAGTTCGAGCTCAGCTTCTTCGCTCCCATGGAGAACCCCGGCGTGCGCATGGGGGAGCAGGCCGCCAGCAGCGTGAAGGCGCAGCTCGAGCGGCTCGGCATCCGCCAGCACGTGGGCCGCAAGATCACGGCGTTCGATGACCGAGGTGTCGTCTTCGAGGGGGGCCAGCGGCTGGACGCGGATCTCACGGTGTTCGTCCCCGCAGGGGACGGCCACCCGGTGCTCCGCGACGCCGGGCTTCCGTTGAACGCCGCCGGCTTCGTCGAGATCGACGAGCACTGCCGCGTCCCGGGACTGCCCGGCACCTGGGCGATCGGCGACAGCGCAGCGCTGAAGGGTCCCGAATGGCGCGCCAAGCAGGGCCACGTGACCGTGGCCATGGCCAAGGTCGCCGTCCAAGGCATCGTGGACGAGTTCCAGGGTCGTGAGCCCACGGCGGACTACCTCGGGCACGTCGATATCGTCTGCCTCATGGATACGGGAGGCGGCGCCGTTCTCGTCCACCGCAACCAGCGCCACGCCTGGGTCATCCCGCTCCCCGTGATCGGGCACTGGATGAAGATCGCTTGGGGCTGGCTCTACAAGCTCACGCACCGGAGGTGGCTACCGAGGGCGGCTCCGCGGCTCGCACCTGCCAAGCCGTGAGCAACCCGGCCCGCAGCAGAGCTTCAGGAGCGCGCGACGGGCGCGCTCCCTTGCAAGGCGAAGAGGGCGACCGCGGCGAGCTCGAGCTGCCCGTGGAAAACGGCGAACCGAAGGTAGCCGTGCCGCGCCATTCCGAGATCGAAAACCGCCCAGACGACGATCCCCACACACGCGAAGAGCGCGACGGCAAAGGGCCACAGGCCGATCTCCTCGATGAGCTGCCGAGCGCTCGCGCGGAACGTCCGGGGCGTCTCACGCTCGCGATCCTCCTCCGGGACGAGGCGCAGCCAGACACCGTAATGGACCGATTGGGCGAAGCAGAAGAAGAGCACGAGCCTCGTCGACCAGGTCGCGTCGAGCCCAGGCGCGAGCACGCTCGCGTGGTAGCGGAGTGACGGACCGAGCGAGGCCCCCTGGACCGGCAGCGCATCCGCCAGGCCGGCGACGAGGGCGACGGACGCGAGCGCGAAGAGCACGAGCGGAATGGCGTGCGCCCTGCCCCTTCGCGGGCGCCAGGCCCACCAGAGCCCGACCGCGATGAGGTTGTGCGCATGCGCGAAGATCACGTCGGCCAGCCCACCCGCGGTCTCTGCGACATAGGCGAGCGCAGCCACGACCGTCAGCGCGAGCAGGCGGCGGCGGAGGGAGGTGCGCGCGATCATCACGGCGCCCGCCGCGGCGAACAGGCCGGCGACCAGGCGCCCCGTGACGAGGCCCGCGAGCATGGGCCCCCCGATGAAGAGCCACGCCGCCGGGCGGAGGTGAAGACCGGGACGGATCCAGAGGTAGCGAATGTCCGCGACGAGGTGCGGCACGCCGAGCAGCACGGGGCCGAGCGCGAGCACCCACAGCGGCAGCGTGACCGCGCCAAGGAGCGCGAAGAGGACGACGCTCACCCCCATCACCGCGACGCGGGTCTCGCGGTCGGCCGCGAGCTTGCCCGCGATCGGCCCAAACGCGCGCAGGAGCCTGCGGCGGACGAGATCCGCCGGAGAAGCTGCGGCGTCGACGAGGGCTAGCGCGTCCACCGTTTGCGCCTACGGCTCAGCCCGGCCTACGCCGGCGAGCGACAACGAACGCGAGCGCCGCCCCCGCGACGATGGCGAGCCCCGGCGCCGCCCCGCGCATCGACCCCGAGGAGGCGGAGCAGCCGTCGCCGTCGGCTTCACACACACCGCTGTCGTTGCAGGTTCCGGACTTGCCACTCGACGTCTCGCAGGCGTCGCCCTCTTCCTTTCCGTCACACGGCTCGGGCGCGACGTCCGCGTACGCAAAGGACGGCGCGCTCAGCGCCAATGCCAGAAGCAAGCCCACATTTCGTTTCATGACACTCTCCTTGTCAGCCCAGGTCACGAGCAAAGCCCGATCCATCACGGGTATCACGCCACGCCCACGAAATGGGATCGTCCTTTGGGTAGGCCTGCTCGGATTGGCACAATCGCGACGGCGGGGTCGCATTCTGCTCCCCCTGCCCTTTGCGACGCGCGACCATGCGCCATGCGCAAGACGCCGGCCGTCGGGCTCACCCTCCTCCTTGCCGGATGTGCGGGAGGATCATCAACGACGACTGAGCCCGCCTCCGTTCCGGAGCAGGGTGAGACGCAGCCCTCCCGCGACCCGACGACCTCGGCCGTGATACGCACCCGACTACCCAAGGAGACGGCGTGCGGGGAGGCAGACGTCTGCGGCTTCTTTCTTCAGGTCATCAGCCCCGGGGCAGAGCCGGAGCAGCTCGTGGACCAGGCCCTGCGACTCGTGCGGGGTCACTGCGGCGGGACCGTCATCGTCTACCGCGACAAGCGCGGCGTGATGGGCGCCGGCCCCGTGTTCGCCACCGAAGCGGAGAAGACCACATGCCGAGAGGCGCTCGGGCGCAGCCCCGAGTCCGACGACTACCCGAGCGCCGCCGTGTGGCGGAAGGCGGAGTAGCCGTCTTCACGAGACCTTCGCCTCCCAGTCGCCGCGGTCTCGCGTGCTCTTCGGCTCCACGTCACGCAGCGCCCGGCCCCTGCCCTGCACCACCGAGAGCGAGCCGTCCGACTCGAGCACGACGGCCTCGACGGACTGGAGGTCGGCGACGCCCTCGGCCCGTAGCGCAGACGCGATTTCGCTCTCCAGCACGCGTGCCCGACGCATCGACCCGCGCAACGGCTCGCCGCGGTGGACCAACAGCACCGGCTCGGACTTCACGAGCCTTCTGAACGCGGGCGAGCGGACCGACCACCAGGTGGCCGCGAACTGGAGCCCGATCAGGAGAGCAAAGGCCGTGATCCCTTCCACGAAGGCGACACCGCGGTTGACGAGCACGGTGGCGAGCGTCGAGCCGAGGGCCACCGTGATCACCATGTCGAACGCGTTGAGCTTCGAGAGCGTCCGGTTGCCCGACACGCGAAGGAGCAGGACAAGAGTCGGGTACGCCAGGACGCCGAGGAGGAGCACGCGCCCGAGGCCTTGCCAGGAATCAAACAGCACGACCCACCTCTTGCATCTCGGTTCCTCGCCTCGAGCAAAAGGGGAAGCAATCGCCGCACCGCACGGCGATGCTCCAGGGGGGCGGGCGAGCTACGACCTGCTCACGCCGATGTCGAGCGCGAGAAAGCCGGCGTTCAGCGACGCAAGCTGCTCGGCGCGCCGCCGAGGCGAAGGTCGAGGTAACCTCGCCCCGATGCAGCAGTCGGTCGAGACGACGGACGCGACGACGCGGGACTTCCTGCGTCATCGCGTCGCGCGCTTCGGCCTCCTCGTCGGCGCGCTCTTCGCCTCCTTCGCGGCCTTCCGTGTCGTCGCCACACTCGCCCTCGCGGGCGATCCGGCGCTGCTCCTCGACGCGAGCTTGCTGTGGCACTTCGTCGCGATGGGCGCGTTCTTCTCCGTCTGGGTGGCGTGCCGCCTCGGACCGCCCAGCACCGCGTACGTGCGCACCGTGGAGTCCGTCGGTCTGCTCGCGGGCGCGGTCGCCACCGCGGCGATGGGCAGCAAGGTACCGATCGAGGCGACGCCCGAGCTCATCATCCTCCTCGCGCTCGCCCAGGGGCTCATCGCGCGCTCCGTCTACGTTCCGAGCACGCCGCGGCGCACGCTCCTGCTCGGGGCCGCGATGGGTGTGCCGATCATCGTGGCGACCTACCTCCTCTACCGGGACCCGCCCGCGTATTACGCCGAGGTGCTGGACCACTTGGGGATGCGGAGCCAGCCCATCGGCCGCGCGCTCAGCACGGTCGTCTGGTGGGCGCTCTGCGTCACGGTGGCGACCTCGGCATCGAGCGTCATCTACGGCCTACGCAAGCAGGTGCGCGACGCCAAGCAGGTCGGCCAGTACCGCCTCGAGGAGAAGCTCGGCGAAGGCGGAATGGGCATGGTCTACAAGGCCCGCCACGCCATGTTGCGGCGGCCGACCGCGGTGAAGCTCCTCCCGCCCGACCGCACCGGCGACGCGATCGAGCGCTTCGAGCGCGAGGTGCAGCTGACCGCCAGCCTGCGCCATCCGAACACCGTCACCATCTACGACTACGGTCGCACGACGGACGGCGTCTTCTACTATGCGATGGAGCTCATCGACGGCGCGACGCTCGACGAGCTCGTGGAGGTGAGCGGCGCGCAGCCGGCCGCGCGCGTGCGCGCCATCATCCGGCAGGCCGCGGACGCGCTCGTCGAAGCGCATGGGATTGGCCTCATCCACCGCGACATCAAGCCCGCGAACATCATGGTCTTCCTGCCCCACCAGCTCGATGGCCTCGACGAGATGGCCAAGGTCGTCGACTTCGGCCTCGTGAAGGAGATCCAATCGGTCGGCGCGCCCGGCTCCACGAGCATCGGTACGATCACCGGCACGCCCCAGTACATGGCGCCCGAGTCGATCGTCGACCCAACCAAGATCGACGGCCGTGTCGACATCTACGCGCTCGGCGCCGTCGCGTATTACCTCCTCACGGGCTCCCACGTGTTCGAGGCCAAGACCATCGTCGAGATGTGCAGCAAACACCTCAGCGAGAAGCCCGAAGCACCTTCGCGACGCCTCGGCGAGCCCATCGACGCCGAGCTCGAAGAGCTCGTCCTCCGCTGTCTCGAGAAGGACCCGGCCAAGCGCCCGCCGACCGCAGCCGCTCTTCGCGAGGAGCTCGACGCGCTCGCCGGCCTGGGCAGCTGGAACGCGGACGACGCCCGCGCCTGGTGGTCCGCGCACGCAGCCGAGCTCTCGAAGCAACACGAGCGGGTCGCCGTCTCCACCGGGGAGACGATCGACGTCCGCTTCGCCCACCGGGACACCGTCCTGGCGCCTCGCCGCTAGCGGCGCCCGGAAGGCGAGTGAAGCCCGCTGCACATCAAGTGCTCGCGCTGCACAGTCGGCTTTCGTAGGGTGGTGGTGCTCTTACCAGGGCCCGACCGGTGAAGAACCGCGAACGACGCGCACCGAATGCCGTGCGGCGCGCGGCACGCTTGTTGCGGAAGGGCCGAACGGAGGACGACGATGGCCGACGGGAACGCGCAGCCGGTAGAGCCGACCCAGGAAGAAAAGCCTGTGTTCAGCTCCGAAACGAGCCGCTTCATCAGCGCGTGGGAGCACCCCGACGGCGAGGACTCGGCGCGCACCCAGTCGAGCATCCGCCCGCACTGGCCGAAGGGGGCCTCCGGCCTGACGATCGGCATGGGGTACGATCTCAAGTACCACACCGCCGACGAGCTGCGGCGTGACTGGGGTGGCGTGCTCTCGCCGGAGCAGATCCAGCGGCTCGAGGCTTACACCGTCACGATCAACAAGAAGGGCAAGCGCGTTCCGCCGAAGAAGAAGCCCAACAAGGCGGCGCTCAAGGCCACACGCGACATCGAGGTCCGCTACAAGGACGCGGTCAAGGTCTTCGAGGACAACATCCAACCGAAGTGGGAAAGCACCGCGTACAAGGTCTTCCCCGGCCTCGAGCACATGGACCCGTACACGAAGGCCGCGGTCGTCTCGATGGTCTACAACCGAGGCGGCGGCCTCGGTAAGAAGAAGTCGCTCCGACGCAAGCACTTCATGGAGATCAAAGAGGCCGTGATCAAGCGCGACACGCGCGGGATCGCGGCGACCTTGCGCGCGATGAAGGCCGAGCACACGAACCCCGCCAACAAGAAGGGTCTGCACAGGCGCCGGGAGGCGGAGGCGAAGCTCATCGAGGACAACCAGCGGGCGGTCGACCTCTGGTACGGCGTCGAGCCAGCCATCCCATGACGGCATGGGCCGAGGCGGCCACCCAAGCACGCCGCTTGAGATAGAAGAAGGGCATGGCGCCCCACGCTCTGGACGAACGCCTCGAACGCGCGCGCGGCCGCATCGCGCTCCTGCGCGACGCAGACCGCAGCAACCCGCCGTACGCTCGGCTGGTCTTCGGGGCCCAAGAGCACGGCTACGAGCTCCCCGGCGTCGCGACCGAGCAGGAGCTCGAGTCCTTCGAGCGCGAGCACGGCGTCGAGCTCCCCATCGACTATCGCGCCTGGCTCGCGCGCGTCTCGAACGGGGGCGCGGGCCCCTACTACGGGCTCCGCGCCCTGCACGACGCGGTCGAGGAACGCGAGCTCATGCCGCAGCACCACGTCGTCGCGCGCGACTCGGAAGGCAACGAGCTCGCGCGCGCCGGAACCAGCCCGCGACCGGTCCTCGATCGACCGTCGCAGGTCGGGCGCCCGTTCCCGTTCGATGAGCCCTGGTCTCCTCTGGACGAAGGCTTCTCGCTGCCGGACGACACAAACCCCTACGACGGCTCGCTCGTCCTCGCCGATCAGGGCTGCGGGATGCTCAGCCTGCTCGTCGTGAGCGGCCCGCATCGCGGCGAGGTCTGGTCCGACAGCACCGCCTCGGAGGGGGGCTTCTCGCCGGAGGCTCCCTCGTTCCTCGATTGGGTGGAGGCCTGGCTCGAGCGCGCGCTCGTCGAATGGGTGACAAAGTCGGCGCCTCGATTCCCGGCGAACGGGCCGCTCCCCGGCGCCGTCACGGAGGCGTTGCCGTTCGTCGAGGCTGCCGCGAAGGCCGGCCACGAGGAGTCGTGGGCGGCGCTCGCTTACCTCCACGCGCGCGACGGCCGCACCGAGCAGGCGCTCGCCGCCGCGGAGGAGATGGCTCGCGTCGCCGAGGCCGAGCCCGAGCGCCGGCGCGCCGTCCTTCGCGCCGCGATCTTTCGCGCGGCGGGGGACGTCGACCAATGGCTCGCCGAGGCGGACCGCGGGCTCGCGATCGAGAAGGGCTGGGCCAGCTCGCGAACGGCGCTCCTGAGGGAGCGCGTCGGTGCGATGCGTGTGAAGAAGCACCCAGGCCTCGACGACGCGATCGAAGCGCTCGCGGCGCACGACGTGTGGTCGCTCGACGCGCAGCTCGACTGCGCCCGCTCGCGAGTCCGACGCGGGGACGTCCCCGGCGCCATTCGCCGTCTGGACGAGACGCTGCACCAGACCGGCGTCATGCTCCGCACGCCCGTCGAACGCCTCGAAAACGCCTTCTTGCCCCTCATCGATTCGCTCGATCGAGAAGGCGAGCCTGCCGCCGCCGCCGCCGTCCGCGCCGCGCTCGAGGAGCGGCAGGCGCGCGCCGGTCGCTGATCGGCGCGGGTCCTTCTCGGCGAGCGCGCGGAGAGGTCAGTTCTGGATGGCGAGAGCCCGACGCGCGGCCTGAGCCAGCACGAGATCGTGCTCGGCGCGTTCGACGACGGCCGCGAGGCGCGCGTCGAGGGCGGCGCGCTGCGCGGCGCTCAGGCCGGCGTATTCCGGGCTGATGATGCTCACCAGCTCCTGCGTACGCTCCGGGCTGATGATCCCGGCGACCTCCGGGCTGATGATGCCGACCGTCGCGCTCGTCTCGAGGGCGATCTCCGGGCTGATGATGCCTGCCATTTCGGTGGTCATCGTTGCGGCGAGCTCGGGGCTGATGATGCCGGCGTACTCGGGGCTGATGATGCCGAAGAGATCCTGATTCGCCTCCGCGGCCCACGCCACGCGGTCCAAGCGGCGCGCGAGCGACCACTCGCTGGTGCCGGCGTCGATCGCGTCGATCTGCGCGAGCGTCGTGAGCGCGTGTTCCTGCGCCTCCTCGAGCTCCGCGACCGCCGTGCAGGCCTGCGCCGTGAGCTTGGGAGAGATGCACACGGCCGGCGGGGAGGTCGACGCAGCCGTCTGGGCGAGCTTGGCGGTCGTCTTCTCCAAGGTGAGGTTCACCTCCGAGACCTGCGCCGCGACGATCTGCTCGTTGGTCAGCGCTCCGACGACACCAGCCGCCGAGACCGTCGCCACCACCAAGCCCACCAATGCGATTCCCTTCATGTCGAGCCTCCTCGGGGCCCGCACATGGCAATGGGTGTGCCGCCCACGCGACGTGCGCCGGCGCGACTTTGCCGAGATCGAGCGCTTCTACGGGCGTCTCGCACATGTGCGCGCACACCGAGTAGACTGTTCGGGATGAGCGACGCCACCCTCTCGTTCCACGAAACGCGCGAGCGTTCCGCGGCGCTCGAAGAGGAGGTCGTGACGGCGCTGGTGGTGGTGTGGTCCGCGGCGGAGCCCGACCGAGTCGGCGAGGTCGCGCTCCTCGGCCCCGGCGAGACCGCCGAGCTCGGCCGTGAGCTCGACGGGAAGGGCGCGCTGCGGTTCCTCCGTCAGCGCCCCTTCGGCAACGAGCCCAGGCCGCCCCTTGCCGGGGCCGGAATCTCGCGGCAACAGCTCAAGCTGAAGGGTCGCCCTGGGGCCATCGCGATCGAGAGCGTCGGCCGCTGTCCCATGGTGGCCGGAGGAGAAGAGGTGGCCCGCGCCCTCGTCGTGCCGGGAGACATCGTCACGCTGAAAGGACAGCTGGTCCTCTATTGCGTCTCCCGCACCCGCGCCCTGCCCGCCGCGCACGACTTCAGACCCGAGGACGCGGGGGCGTTCGGTCGAGCCGATCGGTTCGGGCTGGTCGGGGAGTCACCGGTCGTCTGGGAGCTGCGCGACCAGCTCGCGTTCGCGGCAAAGGCCGGCACGCACACGCTCGTCACGGGCGAGAGCGGAACCGGAAAGGAGCTCGCCGCGCGCGCCATCCACCTGCTCTCGTCCCGTGCCCAGGGCCGCTTCGTGAGCCGCAACGCCGCGACCATCCCTGCTGGCCTGGTCGACGCAGAGCTGTTCGGCAACGTGCGCAACTACCCCAACGCGGGGACGCCGGAGCGGCTCGGCTTGATCGGCGAGGCGAGCGGCGGGACGCTGTTCCTCGACGAGATCGGCGAGCTCCCGACCGATCTCCAAGCTCACCTGCTCCGCGTGCTCGATGGAGGCGAGTATCACCGCCTCGGAGAGTCGAGCGCGAAGCGGGCGAACCTACGGCTGATCGGAGCCACCAACCGAGACCCTACCGAGCTCAAACACGACCTCCTCCCTCGCCTCGCGATGCGCGTGGAGATGCCGTCGCTGAGCGATCGGCGGGAGGACATCCCTCAGCTGGTTCTTCACCTGCTCGCCCGCGCGGCCGAGCGGGCGCCGGACGCCGTCGAGCGCTTCCGCGGAGCGACGGGCCACTTCGCGGTCGATCCGGGCCTCATCGAAGCCCTCCTCGTCGCGCCGCTATCGGGGAACATCCGCGACCTCGACGCTGCACTCTGGGCTGCGATGTCGGAGTCCAAGAGCGGGACGATTCGCATCGCTCGCGACCGGCGGAGCGCGGTGCCCGAACGTCCGACGACCGAGCCGGCTGCATCGACCGGTCCGCGCTCGGAGCCGACCGAGGCGGAGGTCCGAGCCGTCATCGCGGCGCGCAAGGGGAACCTCTTGCGCGCTTCCGTCGATCTCGGTCTTCCCAGTCGGTACAGCCTGTATCGCCTCCTCAAGAAGCTGGGCATCGGGCTCGACGACGTGCGCGACGCCGAGAGTCGCGGTTGATCCGAGGCGCCGCGCTCGGTAGCGTGGACGCTGCCGTGGAGTCCTCCGAGGGAGCTGCGCCGGCGCTCGCGCCGGGTCGGGTCGTCGGGGGCAAGTTCCGCCTCGAGCGCATCGTCGGACAAGGTGGGATCGGCGCGGTCTGGCAAGCGACGAACACGAAGACGGCGAGCTCCGTCGCGCTGAAGTTCCTCAAGGCAGACGACGGCGGCGAGCAATCGCGCCGCCGATTGCTGCGCGAGGCACGAGCCGCGGCGGCGGTGCAGCACGCCAACGTCCGCACCGTTTACGACATCATCGAGCTCGAGGACGGCTCGCCCGTGCTCGTGATGGAGTACCTCAACGGCACCTCGCTCGCCGACCGGCTCGTGCTCGGGGCGCTCTCGGTCGAGGACACGGCCACCGTCATCGTCCAGGTCGCGTCCGGTGTCGGGGCGGCCCACGCGGCAGGCCTCATCCACCGCGACCTCAAGCCGCAGAACGTGTTCTTGGTCGGCGGTTCGCTCGAAGCCGTCAAGGTCGTGGATTTCGGAATCGCGAAGTGGCGCCACGGCGCGACGAACGCTGCAGAGACGGTGGAGACCGCGAGCGGCGCGATCGTCGGGACTCCCCATTACATGTCACCCGAACAGGTCTTCGGCGAGCGCACGATCGATCACCGCACCGACGTCTGGTCCCTCGGTCTGGTGATGATCGAGTGTTTGTCGGGCTCCCTCCCGACGCGCGCGGAGAACGTCGGTCAGGTGATGAAGATCATCGTTTCGGCACCGCTCCACGAGGCGGTGGCCCGAATCGACGGCCTCCCGGGGGACCTCGCGGCTCTGCTCCGACGCATGTTGTCGCGCACGCCGGCGGAGCGTCCCTCATCCATGGCCGACATCATGGAGCAGCTGGAGGGATATTCCCGTGTTCGCGCGCCCGCATTCGGCGCGCCCCGTATCTCCGCGGAAGACGTCGTGCCCGCATCGCGAACCGACACCGAAGTCGAGCGGAGCGCGCGGGCCCAGCAGACCACGCTGCTCGAGGACCACGCTGGACCGACCGAGCGAGCCGGACGGCGAACATGGCTCTACGCAGCGCTCACCCTGGCGGGCGCCGCCTCGGTCGCCGCCCTCGCAGCAAGCTCGCTCGCCGGCGCGCCCGCCGCTCCTGCGGCTCCACGAAGCACCTCCGACGCGCTGGAGCCGAGCCCCCTCGCGCCCGTTTCCGCGACGCCGTCCTCTGCACCCCTGCCGACGGCGGCTGCGTCGATCGCCATCGACCCGGTGGCGCCTCCGGGCTCCGCGAGCAGCAAGATCTCGAGCGGCACGCCCGCTGCGCGAGGCGCCACGACACCTCGATCTCCGAGCGCCGGGTCGAGCGCGCCATCCGGAGCCCCGAGCGCCTTCACGCCCTCCCAGAAGTTCGAGTGAAGCGGCGCGCGAGGAGCGCGAGCGCAAGGGCCGCCAGCGCCTCGGGTCGCGACTGTCTCGGAACGGTGGGGCTCTCGCGGCACGCGCAGGCAGTGATGGCGACCGGCACCTCTGCCGTGACGACGCAGCGGCGGGACCGATCGCACACCGTCCCCGGGACGCAGTCCTCGGAGCTCGCGCACGACTCGATACAAGCGCCGCCGGAGCAGCGGTATGGAGCGCAGTCGACCGCCGCTCCGCTCGCGTCGACCTCGGTATCGTCGTCCAAGCAAGTGCTACCCGAGCAGGTACACGTGCCCGCACCGTCACAGCTCCCCGCGGCGTCATAGCAAGAGCAGCTGGCTCCGAAGGGCGCCACCGCGCACGTGCCTTCGTTGCCGCACGCACCCGTGGCGCCGCAGCCCTCCTCCACGTTGCAGGCGCCGCTCGGATCGATCGTGCCGGTCGCGAAGGGGGTGCACATGCCGTCGATCGCTGCCCCCGCCGCGATCGAGCAGGCGACACACGGACCGTCACACGCGACGTCGCAGCAGACACCGTCCACGCAATGCCCCGACGCGCAAGCAGCCCCCACCTCGCACGGGGTGCCCGGCCCCGCGACGGTCAGCACGGCGGCGGTGTCGAGCGCGTCGTTGCCGTAGCCGGCCCAGCCGCCCGCCACGAGCCAGCTTCCCGACGGCAGCTTCGCTTGGGCTGGCCTCATGCGCGCCTCGCTCGGGGGCTCGAGCGCCGTCCAGCTCGCGAGCGCCGGGCTCGCTCCCACGCGTATCGCCTCCGCCGAGCTCGCGTCGACGCCGCCCGCGACCACCAGCCAACCATTGTCCAGGACCGCGGCCGCTGGCCCCTCGCGGGCGCTCGCGAGAGCGCCCGTGGACGTCCAGCCATCTTTCGGGTCGAGGACGAACGAAGACACGAGCGGCGTCACCTGGTAGCTGCCGCCCGCGACAAGCACGCGACCGTCGGGAAGCTCGGCGACGACGGGGTCGCGTCGCTCGGACGGGAGACCCGGCAGAGTGACCCAGCTGCTCCCGCCGGGATCGTACAGCTCGACCGTCGCCAGGTCGTCGCCCCCGACGTAGCGCCTGCCACCCGCAATCATGACACTACCGTCTTCTCTCTCCGTGCCGCCGAAGAAGTAGCGACCGGAGCGGAGCGGCGGGCCGGCCGAGAAGACCTCCCCAGCCGGGTCGTACACCTCGGTCGCGGCGAGCGCTTCCGTGCCGACGCGTGTGCCCTCGAGCCCGCCGACCACGATCACCCCTCCACCCGCGATCCGATACGCGCGCTGGCCTGCGCGAGGCACCGCGAGCTCGCCGACCGCGTGCCAGCTGCCCGTCGCAGGGTCGAACGCGAGGCTCGACTTCGTGGGCACGCAGGCCGGTTCGATGCCCGTGCAGCCGCCGGCCAGTAGCGCCACGTCCGCACCTTCGACGAACGCGAGCCCGAACGCCGCACGCGCCTCGGGGAGGCTCTCGACGACCGCGAAGCTGTTCGTGGCCTCGTCGTACATCTCCGCCGACGCGAGAAAGCCCCAGTCGTTCTGACCACCCGGCAGGAGGACGCGACCGCCCGGACCGAGCGACACCGCTTGCGTGACGCGAGGCTCGACCATGGCCGCCGTTCCGACCCAGAGCGGATCGAGCAGGAGCGGATAGGCGGGCCACGTACCCGGCTGCAGCTCGATCACGACGTCGCAGACGCGTGATCCCGGCGGCGTAGGCGCACGGCCCCACGGCGGCCGAGGGTCGGAGTCGAACGCGCAGCCCTCGATGGTCGTCCGAACGTCGAAGCGCCGTCCAGTCGCGTCGATCACGAAGGGCCGCGCCATTCGAAGCCTCGGCGTCCCGCGCTCGTCGACGAGCTCGGTCACACCCGCCACGCTACGGAGGGCGGTTCGCGGATCGAGCTCGAGCCTGTAGCGCGCGAGCGGACCCGGGCGCCGCCGCGCGATCCAACGATAGTCTTCGAGGCGATCTCGTGACGCCTTCAGCACCAACAACTCCCCCGCGACGCTCCAACCGATCTTGTCTTCACCTCGCGACAGCCACGTCGAGCCGGACGCGTCTTCGATGGCGATTCGCAGGGACACATCTCCCGCGACGAGGACCACGGGGTCGCTCGCTCGCCCGCCAATCTCGAGGGCGGTGAGCGTGGTCGGCCGCGAGGGCACGCCGCCCGAGAGCACCCCGAGCGCGATCACGAGCCCGGGGGCGCTCACCCGACCCTCCAACGGCGGCGCGACGCGACCATCGACGCCAACACCATCGCGACGAGCGCGGAGGGCGAGGTCGGCCCCGCCGACGCGTCGCAGGCGCAGCCCGTATCGGGGGGCGGCAGCGGCGCGGTGGTGCAGCGACCGTCGTCGTTGCAGAAGAAGCCTTCCACGCACTCCGTCGACGATCGACAGCTACCCAGGCACGCACCTTCACGGCATCGATAGGGGCTGCAATCCGCGTCGCCGAGCGAGTGACCGTCCGCGTCACAGACGACTGGCGCGCATTCGCAGGTCCCTTCTTCGGTGCAGGCGCCGAGCCCGGAAGGGCATTCCTCCTCTCCGCACGGAGCGCCCGCTGGCGGAGGCTGGCAACCGCCGTCGGAGGCACACAGCCCCGCGGCGCCGCAGGGCCCGACAGCGGGCGCGCAGACGCCGCGTGGATCCGGCAGCCCGGCCGTCACCGGCGCACAGAAACCGCTCTCTCCACCTCCTTTCACGGCGGAGGAGCAGCCCTCGCAGGTCGCGTCGCAGGCCGAGTCACAGCAGACAGCGTCGACGCAAAACCCCGACCCGCACGCGAGCGCGTCGTCGCAAGGATCTCCGTTCGCGGAGAGCGCGAACACCTCCGCCGTTGCCAGCGCGCCGGCCTCGCCCCGCCCGCCGATGACGAGGACGGTCGTCGTGGACAGCGGCGCTGCGGCGTGTCCACTCCGACCGGTCTCGAGGGACGATGTTGCGTTCCACGCCGAGGCGACCGGATCGAACAGCTCGGCAGCTGCCGTCACGCAACATCCCCCGACCATCAACGCGCGGCCTCCGGAGAGCGCGGTCAGCGTCCCGAACGCGTGGGGCGAGACGAGCGTCCCGGCGGACGACCACGCGAGATCGGCCCGGGCCGAGGGGTCGAAGATTTCCGCCGCGAGCACGTCGTCTGCCGAGCTGGGCACGCGCCCGCCCGCGACGAGCACGCGACCATCGGACAGGAGCGCGGCAGCGTGGTCCGTCCGTCGCTCCGCGAGGTCACCGGCCGGCACGAACGCATCCGCGCCAGCATCAAACAGTTCCGTCATCTTGGGGCCCGGCGCCCCGCCGACGATTATCGCGTCGCCGCTCGGCAGCGCGGTCGCGGTGTGTCCGCTGCGCGGGATGACCAGCGAGGGCCCCGAGACGAACATCCCCATCGGAGGGTCGAAGATCTCTGAGCTGGCGAGGTGCGGCGCGCCAAGCCCCCCTGCGTTGCCACCGGCAACGAGGACGCGCCCATCTGCCAGGGTCGAGGCGGAATGGGCGACTCGCGCCGTCGTCATGGGCGACATGGGGGAAAAGAATCCCGTCGTCTCGTCGAACATCTCCACCGATGCGACCGCCCCACAACCGTCGCAAGGCGACTTTCCTCCGATGACGAGGACGGCCGCCCCCTCCCCGAGCGGCGCGAGGGCGGGGCTCGAACGAGGCTCCAGCATGGGCGAGACCACCGCGAAAGTCGAAGACGCCGGGTCGAAGATCTCCGCGTCGACGAAGCCGCTCGAAGAGCGGCCCGCCACGAGCACCCGCCCCGACGCGAGCGTGATCGCGGCGTGGTCCGTCCTCGGCTCGGCCGTGGACGAGGTGGTGGTCCACGTGGGATCGACGAGCAACGGATACTTCACCGGCTCCGCGAGGGCACCGAGATCGACCACGACGTCGCATGCCGCCGCGCCCGCGGCGATAGGCTGCCGCCCCCAGGGAGGCGCCGGGCTGGTGTCGACCGAACAGCCTTCGATCGCAACCGGGAGCCGATGCCTCGCTCCGTCTCGATCGACCGCGAACGGCGGTGACATCCGGAGCCGCGGCGCGCCGCCGCGATCGAGCAACTCGAGCGCTCCTTGCACCAAGCGGAGGCCTGCGACCCCATCGAGCGCCACCCGATACACGAGGGTGGGCGACGGCGGCGCGCGCTCGAGCCACGCGAAGTCCTCGAACCCGTTCGGGAGGCGCACGATCTCGAACGCGGTACCTCGTCCGAGCGCATCGGCGAACCGGACGCCGGTCGAGGTCTCGATCCCTTCGACCTCGCGCGCCCCCGCAAGCTCGATGCTCGCCCTCACTCCACCCGAGGCCACGATCGAGATCGCACCGCTCGCGAGCCGCGGAAGCACCACCGGCTCCCTAGCGTCGACGGGTCCCAACCCAGCCCCACTCCTCTCGGGGCCCTCGTCACACCCTGCGGTAAGAACGGGCGCAAGCACGCACGACGCCGAGAGCGTCAAGGTCCAGAGCCGGATGTTCAAAACAGCCCCGTCAGGCCGAAGGTGGGGGCCAGGGCGAACACGACGTCCCCGGCCAAGGTCTCGCGCTCGTAGTAGCCGAGGAAGTCGGGCGCGAGCACGTCACGTTCGTTCCTCCACTTCGGCTCGTCCAGCCCGAACGAGAGCACGGGCGCGAGGCCGGCCCCGATCTCCCAGGTCCCCCCGAGCTTCGCCCCGACGTGCACGTCGGGGATGAGCGCGAGCGACAGGGCTCGGTCGTTCTCGCCATAAGGCGCCGTCGCGTACGGTGCGCCTCCGGTCGCGGGCGCGAAGCGGCCTACTCGGCGATCTCCTGCGTTCGCTGCGAAGACTCCGGTGAAGAGCCGCACGCGCCAGACGACTCGATCACCCCCGTCGACACCGAGCGAAGGTCCGGCAAGCAGGCCCTGCAGCGCGAGCCTGTCATCCCCTCGGCCGACGTCACGACGGAGCGCGTCGGGGCGCTCGAGCAAGACGGCCTCGCGATCGACCACCCGTTGGAACAGCCCGAGATAGCCGAGCCCCACGCCGGCCGTCACCCCGAGCGGCCATCGATAGCCGAGCCCGACCAGCGCGAGCGCGCCGTAGCTCGGCGTCGACGAGCAGCTCTCGCCGCAGCCCTCCGAAGACACCTCCCCGAAGAGCGAAGGACCAATGACCGGCCCTAGAAGCGCGGAGACCTCGAGCCGCGGCTGCGGCGCGGCGTTCCACACCGGGCTTGTTCGATCCCGCTCGAGGGTGACGGAGAGCGTCTTCGCGCCGGCGGCATCGAACGTGACGCTGTGAGAAGCCGGCAGGTAGCCCTCGAGCCCCACCTCCACGCGGTGGCTGCCGAGCTTGACCCGTCCGCGGAACGACCCTCGACCGACCGCGACCCCGTCGAGCGCGATCCACGCAGCGGGTGGTTGGGCGGAGACGGTGAGCGTCGCGGGTACCCGAGCCAGCTCGAGCGTCACGTTCGTGATCTCACCGAGCTTCACGGGAACGTTGACAGGCTGGCTGCCGAGGTCTCCGCCGGCGGCCAGCTCGATCGCGTGCTCGCCGATGGGAAGCGCTCCCTCCCATGGCGCTCCGCCGACCGTCATCCCGTCGATGCGCACGTCGGCGCGTCTCCCATCGAGCTCCCGCACGCGCAGCCGCCCCGATTGCGCGAGCGGCCTGAGTGTCACGTCGACGGTCGCACCGGCCGCACCCGCTACGGTCGCGTCGGCGCGCGCGGCGACGTAGCCGTCCTTGTAGACCTGGACCACGTGCGCCCCGGCGGAGAGGCGCACTGCGCCGGCGAGCGGCGACCTCCCTCGCTCGACTCCGTCGACGAAGATGGTAGCGCCGACCTCGTTCACCGTGATCGTGAGCGAGCCGACCAACCGGCCGAGCGCCGAGATCTCCTGATCGACCAGCGTGCGCTCCCCCTCGGGGGCGTCCGGCCAGGTGCGCTGCCAGTGCTCGTACATCATGACTGCTTCGTCATATCGATTCAGATTCCGCAAGCAGATGGCCGAGTTCCGCGTCGCCGCGCGGGTCGGGTGAAGCTGCCGCGATCGCTCGAACTCCGCCAGCGCGGCTCCCCAGTCCCTCTGGTTGAACAGCTCGAGGCCCTTGAAGAACCGCTCCCGAGACTCCCGTTCTTCGGGGGAGTCGCCCGCGCGCGCGCCGTCGGCCCCGCCTTGGGGCTCCGCCGCGGCGTTCGTCCCCGCGAGCAGCATCGCCGCGAGGATTCCCCCGCAGAGGCGACGCAGCGTGCTGGTTGATGGACGACCGCTCAAGCCGAGGGACCTCGCTGCGGCTCAGGGTTTGGCGAGCCGCATCACCTCACCGACGTCGATATGGGACCAGAAGACGTGAGTCGCGTCTTGGCCGAGGTAGAAGGGTCTCTCGGGGACCGAGACCACGTCGGTGACCGCCTGGCCCGGGGTGAAGGACCTGAGCAGGTTCGGCACGACGTGGCCGTACAGCAGCGAATCGCCGTCGACGACCACGTCGGTGAAGTTCCCCGCGTCGGCCAGGAGGACACTCGACTGGCTCGTCGCCGGATCGAACGTCCTCCAAGAGGTCGTGTCATTGCCTCCATCTGCTGTCCCGAAGAAGACTGTGTCTTGAAAGACCGATAGCTCGACCGGAACGGTGAGCTGCGTGACCACCGTCTCGACCGCTCCGCCCGCAGTCGACACCCTCGCCAGCGTCCCGCCGTCGACCGTGTTTCCGGCACGGTTCACCCAATACACGTATCCGTCCCAGACGATGACCTCGCCCGGGTTGTCTTGGCCAGTCGCCAGCATCTCCACCGCTCCGCCTGCCTTCGGCGCCCTGCCGATCTGTCCGGTCGTGAAGTCGGCGAAGTAGAGGCTCGTCGAGTCGAAGGCGAGGGCAACCGGGAGGTCCTGGCCGCTGACGACGACCTCCACGCAACCGCCATCCGCATTGACGCGCTTCACTGTCCCGTCCGCATCTCCGAAGTAGACATAACCGTCATCGAAGCGGGGCTCGTACGGGTCGACCAGGTCCGTCGCGAGCGCCTCGACGTCGCCGCCGTCTTTCGGCACCCGCGCGAGCCGTCCTGGGCCCGTGCCGCTCGTCCAGAACACGTGACCGGGACCGACCGTGACGCCCCAGATCTGCTGGATGTCGGTGGCGAGGAGCTGCGGGACGCCGGGCGTGCCCGGGTCCGCGGTCGTTCCGCCAGCCACGACCTCGAGCCCACAACCGCCGCCGGCGCCACCCCCGCCGGTGCTCCCCGTCGAGGCGGTGGTCGTGGCGCTCGTCGAGGAAGACGTCGTCGCTGCGCTGGTCACGGAGGTCGAGGTCGTCGTTCCGCCCGTCGGATCGCCGCCCTCCCCGCCGGCGCCAGTGCCGCCGTCCGAGGCCGAGTCTCCACACGCGAGAAGGATCCCAAACGCAAAGCATCCGATTCGTTGCATGCGCCCCCCCAAGCAGGAACCGCGCCGCTTCAGCGGCGTCGATTCCCAGCGGCCGCTCAAGGACCTTCGCCCCGCTCGTGTGCGCGCACATGGGCCCGCACACTCTCGGCGTCCTCGGGCCGGTGACAGCCCGAGCGCCCGCTGATCACCGAGGCGCGGCGGCCTTCTCCTTCTCGGCGAGCGCACGGAAGCGCTGCTCGGGCCCGGGAGGGACGTACATCTGCACGGCGATGAACGGCGCCTTGCCGACGTCGCCGTGGAACCGGGCGCCGAGGTGCCGGTGACCGCGGGGCGCACGAGCGAAGGCGCCGGGCTCCACGAGGATGCCCTGGACCTGCGCGAGCATGTCGACGGGCTCGTTCGGTTTGGGCGCGACATAGAGCCACTTGGCGCCGCTCAGGCCGAAGAGCGCCTCCACCGAGCCTTCGTGCTCGTGTTCGGGGACCTCGCCTTCCGACGCCATCATGATGAGCCCGAAGCTCGAGCGGCCGCGCTCGAACGCGATGCGGGCCCCGCTCTTTCCCCCAGCCCACACGAGCTCCGGCACGCTGCGGAGGTCCACCACGCTCGGGGTCTCGGGTGACGCCGAAGGCGCGGCGGCGCGGGTCGCGTCCTTCAGGTCCGGCGCGTCGGTGGCGAGCGCGACGAGCATGACGGCATTGTCATCGCCTTCGACCTGAGCCGATTGCCCGACGAGGCGGGCGACACGCCAAGCTTCGACACGCGTGGTCCCGGAGGCCGTCTGCAGCGTCGCGCCGCCTTCGAGCACGAGCAGGAACGCGTCGAGCTGTCCGCCGGGGATGGTCGCCGTGCCCTTGCCCTCGAAGCGGAAGAGCCGGACGTGCTCGGTGCCACGAAGCTCGGACGGAGGGATGCGGCAGGTCGACCGGCACACGTCGATGTGGCTCGCGTTCGTGACGAGCGACCCGATCTCCAGCGCGAACACCGCAGGCGGCGCAGACGGCTTCGCGGGAAGCGTCGAAGCTGCCGAGAGATCACTCGCCTTGGCGCCGAACGACGGGACGGCGTCCGCGACGGGTGGCTGGGGTGACGGCTCGCGGCAAGCGAAGCCGAAAATGACCAGGAGGGGAAGAAGCCCTCGCTTCCGCTCGACCTTCTCCTTCACCTGGCTGCTCCGAGAGCTGCTGCTTCGCCGACCACCAAGCTCATGGGCTCTCCTTCCCGGGAGGCGAGCGTACCAAGCTCAGGCCATGAAGGGGCTCACGCGGCTTGCACGTCACAAGAACCCACGCAGAGCGGGGTTCCTCTTCGCCAGCTCCCCGAGCGGCTCGGCCGCGAGCACCTTCGCGAATGCCTCCGCCTCCTCCTCGCGCGCGAGCTTCCTCGCGGCGAAGAGCCCCAGCGCGGCGACGGTCGGGCGGCCGACCTTCGGGAGACCGGGATCGGCGAGCGCGCTCCGCGCCGTTTGGCTCGCCTCCTCCCAACGGTCCTCGAACAGCGCGAGGGCTACCCTGGCGGTGACCAGGCTGGCATCGGGCAACGCGTCGATGCGCTGCCTCGCTTCCGCAATCTCGCCGGCAGAGAGGAGCATCAGCACGCGCCAGCTCTCCGCTGCGTCGCGGAGGGCGCGCATGCGCGGCAAGGAGAACCACCCGGAGTCGAGCGCCCGGGACGCCAGGCGCAGCCCCTCCTGGGTGTCCCCCTGCAAGTACCAGGTGACGCCGTACATCAAGACGTGCGTGGCGTGGAACGCGCCGAGCGGCCGCGCACGCGGAAGGAGCGCGGCGAAGGCGCGCTGAGCGCCCCCGATATCCCCTTGGTTCAACCGCTCCGTCGCGGCGAGACCGTCCGTGCGGAGCCGACCGAGCGCGACGAATGCGAGCGCGCGGTCCACCGCGCCGCCTCGCCACGCGATGAAGAGGCCGCAGCAGAGCACCGCCAGCGCGAGGAGGAGCGGCAGCTCGGTCAGGCCCAGCGAGAGCGGGAGCGCGAGCGCGAGAGCCAACGTGATGACAAGGAACACAGCCAAGCGCCGGCGGCGCACCCTGTCTGTCGCAGCGTGAGCCACCTCGAGATCGCGTTCGGAGGGGATCATCGCACCACTCTCATCCTCAACCGGGCGGCGTCCCGGCGCAGACGACCGCCGCACCGACCGCGCAGCTCGGAGCGAACGCCTCCCCGGCGACGCGCGCACCCAAGAACTCCAAGATCGTGGGAAGAGCCCAGAGGGACGTATCGGTATGGGAAGCCCCGAGGCACTCGAGATAGTTCGCCGGGAGCCCGCCATCGCAGAGCTCCGCGAACGCCGCGCGCTCGGTCGGCGTATCGACCAGGTTGTCGGCCTCGCCGGTAACGAAGAGGACGCCGTAGCTCGCCGGGTCCGGGGAGATTCGCGACGTGCTCGTCGTCGTGAGGCCGTTCTCGCGCAGCAGACACCCCCAGGGCTCCAGGTCGCCGAGCGCGGTCGCCTGCGCGGCCTCGAGGAGCGCAGGCTGGAACACCTGCGAGAGCGACGTGGGCTCCGGAATGGAGTCGCTCGGATCGCAGCTCGTCGCGAGCGCGGCCGGGACCTGGGTGTCGAGCGGCGGCACGAACACCTCATCGAGCCGATCGGCGAGCCCGTACCACGCGGAGCTCGATCCGTAGAACGCGACCATGTTGCCCGTCGAGCTACGGACGGTCTGCAGCGCGAGCGTTCCCTGCGTCACCGCGTCGGAGGGCGGAACCGTCGCCGCGACGCCCAGGATCGTGAGCTCGCGCGCGTAGTAGGGCGCCAGCCTGTCCACCCAGAGCGCCGCGTGTCCGCCCTGCGACCCGCCGAAGACCGCGACGCGAGGCGACGGCGACGTACCGCCGATGCCTTCTTGAGCGAGCCCACGAAGCGTGCGCACCGCGTCGAGCGAGGCGATCGCCGTCGCCTCACCAACGAGGTACGGATGTGGGAAACCCGTCGCCGGCTCGGTCCCTTTCAGTCCGATGTAGTCCGGCGCTACGACGACGTAGCCGGTGGAGGCGAGCGCGGCGGCGAGCGCCGCGGCCTCACCGTCGGTGCTCGGCCCGCACCCGTCCGTGAAGCCGCTCGTGCCGTGAAGGAACAGGAGCGTGGGGATCTCCGCTACTTCCGGCGCGCCGACCGGCCACGCCACGAGCGTGGTCGCGTCGACAAGGGCCCCGCGATCCTGCGTCTGGTAGGTGACGAGATAGCTCGCGACGTCGTACTGCATCGGGGGCACCGGCACACCCGCGGCGTCCACCAGCGCCTGGAGAAGGCCGGCCGTGTACACGTCACGCGGGAGCGCCTCCACCACCTGCCCGAGCCCGTCACCGCGCAACCATTGGTAAGCAGGCATCCCGCAACGCGCGGGATCGTTCGCGAGCGCGTCCGTCTCGGGGGTGCCGGCGACGACAGGGAGCGGAAACCCGCTCGAGCTTCCCCCAGCGCCGCCACCGCCGTCCCCCTGACCGCCGCCTGCGTTGCCTGCGCCCGCACCGGCGCTTGCCCCTGCGCCGCCCGTGCCGGCAGGCCCGCCGTCCTCGCAGCCTTGCAAGGCCATCACGAGCACGCCGAGGACCACCGTCGCCACGGAGCGTGATTGGACCCAGAACGGCATGCCACGCTCGTAGCATGAACGCGTGACTGGCTCACCCGTGGAACGAACGAGCTTCACCCTCTCGCGAGCACGCGCTCGATGGCCCGCACCAAGGCCGTCCCGGAATACGGCTTCGCGAGAAAGTCCACGGAGTGGCTCTCGAGGCCCTGCGTGAGGAGCACGTCGTCGGTGTAGCCGCTGACGTAGAGGACCTTGATCGCGGGGAACTTCTCGTGGAGCGCGTCGCCGAGCTCGGCCCCGCTCATGACCGGCATGACGACGTCCGTCACGACGAGGTGAATCGGCTCTTCGGTTGTCTGCAGCATCGTCATCGCGGCGGCGCCATCCGGAGCGACGACGACGCGGTAGCCGTTCATGGCGAGCACACGCATCGCGAAGCGGCGAACCGCCTCGTCGTCCTCGACGACGAGGACCGTCTCCACCGTCTGGCGTGCGGCTCGGCGTTCCTCGGTCTCCGCGTCGACCGTGGCTACCCGGGTGATGGGCAACAAGATCTCGAAGGTCGTCCCCTGACCAGGCCTCGACTGGACACGAACGGCGCCCCCGCTCTGGGTGACGACGCCGTAGACCACCGCGAGGCCCAGCCCGGTCCCCTTGCCGACTTCCTTCGTGGTGAAAAACGGCTGGAAGACCTGGCGCTTCACCTCCTCCGTCATCCCCACGCCACTGTCTCGCACCGCGATCGCGACGTAGCGCCCTGGAGAGAGGCCCTCGTAGACGCTCGTGTCCTCCAGCACCACGGAGTACGTTCGTATCTCGAGCTCACCCCCCTTCGGCATGGCGTCGCGGGAGTTCACCGCCAGGTTGATGAGCACCTGCGTGAGCTGGCCCGGGTCGACGTGGATGGGCACGGCGTTCGGCGTCAGGCGTGTCGTGAGGTGAATGTCCTCACCGATCAGGCGCCGCAGCAGCTTCTCCGTGTCGCGAACGACGGCGTTGACGTCGATCGTCTTCGGCTCGAGGACCGTCTTGCGGCTGAACGCGAGGAGCTGCCGCGTCAGGCTGGCGGCGCGCTCCGCCGCCTCGTTCACGGCGCTGATCGACTCGAACGCTGGCTGGTCGTGCTCGAGCGTCTCGGCCAGCATCTCGCACTCGCCGATGATGACCGTGAGCAGGTTGTTGAAGTCGTGGGCGACTCCCCCGGCGAGCTGACCGAACGCCTCCATCTTGTGGGCCTGCCGGAACTGGTCTTCCAGCTTCCTCCGCTCGGTCACGTCCCGAATGACGCCCGTGAAGTGCCGCTTCCCGTTCAGCGAGAACCCGCTGACCGACAGCTCGACCGGGAAGGTCGTCCCGTCTTTGCGAAGGGCGAGCACCTCTCGCTCACGGCCCACGACGCTCGAGGTCCCTCGTTGGCGGAAGCCCCGCAGGTGCCCGTCGTGCGCGCTCCGATGCGGCTCGGGCATGAGCATCGCAACGTTGCGACCGACGAGCTCCTCGACCGCGTAGCCGAAGAAGCGTGACGTCGAGGAGTTCACGGCGAGAATGGTCCCCACCGCGTCGATCGTGACGATCGCGTCGCTCGCGCTCTCGAGCACCGAGGCGAGCAGCCGCTCCGTCTTGTCCTTGTCCGTCACGTCGTGCAAGACGACGAGGATCGCGTCCTCCTTGTTGTCGAGGACCGGCGCCGCCACCACGAGGACGCGCCGCTCCGTCCCGTCACGCGCGATGAGGCGCGCCTGTTCCGGCTGAGCAGGCAGCCCGGTCCGGCGCATCCGCTCCACGCGGGCTCTGATCCTGTCGTGGTCGTTTGGGTGCATGAGCTCGAGCGGGTCTCTGCCCAGGAGCTCGTGCATCGAGGGCGCAGCGGCGAGGCGGACGAAGGCCGGGTTGCAGAAGACGATCTTCCCGCCCGCAAACAGGAAGACCGCATCGGGAAGGAACTCGATGAGCATGCGATACCGCTCTTCGCTCATCCGAAGCGCGCTCTCCGACTCCCGCACCCTCTCCTCGGCCAGCCGGCGGTCGGTGACGTCGGTCAGCGCCACGGCCACTGCCACGACCCTGCCGTCCTCCATGACCGGGCCGATGCGCGCGTCGAACCAGCGCAGCTCGCCCGACGGCGTCCGAGCCGTCGTCTCGAAGGTCTCCGCCACGCCGGTCTCGAAGACCCGCGCGAGCCTCGTGCGCGCGAGGTCGCCGGTCGAAGGCTCCAGGAACGGCCCGCCCACGACGTCGCTCGTCGCGAAGCCGGAGAGGGCGTGGTTGATGAAGCGGATCTGCCCGTCGCGGTCGAGGAGCATCAGGAAGTTCGGCACCGTCTCGACGACCGCGCGCAACGTCGACTCGGAGGCGCGCAGCTCGGCCTCGATGCGCTTTCGCTCCGTGATATCCAGGATGATCCCATGCCAGATGACGGCGCCATTGGAATGGCGCACCGGCTTCGTCAGGCCCTCGAGCCAGAGCTCGCCGCGCTCCGGGTGACTCACGCGGTATTCGCCGTGCCAGGGAACCAGGGTCTCGGCGGAGCTCACGATGAGGTCCTGCACCCTCGGCATGTCCTCCGGATGAATGCGCCCGAGCGCTGCGCCGGCATCACGTGCGATCTCCTCCGGAGAGCTGCCGAAGAGCCGGCCGAGGCCCTCCGATACGAAGGGAAAGGAGAAGACCCCGTCCGTATCCCGCTGGAACGAGCAAATGGCGCCGGGCGCAGTAGCGAGAATGCCCTCGAGCAGCTCGTTCTTCTCGCGTAGCTCATGCTCGAAGCGCTTTCGCTCCGTGATGTCGAGCAAGATGCCGTGCCAGAGCGTCCCGCCATCCGGCTGCCGTGCCGGCCCTGCGGCGATCTCGAGCCACACCTCGCCACGCGTCGGGTGCTGGTACCGCATGTCGCAGCGAAGGGCCGAGAGCTCCTCAGCGGAGCGCTCGATCGCCGCCTGAATCCGAGGCCGGTCCTCTCTGGGGACCCGCCCCGCCATCCAGGCTGGGTGCGCTTGCAGCGCTTCTACGGACAGCCCGAGCAAAGCATCGACCGACTCCGCGGCGTAAGGCACCGCGAAGGTGCCGTCGGCTCTGCGGAGGAGAGCGACAAAGGTACCCGGCACGGCCGCCGCCATCCTCGCGAACAGCTCGCGCTCGGCCTCGAACGCTCGCCGCTCCGCGACCTGCTCGGTGATGTCTCGAGCGATGCCGACCACCCCGATCACGTCACCGCTCTCGTCCACGTAGGGCATCTTGGTCGTGGAGAACACCCGCGCACCGCCCGAGAGCTCGAGGGTGTGCTCGCGGCTGACGTTCCCTTTCGCGATCGCGACACGGTCGTCGGCCCGATTGCGCGTTCCTATCGCCGGGCCGAACCAGTCGTCGTCCGTGGTTCCCACCACCTCGTCCGCGCTGGCGCCGAAGAGGCGGGCTGCGCTCGGGTTCACGTAGATGAACCGCCCCTCGAGGTCCTTGACGAAGATGGCGTCGCTGGCGGCGTGGCAAATGCCGCGCGCCAGGAAACAATCAATCTTTCGACCGCCCGGGCAGGTCTTGGTCGGCATGGTTCTCCCGCGATCTGCTGCGAGGCAGCTCACGACGGTCGACGCCCGTGCGCGAGCAGCAACCATGCCCGCGCCGCGCCAGACGATTTCGAGGATCGACTTCGGCTCGACGTGCGCGTTTTGCGCGCGCCGCAATCACTGCGGCCGAACGAATGGCCGCCTCGCCCTCACGCCTGGTTCAGCGGAATGTGCTCGTCGCAGAACGCGATGAGCTTCGCGACCTCGAGCGGCTTCGTGAACACCTGCAAGCCGAGCTCCGCAAGCCTGCGCCGCGCGTCGTCCGGGACGGCACCGGTGACGAACGCCATCCTCGACGCGAGCTCCGGGTCGGATGCCTCGATGGCGTCGTGCAATGCGAGACCATTCTGCTTGGGCATCTGCAGGTCGGAGAAAACAAAATCGAACGGTTGCTCGCTTCGAATGCGGGCCAGCGCCTCGTCGGCCGAGTGTGCGACCGTGACGTCGTACCGCCGCAGCACGCGCGCCAACATGCGAGCGACGCCCTCGTCGTCGTCCACCACGAGCACGCGCGGCTTCGAGCCTGGGGGCGACACGGTCTTCCGGCGTCCAACCGACGACGGCGGGAGCGAGACGCGGAACGTGGTCCCCTGCCCGATCTCGGACTCGAAGGTCAGCGTGCCGTCGAGCGACTCCACCAGGCTCCGGGAGATGGACAGCCCGAGGCCCGTTCCCTCCCCGACGGGCTTCGTCGTGAAGAAGGGCTCGAACACGCGGTCCCTGATGTCCGATGGTATGCCCGGGCCGTTGTCCGAAACCTCGATCCGCGCCCAGCCGTCGGCTGCGGTGCCGGTCGACACCCGCACGAGATTTTGCTTGGCGGGCCGGTCGCCGAAGGCCTGCACCGCGTTGATGATCAGGTTGATGAGCACCTGGCCCAGCCGTCCCGAGTCGGCGTCGACCAATGGCACGTCGCTCAGCGCAAGCTCGACCGTGGCGCGCGAGCGCGTCTGCGACTTCGTCATGCGAGCGGCCATCGACGCGGCGCTCTTCAAGTCCAGGGGCACACGCGGCAGCTCGTCCGCCCGAACGAGCGACCCCATCTGTCGCGTGATCTCGCGGATACGCTCGGTCCCCTCCTTGGCCTCGCTGGCGAGCGCGAGGAGATCGGCGCGGTCCAGCGCGCCGGGCGCGCCCAAAGCGGTGGCGAGGAGCTCCAGGCTGCCTGCGACATAGGTGAGGGGGTTGTTGATCTCGTGTGCGATGCCGTGAGCGAGCGTCCCGAGCGACGCGAGCCGCTCGTTGAGCGCGAGCTGCGCGTGCGCCTGTTTCACTCGACCTTGAGCCTCGCGCTCGAGGCGCGCCGCCGCCTCGGCGGCGTCCCGCGCCGCGACGAGCTCGTGCTCGAAGAGCTGCCTGCGGCGCACGGACACGAACGCGAGCGTGACCCGGGTCCCCTCGGGCTCAACCTCCCGCGTGCCGTTGACGATGACGGGTACGTCCCCTCCGGAGCGCGCCCGCAGCTGCAGGTACACCTCATCGACGCGCCCCTCGAGCGCCAGCGACGGATTGACGTGGGTGTGGAAGAAGATCTGCGCGCCACGGGACAGGAGCTCCGGGATCGCGAGCGAGCAAAGCTCTTGGATCGAGTACCCCAGGACGTCGGACGCGTGTTGGTTCGCCTCGACGATCTTCAGGTCGTTGTCGAGGATGAGGACGCCACAGGGCAGGGACGCGAGCCTCACTCCCCGGCACCGCGCGGGTCGGCCAGCGCGAGGTAGTCCCGGATCACGGTCTCCACCTCTTCGGGGTGGCTCATGTGCGGCATGTGCCCAGGGACTTCGATGAGCCGATACGCGCCGTACCGGAGCTGGTCAGCCGTGTACTCACCCACGGAAATGGGCACCAGATCGTCACGCGAGCACTGCACGACCAGGCATGGGACCGGAACCTTCGGGAGCACCTCTCGCTGGTCGGACAGGAAGGTCACCCTGGCGAACTCACGCAAGATCCGCGGGTCTGATATGCAGAAGCTCTCGCGGAGCTCACGGGCGAGATCCGGCGGGTGGAGCGCCATCTGGGAGAGCGCCGTCGCCCATCCCATGAAGTTCGCGTCCATCAGATCGAGGAGCTGCTCGACGTCTTTCCGCTCGAAGCCCCCCCGGTAGCCCGGCCCGTCGATGAAACAGGGCGACGGCGCGAGCATGACGATGCGGTCGAACAGATGCGGTGCATCCACGGCCGCCCACGCGCCGATCATCGAGCTCACCGAGTGCCCCACGAGCACCGCGCCCTGGATACCGAGCGCTTCGCAGACCTCGGTCACGTCTCGAGCGTACCCGCGAAGAGACCCGTAGCGCTCGGAGTCGTAGGCGGAGCGGTCGGCCTTGCCGGCACCCACGTAGTCGAAGCACACCACGGTGTGGCTCGCTTCGAACCGCGGCGCGACCCTGCGCCAGACGTTCTGGTCGCATCCGAACCCGTGCGCGAACACGAGCGGCGGCCCTTTTCCCGTCACCTGAACATTGTTGCGTGCGCGAACGTCGGCCATACCCTCCCTCGCGGATCGCAATGATGCCGCCTAAAGCAGGGCTTTCATAGAAGTTCGCGAACGCTTCTCTCGATCGAATCTGTCAGTCGTACGAATGCACGTCTACCGGCGGACTGTCCGAATCTACTGCGGACCCAGGCCGTCGTGCTCCGATCCAGTTACGACACGGTAGTCGTCTGCCGGCGTGGGCAAGACCTCCCAGGCCTCCGGGTGCTCGGGAGGAACGAGCGCCGTGCTGGTGGCGATCGCGCGGTACAGGTTTCCGTCCACGTGCAGCACGACCTCGCCTACCTGGTAGGTGCGAGACGGGTTTCCAGCCGCGAGCGGCGATGACGCAACCCAGAACTCGATGTTGGTCCCGGAGACATCGAGCGCATCGACGAAGGCAATCGGCGCCACGGTCCCCTTAACATTTCCCGTCGCGGTGACGTTTCCCGAGCTACCGTTCTCGGGGATGCCCGACACGAGCTGTTCGTCTCCTTCCCACACATTGCCCTGGAAGGTGATTGTCGCGTCCACGCCGTTGTTCACGCCGAAGAGCACCATGCGATCGGTCGCAGCAGGATCGAGCTGATCGTAGAAGAAGTCGATGTTGCGGAAGCGGTTGCCCTCGACCAGATAGGTGGACGCCGCGGTGGCCGCGCCGCCGAAGTAGCCCGCGAAGCCGGCACGTGTCTCGGCGAAGTAGTTGTTCCTCAGCACCGCCACGAGCGGCGCGTCCCCCGCCTCCTCCCCGCGCCAGAAGCTGAGGAGCGGCGCCGCGCTCCCGATGAAGACGTTGTTCTCCACCACGACGTCGTTCTCGCGCATGTTGATCTGCGAGTTGTGGTCCTGGTAGGCGCCGAGCCCGTTGTCGCGCCAATGCAGACCGGCGTGGACGATCGCGTTGTGGTGGACATGACTGCCGTCGCCCAGGTTCTGGATCTGCAGCGCCTCGTTGCCCGTCCGGACGAAGCGGTTGTTGTAGACCTGGAGGCCTGGCAAGAGGTTCGACGGCGGGCTCCCCGTCCAGCCCAGGTAGATCCCCTCACCCGCGACGTCGTGGACGTAGGTGTCGTGCAGCTTCACGTTCGCCATGGGCTTCGACGGGTCGCCGTTCGCCTCGTTGAGGAACCGGAAGCCCGCGAACCCGGAGCGTGTGACCTCCACGTATTCGATCTCGAAGTCCGTCGCGTCCCCGACGGCGACCCCCATGTGGAGGTACGCCCCGGTGAAGTCGAAGGCGTCGTCGCTCAAGAACCCATATTGGCCTCGAGAGCTCGCGTAAGCACCACAACGATGCCCCTGGAAGGCCTCGTCTCCCGTCTGCGCGTCCGGGTCATAGCGCCCCGTGAGGATCCAGTTCGAGCCACCCCCCATCGCCCAGATGAAGTTGCCCCCGAGGTTCGGCCCGACCTTCACCTGTCCGCCCTGGTTCGTGATGATGAGAGGGCGGTCTGCGCTGCGTTCGGGCAAGTTCCCGATGTTGAGGTTCGAGTAGGTGCCGGCCGGGATGTAGAGCCGATCCAGCGTCGACCAATCCACCTCGGGGAACGAAGCCTGGATGTCGGGGTAATAGAGGTCGCCTTCCGGCAATGTGAAGGTGTTCTCGGGCGCGGGCCAATGGCCGAACGATTCGCAGGACGAGACACCACCGCCGCCTCCGTTGCCGCCGCCCTGGCCCGCCCCGCCTTGCGCGCCAGCGCCGACGCCACCTGCGCCCGATCCGGGCCCGCCCGCGCCACTCCCACCCCCTCCGCTGCTGCTCGCATCGTCGCCACACGCGAGGAGCGCCGAGACCACGACGGGGAGACAACCAAGACGCAGCATCCGCATGTTTCCGAAGCTACGCGCCTCGCGCGGACCTGTCCACGCAAGCGCCCGACCTCACGGACCGGCCGGCCCTCGTGGATCGCTCAGGGAGTCATCGCGTCGACCGCTTGCTCGAGGTCGGAGGCTCCCTGCTCCGGGCCTCCCACCCAGCGCAAGGTTCGGTCCGGCCCGGCAACGAAGCTGATGGGGAGATCGAGGACCCGGAAGCGCCCGGAGAGCACGCGCCCGCGATCGTGGACGACCGGAAAGGTGAGCCCGTAAGTCGCGACGAGCTCGCGCACCACGCCCTCCTCCTCGTCCGTCGCCACGCCGATCACGAGCACGTCCGGCCGAGACGCAGCGAGCGCTTGCGCGGCGGGCAGCGTGCGCTTGCAGGGCTCGCAGTAGTGGGCGAAGAACTTCACCACGACGATTGCTTGCGCACCGGCGTGGCTGTCGACCTTTCGCCCGTCGATCGCGCGCCGCTCCACCTGGGGGAGAGGCTTGCCGACGAGAGGGCTCGGCGCCGACGCCGGCAGGGGCGGGCGACCGCAGGCGGGCGTCCCGGCCAGCGCCCCCAGGAAGAACGCACCGAGCTCCCTCCGGCCGAGATCCATCCCGCGACCGTAGGCGCGCGCGCCGAGCGCTCCAACAGGTTCTTTCCTTCGCGCCGCCCACCCCCTATTTTGGCGCCGATGCGACGCGGCACCCGATGGCTCCTGCGCACCCTCGCCCTCGTGCCCATCGCCGCGCTCGCGGGCTGCGCCAGCGCGCCGCTCGCGGACGCCGTGATCCCGAACGGCGGCCACGATCCGACGGAGCTCGCCAAGTGCAGCGTGGCCGCGAGCCAGGACCAGCCGCTCGTCACGGAGTGGCCCGCGCCGTACAAGGCGCGGCTCGAGGCGCTGCTCGCGCAGGGCGCCGTCGCGGTGGAGTACACGGGCTGCGAGCTCAAGATCGTCGATCGCTGCAAGATCCCCGGCAGCTACGCATGGCACCGCACGACGCTCTCGACGGACGCCACGCAGATCCGTGACGAGGACGACCTCTACGCGAAGCTGCCCCTCGGCGCGCTCTCGCTCGCGGGTGAGCTCAAGACGCGGGGCAGCCTCGAGGTAGAGACGACCGTCGTCGGACAGCTGCAGCTGGTGGGCAAGGCGGCGGATGACGCCACGAGCGGCGCCGAGTGCGGGCGCGCGACTCACCTGGTCACGGCGCTGAGCGTCGGCGCCTTCAGGCTTGTCGCCGGCGGCGAGGTCTCTGCGGGAGCGAAGGTCGAGGCGGGCGCGGCCGGGGCTGGGCTGGGTACCAATCAGGCCAAGAGCACCCTGCGAGCCGCTGGCGACGCGGAGGCTTGCCGCGCCACCCGAGACGAGGCGCCCAACGCCGACTGCCGGTCACCGATCCAGATCTTTCTCTCCCCCATTCGGCGCTCCGTCCCGCTGAACATCCTGTCGCCGTTGCCCAGTGAGTCGCCATAACATCGTCCTCAGTCTCCTGGGCCCCTCGCTCGCGGCGTGTGCGGGGAGCTTCCCCGAGCCTTTCACCGCGGTGGACCTCGCGAAGGATGATCGGCCCGCCGCGCTCGCCCACTACCTGAGCCAGGAGGGAGCGACGGCCTCCGTCTGCAGTCGCACGAGCACGGGACCCCAGCTCGGGACCGTGAACGCGGAGACCTTCGCCGAGCTCACGAGCGCCCTGCTCGCCGGCCGCATCCCGCCCAAGCTCTTCCAGCGTTGTGCCATGCTGATGCTCGACAGCGCCCCGGCGGAGGAGTCGTCGCTCCTCCTCGACGAGCTCGCCCACGCTTATCGTTCGCTCCTGCGGAGCGGATCGATCGAGACGGAGACCGACCGCCTGGCGATGCTCGACGCGCTGCATTCGTCGATCCTGCTCCGCAAGCCCGGCAGCCTTCCGCACGCGGATGCCATTGCCGAGGACCTCGCCGCGCTGCGCGAAGCGCTGGCCGAAGGCCGGTTGGGCCCCAAGGCGCAGCGCTATGGGCGCGAGCTGCTCGCCGGCATCGACCTCGAGCGCGGGCTCTGGCAGGGAAAGCCCGTGACGGAGGGCACGCTCGACGCGCTGATGCGCGACAAAGACGAAGCGACCTTGCGCCGCATGATGCAGCGCCTACCCGACGCCGCGCTGAAGAAGGCGGCGCGCCGACGGCTGGCGCGGCTCCACATCGACGCGTCGCCTTCCCCGTTGGTTCGGGCGAACGCAGCGACCATCGAAGAGCGGCTTCTCGAGACAGGGCGAAACGCGATCGACGTCACCGAAACGCCCCCTCAAAAGGGCTGGCTGGACGACGAGAGATCACGCGTCAAGGGGGTGCTGGTGCGTCAGAACGTCTGGAAACAGACGGCGACGCTCCTCGCTTTCGACGGCGAGAAGCCCGGGACGTCGCTCCTCGCGTCAATCGACCTTCGCGGGTCGCTCTTCGTCCGTGTAGACGGCCTCGACGAGCCGGTCACGCTCTGCGCTCCCCCCGACGCCCTCGATCCCACGCCCTGCCTCGCTCCGACCGATCTCAAGTCCAAGGTCCCCATCGTGTACATCGACGACAACGGGCTCCTGCATTTCGTCGAGAAGGTGACCAGCCGCGACGCCATGCGACTCGTCTACGAGACGCCCAACCTCCCGCTTCCGTTCGAGGTCGGTGGGAAAGAGGTCGTCACGATCGAGTGGCCGCTCGTCTACGAGTCGCCCGGCAGCGTCGTCTTCACGGGAGGGACGGGCGCACGCAGCCCCGATCTGCAGGTCGTGATCGAGCGCCGCCGCTCGCCGCGTCTGTTCTTCGAGGTGACGTCTTCCTCCGGCGTGTTCGTCGGCCTCGTCGAGCGCGCAGACCTCGATTCATTCCTGATCGCCACCCGAGGCGCGCCCGGCTCACCCGGCACGCCGGGCAGCCCGGGCACCACCGGCGTCGCAGGCACGACCGGCATGCCCGCATCCTGCCCCGGCATGCGCGGTGGCAACGGCGGCAACGGCGGCCGGGGGGGTGACGGCGGCCGAGGGGGCAATGGTGGGCCTGGCGGTCCCGCGGGCGACGTCTCCGTCAGGATCAGCTGCATCACGGGGGACTGCGGCGACCTCGCCTCCCTCGCTGCCCGCTTCATCAAAAGCGAGGGCGGCCCCGGCGGGCCCGGCGGCCCCGGCGGCATGGGCGGCGCCGGCGGGCCCGGCGGAATGGGCGGGTCGGGCACTTCGTGCACCGATTACACGACCCACCAGACGACCTACGTCGGCGGCGGCAGCCCGGGAGTGGCCGGCAGCCAGGGCTCGACCGGTCCGGCCGGATCGCCCGGTCCCGAGGGAGCAGCCGGGAAGGTCACGATTCAAGTCGTGCGCTGACCGCAGCAGAAGGAGGCAGGGGCGGTCCGATTGGTCCCCCACATCGGTGGTATTCCGGTAGCTTCGTCCAGAGCGAGCCATGACCCCGGCCCAGCTCCGCAAGCTTGCACTCTCCCTCGAAGGCGTCGAGGCGGTGCCGCACATGGACCGCACGGCGTTTCGCACGAAGCGGAAGATCTTCGCGACCCTTGGCGAGGATCGCCGGGTGAACCTCGTGGTCGAGCCGCTGGAGCGACGCGAAGCGCTGCTCGAGTCCTTTCCGGAAGCGTTCTTCTCGCTCGGCGGCTGGACGAGGCTCGGCTACGTCGCTATCGACCTCGCCGAGGTCGATGAGGATCTCCTGCGGGAGCTCGTCACCGACGCGTGGCGCGCCGCGCTTCCCGTGCGGAAGAGCACCCGCCGCGCCCGCAAGGCCCCACGGAAGGCCTCGAAGTCGCGAGCATGATTCCGACGGGTCACGCACCCCACCCATCCGGCGGATGGTCCCACCGCCCGGGCGGAACGTGTACCCTACCGTCGATGCGGTCGCTCATCGCCTGGTTCGCCCTCCTCTGCGGCTGCAGCGAAGGAATCGTCGTCCCGCATGACGGTGACGGCGGCGGTGGCGCAGCGACCTATGGCGCGACGACGACGGGCGTGACCTCGAGCACGACCGCCACGGGCGGCGACGGCGGCTACGAGCCGCAGGGCGGGAGCGGAGGGTCGGGCGGTGGGCCCATCCCCAAAGACCGCATGATCGTCGTCGACGCGGACATCCCCTCCCACGCCGATCCGGAGGAGGTCATCGTCCTCGTCAGCGCTCCTGACGGTACCGTCAGCGACTGGTGGACCGGGGCCGAGCTGCCGGTCGACGCGGGCGTGAACGACGGGGACCTCGTCACCTTCGCCTTCTGGTCGGGCTACTCACAAGCCACGTCTTACCGGATCACGCCAACCGTCATGGAGGTGATGGCGGACGTGCCCATCCGCTCCTACTTTCTTCCCTGCCGACAGCAGGCGCCCATGAGCGTCACCCTCGTCCTGCCTGAAGTGGCCGGAGCGAATCACTACGACGTCGAGGCGAGCTCCGGCGTCGCCGGTCTGTACGCGTCAGGCCCCGGAACGGCCGAGCGCGAGATCTGGGCCTGCGAGGGCATCGAGAGCTTCGACGTGGTGGCGCTCGCCTCCGACTCTGCAAACCTCCACGCGATCGCCTTCGCCCGGCTCGACACGATTGCTTACGTACCTGGCTCCTCGATCGAAGTGCCGATCGTGTGGAGCACGGAGCGGCAGAACCTCGATATCGTCGTCAGCGGCGCGCCCGGGGCGAGTCTCCGCGCAACCGGCTCCTGGCGCGACGGCTCACTCTCGCTCTCGGGCATGTACGCGTCGACCTCGATGACGGCGCAGATCGGCCCGGACGGCACCACAAGCCTGACCTACGGGCCGCTCGCGATCGGAGGGGGGACCTCATCGGTCTCGGTCTCGACGCCGCCGAGCTTCACCTGCGAGCTGGACAACGCGTGGCGGATGGCGCCCTTCGATGGGACGCCGTTCATGGTCGCCTTCGGCACGCTGGCAGGCTTCGCCCCGACCGCGGATGGCAACGTTGCCATCGGCGGCTCCGGCGAGGTCGGCGACGTGCTCCACCGCTGGGCGGACGACTACCTGACGGACGATTCGGCATACTGGCAGCTCCTCGAAGACCCGCTCACGCCCTACCCGCTCCCGACACACCCCGATCTCCCCGCGGGTGCCCTTCCCGAGTTCAAGTGGCCGAGCGCCGCAGCCGAGATTCGGCACATCCACCAGGACCTGGTCGGGATCGAGGGTTACACGCAGTATGCGAGCATCAACCCGGCCGGGCTAGACGGGCGAGCGCGCCACCGACTCCCCCAGAGCTGCTTCTGAAGCTCCGCCGGCAAGCCCGTGTGGGCATCGCGAATGCCTCGGCCGGCGCCGAGGCGAGAGCGAGGCTCACTCGACCGTCACGCGCGTCTGGCGAGCGTTCCAGAGCCGGAAGTCCACGTCGATGTTCGCGAACTCGCGCCGGTCGCGGTCGACCAGCCCGAAGTAGAAGTTCGTGGTGTCGACTTCGGTGGAGGTCAGCAGCTCGGCCACCGCCGCCGCCGGGACAGCAGCCGCACCGTCCTGACCGGGGAAGACACACTGGATGCCACGGCGGATGGTGAACGCCGGCTGATCGCCCTGCAAGAGCAGCACGAAGATCTCCCCCTCGACCGGTTCCCAGGTGAGCTCGAACGGTACGGTGCGTGCGACGAAGATCGTCGACGGCCCGGGGACAGTGTTGTCGTGCGACGTCAACGTAGGCACCTCGGGCACCACCCCGGTGAAAGTGAAAGCGGGAACGTCGCCGCCGGTCGAATACACGGTGAGCTCGTCGCCGGCGTCGAAGCCGTCCGGGCTCAAATCGAAGCCATCCCCCGACCAGGTGACAGGCTCACCTGCGGCCGTCCCATCGATCGTGATCGTCCCCGTGGTCGGGGGTGTGAGGCCAGTACCGCTCCAATCCGTCTCGTAATGAACGAAGCAGTTGTCGTCGATCGGCGTGTACCGTGGTGCCGGTTGGCCGGTATGGAACGGCACGAACGCACCCATGGTGACCTGCTCTTCGTTCGCGCGGGTCCACCTCTCCACGGTGATGAATGCATAGAGCCGTCCTGGGGACGAGCCCCCGTTCCCGCCCTCGCCGGAGCCCCCCGCCCCACCTTCCCCGCCGGCGCCTACTGGCCCGCCGGTCCCCCCGGAGCCCCCCGAGCCACCGGTTCCTCCGGTTCCCTCCGAGTCCCCGCAACCGACCCAAAGAGCGACCAGGCATACGGCGACGACCTTCCCGACGACCACGTCAGTCTGCATGGCCGCGCTTGCTGCAGCGCTCATGCCACGCTTCGGACTGGAGAGTTTCGGCCTCTTCGGCCAGCCTCGACCGCGGCCGTCGCGAATGCGGTGCGACGCCTCGCAGGCGCTGCGCCATTGTGGCCGCCGCGCCCGCTCGGCGGCGCCGCTCACGGCATGTAGCCGCTGAAGAGCTGCGCCGTGAAGGTGCCGGTGCACTCATCGGTGCCCGAGCCGGTATCGTGCATCGCGGCGAGGTACCGCGTATACGTGACCCCGCCGGTCACGTTCATCAGCGTCAGGCTGTTGAACGAGCCCTGATACGGCCAGCCGCTCGTGCTGACCGCACCCTCTGGAACGCCGACCACACCCCACTCCGCTATGGATGAAATGGGGAACGGGCTCGCCAATGAGGCAACCGCAGTCACCACGACAGCCACGTCCTCTCCGGCGAGCGGCGTGACGTTGCAGAAGCCGCGGCCAGAGAGCGCGACGACCCCGCTCACTGGCGGCGTGAAGGTCAGGGTCGCCAACGCGACGGGCGTCTCCCCGCCCGGCACATCGACGAAACTGAACCCGACACGTTTCACGACGGCAGGCCCCGGGGGCCCGGCGGGCCCTTGCGGCCCTGTGGCGCCCGTTGCGCCAGTTGCGCCGGTTGCGCCGGTTGCGCCCGTTGCGCCGGTCGCACCGGTCGCGCCGGTCGCACCGACAGGTCCCTGCGGGCCAGTAGCTCCGATGGGCCCCGTCGCGCCGACAGGCCCCTGTGGGCCGGTGAGCCCGATCGGTCCCATCGGTCCGACTGGCCCCACGGGACCAGTCGGTCCCTCGGGACCAATGGCCCCGTCCGCACCTGGAAGCCCTTGCTGACCCTCGGGGCCCTGGAGCCCCGCTTCGCCTGCTGGGCCCTGCTCTCCTTGTGGGCCCGCTTCGCCGGCCGGGCCCGCTTCGCCCTGGGGACCGCTCGGACCGACGCAGTCGGCCACGCCGCACTTGCCGTCACCGTCCTTGTCCTCGGAACCGACCTCACACTCGCCGTTGCCGTCGAGGTCCCAGCAGGCGAGGCCGTCGGCGCCGGCCGTGAGCTCACAACCCGAGAGCAGCGGCGCGGCCGCAACGAGACCCAGCCCAACGAGCCTAACGCCAATGTCAGCGAAACGGAACATAAGCCCTCCAGACTCTCAGGTCTGTTGTGAGCAGCGCTCGGCGGACCGCGCGCGTGGCGGCGAGACGCCGTCGGGCGACTCTGCGAGGCGCTGCTTCGACGTCACGCGTCTGTGCATCGGCCGCGCCACACCCCCGTTCCGGTTTGCTCCCGGGATTTCCCTGCCTACGCCTCGCCTTCGCGCCGCTATCGCCGAACGGATTGCACCGAGCAGCGAAGGCTGCGCCGGCTCGAGGTCATTCGTCCAACCTCGCGTACCAGGCGTCGCCGAGGATCTCGCTCCAGGTGAGCGTGAAGCCCTCCGCGCGGATGTGCCACTCCGACCATCCAGCCGTGTGCATCCCGTCGAGCACGTAACGTTGCTCCTCACCGACAATCTCTTCGCGGGCGTGGATGATGGCGTTGTCGATCGGCATGTCCGGCGCAGGGTGCCTGACCCACGTCCGCGTCCTGTCGTCGAAGAGCCTGGCTTCGGCGGTGACGGCTGCGTGAAAGGTCAACGTGCACGGACCGACCCGGATCGGCCGGCCCGAGTCGTTCGACGGGTGATCCTTCGCCAGGCTGGCGTAGCGAAGCTCCAGCCACACCTCCCGGCCCGTGCGGCCGGAGGCAACCACCGGCGCGTCATGCAAGTCGACGAGGTCGAACCGTTCGCAGGAGGATGGCATGGCGGCGCTCGGCCCCGCGAACGTACTTGCCCCGAGCACCCGTCGCCAAGCGGACCGACGCTCGCGGATGAGGTAAAGAGATCTTCATGCCCAAGCCCGGCCTCCTTCCCCTCGCCGCCCTCGCCCTCGTCTCCGCCGCCGCGTGCACCGGAGCGAGCTCGCCCCCCTCGGATGGCTCGGGCTCGAGCAATTCGGTCCCAACCGACAAGCCGGTCGGGGCCGAGTGCGACAAGACCACGTGCGGTCCGGCGCCGGGGATGCCCGCTCAGCAATGCGCAGACGGGACCATGGGTGGCAACACCGGGCGGTGCATCATGAAGCCCACCGGACAGTGCGGGTGGGAAATTCTCGACTGCCCCACGGGCACCGGCGCCGGCGCCTGCGTCCGCACCGGCTGCAGCGGAACGGTCTGTGCCGAGCCCGGCAACGACGTCATGACGACGTGCGAGTTTCGCCCCGAGCACGCCTGTTACGCGGATGCGAAGTGCGAGCGGCAGCAGAACGGAGCGTGTGGCTTCACGCAGACGCCCCAGCTCACCGCTTGCCTCGCCAACCCGCCGAAGGCCCCCGGCAACTGAAATGACCGCCGGCCGCGCGAGCACCGCGCTGGCGTCACCTCAGCGAGCCTCGGTCGTGCTGGGGAGCGGGTCACGCACCGCCCCCCACCGCACGTCGGTTGCCGCCGCACGTCGTTCGCCGACGGCACCGTCCACAGGAGGCCGGTTTCGCCGCGTGAGGTCGTCCCAGTCCACCACCACGCTCCCGCCGTCACGTTCATAGCTCTCCTGGAACATCTTCAACAGCTCGATGCTCGCATGGTCGACGTGGGTAAGACCGCCGACATGGAGGTGCACCACCCGTCCCGCAGGCAGGCGCTCGAGGCTCTCGGCGAGCACCGGTAGCTTCACGAAGGTCGCGGCGCCAAACAGCTTCACGTCGATTCGCTCCTCGGTCTCGGCCACGTCGACGATGAGCTTGGCGAACGTCCTCAGCAGCTTGAGGAGCGCGACGGCGATCCCGACCAGCACTCCCGTCAGCAGATCCGTCGCCACGATGACGACGACCGTTGCCGCAAAGACGAGCGCCTCGCCGCGTCCGACCGCCCACCATTGTCTGATCTGCACCGGGTTCGCGAGCCGATACCCCGTGTAGACGAGGATGGCAGCCAGGGCGGCCGTGGGAATGGTCGCGAGCACGAATGGGAACGCCGCTACGAGACCGAGGAGCCACACCCCGTGGAGGACGGCGCTGTACCGGGTCCTCGCGCCGGCCTCGACGTTGGCCGAGCTCCGGACGATGACGCCCGTCATCGGCAGCGCCCCGACCAGGCCGCACAGGGTATTCCCGAGCCCCTGCGCGAAGAGCTCCCGGTCGTAGTTCGTGCGTACCCCCGTGGCCATCCGATCCACGGCCGTGGCGCAGAGGAGTGTCTCCGCGCTGGCGATCAGCGCGAGCCCGACCGCCTCCGTCAGGAAGGCCGGCTCGAGCAGCAGCGCGGCGCCACCCACCGACGGAACATTGAGGCTCGCCACGATATCCCGCGGCACGTCCACCAGCTTTACGCTCCACCCCAGCGCGTGCGCCATCCCCGTACCCAGCAGCACGCCGACGAGGGGCCCAGGCACGCTCCGCAACCGCTTCGGACGAAGGTTGTTCCACGCGACGATGGAGACGATCGTCGAGATCCCCACGATCGCCGCTTGCCGATGATCGGCCGCAGTGAAGCTCTTGACGAACGCAGCGCCGATGCTCGCGAGGTTCTCCAGCGCGCTCGGCCGCGGCGCGTCGTCGATCATCACGTGCAGCTGGCTCGCGAAGATCGAGATGCCGATGCCCGCCAACATGCCCGCGATGAGCGCGGGTGAAACGGCGCGAAACCAGCGCCCGAGCTTGAACCCCCCGGCCACCATCTGCAGCACGCCGGCAAATACCACCGCGACGCCTAGCGCAGGCAATCCAAACTCCCGGACGAGTTGCCAGACCAGCACGGCGAGCCCCGCCGCCGGGCCGCTGACCTGCAGTGGCGAGCCAGCCAGGAAGCCGACGACCAGCCCACCGACGATACCGGTGACCAAACCGAGCGCTGGCGGCACACCCGAGGCGATCGCGATCCCCATGCAGAGGGGCAACGCAACGAGAAAGACCACGACCGATGCCATGACCTCGCGGGACCATCGAACATTTTTCATGATCGTTCACACGCGCTGGAAAGCGCGATCCCTCGAGAGAAGCAGGCGGCGTGCCGCAGCGCCTGCGCGCCTCCCTGCCACCACGCTAGGCAGCGTCTTTGCTACCGAGATACGCTTCTCGCGCGCATGAGGACACGCTTGCGGGCGAGATCGAAGCGAAGCCACTTCGGTATGACTGGAGCCGAGCGATGATGAGCTCGTCGAGGTTCGACAAACGGCGCGCTCACATGGTGGAGCACCAGCTACGGGAGAGAGGCATCACAAACGGGTTCCACTGGAGGATCTGTGGGCGCGCGACATGAAAGCGAGGCTGACGTGACCGCCCATGGTGGAAGACCGAGAGGTCGGTGCTGCAATAGCCACCTG